>JFJP01034005.1_pt1 | contig 46208 bp, 47 predicted proteins | sample 431651 | NCBI WGS metagenome assembly JFJP01 (sample SAMN02602958, study PRJNA72255) | Microbial mat metagenome, whole genome shotgun sequencing project. | biome: fresh water; feature: sink hole; material: water; isolation source: purple microbial (photo- and chemosynthetic) mats found in...
TGGCAGGAAGAACAAGTACTGGCGGCCCTCACCGCCGGGGGCATGAGCCTTTCCAAAAGTGAACTGACAGCCCTCTTCCGCAAACCCGGGCAGAAAAACTTCAAACCCTGCGGAGATCAGCTTCTGAGGGCCTTTCTGACAGGGATGGTCACTTCCCGCATTGGAGCCTGTCGGACTTAGGGTTTCGGAGCCATTCGGAGTGGATTTCGAGAACAATTTTGGTGACGAAAGAGCCTCGAATCGAGATTCGGGGCGACTGAGGAGCCTAAATCGGGCCGAAAGACGCCCGAATGGACCGAAAGGCCTTCGGCCGCTTGATTTTGGCAGCGATTCTGGGCGTCCAAGGGCCTTCTTCGGTCGGGCCGTAGCGCTACTACGGCCCTTCCTCATCAGTCCCTTGGCCATCCCAGCCTCATCAGCCAAAATCAAGCCCCTAAGTCCGACAGGCTCCTAAAGCCCGATTCACCCCGCTCAGTATCGCCTTGATCGAAGCCGTGACCGTGTTGCGGTCCACTCCGACACCCCAGGTCGCCGGGCCGGACTCACCCACGCGCACCTCAATGAAAGCAATCGCCTGGCTGGCGGCTCCGCTTCCTCCCAGCGAGTATTCGCTGTAGTCCAGAAGCCTCACCTCTTCCGGAACCGCCTTGACGACGGCTTCAATCGGTCCTTCGCCGACTCCATGGAAGCACTGGAACACCCCCCTCACATCGGCTTCCAGCGTGAAACGGACGGCTCCGCTGCCCACCGGATCATCGCTCAGATGGTGCTTCTGATAAGTATACGGGGTTCGCGCCTCGAGATACTCTTTGGTGAAGATTTCGTACAGGTGCGCCGCCGTGACTTCTTTTCCTGTGGTATCGGTGTGAGCCTGCACAGCTTTGCTGAACTCAATCTGCAACCGCCGAGGCAGAACCAAGCCATATTCCTTTTCGAGAAGATAGCTGATCCCGCCCTTGCCGCTCTGACTGTTGACCCGGATAACCGCATCGTAACTGCGCCCCAGATCCTTGGGATCGATGGGAAGGTAGGGAACATTCCAGACTTTCTGCGTCTCTTGATGGTTGAAACCCTTCTTGATCGCATCTTGATGGCTGCCCGAAAAAGCCGTGAAAACCAAATCGCCTGCATAAGGATGCCGGGGATGCACGGGCATTTGAGTGCTGTCTTCATAAAAACGGCGGATTTCATCCACGTCGGCAAAACGCAGTCCCGGGTCGATACCTTGGGTATAAAGATTCAACGCCAGGGTGATCAGATCGACGTTGCCCGTTCTTTCGCCATTGCCGAACAGGCAGCCCTCCACCCGGTCGCCACCGGCCATCAGTCCCAGCTCGCTGGCAGCCACGGCGGAACCGCGGTCGTTATGGGTATGCAGACTGATAAGGACGTTTTCCCTCCCCTTGAGGTTACGGCAGAACCATTCAATCTGGTCGGCATAGACGTTGGGGGTTGAAACTTCCACAGTGGCCGGAAGGTTCAAAATCGCTTTGTGATCGGGAGTCGGTTTCCAGACTGCCAACACCGCCTCGCAGATTTCCACGGCAAAGGGAAGTTCCGTAGCGCTGAAATTTTCCGGGGAATATTGAAAACGCCAGTTTGTCTGCGGCTGCCGGGCGGCATGATCGCGAATCAGAACAGCCGCCTTCACGGCCATCTCAATGGTGGCAGCTTTGTCATTCTTGAAGACGACATCCATAAAAAGCGGACTGGTTGCATTGTAAAAGTGAACAATGACGTTCTTGGCACCCTTTACGGCTTCAAAGGTGCGGACAATCAAGTCTTCCCTGGCCTGTACCAGAACCTGGATCCAGACATCATCGGGAATCAGTTTTTCCTCGATCAAGTCACGGACAAACTGAAAGTCCGTCTGGCTGGCAGAAGGAAAAGCAACCTCAATTTCCTTGAACCCTATGGAAGTCAAAACTTGAAACAGGTTCTTCTTCCGCTGGCTGTCCATGGGCTCTATCAGTGCTTGATTGCCATCTCTCAAATCCGAACTGCACCAAATCGGAGCTTGGGTGATGGCTTGATCGGGCCAAGTCCTGTTCTTAAGGACCGGGAGAGCAAAAGGTCGGTATTTTTCAGCAGGGCTTTTCAACATGGACTTCCTCCTGGACAAAAAAAAAGCCATTCTTCCGATCTGGAAGAATGGCCTTCGCAAAGGTTCGTCTTCTTCCGTCAAGCCGTGGGATGGAGAAGAAGAAGGTTGGCGAAGCGGGTGTCGGCGTTCATTGTGACCCTAATCTAATGTTGGAAACCAAGGGTGTCAAGACCTTGCTTCGTTTGGCTTGACAACTGACGCCAGACATCGGAAATTGATAGTGACTCATAAGAGAGGTGCCTATGGCTGCAAAGATTTTGCTCGTTGAAGATGATAAGAACCTGAACATGATGCTCAAGCTTATTTTGAAGAACAAAAAACTGGACTGGGAGCTGGAGACCGCACACTCGGGCGACGAAGCCCTGCAGATTCTTCAGAACTTCCGGCCCGATGTTGCGGTTCTTGATATCATGATGCCAGGTATGGATGGAATCGAACTGGCGAAAAGGATCAAGAAAGACTCCAAACTGGCCCGTTGCAAACTGGCGGCCTTGTCGGCGCTTGGTGATGCCGAGACCAAGAAGCGAGCTGCCGCTGCAGGCATCACCGATTATTGGACGAAACCCATCGTTCCTGACGCCCTCGTGGCCAATATTCAGAAACTGTTGGCGTGAGGAGGGTTTTCCTCTTCGTCGGTTTGTTCACCGTCCTCTCCGGCCTCAGCGCCCAGTCCTTGGGGGTGGCGGCCCCTTGGTCATCCTCCCCTTCGGAGGCTGAGCGGGAGGCACGGTCGTTTGACAAGCCGATGGTTTTGCTCTGGCAAGCCGGCGCCGATGCACCGTTGTTTACTCAAGGTGTGGAACGGTTGTTCTCAGTCTGGGGAGATTGGATGAAACGCGTAGCCGCGGTTGCCGTCTTCACCCGCGGCCGGGCCTGGGAAGGCCCTCTACCGGTTTCCTTCCCAGTTCTCCCCGACAGCGGCAAGTCCAGTGCGTTGATGGTATGGAACCCGAATTCTCTGCTTCCGCCCACCATCTGGAGAGAGGTGCCAGCTGTGCTGGACCTTTCACGGGCAATCGCTTCTTCTTCGACACTCCCCTTGCCAGACCCTTACACGATTGATATCGGAGAATACCTTTGGGACAAAGGGTCTCTTCTTCGGACAGAACAAGGTCCCTTGTGGTCAGGGACAGATGCGGACGGAACAACGCAATGGATCGAAGAAGGGCCTTTGGGATCGGTTCTTGTTCTGCGGCAGATCGGCACTTTGCGCAAAGCAGCCTTTCCTCTTGAGGGAGATTGGAGCTTCCTTTACGACTCCGCCACGCAGAGCTGGGCCCCCTGGAACGCTGTCCTGGTCAAACGCCGTTGAATCGGCAATAATGAGCCCATGGATCCCCGCCAACTCCCGGTTTACCGGGAAAAAGACCGCATCCTCTCTGTATTGGAAGACCACCCCGTGGTTGTCGTCGAATCACCCACCGGCTCGGGAAAAACCACCCAGCTTCCGCTGATTCTTCATGAAGCCGGCTACGCGTCAAAGGGTATTATCGGGGTCACGCAGCCCCGGCGTATCGCAGCCGTCAGCGTCAGCCACTATATTGCACGCCAGCTGGGGTCGAAAATTCCCGGCCTGGTTGGCTACAAAATGCGGTTCGAAGATAAAACCACTTTTGAAACCCGCATGAAAATCATGACCGACGGCACTCTCCTCCAAGAAATCAAGGCCGACCCCAACCTCAGCCATTATTCGGTTTTGATGGTCGATGAAGCCCATGAGCGCAGTCTGAATATTGATTTTATCCTTGGTCTGTTAAAAAACATTCTCAAGGTCCGCAACGACTTCAAGGTTATCATCAGCTCCGCCACCATCAACGCGCAGGGCTTCGCGGACTATTTTGACGGGGCACCGGTCATTCATATCGAGACGCAGACCTACCCGGTCGAGATCTTTCATGAACCTCCTGCTGTCGAAAACGACGAGGAAGCCCTCCAACTCAAAATCGTTGAACTGGTCGGCCGACACGTACAGAACAAGGAAAAAGCGAAAACCACCGGCGACGTTCTCGTCTTCTTGCCGGGTGAGAAACTGATCAAAGATGCGACGATGTCCCTTGCCTCGTCCTCTTTTGCCCGAAAACTCTGGGTGATACCGCTGTACGGTCGGCTTTCGAGCGAGGAGCAGGAAAGGGTTTTCCTTCCCACCCCCGAAGGCAAGACCAAGGTGGTGCTCTCCACCAACATTGCTGAAACCTCAGTCACCATCGAAGGCATTACGATGGTAATCGATTCTGGTCTGGCGAAAATGAATTTCTACAATCCAAAGACGTTCACAGCTGCCCTGATCGAAAGCCCGGTAGCCAAAGCCAGCTGCCAACAGAGAAAAGGGCGTGCCGGACGAACGGGACCAGGTTCCTGCTACCGCCTGTTCAGCAAAGAAAACTTCGAGGAGCGACCGCTGTACACTCTCGAGGAAATCTACCGCACCGACTTGAGCGAAGTGGTGCTCCGGATGGCCGAACTGGGCATCCGCGATTTCGAGAGTTTCGATTTTCTTTCCCCTCCTGGCAAGCAAGGCATTCACGGCGCTGTCGATGCCTTGAACCTGCTCGAGGCTTTGGAAGAAGACCACAGCCTCTCAAAAATCGGCAAAATGATGGTGCAGTTCCCCCTTTTGCCCCGCCATAGCCGCATCATCGTGGAATCGGTGATGCGCTACCCCGACGTTTTAAGAGAAGTCACCATCGGCACCACCTTTCTGAGCACCGACAGTCCGTTTCTCCTTCCCCAGGGAGAGGAGATCGAAGCCAGACGCGCCCATCACCAATTTCGAGACCCGCTGGGCGATTTTGTCAGCTATTTAAAGATTTTCGATTCGTTCAAAAATGCCGCCAACCAGGAACGCTTTTGCATCAACGCCTACCTTGACTACAAAACCATGCAGGAACTCGTGAACATTCAAGGACAGCTTGAAGAAATTGTCAGCCGGATGGGAGTTCCGATCACCAGCGGCGGTCCTATCGACGACTATTTGTGCTGCGTGGCAAAGGGACTGATACAGTTTGTCTGTCTGCACACAGGCAGAGGGATTTACCGAAGTTTGACCGCTGAGAAGATCGGCATCCATCCTGGATCGGTGATGTTCAAAGAAACTCCGCCCTTTTTGGTCGCCGGTGAGGTCGTCAAAACGAGCCGGATGTACGCACGGTCTGTCTCTCCTATCAAAAAAGAGTGGTTGGGCCGGATCAGCCCGACTCTGTTCAGCAGCTTGATGGAAGCCGAACGGGGCCCGCGCAAATCCTATGACGAGGAACGCAGACCCGAACGTGACCGTGAAACACCGAAACCAACACGGAGCGACTCCCCTTCGTGGGAAGTCCGCATCGGTCGGGAAGCCTTTCCGCTCAGAGTGAGCAAGGGCAAGGAGAAGGTCGTCCTCTTTGAGTGGGAAAAGCTGGAACGCGTGCTTGTTTCCACAAAAACCACAAGCTTCCCCGAACTTAAGAATCTCAAGGGAGAATTGACGGTCGATGGATTCTCATTGCTGGCGGGAAGCAAGGCCAACCGCATCATCGAAGTCTGCCGTAAGATCGACCCGCGTCGAGACCGTTTGACGGCCTGGCCTCAGGGTGTCACTTGGTCAACCAAGACCAAACTCAAGGGCCTGGTACCGTTGCTGGACGAACTGATGAAGCTGACCCCCGTCAAGGCTGGGTCGCAGACACTGGGGTTCTTAGGCCTCCAGACAGACAACCGTGGCCAGTACTGGTTGAAGGTCGACAAGACCTTTCCTGAGGCGCTGGCCTTTACCCTTGCCAGTCTGGAAGCGCTTGCCGATGATGCCCAGGACGTGCTGGACAAGGCTGATTTCAAGGAAGTGAATGCCGCCTGGCGAAGGATCAACCAGTTGTTTTAGGGATGGCTGGGGACTACCGCAGCCAAAAAGGGTCCGTCGTGGCTGAGGCTCAGCTCAACCCGTTGGCCAGTGGAAGCTATACGGTAGACAGGCGGTTTGCCTTCAATGTCACCTTCTGCAAAGCCTTGTCTGACAAGAATTTCCTTGGCCAAAGCCCGAACTCCCAGGCTCTCGGCAGTTCCTGCAGCCAGGGGTCTGACTTCAAGAACAACGTTGTCCGGATGCTCACAGGCGAGGGCATGCACCCAACCGGAGCCACGGGTCCAAGTGACACCGATGTTCCAGCCCCCACGCCTAACCAGAGCCCGCCCTTCGCGGGTCAAAAACTCAACGACAAAGGCCGATGCAGAAAAGACAGCACCTGGCTTCGCCCTTGACCAGGCTTTGAAGGCAGCTTCCTTTGCGGCCCAAAGGGACCAAAGGGTGAAATCAGGTTCCCTCGAAACCGACACCAAAAGACGCTCAGCGGGTGTCAGGATGCGTTGGAGTAGCCGTTGATCAGAAGAACGCCCTACATTCTCTGGATCGTCCAACCAAACCAAATCGTTGCCGAAGGCCTCAACGGGAGAAATATGCCTGTTCCATTCCGGCAAGGCGCTGGACAATCTGGGTAGCCAGATCACGGGCGGCCCGCAGACCCGAATGGGGGGTGTGGGGATCGACCAGTTCAGCATCGATAAAGAATCGGTCACCCCGCCGCGGAACCGTCGATTTTCCTTCCTGCTTACGTCCGCGCATGTACAAACACAAGACTTGAGGCTTCAGACCATCCTGGCGAAGATCATCGATGATTTTCCCAATTCCGTAAGCAAAATTTTTCGTATCGACCCGGCCGGAAACCGATCGGGTACCCTCAGGGAACATCATAAGGCTCTGCCCCTTGGCCAGCAGAGCTTTCAGTTTGGTCATCAAGATTTTGGTCTGCTGAGGAGGGCCCTGCCGCACCACCGGAAGGCATTTTCCGATATAGCAGAAGAACCGCAACACGGCATTGTGGTAGAAGTTCTTTTTCTCCGGGGTATTCCAAGGAAAATGACGTGGCTTGGAAATGGCTTTCCAAGCCGGCGTCATGGCCCAGATCAACAGCAGCGAGTCAATCATGGTGAGGTGATTCGGGCAAAGAATGACGGGGCCTTCCTGTCGGGCCAACAACGAACGGATTTTGGCACGAAATGCCTTGAGATTCTCCATCCGATAGCCCAAAAAGCCCCGCAAAAGAAGCTGGGACACACCGAAGGTGAAGGGGACACTAATCCTGGCGATCAGATCCTGAAGCCTCACATTCAGCCGCTTCATGATCCTGCTCCTCAGTCCTTGACCAGTGCGACAATCTGGTCGACAGCGTCACCCAGTGTCCGGATCTTGTCGGCGGTGTCGTCGTCAATGGCAATGTTAAACTCATCTTCAAAAGCGAGGATGATATCGACCAGCCGGGCAGAATTCACGCCGAGGTCAGCGAGAATCTTGGTATCGCGGGTCGCCGCCTTGAGGGCATCGGCATTCTTGGCGAATGGGCCGATAATGGCCACCACCTTGTCGAAAGCTGCAGTTTGAGTCATATAAATCTCCTTTTTCTTATCGTTTTATATACCGTTGTTCGTATTTCTAAACAAAACACAACCGTTGACATCACCGAAACCAAAACTGGCTTTTGCCATCACTTGAATTTCGCGGTCCACGGTCTTGCGGACAATGCGTTCGGCATAGGGCTCCAGTGCCGGGTGCAGGTCCTCACAGTTCACCGAACCATGCAGAAAGCCATGGGACAGCTGAAGAACCGTAGCGACGCATTCAATTCCACCGGCGGCACCTAGAGCGTGACCGATCATTCCCTTGGTGGCATTGATGAACGGAAGCTGCGAAGGTTCAACCCCGAGGGCTTCCTTCCAGTTCTCCACTTCGTAGGGGTCGGCCATGGTCCCGGTCAGGTGGCCGTTGACAGCTTCGATTTCCGATCCGGCGATTCCTGCATCGGCTAGGGCGGCTTTGATGCAGCGGCGCACACCGGTGGGGTTGGGAGCCGTCATGCTGCCCTTTCCGCGCTGTCCCCCCGAGTTGACGGCTCCACCGATGATTTCGCAGTAGATTTTCGCGCCGCGGGCCTGAGCACTTTCCAGAGACTCCAGCATCAGAATGCCGGCACCGCTTCCGGGAATGAACCCGCCAGTGGTGGCGCTGAGGGGGCGGCTGGCCTTTTCCGGCTGATCGTTGAACCCGCGACCCAAAACCCGCATAGCGTCGAAGCCGGCCCAGACGTAGTGGGAGTGCCCCTCGGCTCCGCCGGCCAGCATGCGTTTGGAACGGCCTTCACGAATGGCAAAATAGGCATTAATCACCGCCTCGGTACCTGTGGTGCAGGCGGACGAGTTGGAGTAAACCTGACCGCCCAGGGCAAGGAGTCCCCCTACCCGAGCGCTGACGGCACTGGCCATGGTCTGTTCCACCGAGGTGGAACCGATACGGCGGACGGTGCCGGCATTGACATTGGGAATCACCAGCTCACCGAGGGTGTCGGCTCCGCCAACACCCGTGCCGATCACGGCCCCGGTGTCCCAATCGATATCATTCTCGGAATCTGTGGGCATCTTCAACCCAGCATCCTTCCAGCAGTCGATGGCGGCAATACCGGCGTAGATCATAGAGGCGTTCATTGCCAGAAGGAGGTCTTCGCTGAAATAGCTCTTCTTCACGTCTTCGCTGATTTCCGGAACCCCGCCGACTTGGCAGCCAAACTTCAAATCCTGAAGTTTCTGATGGAACCTTATGCCGGACGTGCCCCGCCGGAGAGCTTCCTCAAAGGCGGCCAGACCATGACCATTGGGGGCAACAACCCCCATGCCGGTCACAACGACCCGTTGTTTGTGTTCAGACATTTCGCACTCCTATGCCCGAGGCCGTACAAGTGGCCGCGAGGGTTCCATCGGCAAGGTGCATGGTGACCTTGGATTTCAATTTTTTTCGCCGCCAGAACTCCAGGTCACCGCGAATGGTCACGGTGTCACCGGGAAGAACGGACTTCAGGAATTCCACCTGGGCGTCGCTGAACAGTGTCAGCCAGTCGCTGTGCTCTTCAGGGGGAAGCTCAATTCCCACTTTATAGATGCCCAGCAATACCACACCGATCTGGCACATGCATTCGAGCAGGATAACGCCCGGTGTCACTGGCTTGCCGGGGAAGTGTCCGGGGTAGAAGAACTCGTCTTTCTTGAAGGTATAACGGCCGACAATATGGGTTTCACTGACTTCAAGAATCTCATCGACGTAACGGAAAGGTGCCTGCTGAGGAAGCAGCTCCAACAGCCTGACAGGAGAAAGCGGAGGATAGGTTTCAGCCACCGAACATACCTCCGTTGACGTGGATGATGGTACCAGTCACATACGAGGCATCGACAGCCAGAAACCGGACCACCTTGGCGACTTCTTCGGGCAACCCCATTCGTCCCAGGGGAATGCGGCTCAGAATTCCCGCCTGTACTTCAGGGGAAAGCTCAGAGGTCATCTTGGTCTGGATAAAGCCCGGTGAGACGGAATTCACAAGGATATTATACCCCGCCAATTCCATTGCCGCTGTTTTCGTGAAATTATCGATAGCTGCCTTTGTCATTCCGTAGGCTGTCTGGGTTGGATTTCCCGTGCTGCCCACCACACTCGAAATATTGATGATACGTCCTTCTTTGCGACGGATCATAAGTCGGGAAAGTTTCTTGGTCACCAGCCAGACGCTGCGCATGTTGGTGGCAACCGTTTTATCAAAGTCTTCGATTTTGGCGGAGAAGAGCGGCGCATCGAGCGCCAGCCCGGCATTGTTGACCAGAACGGCCAGAGGCCCTTTGTCCTTCAGGGCTTCGGCCAAGACATCGACCCCGGCGTCGGTGGAAACATCGGCACCGACGGTAAAACTGCCGGGCAGCTCGGCCGAAAGGGCTTCGGCGGCCACAGAGCTGGAGTTGTAATGAATGCCGACACGGTACCCAGCCTGGGCCAAAATCCGGCAGCAGGCGGCACCGATGCCGGTGGCCCCGCCAGTAACCACGGCTACCAGTTTGATTTCTTCGGTGCTCATCGCTGCATCACTCCCCCGACGGAATTTTCCGACGGATAAGGGTAATCGGGGTACCGGATGTTACGGAAAATACCGACCTTAGCGTCGGTCAGAGTGTAGATGGCCTCACCATCGACCAACACCTTGGCGCTGCCGATGGCCAGAGCGCTGTTGGAGGCAGGAAGGTCGGCGAACCGGCGGATATCGACTTCGTAACGTACTACCTTGTTGTACGGACGGATTTGGCCCAGGAACTCCACCGCACCGACTCCCAAGGCCCGACCCGAGCCTTGCGCCCCGCGCAAACCGGCATACAATCCGATCAGCTGCCAAACGGCATCGACGCCCAGACAGCCGGGCTGCACCGGGTCGTTGCGGAAATGACAGTGGAAGAACCAAGCGTCGACCAACACATCCTGTTCGGCAACAATGCGGCCCCGATTCCCATTGTGGCTGATTTCTGTGATCCGGTCGAACATGAGCATGGGCGGCGACGGAAGCGACGCAAAGCCGCCCTCGGGCACATCATCAATCAGGTTTCCGTAGGCCAGAGCTAAAACCTGGTTCTTATCGAGGCTGGCGCTCTTCAAATAGTCAGCATACTTCATGGTTTCTCCTGGGCCAACACCCGCAATGCCACTCCACCCCAGGTCAAACCCGAGCCGACAACCACCAGACCGACTTCGTCACCTGGCTGAAAGTGTTCCCAATTCTGGGATAGAACGGACGGGGCACCGGCAGCTCCGCAGTTGCCATAGTCCTGAACATTGTGGAGGTGCCGGTTTTCCGGGATACCGGCTCGTTCACAAATGGAGCTCAACATGCGGAAGTTGGCCTGATGACCGATATAGTAGGGATCGGTGCGGCTGAACGATGGTAGCAATTCCTTCCAGGTTTCTCCACCCTTGCGGATACCGAAGGTTTGAACGGCGGGTCCATGCTGGGTGAAGTGTCCGCCAGTGGGAATCGACACTTTGTCCCACCCAGAAGGGTCAGAATGCAGCGCCGTTGCCAAAACGCCGAACTTCCCTGGTTTGCGGGGAGACAGAACAGCGGCGGCGGCCCCATCACCCCAAAGAACAGCCGTCGAACGGTCACGGTAATCCACAGTCCGAGTGGTCATTTCTACCTGAACAATCAGAATGTAGTCAGGGAGGGTCGAAGATTTGGTGTTCATCAGGTTGTGAACCTGGGCTGCGAAGCTGGAACAGGCCGAGGAAACATCGTAGGCTGGAGCGACAATTCCCAACTCGGCGGCGACCTGGCACGCCTCAGCGGGAATGACGTGCTGGGGCGAACAACCACCGGCCATAACCAAACCGATGTCCGAAGCCTCAATACCAGCCCGGGCCAACGCCATCTTGGCTGCAAAAGCACCGGCTTGCGCGTTGGTGGCCGTCGAAGCGGCATGGGATTGAAGGGGATCGGCATTTCCAGTCGAACGGATATAGTCGAGATCCAGAACCGTCCGCCGGGACCGGATTCCAACCCGCTCGAGAATCCATTCGTCATTGGTTTCAATACCGAGCGATTCGAGAAACGCGTTGTCGATGACGGCGTCAGGATGCCAGTGCCCCAGGCCGAGCACCTGGAGTTCAAACCGGGAAGAATCCGGGTTAGCCGGCAATCCGCTCGCCCCCGTCGACTCTGATCAGAGTTCCGTTGACCCAGGCGGCGTCGTCCTGGCTTAACAATGCGATGACGCCAGCCACATCTTCGGGCCGGGTCAGCCTTTTAAAAGGGTTGCGGGCGATAGAATGCTCTTTCATCTGCTCGGCACCGGGAATGGCGTTCAGCGCAGGGGTATCGGTCACACCGGCCTGGATGATGTTGCTGCGGATGCCGTAGGGGGCATATTCGACGGCGATGGAGCGGCTGACGGCCTCGAGGGCCGTCTTGGCGGCGCTTACGGCGGCATAGCCACGCCAGGCGACTTCGTTTCCTTCGCTGGTCAGACCAAACACCCGGGCATCAGCGGCAAACAACTCCGCACGAAAGGCCGCCTGAACCCACGTCAAAAGACTGGTACCCATGCTATAGATGGTCCGGGCCATATCCTCATCCTCGGTCAGAGTCTCGCCGTAGATGGCCTTGAGTGCCTCATCCTTGACGGGAGCAATAGGTTTGAGGTTGCCAAAGGCAATGGAATGGAGAAGGACCCGCAACTTGCCTGTACCAGCGGCAGCTTTAAGACCTTCGAGCGTGGTGGCAATGCCTTCTGCACTTAAAGCATCAAGGTTGAAGGCGAGAAACCCATGTCCAAAAGACTGAATCTCGACGAATTCCTTTTCAATACGTTCCATGGAACCACGACGGTCGCGATGAACCAAACAAACGGAGAGTCCTTGGGAGGCGAGTTTCTTGGCAGTTGCCAGACCGAAACCACTGGAAGCCCCCAGGATGAGAGCCCACTGGTCAGAGGGAAAAAGCGACATGGGGGGATCCTTGGGTAGGGATGGGTGGATGGACGATAGTCAACATCTGCGGGAAACCATACGGTTCCTGCCGGGCCTCTGTCAATGATGAATTGAACCCGGGACCATTGAAATTCATCAAAATCCCCCCTTTTCTCCAGGGACTATCCCTTCAAAGGATAAATCACTTCATTCTCCCCCAGAGCGGAGGTGACAATTGCCCCCCGCTCGATCAAGGTGCGAAGCACATCGGGAATGCTCTTTTCGGGAATTCCCAGGTGGCCCGAGGCCCAGTCGGCAAAAGCCGGAATCGAGACCCTCAACCCCTTGATGGTGGGCGTTCCTTTAACACGGGCGTATTCGGCCAGGCCTTCCAGAACGACCTTGACCGTGTTGCCGGCCAGGGCCTGCTCAATAAGCTTGTTGGCCCCTCGAAGCCGTTTGGCCAGGTTGCGTATCATTTTGGCAGCAAATTCGGGATTGGTCAGAATGTAGGCATCGAGAACCGATTCGTTCATTCCCAGTAGTTTGGCGTCGGTCTTGGCGACTGCGGAAGCAGAGCGCGTACTGTCGTCGATCAGCGCCATCTCGCCGAAGAACTCACCCTTGGCCAAGGTTGATAGAACTTTGGCCGAGCCAGCCTGAGCTGCCTTGAGGATTTCCACCTCACCCTCAAGAATGACATACATCAAATCACCCTGAGAACCTTCTGAGAAAATCACCTCACCAGCCAAGTAGAACTTCACATTTTTCTGCAGATTGGCACGTGCGTCTGACATCACAGCCCCCTTTCCAGACAACCGAGAACCACCTCGTCCTCGACGGGTTGCTGCCAAGTTTTGCCCTGAGACTCTTGCAGAACAAACCGCACCAAACCGCCTTTCTTCTTCTTGTCCTTTTTCATGGCTGCCAGAATGGCCTCCGAATCGGCCCCAGGAGCCTGAAGCCTAAACCCGTAGGCCTCCATCAGAGCCGAGGCGCGTTTTCTCCAAGCCAGATCCGTCTTGCCCAGAGTTACTCCGAGATCCAATGCGCGACCCATTCCCCAGCAAACCGCCTCACCATGGGTCCAGGAACCGTCAAAGCCAAGCACAGCCTCAAGGGCATGCCCGAAAGTATGCCCCAAATTCAAGAAAGCGCGTTCACCGGTTTCACGAAGGTCCCGTTCGACCACCCCTACCTTGACCATGACAGCCCGAAAAACCAGTTCCTCCAAGACACTGGAATCACGGGCCAAAACGGCATCCCGCCGCGTTTCCAGAAGTTCCAGCAGGTGGAAATCGACCAGAAACGCATGCTTGATCACTTCGGCAAGGCCACTGCGGTATTCTCGATCTGACAAGGTTGTCAGCAAAGCCGGGCAGATTCGCAGTTCGTGGGCAGGATAAAAAGAGCCGACAAGATTCTTGTACCCGCGGTAATCGACTCCCGTTTTTCCACCCAGAGCCGCATCAACCATAGCCAGCAAAGTGGTAGGCACCAGAACCAGACGGCAGCCACGCATATACAGACTGGCGGCAAAAGCGGTCATATCGGTAACCACACCGCCACCGATTCCCGCTATCGTCGAATCTCGAGCCAGACCTAAATCAAGCGCTTGACCCAACACAGCCTCGACCTGCGGCCAGGTCTTGTGGGCCTCTCCCGCAGGCCAGACATGACGAGGAACACCGGCCTCGGAAAATAACACGGCTGTATTGGTGTCAAACACCTGAAAATCAGTCCCTTCTAAAAGGGCTTCCTTGGTTTTGTAAAAGCGAACCAGGGTGGTGAATTCCCCGGCGCGAAGGCGGATTTCGTCGACCATGTGGACAGTGTAGCGGTTCGTGGACGATAAAGGAAGGATGCAAGCCAATTTCGATACCCTGCTGAACGCCATCCTGGCTCTCCTTTCCATCCTTAACCCAATAACCGTTGTACCGATGTATTCGGAACTGACCAAAGATCTTGAAAAAAAGGACCGCAACCGGCTGTTCAATACCGCTGTCTTTGTCGGCTTTCTGACTCTGTTTATCCTGATGTTTACCGGCCGCTGGGTGATGGAAGCCGTTTTCCAGATCCATGTGGCAGAGTTCCGCATTGCAGGTGGAATTCTTCTCACCGTCATTGCGGTCAAGCAGATCGCCTTTTACAATCCGGAAGAATACCAGGCCAGTCCGGGCAAAGTGATGGAGATGGGCGTCGTCCCGATGGCCGTCCCCCTGCTGGTCGGACCCGGAGCCATTGTCACCTCCATCCTGGTTCTCGATCGCGACGGATGGATCATCGCAACGCTGGCGCTGTTGGTGAATCTCGTGATTGCTTGGGTGGTTGTCCGGTTTTCCCCCACCCTGTCAAAACTGATGGGACGGTTTGGTACCCTGGTCATCGCCCGCATTCTGTGGATCTTTATTGCGGCCATCGGTGCTCACTTCCTGATCAGTGGTATCAGCGAAGTTTTCGGAGTGAATTTGCCAATTCTCACCAAATTCTAACAAAGTTCTGATATGGGAAACGGAAAGCAAAGGAATACTGGCGTAATGGTCCTCCCGCAACCGGTAATCGTCCTCTTGAGCCTGTTGACTCTCGTTCTGACTTCCTGCCAACAAGATCCCCTGAAAGGTCGTTTGTTGCTTTCAGGCAGTTCCACGCTGGCACCCTTGGTAGGAAAAGCCGTCGCCCAGTGGAAAACCCTTCACCCAAAAATGGAAGTGCACATCGAGGCCATAGGTTCCGATGCGGGGTTGGAACGGCTGGTACGGTACGACGATGCCGACCTCGCCCTGATGAGCAGACCGTTAACCCAAGCCGACAAGGACATGGCAGGACTCCGGGGAAAAGAGCTGGTCGCTCTTCCCGTCGCATGGGACGCTATCTGCATTGTCGTGCCAGTCTCCAACACCTGGGCCCGGTCTCTGACGCGTGACCAGGCGTCCAGCGCTTTTTCAACGGCGGAACTATGGTCTGATTTGAATCCGGATTGGCCATCAAAGCCGATTCATCGTTTCGTCCTGGGTCCTCGTTCGGGCACCACCGACTTGTTTGCCCAAGCCCTCCTGTCGGGGGATAAACCAAGGCTGCTCAATGCCGAACGGGTTCAGTCCAGCGAAGATGATCAGATACTGGCCCGAGGTGTCTCGCAAGTGGAAGGATCCATCGGTTTTCTGGGTTGGACCTCTATACAGAACTCCCGTGAGACGCTCAGAGTGGTTGCTCTTGACGGAATTGAGCCGTCGACAGCTTCCATTCAGGACCGGTCGTATGCGCTTCCCAGACAACTTTGGCTGGTGGGCAACAGGGATTCGATACAGGCAAACCTAATGGTTCAGTCCCTGCTTCGATTCCTTTATGAGCAGTATCCGTCCCTCATTTCCGGTACAGGTCTGATCCCTCTATCCAACTCAGAACGTAGCAAAACCTTTTAAAAAAGGAGGAACCCGTGGCCTACGGAACAATACTGGTTGTCGAAGACAACCCTGATATTCTCGAACTCCTGGCTTACAATCTTGAAGCTCAAGACTATCATGTCATTCGTGCTATGACCGGTGAGAACGCCCTTGTCCAGGCAGTCCGGACCAATCCGGACCTCATCATCCTTGATGTCATGCTGCCGGGAATCAACGGGCTGGATGTCTGCCGCAAGCTCAAACAGCAGGAGGCGACCCGTGCTATTCCCATCATTTTGTTAACCGCCAAAAGTGAAGATACGGACATTATCAGCGGTCTGGAGCTGGGAGCTGACGACTACATCACCAAACCCTTTTCAACCAAAGTTCTGGTAGCCCGGGTTCGTGCTGTTCTGCGTCGGTCCTCCGAAGAGACCACACCAGAGACTTCCTCGTTCCTGCAGGTTCACGGCATCACTCTCGATGAGGCAAAACACGTCGTCACAGTAGATGGCTCCACCGTTGATCTGCCAGCCACCGAATTTGCCATTTTGAAGCATTTGATGGGTAGTCCCGGATGGGTTTTCAGCCGCAACCAGATCATTGATGCTGTTCGAGGGGGAAACTATCCGGTTACCGAGCGTTCCGTCGATGTTCAAATTCTTGGGCTAAGGAAAAAACTAGGTTCCCAGGGGCAGTTTATTGAAACCGTTCGGGGGGTTGGGTACCGTTTGAAGGGCCTTTCGTGAAACGCACCAGTTTTTTATTGAAATTCCTGCTGGGCTTGACCTTGCTTCTCTTGGCGACACAAACCTTGCTACTTGTGTTTTTCACACAGAGAATCCGCCAGGACCTTCAAGAAACTACCCTGACCAGTTTGCGCACCTCGGCCCTGCTCCTCAAGGAATGGGCCCGACCCGAGCTTGTCTCACTGTTTTCAGGCCAGTCCTCCGATGTTTTGGGAAGAGTCTCCAACCGGGCCGGATACCGAATCAGTCTGCTCGATGCCCAAGGAGCACTCCTTCAAGATACCCATCTGACACCGGGCGTGTTCCGTGATGGCGGTCCTTCACCGGAACTAGACCAGGCACGGCAGACCGGCGAGGGCTGGAGCTCAGGTTATTCACAGGTCATGGACAAGCCGCTCCTGACCTACGCCCTAGCCTTTCGCGATGGAGGCCCTCTCTTGGGCTTCATTCGCATGGCAACCCCTCTCGATGGATTGAATCAGACGCTGGACGGTCTTTTCGTCTTCTTCCTGTCTTTCACTTTCAGTGCTTTAGGAATTGTTTTTTTTCTGGCATGGTTGTACAGCCGTGTCTTCAGCAGGGGTATGGGAACCCTGATCCGCAACTCGGGGGCCTTTGCCCGGGGCGAAGCCTACGAAACCGTCTATCTGGAACGTCCCCGTGAATTGCGGCTTTTATCCTTGGCGCTCAACAAGCTCTATGTTCAGCTCGAAGAAAGAATTGAAACTGTTCACCAGCAAAGGGACGAACTGGCAGCCATCCTTTCTGGTATGGTCGAGGCTGTAATCGTGCTCGACAACCAGCTTCTGATCAAGACCATGAACCCGGCAGCCAGAAGGATGTTTCCTTTTGACAGAGACCCAATAGGGACAAGCCTGATCGAAGTCTGCCGACACTCTTCTCTTGATGAGTTTGCCAGGCTTCAATTGACCGAAGAATCGGCTTCTTCCCGTACAGAGATTCTTCTCAGGGATCTGGAGACCACCCTTCAGCTGCAAGGAGCCGCACTGCGCACCGAGGCAGGGCGGCGCTGGGGGGTGGTTCTGGTGATGATCGATATCACCCAGCTCAAGCGGTTGGAAGCCATGCGCCGTGACTTTGTCTCGAACGTCAGTCATGAGCTGAAAACGCCCATCACCAATATTCTAGGCTATGTGGAAACCCTGACAGAAGGAGCGATCGACAACCCCCTCAAAGCCAGACCCTTCCTCGAGACCATTGAGCGCCATGCTGTTCGCTTAAGTCTGATTGTCGACGACCTTCTTATCCTGACCCGGTTGGAGAACAGCCCGCCCATGGAAGGAGAACGTCGCCAAGTCAATCTGACGGAACTGGTGCCGGCCGCCCTTCCCATTGTTGAGGAGAAAGCTCGGGTCAGGCAGGTGCAGATCGAAACATTTTTGCCCAACGAACCTCTACGGACCACAGCCTACCCCTTGCTCTTGGAGCAAGCACTGGTCAATCTCGTCGACAACGCAGTGAAATTCTCTGATCCTGGCAGCCGGGTTCTTGTGACGCTGGAAGTCCTTCCCATAGGCTTCGAAATTCGTGTTGATGACGAAGGTCCGGGGATTCCTGCAAATGAACTCAACCGTATTTTTGAGCGGTTTTACAGGACAGAAAAAGGAAGAAGCACCCCTGGAACGGGTCTGGGGCTCGCCATTGTCAAGCACATCCTCAACCTCCATCGGGGTACCGTTACGGTGGAAAGCCCCGTTCCGGGAACGAGAAAGGGCACCCGATTTGTCCTTCATCTACCGCTTACCGCCGAATCAGCTCTAGGGCTGGGCGGGCCAGAAGATCCGGAATAGAGCACCATGGTCGGGAACGGATTCCACTTCAATCGTTCCAGCGTGTTTTTTGACCACGGAGAAACAAATGGACAAACCCAAGCCCGTACCATTTGCCTTGGTGGTAAAGAACGGATCGAAGATTTTCTTCTGGTTTTCCAACGAAATTCCCGGTCCGTTGTCTCGTATGATGAGTTCAACATAGGCTCTGGGTTGCAAATCCCGACCAGAAGGCCCGGGAGCCGGTATGTTGTTCACCGAAACACTCAAGCTTCCACCAGAAGGCATCGCTTGTTTGGCGTTGAGAAACAAATTCTCCAGCACCTGATGAAACTGGGCCTCGTTGGCAATCAACTTCCAAGGTTCTTCAGTGATCTGCAGCGACCAGGTTACCGAACTACCGTTCATCGCGAAATTCAGAAGATTCGTCAGCGGCTCCTGAAGGTGCAACAGACCTTTTGCCGGTTCGCCACCCTTGGCGAAGGTCAAAAGCTGCTGGGTGAGCGTGCGGGCCCGCTGAAAGGGACCCAAAGCATGATCAAGGTATTCGATGACTCGGTCCGGTTGGTCTGCATTCATCCTGGCCAACTGAATAAATCCAAAGATGCCGGTCAGCAGGTTGTTGAAATCGTGGGCGATGCCGCCGGCAAGAAGGCCAATAGACTCCAGCTTCTCTGACTGCCTCAATCGTTCCTCGATCCTATCTCGCTCGGTCATATCTCTCAGCAGGAGCACTCTTCCTCGGGCACCTCGGATTGGATCGGATAAGGAAGAAACCTGGGCCTCAAGGTGCAGAACCGTTCCGTCGGGCCGATGCCGGAACCACGGCTGAAAGTGTTCCTTGGCTTCCCAGGGTAAATCAGCCCCTAAAGTGGGCCAGGGACTGCCTATCGAGGAGGGTCGATCGAGCAGGCGCGCGGCGGCTTGATTGACCAAGGCCAGCAAACCCTTTTCATCGACAGCGACAACACCGTCTCCGATGTTATTGAGAATGACCGAGAGTAGATCTTGTTCTCTCTGGAGAGCTTCCTGCAGTTTGTTTTGAGGTGTCACATCGATGGCCAATCCCGTCCACACAACTCCACCGTCAGCCTGTTTCTGGGGAAAAGCTGTAGCCAGAACCCAGACAATCGAACCATTGGGCCTGATCAGCCGAAACTCAAGACTGAACACCGTCAGAAAAGCCCGGGATCGGACTCCTGCCTGATAGAATTTTCTTCGATCGCCAGGATGAAGGGTCCTAAGCATCAAACTGGCGTCGGCTTGAACCTGGGCCGGCGAGAGGGGCAACAGCAAATCAATGCCGGGGCTGGCGTAGAGAATCTGAAAGCCATTGCTCGGATGGTAGCGGACTTTATAGAAAAGTCCCGGGACCAAGTTGGCCATATCAGAAAGAAACTGCTCAGTTTCCTTTCGGCTCTGATCCTGAGTTCGGGCTTGGAGACCAAACGCCAGGTCCTCGGATAGCTCTTGTAAAAGGGCTGCCTCTTCCGAAGTGAACACCCCCTTCGTCCGAGAATAGAACCCTAAGCAACCCCATACCTGCCCGTTCATCACCAAGGGAAAGAGAGCCGCCGATTCCCAACTGCCAAACCGGGCATCAGCGCCCTGCCCCAGGTCGTTATTGACAATGGTCCGCCCACCCTCGAGGACGTGTTTTTCCCAAAAGAACGGAGGGGAAACACCCTCCCCGGCTTCGGCTGCCGTTATCAGAACTTGGCCTTTTCTCTGGGTCACCCGAACCCGCTCGAACGGCCCCAGGCGTCCAGCAACGACGCATACCTCCTGAAGCAACTCTTGTGGGTCAGTAATCCGGACAATCGATTGGTTGGTCTCAGAAAGGATGCGGTACATCCGTCCCAAACGAACCACTTGAGCTTCCGCATTGATTTGGGCTTTTCGAACCCTGGAATCTTGAAGCAAGCGGCTGACAGCAAAGGGAAGTCTTGCCAAATTGTCTTTCAAAATGTAGTCGCTCGCTCCACGCCGCATCATCTCAACAGCTAGATCTTCACCCACGCGGCCCGATACCACAATGACGGGTGTCTGCGGCCAGCGGGTCCGAACCCTGTCCAGAACTTGATCTCCGGTCATCGGGCCTAAAAAATAGTCGGTGATGACCAGATCCCAGGGTGCCTCAAGGGCACGCACTAAAGCAGGGGCATCTTCCACACGGTGGCACTCCACCTGAAGACCACCAGCCCGAAGCGAGTGAAGGAGAAGCCTTTCATCTTCGGGAGAGTCTTCGACCAAAAGCAGACGGAGATCAGGTTCCACCGGCACCACCTTCGTATCAAATTGTCGTCGAAGGTTCTTCCCGGGGCAAGGGGGGTGGCCGATGGTCGGTGGAATCCAGAATCTCGTCGGGAAACAGTTCCATACCCACTTTCAAAATATCCGAGGATCGATGAAAGGTTTTGTAGGGTGGACTCAGAAGCTGACGCCACTTTCTTGCCCCCCTGAACCCTGCAAACAAATCTGTCATATGCCGGTAGATCTTATGGGGGAACAGATCTTTGGCCTGCCAAGTGTCGAAATAAGGAATCAATGCCAGCAGAACAGAACGTCGAGTGATCAGCGGCAAAGGATCACCGAAGACTGCCCGTTCAGCCGCTGTCAAAAAATAGGGATCTTCATAAGCGGCTCGACCTACCATGACCCCGTCAACAGCGTCGTATTGGGGCAGAAGCGCATCGAGGGTACGAAATCCTCCGTTGATCTCGATGGTCAGTTCAGGAAAATCCCGCTTGAGCCTATGAACTTCTTCATAGCGCAACGGGGGTATTTCGCGGTTCTGCCGGGGATCCAGACCCTCAAGTATGGCAATCCGTGCATGGATTATGAACCTGTCAGCACCGGCTTGGGCACAGGCTTCGACAAATTCGACCATCTCCTCATAACTCTCACGGACCACGCCGTGGCCGCGAATACCAATGCGGTGTTTCACCGTCACCGGTTTGCCAGTGGAATCCTTCATGGCTTTCACCAGGTCGGCGACCAGGGCCGGTTCCGCCATCAAGCAGGCCCCGAAATGCGCCTCCTGGACTTTATCAGACGGACAACCACAGTTCAGATTGTATTCATCGTACGCCCATGCCTCGGCTTTTTTCACCGATTCAGCCACAGCCGAGGGGTCATCTCCGGCAATCTGCAGGGCTAATGGCCTTTCAATGGGATCAAAATCGAGGATGTATTCCGATTTTCCCCGAAGAATGGCCCCCGTTGTATGCATCTCTGTGTAGAAAAGGCTTCGGGGAGCCAACTGGCGGAGAAAATACCGAAAATGCCGGTCGGTCCAATCGACCATAGGTGCGACGGACAACAAAGGGCGGATGGACTATTCCCGGGGAGGGCGAGGTTTGTTCACGGCCTCGTTGACCCGAAGGCGTCGACCTTCAAATTCCTTGCCGTCAAGGTCGGTAATCGCTTGCGAAGCACCTGCATCGGTTGCCATTTCGACAAAGGCAAAGCCACGAGGCTGCTGGGTCTCCCGGTCGCTGACAATGGTGACTCCCGCAACATCACCGTAGCGGGAAAAAAGGCCCTCGAGGCCCTCGGCGGTGGTCCTGTAGTTCAGGTTGCCAACGTAAATCTTCTTACCCATGATCCATCCTTGCCGCATTTTATGCAAAGAAATCGAGATCCGTCAACGGTTCAAAAGAAAGATGTCTGTCCCCCGGGGTTCAACTGCTTGAGGCAGGCCAGAAACAGTTCAAGGCAGACTCTCGCGTCGTCCTGAGCCCGATGGGCATCCAGTGCTTTGACACCTAGATCCTGGGCCAAGCTTTGGAGTTTATAGTTCGGACGACCGGGAAAGGCCTTTTGGGCCATAACCCGGGTATCTACAAAGTCATTGGAAAGCTGTCCCAGACCAAGGCGTCCCATCGAACTGCGTACAAATCCCAAATCGAAGGTCGCGTTGTGGGCAATCAGAACCGAACCTTGAATAAACGACAGGAATTCGGGAAGCACTTCGCGGATTGTCGGCTTTCCTTCCAGCATGGCGTCTGTAATCCCGTTGACGGCAGCTGCCCCGGGAGGCATGGACATTTCCGGGTATACCAGCACTCCAAATTTCGCAACCTCCCGCCCATCCACGAATTTGACGGCACCGATTTCGACAATTTTATCCAGTTGCGGAGAAAGTCCAGTGGTCTCAAGGTCGAAGGCTACCAGCACGAGATCCGGATTCTGCAGAGATTCGTAGTCCTGCCGTTCTTTCATCAGCGGATCATCCCATCGAGGGCCGCATTGATGGCTTTGACCTTGGCCTCCACCTCGGTTCGAGCCTGAGCAAGGGGAATCCCCTGAGCCGCGCGGCAGGAAGCATAAAATTTGATCTTCGGCTCGGTACCGGAAGGACGAACCGTGACCGTCGACCCGTCCTCCAACACGAACTGGACAACATCAGCAGCGGGAAGGTCGATGTCTTTCTTGACGGAACCGTCGGAAAGCCGGGTTGTGCCGTTCTGGTAATCCAAAAGTTTGGTCAGAGCTAAAGGACCCACGACCTTGGGGGGAGTGGTACGGAGCCCGACCATAAAGGCCTTCATGGTTTCAAGCCCTGCCTGACCCTTGAAGGTTTTGCTGATCAGAATTTCCTGAAAAAATCCATATTTCTCAAAGAGTCCATTCAAGGCCTCCATGACCGATCGGCCATGGCTGAGGTGCCACAAAGCCATTTCAATTGTGATAGCAGCTGTGCTGATGGCATCTTTATCACGCACGGAATCCCCAAAAAGGAACCCGTAACTCTCCTCTCCACCAAAGACATATTTCCAGCCGTCTTTTCCTTCGTCGAACTGCTTAATCTTCTCGCCGATGTACTTGAACCCGGTCAAGACGCGGATCGTTCTGGCACCATAGTCTTGGGCTATCAGGTTGTGTAGCTCTGTTGTCACAATAGTATTGATAAAAACGGGTTTTGGAGGCAGCTTACCCAGGGCCTTCAGGCTCGAAAAGATATAGTCAGCCAAGAGAGCCCCGAGCTGGTTGCCGTTCAGCAGCACCCATTCTCCCTTCCAGGGAACACCGATTCCTATTCGGTCGGCATCTGGGTCAGTTCCCAAAATCAAGTCGGCACCTTCCCGTGTCGCCTGTTCAATGGCCAGCTTCATAGCCGAGTGTTCTTCAGGATTGGGTGAGGTAACCGTTGGAAAATTGCCGTCGGGAACGGCTTGACTGGCCACCGTGCTGAGAGTGATACCCAAGTCTTTCATGATGCGCGGAAGAACTGTGGTGCCGGTGCCGTGAAGAGGAGTGTAGACGATTTTGACTTTTCCAGCCTGCTGAGCAAAAAGTTCCGGACGGATCGACTGAGCCTTAACCATGGCGCAGTAGGGTCCATCGATTTCCTCGTCGATTTCCACCAGCATTCCCTGCTTCAGGGCATCGGCCTTGGTCATCGTTTTGAAGGCCGTGACTCTGCGGACCTCTTCAATAATGCCAGAATCATGCGGCGGAACAACTTGGGCACCATCGGCCCAATAGACTTTATAGCCGTTGTATTCCGGAGGATTATGACTGGCAGTAACCACAATGCCGGTGGTCGCCTTCAACTGCCGCACGGCAAAAGACAATTCGGGAGTGGGCCGGAGGGCTTTGAATAAATAGGTCTTGATACCATTGGCAGCCAGAACCAAGGCTGCCTCAAGAGCAAAAAGATCGGAGTAATTTCGGGAATCGTAGGCAATAACCGCCGATCTTTTTCCTGAAGCCGCTGCGTTGACATAGGTAGCAAGCCCCTGCGTCGCTGAGCGGACCATAAAGGGATTCATCCGGTTGGTCCCACCGCCAATAGTTCCCCGTAAACCGCCGGTACCAAAACTCAGAGCCGTATAGAACCGCTCGTTTAATTCAGCCCAGTTTTCGGCCTTCAGCTGGTCCTCGACATCCTTACGAAACACAGGATGATCTTCACGGGCCAAATAGGCCTGAGCAGCGTTTCGCAGTTCTTCATTGGTCATGGATTCCCTCCGTCAATCAGTTTCGTTCCAAAAGCGGCTCAAGCCAAGAGCCAAAAGAAAGAGGATCAGAAAAAACGACGTTGGCCCCGGCTTTCCGCAATTCTTCTTCACCACGGAAACCCCAGGCAGCTCCACAGGCCACAACGGAAGCCCGGCCTGCGGTGACCATGTCAACGTCCGAATCCCCCAGATAAGCGCAGCACGACGGTTCGACACCCCAGGCCTGCAACATTTCCAGCAAAACAGTCGGATCAGGTTTATGGGGCTTGCCAGGCCTGGCACCGAAAACAGCTTCAAAAACAATATTGGGAAAAAGGGTTGCCACAATAGCCTTGGTAATGCCGTCCTCTTTATTTGAGAAAACACCGAGAGGAACCCGTCCGTTCAGATCGGCAAGCATTTGGGAAACCCCATCGTAGGCACGAGTCTCTACCACAGGATTGGTGCGGTATGTCGTCAACACCTGGTGATAGGCGCCTTCCAGTTCTTGCTCGGAAAAGGGTTGATCGGCGCTGGCGGTGACCAGAAGCTGCTTCAGACCCCAGCCGATCATGGTGTTGTAAGATTCCAGAGGATGCGGGTGGCGTCCATGGGCTGCCAATGCAGCATTGACCGCCGAAGCGATGTCCGCCAGACTGTCAACAAGGGTTCCATCAAGGTCGAAAACCACGGCGCGAAGGGTTGGGGCCTGTTTCATATCCATAGTTTCTGATAACAGGGATTCAGAGGAATGGCAAGACGTGGCAAAAAAAACTGAAGACAGGCGGGGATCAGCCGCATTCGACCGCCACTTTGCCGCCATCTATGGCGAACGTTGGCCGGTGCTCCGAAAAGCCCTGGAAGCACCTGGCAGACCAGAGGCTCACCTTTCGGGATTGGTAAAACCGTACTTTCTCGATGGCGCCTCAGTCCTGGCGGCCCAAGCCCTTGGAGTTCAACCTGGGGAAGAAGTTCTCGATCTTTGCGCAGCGCCAGGGGGGAAATCTTTGGTTTTGGCCCTTGCCCTGCAAGGGGTTGGCCGACTGGTCTGCAACGACCGCAGCTCTGACCGAAGAGGAAGATTGAAACGGGTCCTCGAGGAACATTTGTCCCCTCACCTGCGGTCCATTATCACAGTAACGGGTTACGATGCCACCCGATGGGGACTTCATGAACAGGAAGTTTACGATAAAATCCTCTTGGACGCCCCCTGTTCCAGCGAGAGGCACCTTGTTCACAGCCCTGCCCATTTAGCTCAATGGTCAGCCCACCGCACCAAGACCTTGGCGCAGCAGGCTCTTGCCATGCTCTGCGCCGCCTTGGAAGCCCTGAAGCCCGGCGGCATTCTGGTTTACAGCACCTGCTCCATCAGCCCGGAGGAAAACGAAGGCCTCCTGGAACGGTTTGCTTCCAAGAGGCCAGGTGCATGGAGTTTGCTGGAAAAAAATCTGACCCTGCCTGACGAAGCAGGCGAAGGCCCGTTGTTTTGGGCCCGACTGGAAAAACTTACACGTATTCCTTGAGCTCGCGGATCATTTTCAATCCCCGCAACTTGGTGATGGCCTTTTCCTGAATCTGGCGGACCCGTTCCCGCGTGATTCCAAGCATCTTGCCCGTCTCCTCAAGAGTCAAAGGACCTTCCCCCCCCAACCCGAAACGCAACTGGAGAATTCGCATTTCTCTTTCACTCAGCTGTTGAAGGACAGAACCAAGCGTGTCTTGCAGAGTCAGACTAAAGACATCCTCAAAGGGTTCATGAATGTTTTCATCGCGGATCAGATCTGACAGCCGGGTGACACTTTCTTCGTCGACGGTCCCGTCCAACGAAGCAGTCTCCTGACTGATCTTCAGAATCTCCTTGATTTTGTCTTCGGAGAGGTTCATGTAGTCAGCCAATTCTTCATTGGAGGGATCGCGACCGAGTTCCTGGGTTAGATGTTTGGCAACGAAATAGCATTTTTTGATGGTATTGAGCATATGGATGGGAATGCGGATGACCCTTCCTTTGTCTGCCAGGCTCTTGATGATGGCTTGACGGATCCACCAAGTGCCGTAGGTAGAAAAGCGACAACCCTTGGTGTAGTCAAACCGCTCAACCGCTTCAATCAGCCCGATGTTGCCTTCATCGATCAGGTCCAACAGGGATAGTCCACGATGCTGGTACTTCTTGGCAATCGAGACAACCAGGCGGAGGTTGGCATTGATCATTCGGTTCTTCAACGCCAACAGAAGCTTTTCCTTCTGCCTGATTGGAACTTTCAACTCCTCCGACAGGGTCTGAATATCCAAACCTTCCAACAAAAGACGCATTTCTGCTTTGGCAGTTTGGATTTTCTCACCAATTTCCTGTTCCTGAATCACCGTCAACAGTGGAAATCTGGAAATCTGCTTGAGGTACAGGGCCAGAGGATCTGTCTCGCTCCCATCCAGAGCTAAGACATCGGATTCCTGGATCAGCAAGAACCGTTCCTCCGATTCCATCACGTTGTCATGAACACGCATAGGACACCCCACTAGCGAAGTACAATTTAGGACGGGTTAACCCCGACGTCAAGTTCTTTCTTGATCTGGATTTCAACGCTTCACCGCGAAAACATCCAGAGACTCATTCTGTTTGAAGGCAAAAAACGACAACTTTTGTGAGGTACGGGGCGAAGTGTTGCCCAGAACTTGGCCTTTTGTTACCGCCTGACCGTATTCCACCAAAGAGCTTTCATAATTCCCATAGGCAAATACCACTTTGTCCTCCGCTTGAACCATAAGGACGCGTCCGACACCTCGGAATTCACCTTGGTAGATTACTGTCCCAGCACTCACAGAGCGAAAGGGCTCGCCCGTTGTGGAAAAAGTGACAGCCTTCAGCTTGTCTTCTTCCGCATGAGGCTTCTTTTCAACCGGCCAGAAAGGCCCCACAACAACCCGACTTTTGAAGGGCACAAACAAGGTTTGTCCCGCTTTCAGTACTGACGCGGCTGTCAGACCGTTCCATTCCAAAACCAGCGCCAAATCGACCTTCCATAGGCGGCTTAGCGAGTACAAGGTATCACCAGCTTTCACACTGTACCGTTCAGGCAAGGATAACGATTCCCCTGCCTTGAGCTTTTCCAGATCGAGTTCAGGATTCGCGCGCTTGAGAACCTCAGTAGGAATTTTCTTCTTCTGAGCAATAACTCCTGCTGTATCGCCCTTCTGAATGACGTAATCATCAGCCGCAGCGGTCAGCACAAGGAGAAGGGAAAAAAAAAGAAGGCCAATGACCTTTTGGATCATGCCTTCCTTGTCGGATAACTCCATCCGGAAACTTGAATCGGAATGGGTGAAAACCCTCCGGAAAAACGTATTTCGTAAAATGGGAAATGGCAGATTCGAACTGCCGACCTCTTGCATGTCAAGCAAGCGCTCTAACCAACTGAGCTAATTCCCCAAGCATCGACACAGTAATAGAAACGGCCCCTACTGTCAAGCCGAACCGTTTCCTACTGTAAAGAACTGACTACCCTTTCGAGAACCTTAGTGCGGTCGAGGGGCTTCACAATATAATTCTTGGCACCTAGCAAGAGCGACTGTTTTACCAAGTCTTGTTTTCCCAAGGCACTGATCATGACGACTTTGGCGTTCTTGTCAAACTCCATAATCTTCTCAAGAGCTGTCACACCGTCCATCTTGGGCATCGTAATGTCCATGGTCACCAAGTCAACATTGGGAAACAGCTCTTTATACTTCTCTACACCCTGTTCGCCGTCACCTGCTGTAGCAACGACCTCAAATCCTTCGCTGGTCAAGATTTGACCGATCTGTTTTGTGACAAACATAGAGTCATCGACAACAAGGACTCTGTAAGAGGAACCATCAGGCCGCCGGCCATCCGGGTCCTTTTGGTTGATAGTTGGAAAATCCACCTTAGTTTTCATGCCAAGCCTCAGGACCTTTCCCGGACCGCGACATTAATCTCAATGTTCCCGTGAGGACTCTCCATGGGGACAATCAGCGCTTCTACTTCCTGATCGCTGATCTCCATATTGTCTCCGGTAATCAAGGCAGGCGGGGTCAAATCGAACTTGAAACCCAATTCATGTAATTTCGTAACAGCTTGCGCGGTAATCATGTTGGCGAGCTCACTGATGGTTGCCTTCACCAAATCGTCAATCTCAGTCAATTCTTCCATGTTCATGACAGAAGCAATTTTGATGGCAGTCTGTTTACTCATATCGAACAAAACACGGCCTTCAACCTCACCGGCCAAACCGACAATCGCAGCAACTCCCATGACAGGTTTTGTTGCCGATTTTAGAAACAAGTTTCCCCGCTTCACCTCTGTTGCCAAAACTTCAGTCAGAACATTGTAAGCCGCTTCGACGAACGGGTTGATGTACTCGACACGCATGTTAACTCCTCTGGAAGCGACAACGCGCTAAATCTTCTGATAAACCGACCAAGTCGCGTTTCCGATAGCCTTCCAATCAGGATGGCTCAGTTTCTCATTGGTCCCTAATACCAAATATCCACCAAGACGAACTTTATCAGAAAGTTCCGTAATCAATTTGTCTTGATCCGAGGGCTTGAGGTAAGAGATCACATCTCGCATCACTGCCAAATGCACCTCAGGCATGGGATTCAGATGGTTCACATCATGAAACTCAAACAGAACTTTCGCTTTCAGCTCAGAATTGAACTGAAGACCATTTTTTGCCTGTACGGTATATTCTGTCCAGGAAAGGTCCAAGTCCTCGTCTTCGAGGATAAGGCTGGGAGCGGTGGAAATGCTCAACAGGTCATTGTCGCTTGCCCAGATTTTATAGTTCTTTTCTGAGAAACAAGTTTGAATCATCAGTGCTAAACTATAGGATTCATACCCTCGTCCACAACCGGGATTCCAAACCACTAAGGAAGCCGTTTCAAAGGACATCAGCTTGGCCAAAGAGGTTGCTGCTTCTGACGACCAAAGCCGACCGGTGAACGGTGAAGGAAAGGTCGCCAGGAATTCGTCGGCTTCGTCTTTCTGGGTTAACTGGAAATCCAACCCTCTATCCTGCCTGGATTTCTTCCATTCTGCCAAGCGGCTCCCCACCCACTCGCGATTGAGCGGTGAGAGTTGGAACTGTCCAAAGGCAGCCAGAGTCTCACCGACAAACTGTAGATCGAGAGGCAAGACCTGCACACCTGTCGGTGCCTCAATCACAGCTTCGGAAGCCCCAGCATCGACAGAAGTCTGCTCAGGGGCTGTAGCGGCAGGAGCGGTGTGGGTGGAAGCTTCAGACTGACCGAAAATCCGATCAACATCCAGAATAATGTAAAGACGGCCCTCGTTCTCGATAACCCCGTTGATGTACTGAATATTGATATCACCAAAAATCGGATGCGGAGGTTGGATGGAATCCGAGGAGATACCCACAACCTTCTCAATCGTATCAACCACAATGCCCAAAACAAGGGAATCCAGCCGTAAAATGACGATGTTCTCCAGGCTGGCGGAATCCTTGGTCTCGGCCGGCAAATTGAACATCGTCCGGAGGTCAATGATGGGAATAATGTCACCCCGCAGATTGTCAACACCCCGAACATAAATCGGAGTATTGGGAACCTTGGTGAAATTTCCGGCTTTGCGGATTTCTTTCACCTTGAGGATGTCAATTCCATAGTCTTTCCCGGCCAAAGTGAAAGAGATCATTTTGAAATCGACCTTCTTCATGCGGTCAGATTCCTTGGGGACTTTGGCCTGTTCGGTTTTCGTCATACTCATTGGCGGCTTCCTATCGGGTACGGCTCTCGCGGCGTTGACGTTCAAGTCGCTCGTTTCGCATTCCCAGATCTAGCAACTGGCTCACGTCGATGATGAGGCTCACCTTTCCATCACCAAGAATCGTGGCCCCCGCAATACCGGGAGAAGCGGTGTAACGGTCCTTCAATGGCTTGATCACAACATCTTCTTCGCCGATCAAGGAATCGACAATCAGGCCCATCTTTTTGTCCCCGCTCCCGACGACAACGACATAGTGGTAGCCATTGCCTTCGTCGGAAGGAATACCAAAGAGCCGATTGAGTCTCAGAAGGGAAATCACGTCCTTGCGAACGTTGAAAACCTCGTAATTATCGATGATCTTGATCTCAGAAGGCTTAATCCGATGACTGTCAACAACAGACGTGATCGGAATAGCGTAGACCTCTGTTCCAACCCTCACCAAAAGACCTTGAATGATTGCCAGCGTCAGGGGCAACTTGATCGTGAACTTGGTACCTTTGCCGCGCTCAGACCAAATGCTCACGTTTCCGTTGAGTTTTTCGATCTGCTTGCGAACAACGTCCAACCCCACTCCGCGACCGGAAATATTGGTAATCGAAGCGGCCGTTGAAAACCCAGCTTCAAAAATCAAGTTGAAAGCTTCGACATCGCTCAGAACTTTGCTCGGATGGATCAGCCCTTTGTCGATTGCCTTCTTTTTGACTGCCTCGACATCAATACCCCTGCCATCATCACCAATTTCAATGATGATCATGTTTCCTTCGTTGCGGGCTGCCATGACCACCCGCCCCTCTTCGCTCTTGCCGGCGGCCAAGCGATTTTCAGGAGATTCAATGCCGTGATCGATGGAATTGCGGACACAGTGAATCAGCGGATCGAGAAGGTCTTCAATCACCGACTTATCGAGTTCGGTCTCTTCACCCTCGATGACCAGATTGATTTTCTTGTTCAGAGTCTTGGAGAGATCTCGGACGAGGCGTGGGAAACGGCTGAAAATCTGGGCGATGGGAACCATCCGGATGCGTAGGACACCCTCATGCAGTTCACCAATGATTCTACCAAGGTTCTGCGATGTACCGCGGAAAATTCCCACTGTCGACTTCAATCTGCCTTCAACAGGATCAAAGGCTGTGAAAAGCTTGGCAAATTCCTCATTGATCTCTTTCTTGAGTTCCTTGACCGACTTTCCTTTTTGAACCTCGTCGACGTACTGGGGGAACCTGTCGAACAATTCTTTCAATTTGTCCTTGTATCCGAGAGAGGTAGATTGGAGATCGCCGAGGATTTCTCCGAAATGGGTGGAAATCTGATTGAACGTCGCTTTGTTGATGACGGTTTCACTGACCAAGTTCAACAAATTGTCAATTCGTTTGGAATCGACCCGAAGTATCGAACCAGAATTGGCGGCATTGGACTTCTTGTGTTCCGCCTCACGCCGGTCGAGAACCTTTTCCATGGACTCTTCTTCCACGGCGGGGGCAACAACTTCCGGTTCTGCATCGGCTGGAGAAGATTTCACCGCAGAAACGGAAGCGGGAACGGGAGCCGCAACCTTGGGGGCCTCGGAAACCTTGACTGTGTCGGCGGAGTCTTCGCCCACCTCGAGGATTTCCACCGAGGTGGTAACCTCACGGATGGTACATTTTTTTGTGACTGTATCGAGATCTTTGTCCAAGAGGCAGAAATAATCCACCACTGGCCAATAACTGTCCTCGTAAAGCCGATCAAACTCGGGGATGGTTTTGAGAACAGTCCCGAGGGCCTTGAGGGCGGCAAACACCTGGATTCCACCGACGGAATTCATGGGATTGGCCTCATCAAAGGAAACGCTGACCCGGTGAACCCTGCGGCCGCTGGCAGCTTCCTTCAACTCCAACACCTCGTACTCGGTCAGTCCTTTAACAGAGGCGGTCGATTTGGACACAGCCTTTGCCACCGACTTTGGAGGAGCTTTTTTCGCGGAAGCCTTGGCAGCTCCCTTTGCGGCCCCCGGAAGGAAACTCTTGAGAGTGTCCTTGAGGGGTTGAACATCCTTATCGTAGACTCGTCCGGCCAAACGCTCTTCGAGCATAGCCTTGACAACGTCAATCGACTGCAGAAGGACGTCGACCAAGGGACCTGTCAGCGAAACGGAGCCGCTACGGATTTCGTCGAGGGTATCTTCGACTCCGTGCGTGAATTCGGCCAGTTCGAACATCTGAACCGTTGCCGACCCACCCTTGAGGGTATGAGCAGCACGGAAGATTTCATCGACGGCGTCTTTATTCGTTGGGTCGTTTTCGAGGACGAGTACGTTCTGCTCCAAGACATCGACCTGGCTCTGTGCTTCACCAAAGAAGTCCTTGAGCAACTCTTCATTGTTGGGGTCCAGGTAATCGCTCATAACAAGTTCAAGATTCATACAGATGTCTGGTTAAGTCAAGGCCGTTTTTTTCCAGTTTGGCCCTTCCAGTTCGTGGATAATACGTTATGATAAGGAAGGGAGTTGGGAATGATCCGAACGTTTGGCCTGGTTCTTTTGGTATTCATCTCGGTCTCTTCCGCTTCAGCGATGGATCTTGAAGTATCGTCTCGTTTTGAAAATTTATATTGGGGTTCCGTCTATAAAAACAATACTGACGGTTATACCTTCCGCGGGGCAGATCTCTTCTGGAATCTCCAGGGTTCCGTGACCCAGGAACTGGCTGACGGTTTGCTTTTCAAGGGAGGCTTCGAGAATGATCCGGTACTCCGATGGCGCGCCTATGGTCAGCTCGCTTTCGGCCTTGATAATTTGACAATGAAATTCACCCCGTTTATCGGGACATTCAACTCCACCCAAAAATGGTTCAATCCGGGTATGGAAGCGATGGTGGAATACACTTGGCCGGGCTTCCTTTTTCTGAAAGGCGGATTTCTGACAACTTTCGCTCCTGTCTCCAAAGAAGGGGACTACTATCTGACTTTTCAGACAGCGGCTGTTGGTACTCTTGTTGAGAACGGCATCATCACCTTCACCGTCGAAGATAAAGCAGCGACATTTCGAGCGAAAGACAATTTGACAACCGTTGATGCCTCGACAAGGTATTGGCTCGATACGGAAATGTTTTTGAAGAACTTTCCCGTCCGTATGGCCATTCTGACCGGATACCAGGTATTAAGCAGACGATATATTGCGGCGGCTGAGGTTCTCACCCCCATTCATTCCTTCCTCCTTGGTGGTAGGTTTTCGTGGGACTTTGGAGCGGGCACCGTCGTTTTTGCCCAAGTTGAGTCGGCTTTTTTCAACGCAGGGTGGGATTCAACGGTCATGGCTCTGCCTTCAACGACCCCGGTTTTTCAGTCGGTTACGGGTGTCCGCTATCACTGGTAAACTGGGCGAGGAGGAACCGATTACGGATACCGGCCTGAACTTCCAACAATTAGTCACTTACTTGCAGACTCACGACAACTTTCTTTTGTTAAGCCACTCGGATCCCGATGGTGACGCCGTCGGAAGTGAGTTGGGCCTGCTCTCCGTCCTTCGGTCACTTGACAAGAAAGCCATGATTCTCAATGCCGATGCCTGTTCGCTCAAGTTTAGGAGTTTCGATCCTGAAGGAGACTTGCACAGCCTCGAAGACGGAGACCCGCTTCCCCAAGACCTCGGACAGAAAACTCTGATTCTCATTGATACCTCAGATTTTCAGCACACGCGTCGTGCCAAGGATGTTTTGTTGCCATACGGGCGTGAGGTGATCATCATTGATCACCACACTCCGCCAACGCAGCTTCCTTGTCTGGCTTACATCGATGATACCGCTGCCGCCTCAAGTCAGATTGTTTTTCAAATCGCCGAAAAGTTGGGACTGACACTTGATCTCACGGCCTCCAAGGCTTTGTTCATGGGGATTGTTTACGATACGGGGTCATTCATTTATCCAAAGACAACACCCGCGACGTTTCATGCCGCTAAAAAACTGGTCGAATGGGGTGTTCGACCCAAAGAAATCCACTCGGCACTCTTTGAAACTATTGACCCTTCACGAATGAGGCTTCTTGCACGGGTTCAAGCCTCTCTGATCCTGTTGCACGGGGACAGGACAGCAATTCAAGTCATGACTCAGGCGATGCTCACCGAGACTGGCGCTATCGCGGAAGACGCCGAGAATTTCATCAATTATCCGTTGAAATGCAGCACAGTTCTCGTCTCGGTGTTTTTGAAAGAGACCAAACCCGGGTGTTACCGGTGCTCGCTTCGGTCAAAGGGAACTGTCGATGTCTCTACCTTGGCACAAACCCACGGTGGAGGCGGACATAAAACGGCCGCCGGCTTTCCCTGCCCGGACCTAAGCCTTGCAGAGTTGGAGACACTCCTATTACAATCGGTCTTCGATCTTTATCCCAAGGACTGATTGTCTTGAATCGTTTCCGTATCGGATTAGCACCGTTGCTTTTAATTTCCCTGACCCTCTCCTGTGGTCCTTCCAGCCCTCCCGTCACCGAGGTTTCCATTCCAGCCGCTGGGGAATCAAGCCAGGCGGAAATTCTCGAGGCACCTCGTATCCCCCTGGGCATCGACAGGAAAGTTCTTCAGAGCTTGGTCACCAACTTGGACCAAGACCCGGATGAAGAACAAATTCTTCTGCTGCAGGACAAAGCCAACTTAAGCCTGCCCGTTACCCTGCAGATTGCTGACTACGATCAAGCAAGGAAGACCTATTATCTGGCCTGGGAGGGAGCCGTCCTTGCCAGTGCCTCCCAACCTGTTTTTCTTACGATGGAAGACCTGATCGGCGACCACCAACAGGAAGTCCTGGTTCAGGGGCTCAATGAGTCAGGCAAGTCCACCCTGGATGTCCTTCGCCTCGTTCCTCCTTCAGGAAGCCTCGGTTTGGCGTACCGGACAATCTTCTCGAAAGTCTCTTCGGGTACCATTCAGATCGAACACCCGCTGAGGCCTGAGGATTACAGCCTGGGTCAAAACTCCAACCTTAGTGATCCGATCATTATCGAAGAGCCTGATCCCGCCTCGAAAAACCCCCTCGCGACCATACGGACCACGTACTCCTGGCTTTTTCAAAAAGGGGAATACGTCAGCACCAATGTCGAGTATTATCAGAAAAGCCTCAGCGGTGACACGATCCTTGAACAGCTCTTTTCCGGGGACAACGCAGGTTTGGAGGGCTTTTTGCAAGGCCCCTGGGTCAAAGCGGTTCCTGAGAAAACGGGGTTCCTGATCCTATTCTTTGACACCAGTGCACGAGAAATCAATTTTGCCACAACCAGGGCTCAAGAAGTCTATCGTTGGGAAACCACATCCCGGTCCTCCCGAAGTTCTCTCTACATTGTGGGGAGCAACGATCTGATCAATTTGATCAAGCTTCAAATCAGTGTTTCGATCACCGCGGCAGACTCGCTTGAGATCGTCGCCCAGGATAATCCTGCCTGGACGGGAACTTATCAAAAACTGGTTCCCTCGGCAGCACTCGTTCTGGCAAGGCAAGGAACGCAGGCACTTTCACAGGAAGCCCCTCCCAGCGGCCTCTATAAGAACGACAAGGGAGATGAATTCGATTTTCAAGTTCCAGAAATCCGTCTCAAGCTGGCAGGTGTCTCAATGGTTGGATCCGTGGCCGTTTTTCCTTTGGGAAAAGTCACGGTAATGCAAATCAAAGTACCCAACCGCCCAGGAATTCAAGGGTTGTCCCGTGCCTATGCGATGGTGGCCAAGGAAGAAAGAAACACGAGCCGGGTTGTACGCACACTGCGGCTGCAAGGTGGAACGCTCACCTCTAAGGGGTGGATTTCTGATCAATCCGACCCGTTGAGACTAGAACAGGTTGAGGGAACTGCTACGAACTTTCGCCCATGAGATGAAACTTTAGGGAATTGGCGTCAATCCTTGAGCCTCGAGCCGGGCTCGATCTGAAGCCGCTTGTCGGCTGACCAAATACACAATATGCAACTTTTCTCCCTGACTGTTAGTCCTAGCTTCCGTGAAAGGTGACCACCCCTTTTCGCGCAACATGTCGATGAGGGTCAAGGCGTTATTCCAGTCTTTGAATGCACCGACCTGGAGCCTGACGCTTTCTTGAACAGTCAGACCAAGTGTTTCTGTGGGGCCAGACAAAAAAGACCAGTTCCCTTTCAGAACCCAACCAGAGGGTCCCCCCAATTTTTGAATCAAGGAATCCACAGGAGCACCGGACTTTTTGGCCCCCAAGCGCACACGAAGGGCCTCTGATAGAAGTGTCGGCCCAGGAGCTGGGAGGGGCCATTGTGCGGCATAACGGTCAAAGAGGGTCAAAGCTTCTGTCCATTTTCCTTGGATGCGATACAAGCGCATACGAACCAAGGTTCCCGCCTCAGCAGCTTTTTGACCCTTCTCTGCTAGGAGCTGGGTTGATAAGTCCCAAGCCTCTTCTCCATAGCCAAGATCGATCGAAAGGTGCGCAGCCTTTGAAAGTAGAAAGACCGTGGGAGTCTCACTCAACAAAGCAGCACGGTAACGATCGAGAGCTTCTCCCAAGCGACCTTCCAACTCGAGGAAAACGGCCTCGCGGACCAGGGGTGGAAGATCGGCTGCCGTGCCAGGCAACGCCAGAACGAGAAGCATCACCCCAGTCTGGACGAAGGAGACTCTCACAAAGGACTCAGGACCGCCGGGACCGGAAAACCTGATAGATGGCCCAACCACCGCCGGCGATAAGCCCAAAACCGCTGAGTCCCAAGAGGAGGCTGGCCAAACCACCGACGAGAGGCAAGCCTGAGGCCGCTACCAGACCACCAGCTACCAGACCGACCATACCAACAAGAGCCGAATTCGGTTTCTGAAGCAACTTTACGCTTCCCCAAAGAACCAGACCACCCACCACAAGAGCAGGAAGGAATTGCCCGGCGACAAAGCCGGTTAGTGACATCAGGGCGAATCCACCTATGATCCCTCCAGCACCGATGGCCATCTTTCCGCGGTTTTCCTTCTTCATCAAATCACTCATCTGAACTCCTTGCCCGCCACTCAATGACGGAAACTACGTTGACCGGTGAAAACCATGGCAGCTCCCGCTTCATTGCAGGCTTCGATCACCTCAAAGTCGCGGACCGAGCCGCCAGGCTGGACCACGGCAGTGACGCCTTCCCTCAAGCCGACATCAATTCCATCGCGAAAGGGAAAGAACGCATCGCTCACCATCACCGACCCGGGAATACCGCCCCGAAGGCCTTTCACCTCTGCTTCAAGATCGGCTTGCGCCCCCCGATGCGTCAAGGCATTAAATGGAGTCTGAAACCTTTCCCATGCCAGCCTGTCCGCCAGTTTACGGTAGGCTTTATCGCGCGCAATTTCTGCCACACCGACCCGGTCCTGTTCCCCAGTCCCAATTCCGACTGTAACTCCGTCTTTGACATAGAGCACGGAATTGCTGGTGACCCCGGACTCGACTAACCAGCCAAAGAGCATATCGTTCAACTCAGACTTGGTTGGCTGCCGTTTCACGCGGTACTCCACACCCTTGGAAAGGGTGGCCGCGGGAAGAAAATCTGACACTTTGCGGGCCTGTGGAACGAAAGACCACTGGGCCACAACCCCACCGTCCATCAGACTTTTGAGGTCGACCACTCTGGCACCGGCAAAGGTTTCCAGCCGTTCAATCGCTCGGATCTGCATCACACGGATATTAGGCTTGGACCGGAACAGATCGATCACCCCGGGACCGAAGTCCGGGGCAACCACCACTTCCACGTAGCTTTCCAGAATCCGCTTGGTGGTTTCGGCATCGAGAGTGCGGTTAACTACAACGCAACCGCCAAACGCCGCCACCCTGTCGGCGAAATACGCCTTGAAATAAGCCTCCAGCAGGGTTGGCGCGATGGCCACACCACAGGGGTTATTGTGTTTGATAATCACAACACACGGACTGTCAGCAAAGTACCGCAGGATATTCAAACCTGCGTCGGCATCGGTCAAATTGGTTTTACCGGGGTGTTTCCCCGACTGAAGCAGTTCCACTGCGCTCGCCAAAGGCCGTCCGGCTTCGAGGGCAACGACATCACCGAGCTGCAGGTTGCCGGCTGTCAGCCGATACAGAGCCGCCTCCTGGTCGGGATTCTCACCATAACGGAGACCACGTTTTTCACCGTCAATGTCCCACTCAACTCTATCGTAACTCAGACTCTGTTTTTGAGAACCGTCCCGTTCACTGAAACTGATTTCCATTCTGGGCGGAAAATTGTCCTTGTTGATGGTTTTGTAAGCATCAGAAAGCTTGGCAATCGCCATCAGCGGCCTCCCCATTGATAGAGACCTTGGAGACTTCCCGTCTGCTCGAAGAGAAACCCTGCGATGGCTGTGTCGTACTCTGCCGTATGGCGGAAGGCTTTTTTGGCAAAGGCCAACCTGGTATCAAGACCGAGGGTTGCGGCATTCTGGTTCAACTCAGCTAAGAGCGCCCGATAATCCAGAGGATCACAGACAGAGGCAACCCGAAGGAAATTTTTGGCGCTGGCTCGAAGCATGCAGGGACCGCCGATATCGATATGGGCGCGGGCATCCTCCAGAGTCACTCCGGGTTGGGCTATCGTGTTCTGAAATGGGTAGAGATTGACAACGACCAGATCAAATTCAATGCAGGCCGTTCGTTTTAAATCCAGCCGATGGGAGTCGTTGTAGGTTTCACTCAGCAGTCCCATGTAGATTTTGAAGTCGAGAGTCTTGACCAGACCTCCCTGCATTTCAGGCTGACCTGTGTAGTCGGAAACGGCTTTCAAGGAGACGGCGGCCTGTTCCCCTAAAAGGGATTCCAGATGAGCGTAGGTACCGCCGGTCGAATAGAACCGTACTTCAGGATTGACGGCAAGCAGGCCTTCCACCAGAGTCCCCAGTCCTGTTTTGTCGGAAACACTCAACAAGACATTTTTCACTTTGACCCGGTCATCCACCCGGGAAACACGGTTGAGCGCCATAGGCTCCTCCTTTTCGACGTTTATTCTTCGAAGGCGATACCAGTACTCAGGCATGCCGCCCGAACGGTATTTTCAACAAGCATGGCCCGGGTCATGGGGCCGACACCACCAGGAACGGGAGTGACAAACGACGCTTTTTCCGCAATGCCAGCGTAGTCGGTATCACCAACTAAAGCGAACCCGGAGGCTTTGGAGGCATCGGGGACACGATTGACCCCTACATCAATCACGATGGCTCCCGGACGGATCATCTCAGCCGTAACGGTGTGAGGATGTCCGGCTGCTGCAATCACGATATCAGCGGCCAGGGTATGTGCCTTCAGATTCTTGGTCTTGGTATGACAAACAGTAACGGTACAGTGATAGGGAGCCTGCATGAGCAGGAGGGCCAATGGTTTACCAACAATATTGGAGCGTCCGACAATCACGACTTCGGCACCGGTCAGAGACACACCTGTCTTTTGCAGCATTTTAAGGACACCATGAGGTGTGCAGGGAAGAAACCCCGGGCCGCCCAGAACCAACTGACCAACCGAAACGGGGTGAAAGCCATCGACATCCTTGGCGGGGTCAATCGCCAGAATGACCCGTGCCGATCGGATGTGGGGAGGAAGAGGGAGTTGCACCAGCAGTCCATGGACCGCAGGGTCAGCGTTCAGCCGCGTTATGAGGGCCAGCAGTTCCTCTTCGGAGGTCGAAACGGGAAGCCTGATCGTTTCAGAATTCAAGCCGATTTCCCTGGCGTCTTTCTCTTTTCCGGTAACATAGCTGACACTGGCCGGGTCTTCACCGACCAAAATCACAGTCAAACCAGGTCGAACGCCCTGCACCGCCAGTCTGGCTATCGGCGCTGCCAACGCTTGCCGCAGTTCTTGGGATAAGAGTTTTCCGCTGATGACCGTAGCTGCCATGTAACTTCTCCCTGTCGGCCGTGTTATCTTTAGCGGATTCTTTATAGCAGAAAAGGGGTTCAGGCGGAAGGACTGCCCGGACCGGTGGCCTTGTTTTTTTTTTCAAAAACGCCACAATGTGAGCACTTTCGAACGAGGTTTCCCATGAAGAAAATCACGCGCCCCCTCCTGGCATTCAGTATGCTTCTGATAATCGGGGTTCTGCCGCTTGGAGCCCAAGCCACGGAATTGAAGTACGATCACCGGGTTGCCGGTGACCGGTCCCTGACTATTCAGTTGGGGCCTTTGTTTCCCATGGCTTTCCAATCATTCTCCGGCAGTTTTGCACCGACCAACTTGAGTTTGGGCGGCACCCTGGGAATCGACTTGGACTTCTACCTCAACGACACGGTTCGCCTGGGCGGAGGTTTGAGGGGCAAGGCAACCTCGAGTCCCAACAGTGCTACCCTGTTCATGGTTCCAATCACCTTTCGGGCCACCTGGGAGTTGAAGGTTTATCCCTTCAGCTTTCCTATGGGGATGGGCGCAGGGTTCAGCTTCACCAATTTCCGGACGGAAACGAGTTTTGATCCCATGCTGATGCCCACTATCGGTGCTTATTGGAATATGAGTTCCAGCTGGAGCTTCGGTCTGGATGCCAGCCAATGGATCGTTTTTCAGCCTTTCTACAGCAAACCCGAGGACGGCCGCATAGCCTACTTTACGGACCTGACCCTCGGCGCAATCTACCACTTCTAGGAGCTTCCTTGATGAACCTACGCAACCTGTTGACTGTTTTTGCGGTTTGGCTCCTGCTGGCTTCCTGTACCTCAGGCACCGAGGGAATTTTCGCCTCCATAGAGAGAGAGCAGAAAATTGTTGATGCAGGCAATCTCAGCAATACCTCAACGATCACACACATGGCCGAATTCAACGGGCGTTACTACGCTGCGGGAGGCGGGGCTCTGTTTCACCGCGCCACTGGTACCAGTTCCTGGGATTCCACATCCTCGCTCAACGGTACAGGCAACCGGAAATACGTTGCGGTTGGTAAAACCACCACGCATCTGTTTGTCTTGGTGAACGAAGGCGCCACGGCTACCAACAAAGTCTTTAGCAGCTCCGATGCGAGCACTTGGACAGATATCACACCTGCGGGGTTCATCCCTGTCAGCCTCGTACCGATTCGAAACAGGGACGGTATCACCTCTGATCAGTTGGTCGTCACAGCATCCGATTTCCGCAATGTCTTTTTGATTTCCGGTGGATCGGTAGGATCGGCGGTAGACCTTGTGACAGGGGGAGGAAACGAAATCACCGCCGCAGCTAAATCGGGAACGGACTACTATTTGGTTAATGAGTCCCGAATTTACCATCTGCCCAATTTCGGCTCTGTCTCGGTGGTCGACACCTCGGCCTTCAGCTCTCTCGGTCATGGCTACCGGGGCCTCATTATCCTTTCAGGAACCTCAATGGACGGAGTGTATCTTTCAACCAACAGGGGCAGTATTGTAAAAGGAACGGTTGCCGATATCGTCGACAACACCTGGACAACGGCGACAATTCTGGAGCCTGCTGCCAGAGTTGGCAATGACACGGTTGCTTTCGACCAGTTTTTGTATCAGGGGATCAGCGGCAGTGAGTCCCTATGGGTAGGAACCACGTTTGCCAACGGTTCGGAAGGTTACGGTTATGGCTCGATCTCCACCGGCGGAGTGGTAACCAAAAATCCCCCGGCGGGAACGAACAGCAATAACTACACTTCCTCGAAATTAAACAGCTACACAACGCCGCTCCTCTTTATGGGAGGAGCGGCACCTAATGGAACGTACTTCTTGGGGACGGCCGCTCACGGACTATGGAGCTGGGATCCGGTCAACAAGAGCTGGTCACCTCAGTAGCATCAACGGAAGGCACCATGGCCCGAGGACATGTCAGCTCTCAGTTCCGCCAGTGCGGCTTTAGCTTTGTCCCAGTCCTTGCTCCCGGCAGCACCCATGCCCTTCAATGCTGAAGCAATCATTTCGTTAAACGCTTTGTCCCAGGAAGCCTTGTCACCTTTTGGAGGGCTGTATCCGAGCATCGGTCGATTCGCCTGAACGATAGTCCAGAAGGCGTCGGCCGTGGCTAAGGTGTCACTGGCATCAATGGCTTTCTTGATGGTTCCCAGGGCGGCAGAATTGGCCTGCATGGCAGCCTTTACCTTTGCCGAATCATAGGCTGCTTGGGCCCAAGCACCAGACGAGATGAGCAGTACCAGTAGTACCGCCGAGACGATTTTCTTCATCAGATCCTCCTTTCAGGATTTCTTACTAGAAAGATAATAATTAATACTTGCAAAAGCAAGTTCCTTAAAACAAATAAAAAAACCGCCTTTCGGCGGCCTTTTTTATTTTCCTTGTTTTTTAGATAGCGCTTTCGCCACGGTCTTTGGTACGAACCCGAAGCGCATCACCAACATCACTGACAAAGATCTTTCCATCACCGACATTGCCCGTGAAGGCTACAGCGACAATAGCATCGAGCAATTTCTCAACCATATCATCTTTGACAACAGCCTCGATCTTGACCTTGGGAATAAACAGAAGTTTATACTCCTTGCCACGGAACTGCTCGACAATACCCTTCTGACGTCCATGACCTTCCACTTGCGTCACGGTAATTCCCGAGTGCCCCATCGCGTCAAGCTTTTCGACGATGTCTTCCAGCTTCTCAGGGCGAACGATGGCTTCAATTCTTTTCATGGTATTTTCTCCTCTTTCTTTTTAGCGATCGCCCTGTTTTTCACCATGCTGGGTCAGGTCCAACCCAATGACTTCCTCTTGAGGCTCGACTCGAACCTTGGTGAAGATTCGAACAATACCGTAACTGATCAACGTACCGACAATTGCCCAGACGATGGCAATCAGTACCGACAGGCTCTGAATACCCAGCTGAGTCCAGTTTCCATAGAGACCACCGGCTGCGGCAGTCGCACCGTCGAAGTAGAAACCGATTGTGGGATTGGCGAAAACACCTGTCAGAAGAGCACCAACGGTACCACCGACAGCATGCACACCAAAGGCATCCAGCGAATCGTCGTACTTCAGGGCCTTTTTGATGAAGGCGACAAACAGATAACTGACTACGGCAACCGAAGCGCCGATTACCAAAGCACCCGTGACATCAACAAACCCGGAGGCAGGAGTGATGGCGACAAGACCGGCGACAACACCAGTTGAAGCACCGATCAGAGTCGGTTTCTTGTGGTGGAAGTACTCAATGATCACCCAGACAAACGCTGCCATGGCGGCCGCTGTGTTGGTGACGAGGAAGGCACTTCCGGCCAGACCGTTGGCAGCAACAGCAGAACCGGCGTTGAAACCGAACCAACCGACCCAAAGCAAACCGGCACCGATAAAGGTGAAGCCGATATTGTTCGGAATGATGGCGTCTTTGCCGTATCGTACACGGGGACCGAGCAGAAGGGCCAGAACCAGAGAAGCAACACCAGAAGAGATATGAACAACCAAACCACCGGCGAAGTCCAGAGCGTTGCCTTTGACTCCAAACCAGCTGGCAATGCCGGTATCCATATTGCTCAGCAAACCACCACCCCACACCATGTGTGCCAGGGGAGCGTAGACGATCAAGGACCAAACCGCAGAGAAAATCAGCCAGGCGGTAATGCTCATGCGCTCGACAACGGCACCCGAGATCAGTGCGACCGTAATGATGGCAAACATCAGCTGGAACATGGAGAAGACGTTTTCCGGAACCAGGAAGATGAGAGGATCTTTGGTTACCCCGTTCATCATCACCTTTCCAAAGTCACCGATAAACATACCGGTTCCACTGAAGGCCAGAGAGTACTGGACAACGACCCAGACCAAGCTGACAACAATGGCGGATCCCAACGAATAGTACATGGTCGAAAGAATGTTCTTGCGGCGGACCATGCCACCGTAGAACAACGCAAGGCCAGGAATCGTCATCAGCAGTACCAAGGCTGCAGAAGTCAGCATCCAAGCCGTATCACCGGCTCCATTGGCGACTTTAATCGATGCCTTGATCGCATCAACATCGGCATTGGTCAGCGATGCGACAGCGGCTGGGTCAAGCGTGGCCGCGTCCTGGGCAAACGCCAGAACAGGAAGGCCCAAGAGGGCGACGAACAAGAACAATGGCAAGAAACGTTTCATTTCCTCCTCCTCAGGTAGGTCTGAATGGAGCATACTCGACAGGAAAGTTTTATCCAACTGAAATAATGCCATATTCGTAGATTTGATTTCATATAATACATATATGTAGGTTATGCGTCCTTCGAATTTCAATTATGACATAATGGTATTGATTTGCAGTCATCACCTTCTGAGATAAAGACTTGCCGGGGTTTATGGGAGGGCAGTTGGCAACGAAAGGGAAGGAAATGGTTTCGGTAGAACCCCATTCCACTAAACATTTGTTGGAAACCATTTTCGAAGTTTTTGAAGAAGATCAGGAATAGAGAATCGTTAGCGTTCAGAGTTGCCGTTAATAAGGTTGATGATTCGCTACGCGAGCGTTAGAATGGATGCTTTATGACTCAACTCAAGACTCTGTCCCGGAAACCTGCCTTGTACTCTCTTCGTGAACCCGCTGACAAAAAACTGAGTTTGAACAATGACGGACAACTCTCACTGTTTTTTCTCGGTGTCGGCAGTGCGTTTTCCAAGCGGCACTACCAGACCAACCTTCTGATTGTGAAAGGTCAAGACCATCTTCTGATCGACTGCGGGACCAAGACACCTCAAGCGTTCTTTGAGTTGGGGTTGCCAATTGCTCATGTGAAGAACTATTTCCTGACGCACAGTCACGCCGACCATGTCGGAGGCTTGGAAGAAGTGATGCTGGTCGCACGGTACGGCACGCAAACCAAACCGAATGTCTGGATTACAGAAACCTATCAGAACAACCTTTGGGATATGTCGTTGCGGGGGGGAAGCGCCTACAACGAAGAAACCAGCGGCAAAAACCTGACCTTTGGCGATATGTGGCAGGTTCACCGCCCCCGGTGGCTTGCCGGATACCCGCGTGAAACCTACGAATTTGAGGTGGGCTCGATCCGCCTGAAAGCTTTTCGGACCATGCACATTCCAGGTAACGCCACAAGCTGGGAAAACAGCTTCTGGAGCACTGGTCTGGTGATTGATGACCGCATTTTGTTTTCGGGTGATACCAAGTACGATCCAGCGTTGTTAACGGACTATACAGAAAGGTTCCCCATCGAAACCATCTTCCACGACTGCCAGCTTACCCCTCCGGGGGGAGTCCACGCGTCCATTGATGAATTGAAAAACCTGCCGGCCGACCTGAAGGCCAAAATGGTGCTGGTTCACTACGGCGACGATTGGGAGAAGAATACCGCCAAAGTAGCCGACCTCGGGTTTGCGGCCATGGCTCAGCAGTGGATGTATTACGACTTCAAGGTCCGCAAAATCCGGGGCAAGACGTAAACATCGTCCATAGACTCCACCAGAATTCCTCCCGAACCGTACGACAGAGGAACTTCGATGTCGACGGGAAAGCGGTCACCTATGGCCACGACCTGAGAAGGTGCGAGGCTGAGAGTCCGATACGCTAAGTCGAACGCCGCCGGGTGAGGCTTGGAATGTCCCGTAGTGTCCAGACCAATGATCTGGGGAAAAAAATCGAGAACACCGAGAACCTTGAGCGTGCGCACGGCCACGTCAGCAGGGTTGTTGGTCACCAAAATCAATTGATAGTCCCGTTGAAGCTCCGCTAGTGTCGCCTGGAGCAGGGAGTCTGCGGTCAAGTAATCTTCGGGACGGATGGCCCGACGGCGAAGTTCCACGCTTTTTTCGATGGGGTACCCCAGCGCACCCAGCAAGGTATTGCCAAAGCTAGGTTTTCGGCCTTGGTTATCCCGCCGAAAAGCGCTCTCCCATGAATCCAAAGTGGCGTCGAGGGCCTCGACTTCGATTTGCAGGTCAGCTGACAACAGAAGAACTTGATTCCTGATCTGCGAAGCGTAATATTCGTCATTCCGGTACAACGTGAGATCCATGTCGAAAATCAGGCCCCGGACGTCGGCCGGTAAAGTGTAGGTGATCATGAATGTTGAGTTCCACTATTACAGCACAGCCTTCCTTGCGGTCAAGGCCGGCTTTTCTCTTGAGGACGCGACAACGATTGCGTTTGCCGGCCAATACGTCGACCATCATGTCCGCGCCTGCGAAATTGTGACGCCTAAGGGACGCGTGTGGAGCGGGGCTACCCAGAACTTTTCGTTCTGGGATCAGGCAACGGTAGACGAAGTCCTAGCGCCATTCCATTTCTTTCCAGCGGGTCGGGAAGCGGGAACCCTCCCCCCTTCCGTTAGGGTCGATGGCAAACAGTCTGTCTGGGATGT
>JFJP01018585.1_pt1 | contig 46143 bp, 35 predicted proteins | sample 431651 | NCBI WGS metagenome assembly JFJP01 (sample SAMN02602958, study PRJNA72255) | Microbial mat metagenome, whole genome shotgun sequencing project. | biome: fresh water; feature: sink hole; material: water; isolation source: purple microbial (photo- and chemosynthetic) mats found in...
AATCTGCTGATTTATCTACACGAGGATGCCCGCCAACGCCTGCTCTCCACCCTGGACCGGATGCTAGTTCCCGGTGGATTGATCATCCTGGGGCATGCGGAAACGCCCAGCATGATGCTGCCGGGCTACCGGTCGGTGGCGCATGCCCGCAGTTTCGCGGTACAGAAACCCGAAACCGCCCCGCCGCCCTGCGCCGTGCCGACGCCTGTGCCGCCCCGCGCCGTCAAACGCGCCTGGGAGCCACCTCACCGCGTGGCGGCACCTGCCCGGTGTACAGCCCGTGAGGTCGAACAGCGACTGACCGAGATCGAACGGCGGGTGAACAACCGGGAATGGGACGCAGCCGAAACGGCTTGCCGCGCACTGCTGGATGGCGAGATCACCTGCGCACGCGGCTGGTTCTGGCTGGGATCAATAGCGATCGAGCGGCGGCGTGCAGACGAAGCCATCGACCATCTTAGCCGGGCACTCTATCTGGAACCGTATTTCAAGGATGCCCTGCGGCGGATGAGTGTGGCGCAGCGTCTGGCCGGGCGGGAACGCCGTGCACAGCATTATGGACGGCTGTCCGAAAGCGGGGTGTCCACATGATGAGCGAATCCACAATCCGTACGGCCAGCGATGCCTGCTGGGCCAGCGAGGGGATCGGCGGCACACAAACCTGCCCCCGTCTGGCGGAGGTCGGTCATTGCCGTCTCTGCCCTGTTTATATGGATGCAGGCCGACGCCTGCTGGATCAGGAAGTGCCAGCGGATTATCGCGCGGCATGGACGGCGCAAACGGGCCGCGTGGTGCCCCCCGACACACCGGCTACGATGTCTTTTGTGCAGTTCGCCGTGGGGGACCATTGGCTGGGTCTGAAGTCGCCTTGCTGCCTACAAATGGTTGATGGACGCCCCGTGCATCGCGTACCGTTCCGCAGCAATGCGGTGTTCCTGGGGCTGGTCAATGTGGGGGGCGAGATGCTGCTGTGCGCGTCGCTGCAGCATGCGCTGGGCTTGGCGGACAAGGCGGACGTTCCGCCCGCCGACAAGGTGTCGCGCTGGATGCTGGTTGCCGTCTGGCAGGGGGCGCGCTGGTGTTTCCCAGTTGACCAGACCGACGGTATTACGGTCTGCCCCGCCACGGCGGTGCAGCCAGCCGAAGAAGGGAGCATGGCGGCGGGCAGGGTGGACAGCGGCACGCGGTCGGTGGCGTTACTGGATGAATCAAGGCTTTTTGGTATTCTGGAGCAACGTATAACGCCATGAGTGACGAAAACGACAACACGCTGGATCCTGAGATGTATGCCATGTTCTGCGAGGAAGTCGCCGGGCACATGGCCTCGCTGGAGCGTGACCTGGTGCGTCTGGAGTCATCGCCAACGCCGGAGGTGCTCGAATCGCTCATGCGGGCGGCCCATTCGATCAAGGGGGCGGCACGGATCATTGGCCTGACCCAGGCCGTCGGCCTCGCCCACCGCATGGAGGATTTCTTTGTGGCCATGCAGGAAGGCCGCGCCAGCGCCGATGCCGACAGAGTGGATGTGCTGCTGCAGGCATCGGACGTGTACAAGCAACTCCGGCTGCAGACTGCGTCCGATGCGGTAGAATGGCTGTGCATGCAGGCCGTCACCATGGCGCAACTAGAGGACGCCTTGTCCGGATTTGCGTCGGACAACGCCGTCAACACGGTGGAGACACCTGCCGACGAACCGTTTGCCGCCGACAATCCGAACCTCGACATGATGGATCTGTTCAAGATCGAGCTGGAAACGCACCTGGAGGTGCTGCGCCGCCTTCCCTCGTTGAGGTCGGCACCGGGGACCTCCGAAACGGGCGAGGAACTCTCGCGTGCGGCACATTCAATCAAGGGGGCCGCCCGTATTGTCGGTCTCGAGGGCATGGCTCGCCTGGCAGGGGCGATAGAGACGTTTTTCGAAGCAGCGCGGGAGAATCCCCTCTTGCTCACGGGCCTACCGGATGAGCCAGCGGGGCAGACACTGGCGTTCCTGGATTCGATCGCCTGCCTGCCCCTGGAGGAAATACCGGTGCATCTGATGGTGCTTGCTTCCGAATGCGAAGGCTACGCCGTGGCTTGGAAAGGGCTTGTCGCCAGCCCTCCCGAAGCGGGGCCGCCGCCGTCAGCCGCTGCGGCGGCTGATGAACCGGCACTGGCACCATCACCGAAGACGGTGCCGACGCCACCGGCTGCGGCAGAGGGACAGGAGGTCAGCTCGCTGCTGGTGACGACGGAAACACTGGACAAGCTGACCGGGCTGGCGGGCGAGGCCTGGGTCGAAAGCCGCCAACTCGAATCGCATGTGCGCCGTTTATATGTCCTGCGGGAGCGGCAGCACGCTATCGAGAACATCGTTCGGACGGCGGCGTTCGCCCGCGGACAGGCCACGCCGGACATGCTTGCCGAGGTTCGTGGCCTGCTGCGCGAAACATCCGACGGGTTGGCGGAGGCCTGGCGCGGACTCCAGCAGTACGGGTTCGAGGCGGAAGATTTATCATCGCGGCTTTACAACGCGGCGATTGCCGCCCGGATGCGACCGCTCGCCGACGGCCTGAAGGCATTTCCGCGCCTGGTGCGTGACATGGCTCGGCAACTGGACAAGAAAATTCGTTTTGAAACGGTGGGATCAACCACGCGCGTGGACCGGGATGTGCTTTCCCAACTGGATGCCCCCCTGACGCATATCCTGCGCAACGCCTGCGATCATGGCATCGAGACCGTGCCCGAGCGGCTGGCGGCTGGCAAGCCGGAGCAGGGCGTCATCCGGGTGGAAGGCTCGCATCGCGGCGGCATGCTGGTTGTCGCCGTCCACGATGATGGACGCGGGATGAACCTGGAGCGGATCAAGGCCAAGGTGCTGGAACGGAAAATGGCGGGGCCGGATCTGGTGGAGCGTATGAGCACCGACGAACTGCTCGAGTTCCTTTTCCTGCCGGGGTTTTCAACCACCTCGGTGGTCAGCGAATTCTCTGGACGGGGCGTGGGCATGGATGTTGTGCGGACCATGCTGACGGCGATCGGCGGCGTGGTCCATCTTCGCACCGTATGGGGACGGGGATCGGTCGTCGAAATGCAACTCCCGCTCAGCTTGGCCCTGCTGCGAACGCTGGTGGTGACGGTCAATGACGAGATTTATGCCATTCCCCTCGCCCGTGTATCCTGCGTTAGACGGGCTCGCCCGGAGGATGTGTCGGTCGTCGAGGGGCGATTGCTGTTCACACACGGGGACGGCCAAGTCCCGCTGCTGAAACTCGACGAGGTTTTACAGTTACCGTCCTCGTTACGGATGGACCATGACTGGCCCCTCGTTCTCTGTGGTGAAACCGGTCGCGAGGTAGCCTTCGCGGTGGAGCGTATCGTCGAGGAAAAGGATATGGTTCTACATCCGCTCGACCTGCGACTGGGCAAGCCCCCCGCAATCAATGCCGGGGCCATCATGGAGGATGGTGCCATCGCGCTGATTCTCGATACGGAAGACCTGTTGCAACTGGCGACCAAGGCGTTGTCGGTCGCTCCCGTTACCGCCGCCGAGGTGGTGGTTGCCCACGATCGCCGACGCGTGCTGGTGGTTGACGATTCAGTCACCGTCCGCGAGGTCGAGCGCCGTCTGCTTGAGCGCCACGGTTGCCATGTCGATCTGGCAGTCGACGGACTGGATGGTTGGAACCAGGCGCGGTCCAACCGGTATGACCTGATCCTCTCCGATGTGGATATGCCCCGGATGAACGGGATTGACTTCGTTACGCGACTCAAGCAGGATCCCCTGCTCAAGGACATCCCTGTCATTATCGTGTCCTACAAGGACAAAGAGGAGGATCGAATCCGGGGGTTGAAGGCGGGGGCGAATTACTATTTGACCAAGGGCAGTTTCCAGGATGATTCCCTTATCCGTGCCGTTCAGTATCTTATCGGGGAGCTCTAAGCATGCGCGTCGCCATCGTTAACGATATGAAACTGGCGGTCGAGGCGCTCAAGCGTGCGCTGCAGGCTGCGCCCGGCGTTGATGTGGCCTGGATTGCCGAGAACGGACTGCTGGCGCTGGAAGCCTGTCGGCGCGACACGCCCGATGTGGTGCTGATGGACCTGCTCATGCCCGTCATGGATGGTGTCGAGTCCACCCGGCGCATCCTTGCGGAATGCGCGACGACCGTGATTGTCGTCACCTCCACCGTGGATGGAAACGCGTCCAGGGTCTTCCAGGCCATGGGCTGCGGCGCACTGGATGCCGTGCCGACTCCGACGCTGGGGCCTAGCGGGCGGGTGCTTGGCGCGGAGCCGCTACTGGAAAGCCTGCTGCGTGTCGCCAAGCTGGCGAGCCCTCGCACGGCGTTGCCAGCACCGCTGCCTCCCGAGCCCGTCATGCAAACCGGCGAAAACCCGCCGCTGATTCTACTGGGGGCTTCCACCGGCGGTCCGCCTGCCATTAGCGAAGTGCTCGAGAATCTCGGTACCGGCACGCGGGCGGCGGTGGTGATCGTCCAGCATCTCGATGCCCGGTTTTCAAACGGGCTGGCGGTATGGCTTAGCGAACAGCCCAATGTGATGCCGGTTGCGCTCGCCGCCGAAGGCATGCGCCCCACCGCCGGACGAGCCTTGCTGACCGCCTCTAATGACCATTTGACAATGCGTCAGGATCTCACCCTCGCCTACGACCCGGAACCTCGCGATTACCCCTACCGCCCGTCCGTGGACGTGCTGTTCCACGCCGCCTCCAGATACTGGCCGACCCTGGGGGCAGCCGCGCTGCTCACCGGCATGGGTCGCGACGGTGCGCAGGGACTGCTGGCACTGCGCCAGGCTGGCTGGCTGACCCTTGCACAGGACGAGGCCAGCAGCGCACTTTACGGGATGCCCAAGGCAGCCGCCGACATCGGCGCCGCCTCAGAAATTCTTGCTCCCCGCGAGATCGGCCTTCGGCTGGTCCGGTGGAGTCTGTCAAACGCAGCAATGCAACGATCCAAAGGAAGCAACCATGAGCGAACAAAACGAACGTGAAGACCGCACCGGTGCCATCCGGCATCATGACATCACCGTCCTGTTGATCGACGACCAGGCCATGATCGGCGAGGCCGTCCGGCGGATGCTTGCCCCGGAAAGTGACATACGGTTCCATTTCTGCCAGGATCCCCTGCAGGCCATCAAGGTCGCCGAGGATATCAATCCCACCGTCATTCTTCAGGATCTTGTGATGCCCGGCATGGACGGACTCACGCTAGTCCGTTTCTTCCGCGCCAATGCCAAGACCCGCGACATTCCGCTGATTGTACTCTCCTCCAAGGAGGAACCGAAAATCAAAGCCGAGGCGTTTAGCCTCGGTGCCAACGACTACCTCGTCAAATTGCCAGACCGGGTGGAGCTGATCGCCCGCATCCGCTACCATTCCCGCGGGTATATCGGACTCCTGCAGCGCAATGAAGCCATGAAGCATCTGTATGCCGAACTGTCCGAAGCCGCGCAATACGTGCGCAGCCTGCTGCCACCACCGAGCACGGTCCCCCCCATCATCGCCGACTGGCGGTTCGTGACCTCCACGTCCCTCGGTGGCGACTCCTTCGGCTACCACAAACTGGGTGACGATTGCTATGCCATATATCTGCTCGATGTCTGCGGTCACGGCGTCGGGGCGGCGTTGCTCTCGGTCTCGGTCATGAACGTCCTGCGCTCCCAGACCTTGCCGAACACCGATTTCACACAACCTGGACAGGTGCTCGGCGCACTCAACGACAACTTCCAGATGGAAAAGCAAAACGAGATGTTCTTTACCATCTGGTACGGCGTGTACCACCCCGCCGAGCGCCGCCTGGCCTTCGCCAGCGGCGGGCACCCGCCCGCGTTGTTTATCCCTGACGACCCGTCCGCGAAAACCCTGCACTTGGAAACGCCATCGCCCATCATCGGGGCGATGCCAGATCTTCAATATAGCCAGAAAACCATTCAGATCCCCGGTCCCGGACGGCTCTACGTCTTCAGCGACGGCGTGTACGAAGTAACCCGCCCGGAGGATGGCCAGATCTGGCCGTTGGAGGATTTTGCCGACTTCATGAGCAGCCTCCCCATCACCGAAAGCCGGATGGACCGGCTCCTGCAGCAAGCCAAGGCCTACGAGGGAACCGAGATCCTCCCCGACGATTTCTCGATCGTTGAAATCCAGATGCCGTAAGGATCGGATGGGGGCTCGCTGATCTCGCCGAATGTGCTTGGACCTGAGCTTTCCATCGACGTAGCCCTGTTAGCATCAAACCATGCTTACCCACAACAATTCAGGAAATTTGCAACGTTGCAGTCCTGCACCCCCTGACATACTCGTGTATATTTCTTGCAATGCCCCCCCCTTTATTATAACTTTTACCGGTTTAACAGGAAGGAAGGTCCAGCCATATGTCACCTGAAGCAACCGGCGCCACCTATGACGCCAATAATATTACTGTTCTTGAAGGGATGGATGCCGTTCGCAAGCGCCCCTCGATGTATATCGGGGATACCGGCCAGCGCGGCTTGCATCACTGCGTTTACGAAGTCACCGACAACAGCATCGACGAGGCACTGGCCGGTTATTGCAACCTGATCAAGGTCATGCTCAACGCTGATGGATCGGTTTCGGTATGGGATAACGGCCGTGGCATTCCCGTCGATATACACGCCACCGAAGGGATTCCGGCCGTCACCGTCGTGCTGACCGTGCTGCACGCCGGCGGCAAGTTCGACAACGATAGCTACAAGGTCTCTGGTGGGCTGCACGGCGTCGGTGTTTCCTGCGTGAACGCCCTGAGCGACTGGCTCGAGGTAGAGGTTCGCCGCAACGGGAAGATCTATCACCAGAAATTCGCCCGCGGACGGGTTGCATCAGAGCTCGAGACCATCGGCCAAACGTCCGAGACTGGAACGACGGTCACCTTTTACCCCGATGCGACGATTTTCACCACACTCACGTTCGAATGGGACATCCTAGCGAACCGGCTGCGCGAGCTGGCCTTCCTCAACAAGGGGATCACGATCACACTCAACCGCGAAGCGGACGGGCGCGGCGAGACCTTCCACTATGACGGCGGGATTACCGAATTCGTGCAGCACCTGAACCGGAGCAAGGTTCCTGTACACCCGGATGTTGTCTACTTCGAGAAGGAGCGCGATAATGTCCAGGTGGAAATCGCGATGCAGTACACGGATACCTACAACGAGAGTATCGCCAGTTTCTGCAACAACATCAACACCATCGAGGGCGGCACCCATCTGAGCGGCTTCCGTGCCGCACTGACCCGCACGATCAACAACTACGGCAAATCCTACAAAATCCTCAAGGATGCCGAGACGATGAGCGGGGACGATATCCGTGAGGGACTCACCGCGATCGTCAGTGTCAAGGTTCCACAGCCTCAGTTCGAGGGGCAGACCAAGACCAAGCTCGGCAATAGTGAGATCCAGGGGATTGTTGAGTCGATCATCAACGAGGAGCTGGGCAATTACATGGAGGAGCACCCGGCCTTTTCCCGGAAGCTCATCGAGAAGGCGATGCTGGCTGCCCGCGCTCGTGCCGCCGCCCGCAAGGCGCGCGACCTGACCCGTCGCAAAGGGGCACTGGACAGTGCCTCGCTCCCCGGCAAGCTAGCCGACTGCTCGGAACGGGATCCCGCCAAATGCGAGCTTTACATCGTCGAGGGCGACAGCGCAGGCGGCTCTGCCAAGCAGGGCCGGAACCGCGAATTCCAGGCCATCCTGCCCCTGCGCGGCAAGGTCCTCAACGTCGAGAAGGCCCGTTTGGACAAGATCCTGAACAACCGGGAAATCCGCACCCTGATCACGGCGGTCGGTGCAGGTATCGGCAAGGATGATTTCGACATTGCCAAGGTGCGTTATCACAAGATCATCATCATGACCGATGCCGATGTCGATGGGGCACACATCCGCACACTGCTCTTGACGTTCTTCTATCGCCAGATGCCCGAGCTGATCGAGCGCGGCTATATCTACCTGGCCCAGCCGCCACTTTATAAGATCACGCGAAAGAAACACGAGCAGTACATCGACTCTGACGAACAACTCTCGCACAAGCTGCTTGAACTCGGGATCAACGAAGTCCGCGTGCAGATGCCCGACGGACGCATACTTGAAGTCGAGGCGCTGGCCGCCGTCCTCAAGACGTTGATCGACATCGAACAGAAGACCCTGGCACTGGCACGCAAGGGCGTGGCACTGGACGAATTCCTGGCCATGCGAAAAGCGGAAACGGGCGAGTTGCCTCGCTACCGGGTAACGCTAACCGAAGACGGCACGCCGTCCACGCAATACGTATACAACGACACCGAACTCAAGGCGTTGCGCGAGGCGGCCGAGGCACGGACGGGACACACCATGGAGGCGGGCGCCCAGTCGCCTGGACAGGCTACCGATGCCGCCTCCGCCTCGTTCAAGTGGGTGGAATTCTTCTCGGCCAACCAGCTTGAACGATCGCTTAAGTCACTGGAGGAGCAGGGCTTCAACCCGGCGTTCTACCAACCTTCGGAAACCCCGTTCGCCACCGTGATCGGCGCGGATGATGCTGCCGATTTGCCGCTGCACTCGCTGCCACAGTTGCTCGGGCATGTACGCGACATTGGCCGCAAGGGGCTCAACATACAACGCTATAAAGGCCTGGGTGAAATGAACCCGGACCAGCTTTACGAAACCACCATGAAGCCGCAGAGCCGCAAACTGCTGCGCGTGATACAGGAAGACATCGTCAAGGCCGACGAAATGTTCACCGTCCTGATGGGCGATGAAGTCGAACCCCGGCGCCTCTTTATTGAAGAGAACGCCCTGAACGTCAGAAACCTCGATATTTAACGGAACTTGCTATGGAAGACGCCACACTGAACGACGGGAACATCCGCCCTATCCATATCGAAGAGGAGATGAGTACCTCTTATATTGACTATTCCATGAGCGTGATCGCAGGGCGCGCCCTGCCGGACGCCCGGGATGGTCTCAAGCCGGTGCACCGGCGCGTGCTCTTCGCCATGCGCGAGCTGGGCAATTTCCACAACCGCCCCTATAAGAAATCTGCCCGCGTGGTTGGTGACGTGATCGGTAAGTATCATCCGCACGGCGACACCGCCGTCTATGACACCATTGTCCGTATGGCGCAGGACTGGGCCATGCGCGCCCCGCTCGTCGAAGGCCAGGGTAACTTCGGCTCCCGCGACGGGGATGCCGCCGCCGCCATGCGTTACACGGAAGTTCGCATGGATCGTCACGCCGAGGAACTGCTGGAGGATATCGACAAGGAAACCGTCGATTTCGGACCGAACTACAACGGCGAATTTGACGAACCGCTGGTGCTTCCCTCCCGCCTTCCGAACCTACTGCTGAATGGTTCCACCGGTATTGCCGTCGGTATGGCGACCAACATCCCGCCGCACAACCTAGGCGAGCTGGTCGACGGGATCCTGATGTATATCGACAATCCAGAATGCACCGTCGACGATCTCATGGAGCATATCAAGGGCCCGGACTTCCCCACGTACGGCATGGTCTGCGGCTTGGCTCCCATCCGGCAGATGTACCAGACCGGACGCGGACTGATCCGCATCCGCGGTCGGGCCGTGGTCGAACAGAAAAAGAACGACCGCGAAGTCATCATTGTGACTGAACTGCCCTATACGGTCAATAAAGCCAAGCTGATCGAGCACATTGCCGAGCTCGTCCAGAACAAGGTCATCGAGGGGATTTCCGACCTGCGCGACGAATCCAACAGCCGCGAACCGGTCCGGATCATTATTGAACTCAAGAAGGGCGTCATTGCCGATGTCATCCTGAACAACCTGTTCAAGCACACCCAGTTGCAGACGACGTTCGGAGCGATCATGCTCGCGCTCGATGGGGGACGCCCGAAGGTGATGAACCTGCACGACATCCTGCGCTGTTTCGTGGATCATCGTTTCGAAGTGGTCACCCGGCGCACGAAGTTTGAACTGGCCAAGGCCGAGGCCCGTGCCCATATCCTCGAGGGGCTGCGTATCGCCCTCGACCATCTGGACGAGGTGGTCAGTACCATCCGCAAGGCCAGCAACCGCGAGGAAGCCCGCGTGAACCTGATCGCGCGCTTCGGGCTGAGCGACCTGCAGGCCAAGGCGATTCTCGAGATGCGGCTCTACCAGCTTACCGGGCTCGAACGTGACAAGATCGAGCAGGAGTACTTGGGCTTGATGGAGCAGATCACCTATCTGCGCTCGCTGCTGGCCGATCGCAACCTGATCTTCGCGGTCATCAAATCTGAACTGCTCGATATGAAGCAGAAATATGCCGATGCGCGCCGCACGGAATTGACCGCTGCGCAGGATGACATGGATATCGAGGATCTGATCGCCGACGAGCCCTGCATCATCACAATCAGCCGTGAAGGCTACATCAAGCGCGTACCGACCGACACCTATAAGGCGCAGCGGCGCGGCGGCAAGGGGATTACCGGGGCGACGAACAAGGACGAGGATTTTGTCGAACATCTGTTCACCGCCACCACGCACGACAGCATCCTGTTCTTCACGCCCGATGGCCGCGTCTATATCGAGAAGGTATACCGCGTCCCCGAGGCCAGCCGCACGTCACGCGGCAAAGCGATCGTCAACATGCTCAACCTCCGTGAGGATGAGCGTATCGCCGCCATGATCCGTGTGCGCGAGTTGTCCGAGTCGATCTTCCTGGTGATGGCCACCGAGAAGGGTGTTTGCAAGAAGACCTGTCTTGGCGATTTCCGCAATGTCCGCAAGGACGGGATCATTGCCATTCGCGTGGATGAGGCGGACCGCCTGATCGAGGTCAAGCAGACTTCCGGGAATGACGAAGTGCTGCTACTGACCCGCAAGGGCATGAGCATCCGATTCCACGAGGACGAGTTACGCGACCAGGGACGCGCCACTCGCGGCGTCCGCGGCATCCGCCTGCGGGGCGATGATGTCGTACGCAGCATGGAAATCGTCAATAACAATGCCTCGTTCATGGTCTGCACGACCAACGGGTACGGCAAGAAGACCTCGTTTGAGGAATACCGCTCACAAGGACGCGGCGGCAGCGGCATCATCGCCATCAAGACCTCTGAACGCAATGGCGAGGTCGTGGAAGGACATGCAGTCAAGGAAACCGACTCGCTGATGCTCGTCACCGCCATGGGCAAGATGATGCGAATGAAAATCAGCGATTTCCGGGTCATCGGACGCAACACCCAGGGCGTTACCCTCATCAACATGGATGAAGACGACAAACTCGTATCGGCCGCCCCATTCGAGGCGGAAGACGAGGAACTCCCCGAGGACCAGGGCATCCCGACGGTGCAACCCATCGTCAGTGCGCAGCCTGAAACAGAGGACGACATCGATATGGAGCCTACCGATCAGGAAGAGGATCTGGACGACGGGGAGAAAGACGAGCCGGACGACGAAGAGGACGACGCGGACGACGGGGAACTTGATTCCTGAGAGGCGTTTGTCGGCATGCTTCAGCATCATGGAAACAGGGATTGATTTTGTTGTGGACGTGGTCATGCATCGGATGCCGCAAGCGGGCATTCAATGCATTATGATCGGTGGGCACGCGGTCAATCACTATGGGGTCATCCGGGCCACACAAGACATCGATTTCATGATCGCCGCATCGGCTGCAGATGACGTCAAGCGAATCATGAGGGATGCCGGGTTCACCAACATAGCGGTACATGAAACGGTCATGTTCTTCAACCAGCCAAATTCACCCTTGCGTGTGGATTTTCTGAAAGTTGATCAAGACACGATACAGAAACTCTTGTCGAATGCGGTCAAGGCCAATTACGCAGGATCCGACGATGTACTGGTTCCTCGATTGCAGGATTTGCTGGCCATGAAACTCTTTGCACTGACAACCGGCGGACCAAAGCGCAGGGATAAGGATTTTGGTGATATTGTGAATCTGGTTATTGAGAATGGCGTAGATGTGGAAACCGACCTGCGAGCGCTGATTCATGAATTTGGCACCGATGCCATCTATGCCGAATTGCAAACACGGATCAAGGAGTTATGCCATGCTTAAATTCCCAGTCATTCCGCAGGATATTGACCCACCGCTGCCGAAAATGAGCTTACGGGAATATGCCCATTTTTCAGAGCGCTGCCTGCTCAGTAACCCCGCTATCACGCCCGGGAATTGCCTCACCAAACGAAACGATGAGGCAACCATGTTGCCCTTCCGTCTGCCTACAGGATTAGCATGCAGTCGCCATAGCTGAAGAAGCGATAGCGTTCGCGGATTGCTTCCTGGTAGGCGTCACGGATGAGGTCGATTCCGGCCAGGGCGCTGACCATCATCAACAGGGTGGATTTGGGCAAATGAAAATTGGTCAGCATCGCATCGACGGCCCGGAATTGGAACGGGGGATAAATGAAAATATCGCTGCGACCGCGGCAGGCCGTGATTTCACCACGATCCCGCATCATGGTCTCCAGCGTACGGACCGAGGTGCTGCCAACCGCGACGACACGGCCGCCAACCGCTCGCGCCGCCGCGATCCGGACGGCCGATTCGGGCTGGATCTCGTAACGTTCCTCGTCCATCTTGTGCTGCGTGACATCCTCCACACTGACCGGACGGAACGTACCGATCCCGACGTGCAGGGTGAGCTCGGCCTTGGACACTCCGGCATCGGCCAGTTGAGCCAGCAGTGCCGACGTAAAATGCAACCCCGCCGTGGGTGCCGCCACCGCTCCAGGCTGCGTGGCGTAGACCGTCTGGTAGCGCTCGGCATCCTGTGAGGATGCACCGTCTTGACGTTTGATGTAAGGAGGCAGCGGGATTTCACCCACCTGATCCAGAGCCGCATAAAGCGAGCCTTCGAGCATCAGCTTCAACCGCAGACGCCCCTCCTTCTCCTGACTGACGACATCGGCCTGAATCCGGCCCTGCGCCAATTGCAGGCGCATGCCTGGCTTGGGCTGATTGGATGCCCGGCACAAGGCCAGCCATTCATCCTCCCCGAGCGGTTCCAGCAGCAGTAGTTCCACGGCACCGCCCGTGGCCGCCTTCTGTCCGTACAGGCGCGCGGGAATCACCTTGGTATTGTTCACCACCAGCACATCCCCACGCTGCAGATAATCCCCGATATCAGAGACCTGGCGATGCGCCAGCGTCCCTTCGCGCCGGTGCACGACCATCATGCGCGCTGCCGTGCGCTGGGCGGGCGGCTGCTGGGCAATCAATTCGTCGGGCAATGCGTAATCAAAATCATCGGTTTTCATGGGGTAATCCTAAAGGGTGCTTATTCCGCCAGACGTTTGATCTGTTCAAGATAACGGGCGATCTCCGGTCGGGATTTGATGCGCTCGGCCTCCTCCAGCAGCACTACGGCATCCGCATAGCGCTGCGAGTCCACAGCCAACTGAGCACGCCGGACCAGGGAATCCGCTTCAAACCCAGCCAGACGTCCTGCCCGCTCGTAGGTCAGCGCGGCGTCCGTCCACTCGCCCGTTTCCCGCAGGAGATCGCCGAGCCGTAGCAGCAGCCGCCCATCCAACGGGGCCAGCGCGACAGCCTCGCGAAAGCAGGTCACGGCGGTTTTGAGATCGCCCCGCAGGACGGCGATCTCGGCCTTCAAGCGCCGAAGCACAAAATCATCCGCTGGCGTCAGCGCGGATGCCACGCCCGCCGCAGGGGGGGGCTGCAACCGGGCCATTAAGCCTTCAGCCTGTTCGGCATCCCCCAGCGCAACAAGACCTTCCACCGCCCGCAGGAATCGTGATGGGGGAATCTCATGGGCCTCCCGTACCTTATCATAACACGCGACAGCCTCGGATGCCCGCCCCGCATCCAGATACAAATCGCCAAGCAGCATCAACAACAAGGGTGGACACGCCTCCAGCCGCCGGGCGGTTTCCACCGCACGGATGGCCGCCGCAGGATCCTGAAGGGCGATTTCAACATTGGCAAGCAGCGACCAATAGGCAGCATCCTCGGGTGACCGATCAAGCGCGGTGCGTAAGAGGCTGCGGACCTCCTGAAGCCGCTGCTGCTCAAGCAGCGACTGGATAAGGCCGCGCACTGCGTCAGGATGCTCGGCATCCAGAAGCAGTACCTGACGATAGGCGCTTTCCGCAGGCACCGCGTGCCGCCTCAACATCAAGGCGTGACCGAGCAGCAGGAAGCTGTCGGCATCGGCATGACCATCGGCAACCAGTCCCTGGAAGACGCGGATGGCTTCCGCCGCATCGCCCAGCTGTAGACGGGCCCGCCCGATGTTCTTGCGAGCGGCACGAAAGGATGGGAACTTCTCTACCGCACGGGTCCATGCGATGATGGCCTCATCCAGTTGATCTCCCTGGAAATTGAAATTACCTATACAAAAATCGATGGCCGCACTGGACTGCTCACCAGCGTCTGCCGCAAGCAGGACGACCGCCTGCACAAGATTGGTTTCGGCAACGGCCGTCGCCTGCGCCAGTAACTGCGACTCCCTCTCCGTCACCGTCGGTTCCAACGACACCACCGCAGCCCGCAGGCTGACGCCAAACAGAAGAATACACAAAATATGGAATCTCATATGCATGGTTAATCCTCCATCCGGAAGCGGATGACCTGGCGCACGCGCACCGCCACGGCGACACCATGGCGTTCGGCGGGGGTGAATCGCCAACGTTCCACCGCCTTGACCGCCGCCTCCGCAAAAACCGTTTCAGGGTGACTCTCCAGCACACGGATATCCGCCGTCCGCCCCTGCGCATTGACCGTGAAGAGGACCGTCACCTCGCCATCAAGGCGTCGCCGCCGGGCATACGCCGGATAAAAAGGACGCATCTGCGCAATCGCCTGGGGGCCCCGATCCACCTCTTCCAGTGCAAATGCCCCGCCCGCATCCATCGTTACGGCCAGCGGTTCAACGCGAAAGGACACCGCACCATCAAGCCCCACATTACCGATCGCCACATCGAAATCGAGCACCGACGCCAACGCCATCGACTGCACCATCGGCTCGGATAACACCGGGAAAACCACCGGATCCGCCGTTTCCTGCAAGGGCTCAACGCTCGGCGGCGGCGGAACGACAGGCGGCGGCAGGGCTACGCGTGGGATATCCAGCAGCGCAACGCGCTCTGCAGGGGGCGGAACAATCAGATGCACATAGGGGAGGACCAGGAAGAGTGCCGCCGTAAAAAACGCGGCCAGGCCCCCCTCGCGTGTCACAAGCGACCGCCCCGCCTTGGTTATGTTGTATGTCGCCATCGTCTCTATTTCCGGCTGGCCGCCACGCTGACTTGCTGCGCCCCGCCCAATTTACATTCATCCATCAACGCCACCAACTGCCCCGTCGTCGAGGCCTGGTCCGCCAGGATAACGACCGGCGCCTGGCGCACCTGGAGCTGCTGTGCCACAAGCCCCCGCACACTGTTAAGACCAATCGTCCGTCCGCCGTAGACGATTTCACCCGCTGCCGTCAGCGCAATCAGGATGCTCTGGCGATCCTGCAGCACGGCCGACACCGCCTGCGGCTTCTCGACGTCAACCCCGGTTTCCTCGACAAACACGGTCGTGACAATAAAGAAAATAAGAAGCAGGAACACGCAGTCAATCAGGGGAGACATATTGACGTCGACACCGCTCTCGCTGCCCTCATCTAACGAAATGCGTTTCACGCCAGCCTCTCCACCGTGATTTCAAACACATGTAGCCGGAGCGATTCCAACTGAACCTGGAACCGACGTTGCAGACGGCGCAGATGCATCTGCCCGAACACCCCGGGGATGGCAATCACCAGCCCCACCTGGGTTGTGATCAATGCCCGGCTGACCCCATCGGCAACCCGCCTTGCCGTATCACCATCGCTGCCAGCCACGGCATCAAAGGTCGCCATCATCCCGACAACCGTTCCGAGCAGCCCGAGCAGAGGCGCAACGATCGTCAACGCTTTCAACACCCCGGCATCACGCCGCATACCCGCCACCAGCCGAGCACTTTCCTCATCGAATACCTGCACCGCCGACGGCGTATCCTCCGCCAATGCCCTGGCGACATAAGGGCACAGGGACTGGAGATTCTGCGGCAACGACCCAGCCGCAGGGGCGGCATCATCCGCCAAAGCGGATGCCGCCGCCGTAGCCAACGCCGTCTCTTTCATCAGATGAATTCGCGACCGCAGGAAATAAAACCAGATGCCAAAGCACACCATCGACAGCGGAGCCAGCAGGATCCCCCCCGAACGCCAGTAGTTTAGCGGTGCCTCCAGCCAGGTCATGATCGCCCCTGTTCGCCGAGGACCGTGATAAAGCGGGCCACCTTCCCTTCCAGGGTGCTGATGATGACGCGCAGGCGGCGCGATAGAAACGCATGGGAAACCAGCACGGGGATCGCAATGCCGAGTCCGAATTTGGTGGTTATCAACGCCTCGGAAATCCCCCCGGAAAGCAGTTTTGCATCGCCGGTGCCGAACAGGTTGACCAGCTCGAAGGTATGCATCATCCCGGTCACAGTGCCCAGCAATCCAAGCAGCGGAGCGACCGCTCCGAACACGGCCAGCGTGCCGAGATGACTCTCCCAGATGGGGACCATCGAGAGCAGCCGTTCATGCAGAATCTCCTCCAGATGCTCCTTGGCCGCCTGGCGATGTGCAAGCGCGTCGCCAATCAAGGAGGCTAGCGGCTGCCTCAGCCCCCGAGCCGCCGCTTCCGCACGTACCCAATCCCGTGACTGGAGCGGGTCCATGACAGGATCCAGCGAAGTGGCAACCGCCCGCCGCAACGACCTCAGGCGAAGTGATTTCCAGAGCATGATCAGCAGCGACAAGACGCCCGTCGCCAGCAATGGGATCATGACAAAACCGCCCTTACGGATCTCCACCATCACGCTATCGCGCAACTGCGCCCGCCGCAGCGCGGCCCCACGGGATCCGTCAACCGGCACGGGGACTGCCAACGAACCGTTGACCAGCGCAGCCACCGCCTTGCGGTCACGCGAGCCGAGCCCAGGGTACACCGCTGGCAGCAGACGCCCCGGTGCCCCGGAAACCAAGGCACCCTCCCCCGCATCGCTCCGGAAATAGACCTGAGGACCGAACACCAGATAACGGCCGTCCAGCTCGACACCATCGGCGCCGAGTGCCGTGCCGTCGAACCCATACCCCCCGATCCGCCGGATATTCCAATCCAGGGCCGCTGACAGGACAAGTGCCGCCGCAGTCCCGGCGGATTCCGCAGCGCCTACTGACGACAACGCCCGATCCATCGTCGCCAAGCCATCCTGGTACGCCTGCCGCTCGGCAAGCTGCAACCGCATTTCCGTGCCACGGCGGTACTCCGACAGCGCCATCAGCACGAACCGGGCATCGCCATCAAGTTGCTTGACCTCCTGCTCAAGCTGGCTTCGCTGTTCCGCCGCCATCCGCCGCGCCTCCAGCAGACGCGACTCACGCTCCCGTTTTTCCAGTACACGCGCCTCCAACGCCCGATGCTCCGCCTGCAGAGCCAGCCGCTCTTGCGCGATGCGGTCCCGGACTGCATTGAGATCCTTGCGTGCAATCTCCACATCAGCCTGCACCTGGACAATCTGGGGGGTCAGGGAATCCTCTGCAGCGACGAGGATGGACGCACTGCATACCATGGCGCAGCCCCATGCAATCACAAGACGACCGATCATGGAGCCCCCTTCGCTGAGGCCTCGGATTCAGACCCCGAAGAAGCCTGACCGGACGGCTGGGATACGCCAACGGGAACATGTCCTGCGACAGGCATTGAAACCAGACTCGGAGGAACATCCTGAAGCGCGACCCGGACCAACTGGCGTATCGCCAGCGCAGCCCCCGGCAACGGCATCCATTGCCATCCACTTGATCCGGGATAACCAACCGCCGCCACACGGTCATCCATCGTGACGGCATAACCCCGCGCCAGCCCAAGGAATACAACATCCATCTCGCGGCGCGGCGCACCCTCAAGCGCTATCATCATCCGCGTTGCATGCACCCCATCCTGCAAGGTCTCCAGTCCCCGAATCACATCCATAACGATCGGTAACCGCTCAACCACCGTCGCGGCACGATCTCCCGGAATGCTTGCGAAGGACAGCACACCATCCTTCAATACCGGAGGGACAAAGGATACCAAGGCATCCAGCCGGGGCTGAATCTGCACAAGCATCCGATCAACCTGCTCCAGGACCGACTTTAGGCGGTCGCGATGCTCCATAAGCCCGGCACTGCGCTGCTGCCACAAGGCTTCGTCCGCTTCGAGCGACGTTAGGGAAGTATCCAGCGACATATCCGCTTCACGCAACAAGTCCATTTCGCGCCGCCATTGTACCGACTGCAGCGTCCACTCGCGCTGCTCCTGATCCGCAGCCCCCCTGAGGTCCACCCACTGCCCGACGAGCGACTCCAACGTCTGGACTGGCGTAGCAGAAGCCAGCGCCGTCAAAACAAAAACGATGAATAACACATAATATCTCATTTGCTGTAACGCTGAACCATCATCTTCAGATCCTCAAGCAGACTCTGCAGGTCCTCCTCATGCTCGACTTCCTGTTCGATAATCTGCAAAGCAACGTTGTAGGTCACCGGATCCACATCCTTGGTCACCTTCATCAGGTTGTCATAGACACTGATCGCACACTGCTCGCCGCGGATATTCTGTTCCAGTACGGTCTGCACGAACGGATCCTCGGGGGCCTCGTAGGCACAGTTGGTCAGTTCAAACCAACGGGCAGGGGTCAGCACCGGCGTACCGCCAAGCTGGATAATACGTTTAGAGACCAGTTCAGCATGACCGAGCTCCTCGGTGGCATGCAGCGTGAGTTCGGCAATGACAGCATCCTTCATGGGGCCAGCCACCACTTTCGAACCCACCCAGTACTGGTAATACGCCAGCCATTCGTCAGACAGCGCCTTGTTCAACAACATCAGCAGCTCCGGGACATCCATCTCCACCATTGCAATTCCACGACTTCCCATACTGAACCTCCTGTTAATTAGATTAAAGGCATCTTACAGCGGAGCATAAGAAATGCAACCTGATTTCGGGATCCATCATAGGGGCACGAATCCTTAGCGAAGCATGGCGCCTGACGTCGCTCATGCTTTGCTAAGGATTCGTGCTAAATGCGTTTGCCCTGTAAAAACGCTTGCAGAGCGTGGCTCGGTCTGCTTCACTACCGCCTCGGCGTACAATCTGGTTAAGCACATACAGCAGAGATGTATAGCCAATCGGCCCATGCAGTAAAACTGAAATTTATTCAAGGACAACACTTATGATCACGATCAACGGTCAACGGCTTCCCGATGAAGCCATCGAGTTTGAATACCGCCGCCTGCTACAGTTCTATTCCCAGCACATGCCAGCCGATGAACTCAAACAGGAAACAGCAGCCCTGCGCACAAAGGCCGTGGAGCAGGCGATTGGAGCAAAACTGTTGATCGACGAAGCCCATCGGCTAGACATCAAGGTGCCAGTCAGCCGGGTTGATGAGCGGGTTGATGCCATGGCCGAACAGGTTGGAGGCAAGGACATGCTGGACCTACGGCTACGCGAAAACGGATTCACCGAAGAGGCTCTGCGCCAGAATATCGAGCAGGGCTGCAAGGTCGACATTCTTGTTGAAAAGCTTTGCGACGGACTGGCTGATCCTATCGAGGCGGACATGCGCGCCCATTTCGAGGCCAACAAGCAGAGTTATGTCCAGCCCGAACGCGCATCCGCCCAGCACATCCTCATCCGTCCGGAATCAGACAGCGATGCAGACCGGGTAACGGCAGAATCCAAGCTCGATGGGATCAAGGATCAGATCGAGAAAGGTTCCGATTTCGGAGACTTGGCGGCCGTCCATTCGGAATGCCCCAGCGGCAAGCAGAACGGCGGCAGCCTGGGGTGGTTCGGGCGCGGGATGATGGTCCCCGAATTCGACGAGGCCGTATTCTCGATGAACGTGGGCGAACTGAGTGACATCATCGAAACCCAGTTCGGATTCCACCTGATCTACAAGACCGGTGCCGATGAAGGCGGTGAGGCATCCTTCGATGAATCCGAGACAAAGATCCGCGAACTGATGCGCCACGATGCTCGAGGACGATGCATCGCCGCGCATGTGGCCGAGCTGCGGGAAAAGGCAGATATCCAGGGGGCGTGATCGACAGAGGGCCAGGGTGTGGTAACTCAACGCCTCCAGAACGAGGGAAGAAAAAGCAGCAGTACCGTGTAAAGTTCAAGGCGCCCGAGCAGCATGCAGACAATCAGGATGAGCTTGCCCGGATCAGGAATGAACGCATAGGTCTCCATTGGCCCGACAGAGGCAATACCGGGGCCGATGTTCCCCAGCGATGCCACCACGGCGGAGGTCGCCGTTTCCAGATCCGGCGTATAAAACGTCATCAGGAACGACATGCTGGCAAAAATCGCCGAGAAAAGCATGACGAAAGTCAGTATGTTGGCAACGACCGATTCGTCAAGCACCTCGCGGCCTAGCTTGATCCGGGCCACGGACTGTGGGCGCATGACCCTGCCGAGTTCGCGGGCAATATGCTTGAAAACCACCACGAAGCGCACCACCTTGATCCCGCCAGCCGTTGAACCACCACATCCACCGCTGAACATTAACAAGACCAGGAGCAGCCGCGACGCCTGCGGCCAGAGATTATAGTCACGCGTGGCAAATCCCGTAGTGGTCAGGATCGAGGTTCCCTGGAAAAATCCATGCCGCAGCGCCCCACCCACCGGTTCGATTCCGTGCATCCAGATATTCCCGCTCAAAAACAGACTGCTTAGCACCCACAATCCCGTATAAAACCGAAATTCAGGGTCACGCCAAAAGACGCCGGGCGCTCCGCGAAGTGCCCGGAAGTGCAACGAGAAACTGGCACCCGCCAAAAACATGAAGACGGTGATCACCACATCAGCAAAGGCACTGTCAAACGCAGCCACGCTGGCGGTTCGGGTGGAGAAGCCGCCGGTTGACATCGTGGCAAAGGTATGGCAGCAGGCGTCGAACCAGTCCATCCCGCCAACCATGAGCAGCACAGCCTGGACGAGACTCATCAGGGCATACAAGCCCCACAACAGTTTGGCTGTAGTGGCGATCCTCGGCGTCAGTCGATCCTTCGAGGGGCCTGGCATCTCAGCCCGGTACACCTGCATCCCCCCCACCCCGAGAAAGGGAAGAATCGCCACACACAACACCAGCACGCCCATGCCGCCAAACCACTGAGTCAACGCCCTCCAGAAAAGGATGCCGCGCGGCAACGCCTCCAGATCACCGAGGACGGAAGCCCCCGTGGTGGTGAACCCGGACACAGTTTCAAACATGGCAGAGACCGGATTCGTAATGACTCCAGACGCTATATATGGAACCGATCCGATCAGCGTTAGGGCCAGCCACCCGAACGTGACGACGCCGAAACCGTCCCGTCGCGAAAGCGAGATCTCCCCGCGCGTCAGCATCAGCGTCCCGCCCCCAAGGAGGACGCCTATCGCGCCCCCAAGAAACAGCGCATAAATAGAATCAGAGGGATCGTGATAATGCCAGGAAACCCCCGCACAAAACCAGATGGCCAATCCGATGGCGATCATCAAATAGGATACCAGATGCAGAACTGACCGGAACTTCATTTCTTGAACACCGCCTCCAGCTTTTGAGAACTCCCCGCCGGGGCAAACAGGATCAATCGATCCCCCGCCTGCAGAACCGTCTCGCCGGTGACGACAAAAACGTCCCCCCCCCGCTGCAACGCTGACACAATGGCCCGTTTCGGCAACCGCAACTGACTCACCGCGACACCGCACCAACGACCTCCGTCGGCAACTTCAACCTCCAGCAATTCGCCCGGCACATCGTGCAACAGGTTAGCGGCGCGGATATTGGTCCCCCGCACAAAGCGCAGAATCGCGTTGATCGTTGTCAGATAAGGGCTGACAGCACGATCAAGCAGGTTGTCATCGTTGATGATCGGTACATAGGCCGGATTCGACACAATCGCCACAGCAAAAACCGCACCGAGCTTCTTACCCAGCAGGCATGCGATAATGTTGTTCTCATCATCCCCGGTAGCCGCGACAATCGCGGTACGCTCACCGGTACCGATCTCATCCAGAACCCGCTTCTCAAGCGCACTCCCGCAAATCACGATGGCCTTGTCCAGGTGTGCCGAACAATGCTGGGCACGCGGTTCATCCTTCTCGATCAGAATCACACGTTTGTCGGACCGCTCCAGTAACTGGGCTAGGCGAAGTCCGGTATGCCCGCCCCCGGCAATGATGACTTTCTCGATATTTGGCTGTGCAGGATATACCGCATCGAGGAACGTCCGCAAATCAATCGGTGTTCCAACCACATAGATCACATCATTCTCAATCAATACCAAATCCCCGTGTGGCATGATCAAGTCGCCCTGCCGCATAACCGCAATCAGACGGACCTTCCGCAACAAATCCTGGCCCGAAAAGGATTGGAGCGAGCCTTCCAGCAACACACTAGCCAAAGGCAACTTGACGCCCACGCACAAAATGCGTCCACGGACCATCTCGACAACCTCACGACTGCCAGGCATATTCAGGATCCGCTGCATTTCGAGCGCACATTCCTCGTGTTCGGTAACGATCCGCTCAACCCCCAGCTTGCGCAGGCAATCGGAGGCTGCCGGGCTCAGGTAATCAACATTGGAAACCCGTACCACGGTATGCGCAACCCCTGAGGCCCGAGCAAACAGAGCCGCCAGGATATTAACCTCGTCGTTATCGGTTACGGCGGCAAAGAGTGCCGCCTTGGAGACGTGGGCCTCAGCCAGAACCGCCGGACTGGCCCCGTTGCCACACAGGGTAAGGATATCAAGTTCCGACGAAACGTCCTCCAGCCGACGCGGATTATGATCCACCAACACCACGTCATGCCGCTCGTCGCACAGCCGCGCAGCCAGCCGACGACCTGCATTCCCCGCCCCGATGATCAGTACCCGCATCGCTATTCCTATTATCCTCTCACGTACACTGCAATCCCCGGATCACAAGCGCCTCGTCGTTTCAATCAAATGGACTGCAAGATAGGCCAACAAGCAGAAGAAAGCAAGCTGTTCAAGATCCGATCCAGGGCAAAGGGTGCGCACGATCCACTCCACCTAAAACAGGGAGACCATACGTTTCCCTACGATTACAAAATCCTGATCGGCGGGATGTAATGCCAGCCAGACCATCGGCTACCCAGAGCCATGAACGCCGGACAGGCGGGCGGTGAGTTGCTGGCGGGTGCGGCAGGGTGCGCCACCCGCCGGCAGAACACCGGCAGATTGGAGCTGGCGGGTGATATCGAGCAGCCAAGGGGATTGAAGGCGGACGTGTTGCAACAGGGCGGTATCGGCAAAGATCTCGGAGACCGGTCCCTGCCGCAGGGTGCGCCCCCCACTAAGGATCGCTGCCTCATCCGCCCATTCATAAGCCATATCCATATCGTGCGTACTGATGATCAGCGTGGTTCCCTGCGCCTGGACGCTGTCCAGCGCCTGATGCACTTGGCGGGCACCCTCCGGATCAATACCCGCCGTGGGCTCGTCCAGCACGATGATCTCCGGGCGCATGGACAGCACACCGGCAATAGCCACTAGCTTGCGCATACCGAAGCTGAGCTCGTGCGTGGGGGTCTCTGCCATGCTTCCGATCGCCAGGATATCGAGCGACTCCCTTGCTCGTTGCCTTGCCGCCTCGGGTGACATTCCTAGATTAAGCGGGCCGAAGGCGACATCCTGCAAAACATTCCCTGCCACGACCTGGTCATCCGGATTCTGGAACACCAGCCCCACTTGACGACGCCACTCGCGCCGGTCGCTACGTGAGGAGCCCGGGATCCGACCATTGATCCGCACGCCCCCAGACTGCGGCGAAAGGAGTCCGTTAAGACACATGAAGAGCGTCGTTTTGCCCGCTCCGTTGGCTCCGAGCACAACAAGGCGACGCCCTCGCGCCACCTTTAAATCCAACGAATCCAACGCCATTTTGCCGCAAGGATAGCGATACGACAACGCGTCTGCCTCAAGGATCCAATCGTTCATAGGGACAATCTCCTGAAAAGCAACACGGCAACCCCCAGGCCCGCACAAAGCAATGTACTCATGACCAGAACCTTCCGCGAGGCGGGGTGTTCCGGCGGCAGCCCCCGGAACTGACCGTCATACCCACGGGCGACCAACCCCCGTTCCATGGCCTGTGCCCGTTTAAGGGAAAAGACCAACAGATTGGCACCGGTCAAGCCCGCCGAGCGGAACGTATTGCGCACGCCGTGAAATCCTAGGCGGGAATCCTGTGCCGTGTGGATGGCGGCAAAACGCTCGGTCAGGATAAAAATCATCCGGTAAAGCACAAACATCAGTTCCACGATCACGTCGGGCACACGCAAACGGTGCACGAGCGGCAACCAATCCATCACGGGGGTTGTCAACGCCAGGAAACACAGACAGGCCGCCGCACCCAGGGCACGCAGCAGAAGGTGGCGGGCGGACGGAAGCTGTTCCGGCACCCATGCCAACGAGACGCCATCCGGCCCGAACGCGATGCTGATCAGTAGCGGTACGGTACCAAGCAGGATGAATCCCAGCGGGATAAGCAGCGTGCGGATAAACACGCGCCAAGGGATCCCCGCCCATATACGAGCCGCCAGCAGGACGGTCAGCAGCACAAGCAACGGACCGGGGGGTGGCAGCAGCAGGCACGTCAGCAGCAACCCGGCAGAAAAGTACGCCTTTTCGGCCGGATGCCGGTGACGCATCGGGTCACTACAAGCATGACATTCAAGCAGATGGAGCATGCTTGTTCCTTATCCTATTTCTTATCGGCGTCTTTTTTCGCCGCGGCCTGCTGCTTTGCCTCGGCCTGCTTGGTGGCGGCGTCCTTCCATGTCTGCTCCAGGGGCGCGATATGTTCCGGCGTCATGCCGAATTCCTTGAGGATGGCTACCGCCATCATGATATTGCCATAGGGGTTCATGTGTACCCCGTCACCGGTGAGCTGTTTGCCCTTGGTGGCATCGGCGGGGAAGGTCTTTAGCGTATCCTGCATGGCTTGGTTCAGGTCGGCTAGCAGACAGCCTTTCGCAGCGGCCAGTTCCCGCAGGAAGGCATTGTAAGGAAGCAGCTTCTGATTCATTTCATTCGCCTGATCCTCCTTGATCATGGTCGAGGTAAGAAGCATGACTTTGATCCCGGCGGCCTGAGTCTGGTCCACAATGGCCGTTATATTTTGCTTGTAGTCTTCAAGGGCAACGCCTTTGGCCCCGTGCCAGACATCGTTGACGCCGCAACTCAGGGTCATCCAGTCGGGTTTCTTGCTGATCACGTCCTTTTCCAGACGGGCCAGCATCTGGTTGGATTTATGGCCTGAAATACCAGCAAATACGCCGGTGGCCTCCACACCCTGCGCAGTCAACCCCTCAAGCACAAGTCGGCAATAGCCACCGGGCTTGGCACCGCCAGCGGTGATCGAGTCACCCAGGAAGGCGATCGTTGCTCCATTTTCGATTTTCAGCGCGGCGGTGCTGGCCGCCTCGCCCCGCAACATCCCAGCAAAACAAATCCCTGCCACCACACCCAAACCAAGTGCATTCACCCTCATGATTCTCCTTTATTACTAATGTTCACCACAAAACCATGATAAAATATACCCTGTTTCGGATTTAAAGCGAGCGGATAAACGCGACCATGTCGTCTGGCAAGGGGGCGGAAAATTCGACCCGTTGATGGGTGCTCGGGTGGATAAAGGAGAGGGATTGGGAATGCAGCATCTGGCGCGGGCACCCTCCCCTATCCTTCCAGATCTTCGAATGAGAACCCCCATAAACCAGATCCCCGGCCACAGGGTGGCCGATATGCGCCATCTGCACGCGGATCTGGTGGGTCCGCCCCGTCTCGATCTGTAATTGCACGATGGAGAAACGATCAAGCACCTCGATGACCTGATAATTACTCACGGCGTGCCGACCACAGACGGTATCCGTACTCATTTTCTTGCGGTCATGGCGGCTCCGGCCAATCTCGGTCTCGATCCGTCCGGCAGCCGGATGCGGCACGCCCACCACCACGGCCACATAGACCTTGTGCGTCAATCGATCCTGAAACTGGCTGGCCAGCGCATCTAATGCCGATTGATGCTTAGCCACGACCATGACGCCGCTGGTGTCTTTGTCGAGCCGGTGAACGATGCCTGGACGCAGTTCCCCCCCGACCCCCTGCAAGTCTTCGCAATGATACAGCAAGGCATTAACGAGCGTCCCGTCGGCATGACCCGGCGCGGGATGAACGACCAATCCCGGTGGCTTATTGATGACAATCAAGTCGTGATCCTCATACAGCACCGCCAGGGGAATGTCTTGCCCTTCGATATCCGTGGGCTCCGGTTCCGGCAGTGTGATGGTGTAGGTCATACCCGCCACCACCGCATCGCGCGGCTTCGATGGGGGTTTGCCACCCGCCAACACCCTGCCCTCGCGAATGAGATCCTGAATCCGAGTCCGTGAGCAATCGTCAATTTTCGACGCAAGCCAAGTGTCCAGGCGCTGTCCATGATCCACCGCGCCAGCCTCGATTTCAAGGCATTGGCCATGCTCAAGCATGGGGTCCACCTGATTTTTGCCGCCGCCCCAGCAATACGGCGAAGACGGCACATCCTGCAAAAATGATCAGCAGACTCACAAACTGACCGATCGAGAGGCTCCCAACGGCCAGTCGTTCGCCACGATCTCCCCGGAAAAACTCCAGCGTGAAGCGTCCGATGCCATATAATACGAGATAGATGGCAGCCAGACAGCCCGCCGGTAGCCGCCTCCGAAAGAGCACGACCAGCAATCCGTACACGGCAAAATTAAAGGCGGCCTCGTAAAGTTGTACCGGATGCACGGGAAGACAGGCCAAGGCATTCGCATCAATCTGCTTATGTAGATATTGCGAATGCCAAGGCAAGGAATAACGGGGAAACACGACGCCAACAGAGGCCTGGGTCCAGCATCCGAAGCAGCAACCATTGAAGAAGCAACCAATACGCCCCAGCGCATGCGCCAAAGGGACGGACGTGACGACAAAATCCAGCAGCGGGGCCAAAGGTTGCCGATGCCGCCTAGCAAAAAACACCAAGGCGACAACCGACGCCACAAATCCACCATAGAAAATCAAACCGCCCTGGTCGATCCGGAAAATCGTAAGCGGATCGGCGGCATACGAGGCCCAGTTTTCCAGCACATAGGCCAATCGAGAACCAAGAATGCCGGAAAGCATCACCCAGAACATCAGGTCGGTACAGAATTGAGAGGATCGCCCATCCCGTTTTCCCAGCCAGACCCAGTTGGCGAGACCGCCAACAAAACCGAGCGCCATCATCAACCCATACACATGAATCGTCAACGGCCCTATCGATATGAAATCAGGATGCATCTATATCTCCGGTTGTCGTCATCGGTCAAACTGCATATCGTGCAGACGACGGTAAATGCCTTGGTGAGTTAACAGGTCATTGTGCGTCCCGATCTCGACAATACGACCCTTATCGAGGACGACAATACGGTCACAGTTCATGATCGTCGAGAGCCGATGCGCAATCGCAAAGACCGTACGCCCCGAGACAAGGGTGTCAATGGCCGCCTGCACCATGCGCTCGGATTCGGTGTCCAACGCACTGGTCGCCTCATCGAGGATCAGGATCTCGGGGTCGTTCAGGATGGCACGGGCGATAGACAAGCGCTGGCGCTGGCCGCCGGAAAGCAGCATTCCCAGTTCCCCCACCGAGGTTTCATACCCATTCGGCAACTGCATGATGAAATCATGCGCATGCGCCTTGCGTGCCGCCGCCTCGATCTTCTCCATGGAGGCATCCGGTGCACCATAGGCGATATTGGCCGCCACGGTATCGCGGAACAGGAACGTATCCTGAGTCACGAGCCCTGTCTTCAACCTTAGCGATCGCAAGGTCAAGTCCCTCACATCCTTGCCATTGATCAGGAGACGGCCCCCGGTGACATCAAAGAAACGCGGCAGCAGATTGACCAAGGTGGTTTTACCCGCACCGGAGCCACCCACCAGGGCGATCCGTTCACCAGCCTTGACCTCGAGTACAATATCCTGCAATACGGGCTCTTCTGCGTAGCGGAAGCCCACATGATCGAACGTGATCCGCTCGACAGGACCATCCAGGGACTGGGAATCCGGGCGATCGGAAACCCACAGCGGCGTGTCCAATATCTCGAAAATGCGATCGGCGGCAGCGGAACTCTGCTCGATACTGAGATGGATTTTCCCGAGCTTTTTGACGGGCTCATACAACATCACCAGCGCCAGGGCCATGGTGATAAACTCATTCCATTTCAACCCCATTCGGGAGGCACAGGCCAGTGCCAGCACAAGCCCCACGGCGGAAATCAGAATAATGATGGGTTCAATCATCGCTTTCGAGCGAACCACACGCATCACCCGGCGGAAGAAATTCTGACAGGCCGCATCAAAACGTTGCTGTTCCCTGGCCTCCATGCAGAACGCTTTGACGATACGAACCCCGCGAATGGATTCCTGCATGACCGACACAATTTCAGCCATCCGCTCCTGTCCCTCTTTGGCGGCCCGGCGCACCCGTTTGCCATAAATCAGGATGGGAGCCAGGCAGAGGGGAAAAACCAGCAGCGCGGCAACGGCAAGCCGCCAGTCACGGGTCATGGCATAGGCGATGGCGCCGACCAGCACAATCGGCTGGCGGGCCAGATCGGTCAGGACCGTAGCCACCGCCCGCTCCAGAAGTGCGGAGTCGTTGACCGTGCGCGAGATCATCTCGCCGGTCTGGGTGGAATTGAAATAGCCCACCGGCAGATTCTGCAAGTGCGCGAAGGTTTCCTTGCGCAAATCCATGACCACGCGGTTGCCAACCCACTCGATCAGGTAGTTATTGAAGTACTGCCCGACGCCACGGAACAGCACCAGCAGGATCAGTCCGGTCCCCAGCAGCAACGCCATGGACAAGGTCAGTACCTGCCCCTCGCCAAAGAACCGTCCGAGAACCTTTTCCAGAACCGGCAGTATCCCGACCGTCGAGCCTGCAAACAACAACCCGCAAAGACCCCCTCCGACCAGACGCCACAGATAGGGGCGTGTATAGCAAATCAGGCGGTGGTATGTTTGACGCGGGGTGCGTTTCCCCTTATCTGCGCTTGCGTCATGGTTAGCTACGTGTATTTGACCACCTCATCGACTGTGGTATAGCCGTCCAGGATACACTGGGTCCCATGCTGCCGCATGCTGATCATGCCCAGTTGCATCGCCTTGTCGCGAATGACGATGGTTGGCTGCCGTTCGTTGATCAGGCGGCGGATAGGCTCCGTCACGGAAAGATACTCATACAGCCCGCGGCGTCCTCGATAGCCCGTATCATTGCATTCCGCACACCCGGCACCGTAATAGAACGGACGGTCTCCGACATCCTCCTTGGTCAACCCCAACATGTCCAGCGCATCCTGCTCGGGCTGATACGGGGTTCTGCATTTCTGGCAGATGGTACGCACCAGTCGCTGCCCGAGCACAGCCTCCAGCGTGCAGGAAATCAGGAACGGCTCGATGCCCATATCCACCAGACGCGTGACCGCCCCCGCCGCATCGTTGGTGTGCAGCGTACTGAAGACCAAATGCCCCGTGAGTGACGCCTGGACAGCGATCTGGGCGGTCTCCACATCACGGATTTCACCGATCATCATGATATCCGGATCCTGACGCAGAAAGGCGCGCAGGATCTTCGCGAACGAGTTGCCCACGCTCTCCTTGACCGGCACCTGGATGATCCCCTCGATGTCATACTCGACCGGCTCTTCCGCAGTCAGCAATTTGTTGTCAATCGTATTGACCCGCTTGAGGCCGGAGTAAAGCGTCGTCGTCTTGCCGGAGCCTGTGGGGCCGGTCACAATGATGATTCCATTCGGCTTCTTGATGTCATTCGTGAATTTGGTGAAAACATCATCCGGCATTCCCAGATTCTCGACATTGAGTGAAACGTTGCTCTGATCCAGTACGCGTAATACCACGCTTTCCCCGAACTGGGTTGGCAGGGAGGATACGCGAAGGTCAATCGCCCGCCCACCGATGGATAACTGGATGCGACCATCCTGGGGCAGGCGGCGCTCGGCGATATTCAGGTTGGCCATGACCTTGATACGGGAGATCAGCGGCAAGGCGAGTCGTTTTGGTGGCGGAGCCATCTCGAACAAGGCACCGTCGACCCGGTAGCGGATCCGGAATTCCTTTTCAAACGGTTCGAAGTGGATATCCGATGCCCGGTCCTTCACGGCCTGGTAAAGCACCAGATTCACAAAGCGGATAACCGGCGTCGACCCAGCCGCCTCCTCCAGCCCTTTTTCATCGGTGGTCTCGTCCACCAACGTCAGTTCACCCGCCTCATCGGCGGCCTCCAGTGCCGAGAGCATATCGTTGACGGCGGCACTGTCGTCACCATAAAACTGGTTCAGGAAGGCTCGGACATCCTCTTCCCTCGCCACCACAAAGGAGACATCACAGGTGAGCACGAACATGAGTTCGTCCATGACCTGCGGATTGACAACGTCGCACACTGCTAACACAATGGAACTATCAGTCATGGACACCGGAATGACATTATACATGCGGGCGACACTGGCAGGCACCCGGTTAAAAACATCCTGCGGAATATCCAGGGAGGGAAGGTTAACCACGGTCGTACCCATATAGCCCGCAATGGCCTCAAGCACGCTGTCGGCATCAATCAACCCCAAGTCCACCACAATATTACGGATCGGTTTGCCCGACTCGGCGTGTTCGCTGGCAATCTCCTGCATCTGCTCAGCAGTAAGGAAGCCTTGCTCGACGAGCAATTCCAACAGTGGATCGTTATATTCCGATTGTTCCCCCATGGTTCCCTCCCACCTGCTCAGGCAGACTCTTCCTGCAGTTTCTGCTTGACCGTTTCAACATCCTGCGACTTGGTGACGAGATCCTCGTAACTGATCTGCCCCGCCCGGTAAAGAGCCATGAGATAGGTGTCCAGCGTCACCATTCCGTATTTGGCCCCGGTCTGGATATCGGACGTGATGCGGTAGGTCTTGCTATCACGGATCAAGGAACGGATGGATGAGGTCGTGATCATGACCTCGAAGGCGGCCACGCGCCCCGGACGATCCTGGCGGACGAGCAGCAACTGGGAAACCACCGCGACCAAACCCACCGAAAGCTGTGTTCGCACTTGTTCCTGCTGATCGGTCGGGAAGGCATCCACAATACGGTCTACCGTGCTCGCGGCACCCGTCGTGTGCAGGGTGGCAAAGACGAGGTGACCGGTTTCCGCCGCCGAAATGGCCGCTTCCATCGTCTCCAAATCGCGCATTTCACCCACGAGAATCACATCCGGATCTTGACGTAGCGCCCGGCGCAAGGCCTCCTTGAAGCTTGGAACGTCGACGCCAACCTCACGCTGGGTGATAATGGACTTCTTGTGCTCATGATAGTATTCCACCGGATCCTCGATCGTGATCACATGGCAATCACGATTCTCATTGATGAAGTTGATCATGCTCGACAGGGTGGTCGTCTTGCCCGAGCCGGTCGGCCCGGTCACCAGGATCAGGCCGCGGGGACGATACAGTAACTCCTTGATCTGTTCCGGCAACCCCATTTTGTCGAGCGGTAGCAGTTTGTTCGGAATCTGGCGCAGCACCATGCCGACGGCCCCCTTCTGCTTGAGTACGCTGACGCGGAAACGGGCGGCCGTGCCGAAGCCGAAACCGAAGTCCGTGCCACCCCCCTCGCGTATCTTCTGCTGATGATCCGGGGAGGTGATACTCTTCATCAGCCGTTCGGTATCCTCGGGACGCAGCGGCTCCACGTCCAGCGGCTCCAGGGCGCCATGCAAGCGCAGCATGGGGGGTAATCCCACCGTGATATGGAGATCGGAGGCCCCTTCATCCACGGTGATCTGCAACAGGTCGGTCATGTCGACCTGAGCGGCTGGTGTCTTGTCTTCGGAATCTCGTATGTGCTGACTCGTCATGTTAATCCTCATCTCCCATGGTTACACGCAGAACTTCATCCAGCGTCGTCATCCCCGACCCCACTTTGCGCAGTCCGTCTTCACGCAACGTCCGCATCCCCAGTCCGCGGGCATGCTGACGCATGTCCGATACCGACACCTTGTCAAAAATCATGTGCTGGATCGCATCATTGACCAGGAATATCTCGAACAGTCCTTTTCGACCGGAGTACCCAGACAGCGAACATTGGGCGCAGCCGTGCCCACGGGTCAGCATGCGATCCCTGAGAAATTCGCCAGCCGATCCCAGCGAAGTGATGATATCAGCCGTAGGGGCATATTCCTCGGGACAATGCTCGCACACACAGCGCACCAGGCGCTGGGCGATAACCGCCCTTACGGCCGATGCTACAAGAAAGGGCTTCACGCCGATATCCAGCAAACGCGTAATGGCACTGGGCGCATCATTCGTGTGCAGCGTGCTGAAGACCAGATGACCGGTCAGTGCGGCCTCGGTGGCGATGTTCGCGGTTTCCCTATCGCGAATTTCACCGATCATCACGATATTCGGGGCTTGGCGCAGGATCGAGCGCAGAGCCATGGAAAACGTCATGCCGATCGATTCATTCACCTGAACCTGGTTGATGCCCGACATCTGGTATTCGACAGGATCCTCCACCGTGATGATCTTACGGTCTGGGCGGTTGATGTAGTTGAGGCACGCATAAAGCGTTGTGGTCTTGCCGGACCCCGTTGGCCCGGTCACCAGCATGATGCCGTCAGGCAGCGTAATCAGGCGCTCAAACAATTGCTGATCGTCGGAGAAAAAGCCAAGTTTCGGCAAGCCCAGCGCCAGATTTTGCTTATCCAGGATACGCATGACGATACTCTCGCCATTGTTGGCGGGCACGGTTGAAACACGCAGATCAAGCTCACGCCCCAGGATATTCACCTGGATGCGCCCATCCTGCGGGATCCGCTTTTCAGAAATCTTCATCCCCGCCATGATCTTGACGCGTGAAATCACAGCGGACTGCAGGCGCTTGGGTGGCCCGTCCACTTCATGCAGCACACCGTCAATCCGGTAGCGTACGCGGAAGCGCTTCTCCAGCGGTTCAAGATGAATATCGGAGGCTCGCTTGCGATAGGCTTCCAGAATGATCAGACTGACCAGCTTGATGATCGGCGCATCGGACTCCGTGCCCCCGCCCTCGGTGTCGATCAAGTGATCCTGGGCTGTATCCACCTCCACCGTACCGTCGGTGATCTGGTCAAGCATGTTCTCGACATCAGCCTCTTCCGGATAATACCGCTCGAGCATTGCGCGCAATTCCTTGCGCCGGGCAACCACGCCCTCGACATTGATTTTCAGTAGGTAGCGCAGCGAATCGAGCGTATCGAACATCATCGGGTCGCTCATGGCCACGGTCAGCCCGTCGTCCGTCTTGTACAGAGGAACCACGTTATAACGCCGGGCCATTTCGTGCTTGACGGTATCGCGAACATCGGAGGTGATGTCAACGTCCTGGAGCGAGACGAATTCCATGCCGAACAGCCCGGCGAGCATACCGAGAATGTCATCCTCCGAGACCGCCCCATCCTCCAGCAGAAGATCGACGACGGTACCGTCCCGCGTTCCGACTTGCTCGCGGGCCGCCTCTACCTGCTCGGATGTGACCAAGCCATTTTCGAGCAGGATCTCCAGCACATATTCATCGTTCGATGTCACGCTCACCCCTCCAGCTTACGCATCAAGATCTCCATCACCATGGGCGGATTCGCCTTGCCTCGGCTTTGCTTCATAACCTGCCCGACAAGGAACTGGAGTGCCGCCTTCTTCCCGTTGCGGTAATCCTCAACGGAACGGGGATTCGCCACAATAGCGTCATCGACCAAGGATTCAATGGCACCGCCATCACTGACCTGAGCCAACCCACGCTCGTTTACAATCCTAGCGGGGTCCCCCCCGTTGTCAATCAGAACCTCGAAAACCGTCTTGGCACCGGTCATGTTGATCGACCCCTTGTCAACCAGCCCCACGAGCGAGGCCAATGCTGCCGCGGTGAGCGGCAATGCCGCCAGGGTAGTCTCGCGCTCCGCCAGCACCCGCAGCACATCCGTCATGATCCAGTTGGAGACCGCCTTCGGATTGGAGGACAATCCGGCCGCCGCCTCGAAGAAATCCGCAATGTCGCGATCCGCCGACAGCACCCCGGCGTCATAGGCAGGAATCCCGTATTGCTCGGCAAAGCGGAAACGCCGTGTCCGCGGTAATTCCGGCAACGTGGCTTTCAGCGCCCCAATCTGCGCTGCTGCAAGCACCACCGGCATGAGGTCAGGCTCCGGGAAATAACGATAGTCATGCGCATCCTCCTTGGTGCGCATGCTGGTCGTTATGCCTTGGTCCGGATCCCATCGACGGGTTTCCTGGATCACCCGTTCGCCGCGCGTGAGCATGCCCGACTGACGCTCAACTTCATAATGCAGGGCATGCTGCACGCCCTTGAAGGTGTTTAAGTTTTTCAGTTCCGCCTTGGTGCCCAGCGATTTCTGCCCGGCGGGCCGCATGCTGACATTCACATCGCAGCGCATGTTGCCTTCTTCAAGATTGCAATCACTGACCCCGATATAGAGGAGAATCTGCTTGAGCGCCACCAGGAAGGCGTACGCCTCCGCAGGCGAAGTCATGTCCGGATCGGTCACTATCTCCATCAGCGGATGCCCGGCCCGGTTGAAGTCGACACCGCTCGATCGCGCCATGTGCGTGCTCTTGCCAACGTCCTCTTCCAGATGGATCCGGGTAATGCCGATGGTCTTCTCCACCCCGTCGACCTCGATGACCACCGATCCCCCCAGGCATAACGGACGGTCATACTGCGAGATCTGGTAGTTCTTTGGCATATCGGGATAAAAATAACTTTTCCGGTCGAACTTACTCAGTTCATTGATGTTTGACCCGATCATAAGTCCCGTCAGCACCGTCAGCCGGATGGCCTCCTCGTTCATGACCGGCATCGCCCCCGGATAACCCAGGCAGACCGGACACACCAGCGTGTTGGGCGCAGCCCCGTACCCCGTCGGGCAGGCACAGAACATCTTGGACTGCGTCTTTAGTTGAACATGGACCTCTAATCCGATCGTTGTCTCGTAATTCATGACCTTCCCAATCTTTTCTCGAATGCATGCCCGATATGCAGGATGCGCTCCTCACCGAACGCAGGCCCCAGGATCTGCAACCCGACGGGCAGTCCTTCCGGCGTGGGATACGAGGGCACCGACATGGCACAGATCCCGGCCAGGTTGGCCGTTGCCGTGAAAACATCACTTAAATACATCTTCAGCGGATCCGACGTGTTCTCGCCCACCCGGAACGCCGGGGTCGGTGTCGCGGGTGCCAGCAAGGCGTCACAGGACTGGAAGGCATGCTCGAAGTCGCGACGGATCAACGTGCGAACCTTCTGCGCCTTGAGGTAATAGGCATCATAGTAGCCGCTGCTGAGGACATAGGTCCCGAGAATGATGCGGCGCTTGACTTCCGGGCCGAAGCCCTCCTGACGCGTCTTGCCATACATGTCGATCGGGTCATCGGCCTGCGCCGTGCGGTGCCCATAACGAACACCATCGAAACGCGCCAGGTTGGCCGATGCCTCCGCCGTGGCGATGATGTAATAAACCGCGATCGAGTACTCGGTATGCGGGAGTGAAACATCGACGATCTGAGCCCCCAGCGAACGGCAAAGCTCAACGGCTGCATCCATCGAGGCGCGTACCGCCGGATCCATGCCATCAATGAAATACTCCCGGGGCAGCCCCAGGCGGATGCCCGTCAGATCCTCGCGCAAGGCTTTCGTGTAGTCCGGCACGGGAACATCCAGGGTGGTGGAATCCATCGGATCCAGACCGGACATGACACCCAGCAGGATCGCCGCATCCTCGACCGACTTGGTCATCGGCCCGATCTGGTCGAGCGAGGAGGCAAAAGCGGTCAGTCCGTAACGCGAGATCCGGCCATAGGTTGGCTTCAACCCCGTACAACCGCAGAAAGCCGCCGGCTGTCGGATGGATCCGCCGGTATCAGTACCCAGGGTGGCAATCGCCTCGCCAGCGGCCAACGCTGCCGCCGAGCCCCCGCTGGAACCACCCGGCACCCGCGTGGTATCAATGGGATTACGCGTCACCTGAAAGGCTGAGTTTTCAGTGGACGATCCCATGGCGAACTCATCCATGTTGGTCCGCCCCAGAAACACTGCACCGGCAGCCCGCAGACGGGCGATCGCCGTGGCATCATAGGGGGCGATATAGCCTTCAAGCAGCCTCGACGAACAGGTGCATGGCTGCCCCTCCACATTGAGTAAGTCCTTGATGCCGAGAGGAATACCCAGCAGCACTCCCCTCCCCCCTGCCGCCCGGGCGATATCGGCAGCGCGCGCCTGCGCCAAGGCCATTTCCGCATCCACCGTTACATACGCCTTGATCTCGGGATCGCGCTCGCGAATCCGCTGCACCAAGGCCGCCGTCAATTGCTCCGAGGTGCAGGCACCGCCGTCCAGGAGACGACGGGATTCCGCCACGGTCAACGCATTAAAATCAAATTCCATATCGATATCCCATTCTGCCGGATGCCACGATCCCCCAGCCCCAGGCGATTCCCCTATTCTACTATCTTCGGAACCATAAACAAACCATTAACTTCACTGGGCGCATTCGCCATGACCCGCTCATGATCCAGACCAGGTCGTGACACATCCTTGCGCAACACATTCGTGACCTCGACCGCATGCAGCGTCGGCTCCACCCCGCTGACGTCTAGCGCACCGATCTGCTGCACATACCCGACAATATGCTCCATCTGGGGCTGGAAGGTCGCGATTTCATCATCCGTCAAGTGAAGTCGGGCCAGATTGGCCACATACGCCACATTCAATGCCGTCGGTTGGTTCTTAGTCTGCATGGTTCCTCTCTTAAAATCACAAAGTGTCAGCATCCTAACCACTATTCGCCGCGCTGTAAAACGTAAAAAGAGAAGATATCAGGAAAAGGGTGTATGTCAGAAAAATGACATGACTTCCTAGAAAACCTATTTTTGTCTTGAAATCTAGGTTTTATGCCGATAAGCCGATGGCACGACGAGGCGCAACGGGCCTTACTACCTCTGGACCCGGTGTGATGATGGCGGGAAGATGGTTTCCGCGCGTTGCCCGCGAGGACCTGCAAGCAACCAAGGTCAAACGCAAAGGGATCGACTAGCGCCTGCGATACAAAAAAGCAATTTTGGGTTGACGCGGGGGAACTAATCTCGTAGGTTTCTGGGTCTTCTGCATGGCTTGAAAAACACAAGGACCACGATCATGGTTGATGCACATGGGGGTAATCTGCAACGGCTGGCGGCGATGGTCGGCACGTCGCCAGAGGCCTTGCTAGATTTCTCTGCCAATATTAATCCCCTGGGACAACCCGACTGGCTGCGGCAGGTGATCAGTCGCCATGTCAGCGATCTGCGTCATTATCCTGATCCCGAGTGCAGAGCCTTCACGGAAGCGGTATGTAATCGCTACGGGGTGGTCGCCGATGAGGTTCTGACCGGCAACGGCACATCGGAGCTGCTCTACCTGCTGGTCCGTTCCTGTGGGATGCAACGCGCCCTCATTCCTGTACCCTGCTATAGCGACTACCTGCGTGCCGCCGAACAGGCCGGGTTGCCGGTGACGGAGTTAACACTACTGCCCGCAGATGGGTTTCGGCTGGATTTCGATCGGCTGGATGCCTCGCTTTCCTCGGGGACGCTGGTCATGATCGGGACCCCGAACAACCCAACCGGACGTTCGGTGTCCGCTGATCAAATCCGTGCCATCGCCTTGGCGCACCCGGATTGCCGATTCCTGATCGATGAGGCATTCGGGGATTTTGTCGCGGATTTTGAAAGCCTTACGAACCGCCGTCCTCCGAATGTCGCGGTGCTGCTGTCGCTGACCAAAATGTTTGCCGTGCCGGGCCTTCGCCCGGGCTGCGCGGTGTCGGATGCCGCCTGGGTGCAGATCGCCCGTCAACGCCAGCCGCCCTGGAGTGTCAACACCCTGGCGCAAGCCGTCGGCACCGCCGCACTGCGCGATACGGACTACCCTGCACGCACGCGGATCGTGGTTGCCCGTGAACGCGACGCACTATACCGAGCATTGAACGCAGTGCCGGGGCTGACGGTTTTTCCCGGCGAGGCCAATTTCCTGCTCCTGCGGCTTGCTGATCACCAGCCCGATGCCCCCACCCTAGCGGATCGGTTGCTGAAGCACGATGGGATCGCCATCCGCGTGTGCGACAACTTCCGTTCCCTGGATTGCCGCTGGATCCGTGTTGCCGTACGCACCGCCGAGGAGAACGCCCGCCTGCTGGATGCACTGCGCCTCGCCGTAGCCGGAACATCCTGCTCCGGGGGGGGCGGCGCAAGTCGGCGCACACCCGCCCTAATGTTCCAGGGCACGGGCTCGAATGCGGGAAAAAGCGTGCTGACGGCGGCCATGTGCCGGATACTGCTACAGGATGGATTCCGGGTGGCGCCCTTCAAGGCGCAGAATATGTCGCTGAACTCATTTGTCACCCGCGACGGCAGAGAGATGGGGCGTGCCCAGGTGGTGCAGGCGCAGGCATCCCGACGGGAACCGGATGTACGGATGAATCCGGTGCTTCTGAAGCCGAACTCCGATACCGGCTCGCAGGTGATTGTCAACGGTCGCCCGGTAGGCAATATGCGGGTGAACGAGTATATCCGCTACAAGCCGGAAGCCTTCAAGGCGGTCTGCCGGGCATACGATGCGCTGTCGGCGGAGGTCGATGTCGTCGTGATCGAGGGGGCGGGCAGTCCCGGCGAGGTCAACCTCAAGGCGCATGATATCGTCAACATGACCATGGCCGACTATGCCAAAGCCCCCGTGCTGCTGGTTGGCGACATCGACCGGGGCGGGGTGTTCGCGGCGTTTATCGGCACGATGGATGTGCTCACCGAGCGCGAGCGCAAGCGGGTCGCCGGTTTTGTTGTCAATCGTTTCCGGGGCCAGGAATCCCTGCTGCAGGATGCACTGGACTATACGCTCCGCTACACGGGAAAACCGGTGCTGGGTGTAATTCCCTATCTTGCATCACTCGGTCTTCCTGAGGAGGATTCCGTCTCGTTCAAGGATGCCTCCGCCCGTGAGGGCGTGCGACCAGAAGGGCAGGATGGCAAGGTAGACGTGGCGGTCATTGATTTGCCGCATATCTCGAATTTCACGGATCTGGATGCCCTGCGCAACGAGCCCGATGTGCATCTGCGGGTGGTTCGTTCGGCTGCCCATCTGGGAACGCCCGATGTCCTGATCCTGCCCGGCAGCAAGAACACCCTGGCGGATCTCGACTGGCTGAAGCAAAGCGGACTGGCCGGGGCTATCCTCGCACTGGAGGCCCGTCACACGACTGAGATCGTTGGAATCTGCGGTGGATTCCAGATGCTGGGGCACACGATCGCCGATCCCGGACAGATTGAATCGGGAAGCGGCCAGACGGAAGGACTGAAGCTGCTGGCGGTGGACACCGAGATGCAGGCGGAAAAGACGCTGGAACGGACGGTGGCCACGCACATTCCGTCGGGATTGGAGGTGCGCGGCTATGAGATCCATCACGGCAAAACAACCTCATCAGGCATCGCCCCGCTGTTCGCCTGCGCCAGTGGTCAGGACGTGGGGCTGGCCTCGCCCGACGGGAGTGTCTGGGGAACCTACCTGCATGGTGTCTTTGATGCCGATCCCTTCCGGCGCTGGTTCATTGACCGGCTGCGCCAGCGGTGCGGGCTGGCACCGGTCGGACGGGTGTTGTCAGTCTACGACATCGAACCGGCGCTTGATCGTCTGGCCGATATTGTCCGCCAGCACCTTCAAATCGAAACGATCTACCGGTTGATGGGCGTGCGATGACGTTTACCCAACAACTCCTGGCCGCCCTGCTGCTAGATCTGCTGATCGGCGATCCGGAACGTCTGCCGCATCCGGTACGCATGATCGGCCGTCTCGCGGCGTGGCTGGAGTCCCCCTGTCGGCGGCTTATCCGATCGCCAAGAGCCGCTGGTATCCTCGCCGTCTTCCTCGTAGTCGGCAGTGCAGGCGCGATGGCTTGGCTGATGATGCGGATGGCGGGGCTGTTGCATCCCTTGGCGGCAGATGCGGTGGGCGTGTGGGTTATCTATACCAGTGTGGCGGCCCGCGATCTGGCCCGCCAGAGCATGGCCGTCTGGCGGGCGCTATCGAAGAGTGCAATCATCCAGGCCCGGCGCTGTGCATCGCGCATTGTCGGACGCGACACGGAAGCACTGGATGAGGCCGGGTTGGTGCGCGCGGCGGTCGAATGCGTCGCCGAAAGCACCGTCGATGGCGTCACCGCCCCGCTGTTCTTCGCCCTGCTGGGTGGTCCGGTGGGGGCGATCATGTATCGCGCCATCAACACGCTCGACTCCACCTTCGGCTACAAATCCGAGCGCTACCTATATTTCGGCTGGGCCTCGGCCCGGCTCGATGATCTCGCCAACTGGCTGCCTGCCCGGCTTACGGCTCCGTTGCTGGTGGTTGCTGCGGCGCTCACGGGCCATTCGCCGAGGCGCACCTGGCGCATACTGCGCCGCGACGGACGCAAGCATGAAAGCCCTAATGCGGGACTGGCTGAGGCGGCAATGGCGGGGGCGCTGGGCATTGCCCTAGGAGGCATCAAGTGCTATGGCGGGGAAGCCTTGCAGACGCCTGTTCTGGGCGATGCGATCTATCCCGCGCGGGCAGCGCACATTCCCTCTGCCAATATACTGATGCTGCTCACCCTCGCGCTGTTCACGGGAATCGGCCTTGCTCTGCGCTTTTTGGTACTTTGGTGCAACCTGTTCTCTCTATTAAAATAAGAGACCGGCAACGATCGATTGCAATGGCATTGACAGACGCACGCTGGCGACATCCAGCATGCCCGACTTTCCGACATGGGCGAACGAGATCTTCGACCCATTGGTCGCTTCTTACGGTAATCCCAACCATTTTTGGAACGGCGGTTTTTGAGTGTATTTCGGCGCGGGGTTTGTTAGCATCGCGATCAGTCGGGGTAGAACGCAGCCGGGATGACGTGGGGGGGGGGCGCTATGAAGATCATGTTTGATGCAGCGGGCGATCTTGCAGGATGCAAGCGGATGGCACTGGCGTTGCTGGCTGAGCCCGGAGTGCAAGGCTTGATGATCCTGGGCTGTGATGCGAATGGATGGTCGGCGGATGCCGCTGCGCCGATCCTCAAGGGCTTTGGCAAGCCGGTGTTCGGGGGGATCTTCCCGAAGATCATCCATGACCAGCGGGCCTATGACGTGGGATGCCTGATCATCGGATTGCCCTGCATGCCGGATGTGCATGTAGTTCATGGCCTGAGTGATCCGGATGTGGATTATGTGACGCCGCTGAGCGGGGTGGCGGATGCGTGGACTGGCGATACCGAGGGGGCCACCGGGTCGCTGATTGTGTTTGTGGATGGGTTGAGCAAGCGGATCTCTGCCCTGGTTGAGGCGTTGTTCTTCTCGTTCGGCCTGGAACGGAACTTCATCGGGGGAGGGGCTGGCTCGCTCTCTTTCACGCAGAGGCCCTGCCTGATCACGCCGGATGGCCTCGTGCAGGATGCGGCAGTGATGGCTCGATTGGCGCTACCGAGTGGTGTCGGCGTGTCGCACGGGTGGCAATCCATCAGCGACAGCATGAAAGTCACGGAATCCGAGCGGAATGTCATCCGCTCCCTGGATTGGCGACCTGCCTTTTCCGTCTATCGGGAGTTGGTGGAACGTCATAGCGGCCGCTCCTTCGGCGACAACGCCTTCTTTGACCTGGCCAAAGGGTACCCTTTCGGGATCAACAAGCTGGGGGGCGAGATGATTGTGCGTGACCCGCTCTCGACGGATGGCGCAGAAGGGCTGGTGTGCGTTGGCGAAGTGCCGCGCGGTTCCTTTGTGCATCTGCTGAACGGAACGACGGAGAGTCTGATTGCCGCCGCCACCAATGCCCGAGTATTGGCGGATGAGTCCGCGCTGCCTCGTTCAGCCATGCAGCATGACGTCACGTTTTTTGTCGATTGCATTTCCCGCGCCCTGTTTCTCGGGGACCGATTGGCTGATGAGCTGAAGACAGCGGCTGGGAACTCGCCGATGTTCGGGGTCATGACGCTGGGCGAGATCGCCAACAACGGGCAGGATTATCTGGAGTTTTACAACAAGACTGCCGTGGTGGCACGGTTCGGGAACGTATTATGATGCCGGATCACACCATAAACCGCGACAAGGAAACCGAGATCCTGCTTGAGATCGCCTTGCAGATCGGCAATACGCACGAGCTGGATCTGATGCTGTCGCGAAGCGTATCGACGATGATGCGCCTGCTCAACTGCAGCGGCGGACAGGTGCTGCAGGCGGTCATTGGAGCGGACGGCCACTCACTGACGTGGGCAGCCGTCCTGTCTATCCCGCGCCCGCTGGTCCGCAATCTCGGTCACCAGGCCTTTCTGAATGCCGTGGGCTTGCCGACAGACCTGGAGGCATGGGAGGTCTGGCGCCGCACACTGCCGCAGTTGCATGATGATGGGGGCAAGCGCAGGATGCTTTTCGACCTGCCAGGATTTGGTCTCCTGGCTATCAAGAAGAATGGTGCCCCATTGGCGCACGCCTTTGTGAGATCGCTCCAGCCGATCATGGAGAAGCTGGGGCATGCGGCGGTCGCCTGTGTCGAAATTGCCGAGCACAAACGGGCTGAAGCACAACTGGCATTGGAGCGGGAGCGCCTGGCGGGGATCATCAAGGGAACCAACGTCGGGACGTGGGAGTGGAATATCAGCACGGGAGAGACCGTGTTCAACGAGCGATGGGCCGAGATCATCGGATACTCCCTGGCAGAGCTGGCACCGGTCTCGATCGAGACCTGGACCCGGTTTGCGCATCCGGATGACTTACGCCTCAGCGGGCAGAAGCTGCAGGACCACTTTGCAGGACTGACGGACTACTACGAGTTCGAGGCGAGGATGCAGCACCGCAGCGGGGAATGGATCTGGGTCTTTGATCGTGGTCGGGTCATCCAGTGGGCAGCGGATGGAAAACCCATGGTGATGATGGGGACTCACCTTGATGTTACTGAGCGAAAAAAAGCCGTTGATGCCCTGCAGGAACGCTCCGCCTACAGCGCGGCCCTGCTGGCTGCCGTGCCTGATCTACTGTTCGTGCTGGATCGCAATGGGGTGTTCGTGGATTACAAGGCGTCGGGGGATGACCTGCTGATGGAGCCTTCGTTCTTTGTGGGGCGTGCGATCCGGGATGTCCTTCCGCCCCCGCTTTACGGGAAGCTGCAGATTGCACTGGATATGGTTTTTGCAGGACAGAAGCCGAAGGCGTTCGAGTACCGGCTTCCGATTGGAAGTGCCGAGCGCGACTTCGAGTGCCGTGTGGTTGCGCTCGGCAACGACAGGGTCCTGGCGTTATCGCGGGATATGACCGAGCGAGTCACAATGGAACGGGAGTTGCGGCACCACGCCGAAATTGAGATGCTGATGGCGAATATCTCCATGCAGTTCATCAACATCAAGCCGGAGGATGCCGAGGAGGCGATTCAGGATGCCCTGGGCAAGGTTGGCCGAACCATTGGCGTGGACCGAGTGTACGTGTTCGAGTACGCGCCGGACCTGAGCTCGTCCTCCAACACCTATGAGTGGTGTGCCGACGGGATCGAGCCGCAGATTGACAACCTCCAGGAGGTTCCCTCGGATATCCTGCCCTGGTGGCAGCGGCACATGCTCGCCCTGAAGAATGTCGTGATCGAGGAGGTCATGGCGCTCCCGGACGAGGCGGTCAATGAGCGCGAGCTGCTCGCCTCGCAAGGGATCCTGTCGCTGCTAGTCGTGCCGCTCTCGTGGGGCGGACAGCTTGGCGGGTTCCTGGGGTTCGACAGTGTCCGCCGGAAGAAGACGTGGTCGAATGATGATATCGCCCCGCTGGAACTGCTGGCCGGGATTGTGCATAATGCCGTCAAGCACCGTGCTGCGCAGGTGGAGCTGCACGAGCTGAACGAGTCGCTGGAACGGCGGGTCGCGGAGCGGACGCGCGAGGTGGAGTCGATCCAGTCGCAGCTCTACATGACTGAGAAGCTAGCCTCGGTCGGGCAACTGGCGGCCGGGGTGGCGCATGAGATCAACAACCCGGTCAGCTTTGTGTCCACGAACTTTGCGTCGCTGGAGGAGAATATCAGATATCTGGTCGATGTGCTGCAGGCGGGCGATCGTCTGGTTGCGGCGGTTGAACATCAGTCCCCGGATGTCATGGCCTGTGCGGAGGAGATCAAGACGCTGAGACAGCGCTATGCGATTGATTTTGTGCTCAAGGATCTGCCCGCCCTGTTCGCGGAATCGAGGGACGGGATTGGGCGGATCACGTCCATCGTGAACAGCATGCGAAATTTTGCCCGGCAGGATGTAATCGACCATGTTGCCCCGTTCGACCTGAATGCAGGAATACGGGATACGCTTGTCATCACGCGCAACAGCTACAAATACCACGCGGCGATCGACCTTGATCTCGGGGAAATCCCGATGATTCAGGGCGTGGCTGGCCAGATCAACCAGGTTCTCCTGAACCTGATCGTGAATGCCGCCCAGGCGCTGGCGGGGCATCCTGTTCCCGATGGAGGCAATGGCATCATACGGATATCGACCGGGGTGATCGGCGACAATGTGTTCTGCCGGGTGGAGGATAACGGCCCCGGGGTGCCGGAGACGAATCTTTCACGGATCTTCGACCCGTTCTTCACGACCAAATCACCAGGGGATGGAACAGGGCTGGGCTTGAGTATTTCCTATGATATCGTGGTCAACAAGCACAAGGGCGGGCTGATCTGCCGCCCCTCGTCGCTGGGCGGTGCCTGTTTCATGATGTTCCTGCCGACACAAAGAGAGGAGCCCGCAGAATGAGTACTGACGCCACCGTGCTGTTTGTTGATGATGAGCAGCATATCCTCAGCTCGCTGCAGCGCAACCTGGTGCGGGAGCCGTACCAGTGCCGCTTTGCCTCCAGCGGTCGCGAGGGGTTGGAGATCCTGGCGAGGGAACCGGTGCAGGTCGTGGTCTCGGATATGCGCATGCCGGAAATGGACGGGATGGTCTTTCTGAATGAAGTCCGGAACCGGTATCCGGAGATCGTGCGGATCGTCTTGAGCGGAACGGCGGATTTCAGCAAAGTCCTGCATGCAGTGAACAGCGGCGAGGTATACCGCTTCATGACCAAGCCCTTGGATGAGATCGAGGCCTTCCGGGCCACGCTGCGCCAGGCGTTGGAGTACTATGCTTTACACAAGCGCCAGAAGGATCTGCTGGCTGAACTCGAGCTGCAGAATCACAAGTTGTTGCGCCAGCAGGAGAAGATCAATTATGAATTGCGCCTGGCGGGCCAGGTGCAACGTCGGCTGCTCTCGACCGCCCCGGTGGTCACGCCTGATTACGAGATCCGCTTTGCCTACCGTCCCAGCCTGAGTGTCGGGGGTGATTTCTTTGATGCAGTCTCGTTGCCGGATGGGCGGCTATGCATCTATATTGGCGATGTTAGCGGGCACGGGGTGGCCCCGGCACTGATCTCGACCTTCCTGAAAGTGACGGCAACCGATCTGGTGTATGCCCATATCGATGACGGCCCGGCTGCAATCTGCCGGGCGCTGAACCGGTTTATCCTGGATCACCATCTCGGGGATGATATCTTCGCCACTTTTTTTGTCGGAATTTTCGATCCATCTTCGCGGGGGTGGCGTGTATGCAATTGCGGCCACCCCGAGCCGATCCGGGTCGGCTCGGTGGGGGCGTTGTGCCCGGGCGGGGGCAAGGCGCACGGCGACGTACCGCTCGGCATCCTCGATGGTCCCGGCCATTTCAATGTCCAGTCGGAGTGCGGATGGCATGCGGGCGAGGCGGATTGCCTATTCGTATTCACCGATGGCCTCTACGAGGCTCGGCACCGGCAGACACAAGCCCTGTGCGGGCTGGATGTGCTCTCGCAAGCCGCTGCCGAGCTGCTGGCTGCCGATACCGACGGGGGCGGGGCTGCCTTTGATCCGGAGGCGATCCTTGCGTTACTGGAGGCGCGCGGATACGAACTGGCGGGGGATGATTGCTGCGC
>JFJP01001844.1_pt1 | contig 46137 bp, 41 predicted proteins | sample 431651 | NCBI WGS metagenome assembly JFJP01 (sample SAMN02602958, study PRJNA72255) | Microbial mat metagenome, whole genome shotgun sequencing project. | biome: fresh water; feature: sink hole; material: water; isolation source: purple microbial (photo- and chemosynthetic) mats found in...
CGCTGCTTTCGATTCTGAGGCGGGCCTGATGCCGCTGTAGCACGTGCTTGGCGATCGCCAAGCCGAGGCCGGTGCCGCCAGTGGCACGTGAGCGTCCCTGATCGACGCGATAAAAACGTTCGGTCAGGCGCGGGATATGTTGTGGTTCGATACCTTCACCGCTGTCCTGCACCGAGAACGTGTGCTCGCCATTCGGTTTTTCACGGCCTTCCAGGACGCACCATCGAATCCGGATGCAGCCGTTGGCGGGGGTGTGGCGCACTGCATTGGTGACCAGGTTGGCGAGTGCACTGTGGAGTTCCTGGCTATTGCCGATCAGCCGGGCCTGGCTGGCAATGCCCCTTGAGCTTTGCCAAATAAAATCATTCTCTAGATTCACCCGGTGACACGGGAGATTCCCTCCTTTACAGTGAGAACAACTTACACAAGCGACCTTGTGTCGCACTTGAATTTCCTATCCGTTCAAAAATTTGGACAGGAGTGGCGTCATGAGTCAAAAGATCCGTCGCAGCGCAGTTTTCACCTTTGCCTTGTCGATATTGATGATCTTTGGTGTGACGGCCTGCCAGTGGCTGGTGGAAGATGAGCCACTTCCGGTCAGCGTCGACGAGCTTGATCGGGCCATTCTGGGGGCGCTGGTTTACCTGGACGATACGCAGGTACGTGATCGCAGCGGGGCAAGAAGCTGTCGATATGACGCTTCGGACGAAGGTGACGGGTGTCTGAGTGATGAACCGGATATCTCGGCGCTGCTCCCGATGGCACCGCTTTTGAATCAACGCATTGCCAACCAGTCTGGGGAGTGGAGCAGTTTTATCTACCATCTTCCCGATCGGTTCCGTGTCAGCAACCTGCCTTTTTTGCGCAGCCAGGATTCCAATCTCTTTGTCACGGCCTTTGTCGCCTATCCTCTATTGCTGTTTGAATCAGTCCCGCAGGGTGCCGACGCATCACCCATCGAACATATGCTCGATTTGGCCATCCGCACCATACAGGGCTATCGGCGCCAGGATGGTTACAGTTTCTGGCCAATCGCCACATCCGTCCAAGGCGGCGAGATGGCAAGTGTTGTACCGATGAATGTTCCGATGGCTACCGTCGAGCAATTCGCCAGTGATTTTCTCGATCCGGAAAGTTCCGAATCGGTCCGGAGTCTCTTTGGCGAAGCGCTGGTGGCGGGGATTGGCCAGTGGGTTGAAGAGGTGATGACCAATCCAGACAACACGCAAGGCGTCAAAGCCGTTTTCAACGTCCCGAACGATGCCGACGACACCGCCCTGGCACTTGGTCTGCTCAAGCTTTACAGCCTTCGGCACAACGGATCCAGCCTTCTCTACGATCCAACAATCCTGAGACAGTTCGGGGATTTTCGGGACGTCGACCGAACCAGGGAAGATGGCAGGGATGCTTACAAAGGGGTTTCGTCGGGAGCCTTTTTGACCTGGCTCCGTGATGAGGATGAACCGCTCTTCCAGGACCCCTCGAAGGGGGTGATTCCTTTGGGGGTCAACAATGTCGATGCGGTCGTCAATGCCAACGTCCTGCTTGCGCTCTCGCTGCATGGGGCCCGGGATGTGGCGGGCTACCATGAAAGCGTCACCCTGCTTGACCGGGTTGTTCGCGAGCGTAACTGGCCGGCTGCGGCACTCTACTATCCGCAGCGCATGATGTTCCCCTACGCGCTCACCCGTGCCTATCGGGATGGCGGAGCAGACCAGCTCGGCCTCAGGGAGGCGATCAAAATCCTGATGAACGATTTGCTGCAAGAGCAAAACCTCGATCCGCGCCATCCGCAACTCTACGGTTCGTTTAAGGGCGCCTCCGACGCAAGGGCGGATCTCTCGACCGCTTTGGCCTGTAGTGCGCTCCTCAACATGGGCGAATCGATCGCCATCGAGACTGGCCAACGAGACGCCTATGCCAAGGCTCTCAACGCCGGCATCGCCTATCTTCTGCGCAACAAAGAGATCTATACGACGCAAAACCCCGAGACCAGTTCGTCATGGGCGCCGGCGCCACAGGGTTACCGCTGGGGATCCGATGTGATCTTCTCGGCGTCATTTCCGCAGTTGGTCGAATGGCGGTCGGAAGCCTTCTCGGTAGCCATGGTGCTGGAAGCGCTGGCCAAATACAGAGTGGGCTATCAGTACTCGAATCGCCCGATTGCCGAAGCGCCTAGCATCCGTCCAATGCGTCCCGCGCACGATGCGGTAGCCTGGCGGATAGCGGTTGCTGATCGGTAAGAGCAGGCTCGTTGCGTCATTATCCAGTGAGGTGACTCTGCCTCTCTACGCTTAACCAAACTGAAAAAATATGTACAAAAGATTTGGTGCGGCGTTTTTTATTTCGTCGGATGGTTTCCGTGTGTTGGATTGGTGCAATGCGCATCCCTTTTTGCACTCAACCTAACAAAATGCCCCTGCCACGTCTGCTTTGCCCCATTTGTAGAAATCTCGGCCCGACAGGCAACCGGCGCCTGGCCTAGAATTCAATCTGAGCAGGGCCGTTACCCCCTTCCTGCGATTGTTGGATATTGCCCCACCTTCATGAGCCTTCTAGACGAATACTCCATCTTCACCACCATGAAGCAGGACGGCCCCTTCGCCGTTTCAGATGGCGTGGCCTTGCGCCGGCATTTCTCCGGGGAATCCCGCAACTGGGCGCGGCAGTTCAATGGCGACCGGCTGCTGGTCACCAAGTACCGGGTGGTGCGGGCCCAGATATTTGATTTCCTGCAGATCGAACACTTCGAGGAGATGTCGCAACTGCTGGTGGATTCGGCCTTGCGAGCCCGCCGCAGCGAGCGGGCCTACCGGCTGCTGGGCAGCCTGTTCGGCATTACCGGCAGCACTTCGGAAATCCGCAGCAAGATCAAGGAATACGCGCAGACCGCTGACGCTGTGATCAACCTGATGCGGGACAAGCTGCTGGCCCCTTATGCCGCCTACGTGGAAACCAACAACGAAATCGAGACCACCCACGACCCGGTGGACCTGCTGTTGCGGGTGTTCGACAACCGTTTCCACAAAAAGGCCCGCTTCGAAGCCAAGCGCAAGCTGATGCTGATGAACCTGGCGGGTGCCATCGACCAGCGGGAACGGGAAACCGATATCGAGAACAAGTTCTACACCTTCCTGGAATTCCTCAATCGCAATGTCTGGAGTCCCCGCCTCAAGATCGGCGAGCTGGAATCCTCCTACCTGTTGAGCCGCCACGACCCGGCAGACTTCCGCTGTCTGGACGTAAGGGTGATCACCCCTCAAGCCCGGGCGCAAATCAACGCACTGGAGACGGACCAGAAACTCACCCTGGTCAAACGGCGTCAGTTCCAGGAAGGGGACCGCGATATCCCGGTTTATGTCAGCGTGCGCAAGAAGAATTCCGCCGCCAAGGTGCTCAAGCTGTTGCGCAAGAACGAGAAGAACCCGGCGGTGGCGGTGGACGATGAACTAGGCCTGATGGCCGTATTGGACACCATCAGTGACGTGAAACGCTTCGTCCGGCACATGACCCGTTCAGCCATCAAGGCCGGCTCGCTGATGACTCTGGAAGACATTTCCGACACCCTCACTGGCGGAAGTGCGCGCGACGCCAGGAATGTGGGTAGCAGCGGCAAGACGCCGATGCTCAAGTTCTTCGCCCGCATGGGCGGCATGCGGGTGGAACTGATTCTGCACACCAACGCTTCGTACCTGAATTACCGCTACCAGCGGGACATTGCCCACGACGAATACGAAGTGAAGCGCATCTTCGATTCCGGCGTCGCCGAATTCCTCTTCCCAAGCGATATCTACACCCTGGACATGAACCAGATCCGCCAGGTCCTGCTGGAGCAGTTTCGGTGGAATATTGAGAACGCGGGGCGGCTGCATGGCTATGCCGGGTGAAAGCGCCGTGCCCACATCAAGTCTACGAAGTCGTGTTGTGTTTCAACATGACTGACTACTAGCGGCCTGTCGGATTTTGGTCGTCGATAGCGAAAATCGACCCCGCCGAGGCCGTTTTTTGCCGGATTCGCCGCCGCATGGTTGTTCCATGGGACAAGAAACCGGGAAAAAAGGGTCCGGCGCGGTCGATTTGCAGCCGACGATTCCAAAGTCCGACAGGCTGCTAGACTTTGCGCCCCGACCCTTGAAGCGACTGTCATGAATTCCAAAATACCCCGCATCCTCGGAATGTTCTTTTTGCTGTTGATTCCACTCGGCATGGGCTGGGTTTGGCTGACCCTGCACTGGAGTTACTCGGAAGGAGAACGTGCCGGCTATGTGCAGAAATTGTCCAAAAAGGGCTGGCTGTGCAAAACCTGGGAGGGCGAAATCGCCATGGTCACCATGCCGGGCGCTATCCCGGAGAAATTCGTCTTCACCGTTCGTGACGATGATATGGCTAATAAAATCAATAATTTGGCGGGGGAGCGCGTGATTTTGCATTATCAGCAGCACAAATTCATTCCTTCTACCTGCTTTGGCGAGACTGAGTATTTTGTCAGCGACGTCAGGGGTGTTCAGGGAGAAAAATCCGCTCTGCCGGCGCCTTCTGTGCCGCAGGGGCAATTGCAAGCGCCGCGCTGAATCTTGCGGTTACCCGGGCTGAATATGTCAGCCCGACCTCATTCTCGTTTTTCCACCCCAGCAGGAGCATTTCATGAGTGATGCACTCAACTATCTGATCGCCGTTCGCGGCGACGCCCTTGGTCACTACTTCAAATTTGTCAAGGACACCGGCAAGCATCTGGACCCGAAAACGCGCAATCTGATCTCGGTTATTACCAAGGTCCATTCGCAAACCAAACCGGGCTTCAAGCAATATCTGACGCGCGCGCTGCGTGAAGGCTGCACGCCGATGGAAGTGATCGACGCGCTGCTGATGGCGTTCCCGGCCCTCGGGCTGGCCAAGATTGTCTGGGCGACCGAAATTCTGTTGGAAATGGACTTGCCCGAGTTTTCGCCGGAACTCATCAACAGCCTGCCGCAATGGCGTGAGGTGATGCCGGTGGCCGACATCGCCGACGGCGAAGTGAAGCGGGTGACCTGCGGTGCCCGCACGGTGTTCGTCTATTGCACGGCTGAAACATTCAAGGTCTACGATTCGCACTGCCCGCATCAGGTCACCAACATTCCGCATCTGGCGCTGGACGGCTTGACGCTGACTTGTCCGAAGCATTTGTGGAAGTTCGATATCGCCAGTGGCGCATGTATCGACAAGGGCAAGCACCCGCTGAAGGCATTCGAGACCAAGGTGGAAGACGGCCGTTTGTACGCTATGTGGTAAATCGTAGCGGCGTTGGAGGAAGGGGTTGTCCAACTCCATAAATACGTTTTGACAGATATGTGTATGCGGTATTAAGCTGCATTACCGTTTAATAAAATCTGTCAAAACGAATATGAATGTCGACCAGCAAGCCTTTTTTGAAGCCCTCAGCGATCCGATTCGTCGGCGCATCCTGGCGCTGCTGCTGATCCACGACGAACGCTGCGTCTGCGACCTCAACGCGGTGCTCGACGCGCCGCAACCCAAAGTTTCCCGCCATCTCGGCGTCCTGCGCGAAGCCGGTCTGGTGCTGACCCGGCGCGAAGGCATCTGGATGCATTACCGCTTGCATCCCGAATTACCGGCCTGGGCCGTGCGCGTGCTCTGGCACATGAACGAAGGCATGCCGGCGGAAGCGGCGGTGCCCGATCAGGCCTGCCAGACCTGCGCCGCTTGAAGCTCGCCCTGAATCCCGTTTTCCCCACCTCTCCCACCTCGAAAGGCCTCCGATGAAAAATGTTCTGATCCTGTGCACCGGTAATTCTTGCCGTTCCCAAATGGCCGAAGTACTGCTCAACCACGACCTCGCCGGCCAGGTGCATGCCTTGTCGGCCGGCACCAAGCCGCAACCCAAGGTGGCCGATGGCGCCATTGCCGCATTGAAGGAGGCAGGCCTGAATACCGACGGCCTCTACCCGAAAGATGTCGACGCGGTGATGAACGAAAGCATCGATCTGGTGGTGACGGTGTGCGACAACGCGAAAGAAACCTGCCCGATCTTCCCGCGCCCGGTGAAGAGCATTCATCTGCCGTTCCATGACCCGCACGGCGAGCCGCTGGAAAGCTTTCTGACTGTGCGCGACGACATTCGCGCCCGTCTGGTCAGTGCCGTGCGCGCCGAATTCAATCTCTGAACCCCACCTTGCCGAAGGGAAATGCCATGTCCGAAAAAGTGATGAATGTGCTGTTCCTGTGTACGGGTAATTCCGCCAGATCCATCCTGGCGGAGTCGGTTTTGAACAGTCTGGCTTTGAGCAAGGGACGTTTTCGCGCCTATAGCGCGGGCAGTCATCCCTCGGGCACAGTCAATCCGTTGGCGATTGAATTACTGGAAAAGAACCATTTGCCAACAGAAGGGTTGCGCAGCAAATCCTGGGATGAATTCGCCCAGCCGGATGCGCCGGAACTGGATTTTGTCTTCACCGTTTGCGATAACGCCGCCAATGAAGTCTGCCCGGTCTGGCCCGGCCAGCCGATGACCGCGCATTGGGGCGTGCCTGACCCCGCCGCCGTCGAAGGCAGCGACGACGTCAAGCGCAAGGCCTTTTTTGTGGCCTTCAATCAGTTGTCGAATCGTATTGGTCTGTTCGCCAATCTGCCGATCGACAAGTTGGATCGAATCAAGCTGCAGAAGGCGCTCAGCGACATTGGCAAATCATGACGCTGGCTAGAAAACTCACCGCCGAGGCGCTCGGCACAGCCTTCTTGCTGGCCGTGGTGGTTGGCTCGGGGATCATGGCCGAACGGCTGTCGGGTGGCAATGTGGCGATCGCGTTGCTGGCCAACACCCTCGCCACCGGCGCCGGCTTGATCGCGCTGATCCTGACTTTCGGGCCGATTTCCGGCGCGCATTTCAACCCGGCAGTGACGTTGGCCGATGCCTGGGCGGGGGGGGTGCCCTGGCGTGATGTGCCGGCTTATATCGTCGCCCAGATCGTTGGCGCGTTTGCCGGAGTTGCGGCGGCGCATGGCATGTTCGATCTGCCGCTGTTCTTCGCATCGCAGCATGAACGCGCCGGCCCATCGCAACTGTGGAGCGAGTTCATCGCCACTTTCGGCCTGCTGGCGGTGATCTGGGGCACGGTGAAAAGCCGGCCGTCGGTGACGCCGTTCGTGGTTGGCAGCTACATCACCGCAGCCTACTGGTTCACCGCCTCGACCTCGTTCGCCAACCCGGCGGTGACGCTGGCGCGCGCGGCATCCGACACCTTCGCCGGCATTCGTCCGCTGGACGCCCCCGGTTTCATCATTGTGCAACTGCTCGGCGCATTTGCCGCCACCGCCTTGTTCAAATGGTTGATTCCTACCTTGCCGCAGACCAGCGAAAACGTGATGCTGCCGCATTCCGATTCAGAGTGAGGGTGATGTCATGTTGAAGTGGGCCAAACAGCTTGTTTTTGCATTGTTCTGTCTGAGCATCGCATCGGTTCAGGCCGAAGAGTTCGTGCCAAAAGCCGAACGTGTGGTCGATAACGTCTATGCCATCGTTGGGCCGCTCGGTCAGCGCAGCGCAGAGAACGATGGTTCCAATGCCAATTTCGGTTTTATCGTCACCGCGCAAGGCGTGATCCTGATCGATTCCGGCGCCAGCAAATTTGGCGCGCAGAAGATTGCCGGCGCGATTGCCCAGATCACCCCGCAGCCGGTGCGCTGGGTGATCAACACTGGCAGCCAGGATCACCGTTGGCTGGGCAATGACACTTTCGCCAGCCAGGGCGCGCAGGTTATTGCGCTGAAGCGCACGGCGATGACGCAAGCAGAGTTTGCCGCCCAGCATCTACAGACCTTGACGCGCTTGCTCGGAGAGCGTCTGGCGGGTACGCAACCCAAGCCCGTCACGACGTTGCTGGAGGGGGACGAAGCCAGCCTGGAACTGGGAGGCGAAAGCTTGACCCTGCGTTACACCAACGCCCACTTTCCCGGCGATGCCTGGGTCTGGCTACCGAAGCGCAACGTGGTGTTCACCGGCGATCTCGTCTATGTCGATCGCATCCTCGGCGTATTGCCTTGGTCCAGCGTGAAAAACGGCCAGAAAGCGTTTCATGCGCTGGAAGCGTTGAACCCGAAATACATCGTGCCCGGCCACGGCAGCGTCTGCGATCTAGCCAAGGCAAAACGTGATTCCGGCGATTACGAGGACTTTCTCGCTGACGTCATCGGCAAGGCCGCGCAAGACATGGAACCGATGGACGCGACGCTGGATAAATACGCCGAACTGCCGCAGTTCAAACATCTATACAACTTTAGCGATTTGCATCGTGCCAACATGAACCGGGCGTTTGTCGAGTTTGAGGCGCAATGAACTTAGCGACTGTCCATGAATAACCAGGACATTCTGGCTGCACGGGTGGGCGCGATGCTGCGTTGCCGGTTGCTTGAAGGGAATGACCATGCTGCGCAACCGGCGTCTTGCACCGCATCCCACCAGCACCACCAAAAACGGAACATCGGCAATTTCCGCATCCCTAATTGGATTCCCGCCTGAGCGGGAATAACGAATAAAACATGTTCGACGCCCTCGCCACCTTCCTCGTTTTCGACCTTGCCGGTTCTGTTGTTGCCAACATAACGCCAGAATCAGCGCTGGGCGCGGCGTTGCATTTCTTTGTCATGGACGTGGTGAAAATCCTCGTTCTGCTCACCACGGTGATCTACCTGATGGGCTGGCTGCGCGCGCTGTTCACCCCAGAACGGGTGCGCGCGATGATGAAAGGGCGTTCCGGTCCTGGTGCGCGCTTGATGGCGGTCGGTCTGGGCGCGGTGACGCCGTTCTGTTCCTGTTCGTCGATTCCGTTGTTCATCGGCTTCGTCGAGGCCGGCATTCCATTGGGCGTGACCCTGTCATTCCTGATCGCCAGTCCGATGGTCGATCTGGCGGCGATTGCCGTGCTGCTGGGTGTCATTGGCTGGCAAACGACGCTGATCTATGTGCTGACCGGTCTCAGCATCGCCTTTGCCGGCGGCTACATTCTGCAAGCCTTCAAGCTGGAACGCTGGGTGGAGGACTACGTCTGGAAGATCCGTATGGGCGAAGCACAGATCGAAGCGGAAGAAATCACGCTGCGCGGCCGCCATGACTACGCCTGGAACGAAGTGCGCCAGATCGTCGGCCGGATCTGGAAGTACGTCATCATCGGCGTTGGTATCGGCGCTTTCATCCACGGCTATGTACCTGCCGATTTCGTCGCCCGCATTGCCGGTGATGGCAGCGTGTTGTCGGTGATCGTTGCGGTGCTGGTCGGCGTGCCGATGTATTCCGACGCGGTCGGCATTATTCCGGTGGCGGAAGCGCTGCTTGGCAAGGGCGTGCCGCTGGGCACCGTGCTGGCGTTCATGATGGCGGTGATCGCGTTGTCGCTGCCGGAAATGCTGATTTTGCGCAAAGTGGTGAAATGGCCGCTTTTAGGTCTTTATGCCGCTTATCTCGCTACTGCCTTTGTTTTTGTCGGTGTTTTGTTCAACGCTTTGAGGACTGTCATATGAGTGAATCTAACGCAAGCGCGCCAGCAAATCCGCTTCACCCCTCCATCGTTGCGCTGGTTTCCCTGGCCGCCAACATCGCCTCCAACCATCCGAAGCAAGGTCTGTGTCAGGTTGATCGGCTGAAAGACTACGGCGTTTCCAAGGACCAGATCGACAGCGTCATCGAGATTGCTCGCCATATCCGCGACGAAGCCGCGCAGGCGCTGGACACGAAATTCGATGAGGCCTATGTGCAGGGTTACGCGCCGGCGAAGCCAAAATTGAAAGTCGATCCGTTCGCAAATATCGCCGTGGTTGAAGGCGGCGCTTGTTGCACGCCGACCCAATCCGGTCAGTCCTGCTGCTGAAAACTGAATATCGGTGCGCACGGCGCACGCTACTCCTGCCGAAGTGCGCCGTACGCACCGATTAATTCCATCAAGGAGATCGCTGAAAACATGCAACCTACCGATCACGACGCCATCCGCCAGCAAGTCCGCACCGCTTATGCCGCTGTCGCCAACACCGGCTCTTCCTGTTGCGCCACCGCGCCCGCGCCCGGTGGTAGTTGCTGTGCGCCGACGGATCAATCGGTCGCCGAACTGTTGTCGCGCGGTATCGGTTACAGCGTTGAAGAGTTGGCTGCGGTGCCGAACGGGGCGAATCTAGGGCTCGGTTGCGGCAATCCGCAAGCGATTGCCGCTTTGCAAACCGGCGAGACAGTGCTCGACCTGGGCAGTGGCGCCGGCTTCGACGCTTTTCTGGCGGCGCGTCAGGTTGGTCCAACCGGGTTGGTCATCGGTGTCGACATGACGCCGGACATGATCAGCAAGGCGCGCGCCAACGCGGTCAAGGGTGCGTTTGCCAATGTCGAATTCCGCCTCGGCGAAATCGAATATCTACCAGTCGCCGATGCGATGGTGGACGCGATCATCTCCAACTGCGTCATCAATTTGTCGCCGGACAAGGCGCAGGTGTTCCACGAGGCTTTTCGGGTATTGAAACCGGGCGGCCGCCTGGCAATATCCGACATCGTGCTGACCGCCGAACTGCCGGCCGAGATGCTGGCCGAAGTGGCGCTCTATACCGGCTGCGTGGCGGGCGCGGCGCAAGTTGCCGACCTGGTGGCGATGCTCGCCGGCGCTGGTTTCAACACTATCCGCATCGCCCCGAAAGACGCCAGCCGTGAATATATCCAGCACTGGGCGCCCGGCCGCAACATTGAAAACTACATCGCCTCGGCCAATATCGAGGCCGTCAAACCTTTGGAGCAAACCCCATGAAGAACGTCAAAGTCCTCGGCACCGGTTGCCGCAACTGTGAAACCACCGCCAAACTGATCGAGGAAGTCGCTGCCGCCAAGGGGGCCGCTATCGAACTGGAAAAAGTCACTGACATGGCCGCGATTCTTGGCTACGGCGTGATGTCGACGCCGGGTGTGGTGATCGATGGCAAGGTGGTGCATGCCGGTGGCGTGCCGGATCGGAAGAAGATCGAAGGCTGGCTGTAATCGGTTTATTGCCGGCCGGCCAGCGTGCTATTGCCGCATCAATGCCTCGATGCGCGCCAAGGTGTCCGGGGCATCCCATTCAATTGATCCGACCAGGCCAAAGCGAAGGCGACCTTGTTTGTCGATGATGTAACTGGTGGGGAACACAAATACCTGCCAGGGCTTCAGCGATGAACCTTCTTCGTCGAGCAGAATCGGGAAGTTGACCGGAACTTGCCGCAAAAACGCCCGCACTTCCTCCGCGCTCTCACCCGCATCCACGCCCAGAATGGCGAATGGCTTGCCCGCAAGTTTCTCCGCCAGACGATTCATGGAGGGCATTTCCTTGCGACAGGGGGGGCACCAGGTCGCCCAGAAGTTGACCAATACAACCTTGCCACGCAGGTCGGTCAGATTCACTTTACCTCCCGTCAAGCCAGGCAGTTCAAGCGCGCTGGCGACATTGCCCGGCAGCGTTTTCAGTTCGGCGGCGTGAAGCGGGCTCAGCAAGCTGGCCAGTAAAAGGAAAGCGAGTAGGTGTTTCATTTTTTTAAAACCTCAGTGGCTATTGTCATTGTTGTAGGGGGAATTCATTCGCATGATCAAGCGCCCGGATGCGAACAAATGCGCAGCCGCATAGATGTCGCAAGCGATTGAAATAACACCGCATTCAATCCCAACCGCAGTTGTCGGATTCACGGTTGCGCTTTGTGCAGTATGGGTTGCAGGAGTTCGAGGATACGGTCGCCCAAATGCGCACCGGTCGCAATTTCTGCCTCATTGGCATCGCTACGCCGGTAAAAACCATCCCGCATGCCGGGCAACACAGTCATTTGAACGGTGCTGCCGGCTGCTTCGAGACGGGTTTTCAAGCGATCGCGCCACCAATAACCGGCCGATGCTTTGGGAATCAACATGGCCAGGTTGAGACATGTGGCATCCACCACCGGCGCATAGTCCGCCTCGTTCCCGGCATCGACTTCGCGATAGAGAAGCGGGAATAGCAGCACCGAGGCGGCGGGCGTCTTGCCGGATTGCTGCCGCCAGACTTGCGCCGCGCGCAGCAGGAGTTGAGCCGCATGCCCGGAGGCCAGCAAAGTCAGCTCCCGGTCAGGGTAACGTTGCTGGATGTGGCTGAGCCAGTTGACCAGGTCGGCGTCCGGCACTTGCGCCAGGCTGGCTGGCAACTGCGGCAAAAAATAGGGGGCGAGCCAGTCCGCCAAATGCACTTCCACCCCTTTTTCCGCGAGTTGAGCGGCGGCACGCTGTTCCGCCTCAAGCGTGCCGTACTGGCCGGTGAGCCACAGCAGAATCGGACCTGTCGGCGCGGAATAGCGTTGCACTTCCAATTCCGCGCCAGACGGCAGCGCCAGGTTCTCTACTTGCGCGGCCTGAGCCTGAAATTGCACGCTCAACAGAAAGATAAACAGGGATCGCCACATGATGGGCTTCTCAGGAGTCGAGCCAAATCAACTTGGACATTCTGGCTGCGCTGACGACCGCGCTGCGGCGTGACAAATGTTTGCCGGGAGTGGCCATGCGACGTGTTCGTCGCCATGCATCGCATTCCGCCAACACGCCCAGCATGGTCCAAGTCCCGAATTGTCCAAGTTTGATTTTGCTCGACTCCAAACTGGTTTGGAGACCCGCTTTATACGGTCACCCGCGCGCATCGACAATCAGCCAAATCTACTGGGTTGGGCGGTCCCGCCAGACCAGCAAGCCCTGACAGTTGAGTTCGACGTCGTTCGCGAGCAGCGCCAGGCAGGTTGCGTCATCCAACGTGCAGCCATGCTCACGCAGGCGAGTCATCAGCAAATCGCGCATCGTCTGCTTCAAGGCATCCTGGCGGGCTTCGCCCGTTCCGGGTGCGGCGAGCGTCAGCGAGACGAATGCATCGATCAGGCCATGCAGAACCGGTGCTAGCGCCGACAGGTTGTCGACGCGGCCGTAATGCGTCAGATACGCGGCTTCGGCGTTGCGCGCGACCAGTCGGTCGATGGATGCATGCAGCGCTTGCGGTTCGAACTGCACTGGCGTCGTGGTGGGAAAAATAAACGGACGACCCGCAACGTCGAACTCGCGATAGGAAATGCCGAAGGTGTCGCCGGTGAACAGCGCATTGCTGGTTAGATCGTGGATGCAATAGTGATGCCGCGCATGGCCGGGCGTGTCGATGAATTCCAGGCGGCGACCGTTGAAATCGAGCGTAAAGCCGTCGTCGGCTTCGATCACCCGCTCGACCGGCGCCGGCACGATTTCGCCATACAAGGCGTTGAACGCAGCTTCGCCATAAACTGCTATCGAGCCTTGCACCAGTTTGCTCGGGTCGATCAGGTGACGTGCGCCGCGTGGATGCACCACCAGTTTCGCGTTCGGGCAGGCGGCGAGAAAAGCGCCGGCGGCCCCGGCATGGTCCAGATGCACATGGGTGACGATGACGTAATCCACCGCGTCGGGGGCAACGCCAAGATTGGCCAAAGCGGCCAGTACATGCGGCACGGCGGCGTTGGTGCCGGTGTCGATGATCGCGGCGCGGCCTTGTTCGACGATCAGATGTACGGCAGCGAGTCCGGGACGGACATATTCGGCATCCAGCGTGACGATGCCGTGCGGGTGATGTTGTGCGTTAACAGGGTGCATGGCGGTTATTTTTCAAATATTGAGATCGACAAGGTAGCGTCCGGTAAGTTGTCCGGCGAGCATTTTTTCAGCGGCGGGAACCGCTTCGGCCAAGCTGATCTCATGCACGATGCCCGCCAATGCGTTCAACTCCAGGCCGCTGGCCAGGCGCGCCCAGGCGGATTGCCGGCGCGCCGGGCTGGCATAGACCGAATCGATGCCGTACAACGTGATGCCGCGCAAAATGAACGGCGCGACGCTGGCCGGGAAATCCATGCCCATCGCCAGACCGCAAGCGGCCACCGCGCCGTTTCGCTTCACCTGCGCGCAGGCATTGACCAGCGCCTGGCTGCCGAGCGCATCGACGACGCCGGCGAAGCGCTCTTTCTGCAACGCTTTGCCGGGGGCGGTCAGTTCGGCGCGATCCTGCACCGTAGCCGCACCCAGGTTTTTCAAATAGGCGTGATCCGCTGTTTTGCCGGTCAACGCATGCACCTCAAAACCGGCGCGGGCCAACAGCATCAGTGCGATGGAACCAACGCCGCCGGTGGCGCCGGTGACCAGAATCGGGCCGTCGCTCGGCGTCAATCCATGCCGCTGCAAAGCCAGCACACACAGTGCCGCCGTATAGCCGGCGGTGCCGATGGCGGCGGCATCGCGCGGGGTTAGCGATGCCGGCAACTTCACCAGCCAGTCGCCGGGCGCGCGGGTACGTTGCGCCAGCCCGCCCCAGCGCGTTTCGCCCAGCCCCCAACCGTTCAGCACCACAGCGTCGCCGGCCTGAAAATCAGGGTGAGTCGAACTTTCCACCACGCCGGTCGCGTCGATGCCCGCCACCATCGGCCAGGTGCGCACGATCGGGCTTTTGTTGCACAGCGCCAACGCGTCTTTGTAGTTGAGCGTCGAGTGGTCGATACGCAGTTCGACATCGCCTTCAGGCAAGTCTTCGAGTTCGGCGACCCGGACAGAAAACTCGGGGGTGTTGGTAAGGTAGAGGGCGCGGTAGGTCATGTTTGGTCGAGCTGAATCGTTGGGAGGTCTCGCCTGAAGAACGGCTTCATCAGAAGCTGACTGCATAACGAATCGGACGGCATAACGGCCTCCTGTTCGAGGGTCATGCGATCGGGGTCAAGTGCATTTTGCAAATTCAATGCGGGCGGTTTACTGACTCAATTTGTACCGACAGGCTCCTGGTACTGCGAGGCAGGCTTGGATAGCTTCAGTAGGAACATTCCCTGCGCTTGTTGAAAGGACATAACCTTCTGCGGAAATTCAAGGGGAGCAGAAATGCACTTGAACACAAAAATGGTGCTGTGTTGCGCCCTTTTTGTAATGATATCGGCTGCTGCGCTGGTCGGCGCATTGATCGGAAACATTAGTTGTTAGGCACCTTTACCTTTACCAAACTAGGAGGCTACTTCCATGAGACACCACGCCTTTCTGACCCGGCATTTTCTCGGCTCAATACCCGCAAGTGTCATCGCGCTTTTGTTGGCAACTTTAGTCACAGGTCCAGTTTCTGCCGATGACTTGCCAGCGCTGCGCACAGGACTGTGGGAGTTCAGCCGCACGATCGAGACTCCCGACACGCCGGGAAAACCTCAGATTATCAAGATGAAGAAGTGTACGAACCCGAGTGACGATATGAAGAAGCAGAATGAGAAGTTGGCGAAAAGTGGATGTAAATTCTCCGCTGTCACTCGATCGGGGAATACCTATACCTATTCAGCGGTTTGCAAGCTCAAGGTCATCTCTGGCACATCAAAGAGCGTGCTCACCGCCGAGAGCGATAGCGCTTACATGATTCGTATCGAGTCGGACTTTGGTGGCGAGCAGACACGTGAACTTCTGCGAGCACGGCGGGTGGGCGACTGTTGATCATGAACGCAACGAATAGGGTGGCGTAATAGGGGAACCCAAGCCGCCATTCAGCGGTTCAGCGCCGTTACGACAGTTGTTAATCTTGCCGAGGGTTTCTGCCTGGTTGGACTCGGCTGGAGTGGAATGCAAGGAATATCTCCGGCATCCAGAATGGCATCTGCCATACTGAAATCGCAATTTTTAATCGATTCGAACCCCTTGTTTTCAAGCCGGAGGCGATCATGTTTCTGCGTGGTTTCATGAGAGCATGCAGTGTTCTTTCTGTGTTGGTTATTGCGGTCTTGTTGGCAACGTCGGTTTCCCCGCTGGCACATGCCAAGGAGGTGCCAGCGGCCGGTGTTACCCGTATGCAGTTGTTTGTCGAGCCCTATCAGGCTGCTTTTTATCTATTGCTGCCTGAGCGCTGGCGTACCGAAGGCGGTATGCGGCCGAGCGGGGTGGCCTGGAACAAGCTGGATCTGGTGGAGAGCAACATCGGTTTTCGCGCGACTTCGCCGGATGGTCAGGCGCGCTTTGGTTGGTATCCGCGCTTTTATTTTGTCGATCCGGCGGTTTATCAGCGTTCCAGCGGTGGCATTTTGAATCCGGCAGTTGGAAGTGTGATGGATGGGGCCTGGGTGTATCCGGCGATGGGGGTGGCCGACTTCGCGCGCAACATCGTGTTTGGACAGATTGCCCGCAAGGAGTTGGGGCGGGCGCGGCTGGTCGGGCGTTTCGTCGAAGTGCCGGCGTTACGCAAACTCGCGCCCCAAGTCGCCACCCAGGTTCAGGCCGGTTATGTCGATTTCGAGTTGGAGGAGGGTGGCAGGCCGATGCGTGGACGCCTCTACACCACGCTGTTTACGCTGGGGGATTCCGGCTTGTGGTCCAACATCGGCACCGCCGCCTGGATTGCGCCGGCCAGTCGGGTGCGCGAGGACAGCCGGTTGATGGAATACAGCATGCGCAGTTTTCGGTTGAATCCAGACTGGGTGAAGCGGGCGGCTGCGGCCGAAATCAAGCGCGGCGCGGAAATGGCGCGGGTGACGCGGGAAATCAATGAGGCGGATCGACGTTGGCAGGCGGATCGACTGGCGCGTTCTTCGGATACGCAGACGGAGTTCTACAAGGTGCTGACCGGCCAGATCGAAACCCGAGATTCCGAAACCGGCAAGGAAAGTTGGCTACCGGCCTACAAACATGCCTTCACCGATGGTCGCGGCAACTATGCGGTCACCGACAACGATGCCGCTGCCACGCAATTGCAACAGGGAAGCGACTGGCGGCCTTTGCAGATCATCAACCGGAATGCGCGCTAAACAGGTTGCAGAGGCAGGTGTTTCTCCGATGACGCTTATTGCCTGGCTATCGGCAGCGGGCCGTTGGAGGACTTGCAAAAGGTGATCGACATGATGTGTTCTAAAACAGTTCGATATCGCCCGAAACCGGCTGTTTTTTGATGCTGTCGACGTAGCGGCGTTCTTCGTCAACGATGGTGTTGTTGTGAAGAGAGCGCAGCCGCTTCACCTTGGTCATGCCAGTCGCCGGGAAATACATGATCATGCGCGGAAAGATATCGCCGACGTCCTCGGCGACCACAGACAGGTTTTCCATGGCCAGGTAGTCGCGTACGAAGGTGATGTTGGCGAGACCGACATCGGTCATGTTGGACATGATGCGGCCGCCGCCAAACAGCTTTACTTCCAGGTTCTGCCGACGCCCGCCGTTACGCATGATCTCGTTGATCAGGTGCTCCATGGCGTAGTTGCCATAGCGGGTGGCCTCGGACAGATTGCTGGCCTTGAGTGAGGCGAGATCGCTGACCTCGGTGGTCGGCAGCATGAAGTGGTTCATGCCGCCGATGCCGAAAACCTTGTCGCGGATGCAGGCAGAAATGCAGGAACCCAGCGTGGTGGCGACGCCTTCCTTGTTTTTGGTGACGTAGAACTCGCCCGGCAGGATGCGTGCGGCATACGACTCGAACTGGGCGTTCCAGGACCGCCGTACATGCTCGAAGCCGGGCAGGCAGGGCTGCAGGGTGGGCTTGGCCTGGCTAGAAATGAGTGCCATGGCCTATTGCCCAAGGAAGAGTTGTTCGATTTCGTCAAACTCGGTCTGGGTGCTCTTTACGGTCTCTTCGATGACCTCGCTGTCGAGGCCAGTGACTTCCCAGGCCAGCGGGTCGATGGCGGGGGCATCGTCGAGTTCCAGACTGTCGACTTCGGCAAGTTGCGCCAGGGTGTTGGCAATATGGATGATGGCGACCTCGCGGGGGAATTTCTCGGCCTGGCTTGGATGGTGATGGTGGGCGATGCATTCCTGCAGCATGGGCGGCAGGTTCCATTTTTGAGCTAGGGTGCCGCCGACGACGCTGTGGTCGAAGCCCATGGTCTCCATTTCCGCATCGGACACCGTGATTTCCTCCTGGCTGACGAGCACCAGCATGAGGGCGGCACGGGCCTCTTCCGGCAGGCGGTTGAAGATAATCAATTCGCCGATGTCGTGCAGCAAGCCGGCGGTGAACAGCGCATCGGCGTCGCAGCGACGGGCCACCTTGCATAGACGGCGAGCGCAAAGAGCGCAAAGCAGACTGTGCTTCCAGAAATTGCGCATTGACACCAGATCGTTGGGCAGGCCGGCGAAACTATTGGCCACCGAAAGCGATAGGGCGAGGTTGCGGACCTGCGCGGTGCCGATGATGGTGACCGCCTTGGTAACCGAGTCGACAGTGGACGGGAAGTTGTAAACCGCGCTGTTGGCCAGCTTGAGCAGCTTCACCGTGAAGGAGGCGTCCTGGTTGATCGCTCTGGCGATGTCCGCGCGGGTGCTTTTCGGGTCATCGATCAGGCGGTTGATGCGTAGATAGACGTCGGGCAGGGTAACAAGGCCGCTGATGTCCCGGATCAGGTCGTCCGGTGTGGTGGTGTTTTGGAGGCTCATGCAGCCATTCTACGGGCCGAGAAAGGCCCGCGGGAAGTGATCGATGTTGACTGCTTCGACTCGCGTATGGCTTCGTCGATATGCTGCTGTTCAAGTTGGGCGGCGGTATTGAGCTTGTCCGTGACGATTTCCTACGCGACTTTGCCGACGACGGTGGCGCTGCCAACAGTTTCGGCGCCGTAATTGGCCCGGATGGTGACCAGGAACAGAGGGCTGAAGCAGGTCATTGGGATATCTCTTTGCTTGCGGTTTTCGGCAGGGCGCCCTTGCTGCGCCAGTTGAACAGCCGGCGCATGAGTTTCCAGAGGCCCCAGATCGCAGGGGCCACGATGACCAGCCAGGGCAAGGCCTGAACGATGAACAGCAGGGCCGATGACAGGCTTTCGGCAAAGGCCCTCCCAGCGCCGCGCCAAGCCTCCACCAGAGGTTGCAGGGATCCGGTTTCTCCGATGCTTGGTTCCGGTCGGTAGTCGGCGGTCAGAAGAATCTTCTCGGTTTCGTTGGCCAGAAGTTTGCGTTGCGCGGCCAGGGCATCGAGTTCGCTCTGCACGCGGGCCAGTTCGCGCTCGGTTTCCAGTACGTCCTTCAATGTGCCAGCACGGCTGGCGAGCAGGTTGCGCAGGCGGTCGCGCAGTTCGGCCAGGTTCTTCAGACGGGCTTCGGTGTCGACGACCTGAAGGGTTTTGTCTTCCCGTTCGAGGCGGCGCTCGGTTACCTCGGGGCCACTCATGGCCGACAGCAAGGTGGCGGCGGAGGCCCGGCCGACGCGGATTTGCAGGTGGGCGTTGACCGGGGCATGCGCTGATTTGCCGAGGGCGGCGTTGAGGACTTCGCAATCGGTCTTGCAGAGGTTGATGTGGGCCTGCCAGCGGACCTCAATGTCCTTCTCGGGCAGTTCGAAGACCCAGTATTGACGTTCGGCAAGATGTTTTGGACTGGCTTCGTTCGGACTGGCGGCGTCGCTGCTGGCCATCTCCATCATGGGTGCCGGGGCGGAGGCCATACGGGTGGAATCCATTGCCACGTCGGCCGATTCGCCGCAGCCGGCCAGAGCCAACGCGAATAGGGCAAGGGCAGTCAGTGATCGCGTACGAGGCATCATGGTGGTCGGGGGACGCTTCTGGTGGCGGAGTGCCTACTTTGCGAGGTGTGCGCATTCGGCGCAATAGGCATTCATATTTCTGGTTGCACTGACAGGCGCGCTGCTGCGTTGATGAACTCTTGCAGGGAATGGCCATGCGGCGGGTTCGTCGACTTGCAGCGCATCCCGCCGGCTGCGGCCGCGACAGGCAATTAACACGCCCCAGCGAAACAAACTTACTTGACGGTTTCAGGGGTTTATCAACGCAACATCTCCAATAGTTGCGTCAGCAAACGGTCGCGCAAGCGGTAGAACGCTTCCATTCGCGCCAGCATCGCATCCGTCTGACCTAGTTGTTTGAAGCTGATCAACGTTGTCGCCAAGGCATGGATTTCGTTATGCAAAGGTTCGATTGCCGCAACGGCTGCTTGTTGATCGGCATGCCGCTCGCCAGCATGGCTGAGCCATTCCCCAAAACGGCACTCTTTGAAATCCAACGCCGGTCCCGCGCTGTGCTCTCCCCGCAAGTAGCCCAACACCTGAGTAACCCAGGCTCGATGTTCCACCCAGGTAAACAGAATTGGCAGGTCTTCCCGGCGGATCGGGGCACGGCCAAGCCAGGATGCATCCGGACGCCATGACGCCAGCCAGTCGGGCATGGCTTCGGCCGGCATCGGGCGGGCAATGGCATAGCCTTGCGCTAGTTCACAACCAAGCTGCAGCAGAATCTCGCCATGCGCCAGGGTTTCCACCCCTTCCGCGATCGCCTGGCGACGGAAAGCACTGGCAAGGCCAAGGACGCCGTCGAGAATCGCCAGATCGTCGGGATCATCCAGCATGTCGCGGACAAAGCTCTGATCAATTTTCAACATGCCGGCCGGCAGACGTTTCAGATAGGTCAGCGACGAATAGCCGGTGCCGAAGTCATCCAGTGCGAAACCGACCCCCATCTCGCGGCAAGCCAGGATCACGCTGGAAACGTGGGCAATGTCTTCCAGCGCGCTGGTTTCCAGCACTTCCAGTTCCAGGTCATCAGCCGCGACCGCAGGGTGAGCAGCAAGTTGCTGCCGCAAGCGATAGATAAAGTCAGCTTGCTCGAGCTGCATCGCATCGATATTGACGCTGATCGGCAGCGGCAAGCCGGCAGCCTTCCAGGTCTCGATCTGCGTCATCGCCGTGTCCAACACCCATTCACCGATTTCAATCGCCAGCGGATGGTTGGCAATCAGCGGCAGAAAGGCGGCGGGGGGCAGCAAGCCCCGCTCTGGGTGCCGCCAGCGGATCAATGCCTCGGCGCCGATAACGACACCAGAGCGCATGTTCACCTTGGGCTGGTAGTAGAGAACGAACTCACTTTCATCCAGCGCCTGCTTGATCCGCTCCAGGCTTTCATGATGACCGCGCACGCTGCGATCCTGCTCGGTATCGAAGATGTGGTATCGATTTTTGCCCGCCAGCTTGGCCTGATACATCGCCTGATCCGCCTGGCGCAAAAGTTGGTCGGCGTCGATCGCCTCAGCCTGCGGAAAAAACGTCACCCCCAGGCTGGCCGAGACGCACAGCAGATTACCCTGCTCATGCACCGCTTCCGCCGCCGCCGCGAGCAGACGCGAAAGCGTCGGCACACAGGATTCGATATCCGGCAGGTCGATGATGACCGCGACGAATTCGTCACCGCCCAGACGCGCCAGCGTATCGCCCTCGCGCAAGGCATGCTTCATATGGCCGGCCAGCGTGGTCAGCAGATGGTCGCCCACATCATGCCCATGTTGGTCGTTGATCGCCTTGAAGCCGTCCAGGTCAAGATAAGCGACTGCCAGCTTGCCTCCGCGCCGGTGAACCTGCGACATGGCGTGGTGAAGGCGATTTGCCAGCAGGACGCGGTTGGGTAAACCGGTCAGGGTGTCGTAGTGGGCGATGTGCTCCAGCTGGTGTTGATATTCGATCTGGTAAGTGACGTCAGTAACACTGCCAATCACCCTGACAGCCTTACCGTTATTGTCCCTTTCAACAATTCGGCCCCGGTCCAGCACCCATATCGGCCGGCCATTGAGGGTTAATAAGCGATGTTTTGAGTGATAGTCGCCATTGCTTCCTTCAAGCATCGCCGTAATCCGCTTTAAAACGGTTTCCCGATCGTCCGGATGGATCAGTTTGACGAAGCCTTCGAGGGTTTCGTCAATTTCGCCTGGCTCCGCACCAAATAGCGTGAACCATTGCCGGTTGTGAAGCACCTTGCCGCTCGGAATATGCCAATCCCATACGCCTTCATTGGTGATGGCCAGCACTTCCTGCAAGCGTTTTTCGCTGACGGCGACCTTTGTCTGGGCCTTGATTACGTCAGTGATGTCCTGCGCAACAACCAGGATCTGATCCTGGCCAAGCGCGTCCTTGAACGGTTTTTTGATCGATCGATAGTGATGAATTTCGCCACTTTCACTGTTCAGGCTATCTTCGAAGACGATTTCCGTTTCACCTTTCGCCATGATTGCCATCACGTTGTCGCGGAACGAATCGGCCATCTCCTTGGGGACGCCAAAGTCGCCGTCATGTTTTCCGACCATGGCTTCCGGGGTGGTGTTGTAGAGCCGGGCGACGGCCTGGTTACATAACAGGAAGTTGCCATTGCGGTCTTTCAGGATCACCGGATCGGGGATTTCATCGATCAAAGCATGCAGCAATTGTTGGTTCTCGCGCAGGTTCACTTCGTTTTTCTTGCGCTCGGTGATGTCCTCACCCGCCGACATGCCGCCGATGATGTTGCCGTCCTTGTCGTGGATGGTGCTGTTGTGCCAGGCGATCAAACGTTCTTCGCCATGCCGTGTGATTACCGGGTTCTCGTAATACTCGGAGCCGACAAGATTGCCGGCCAAGGCTGATTTGAAAACCTCGCGCACCTGATCCACATCGACGCGACTGGGCAGGCAAGTCGTGAACCAGTCCTTGCCGATCAGTTCGTCTTCGCTGTAGCCCAGAATCTGGCAACCCTTGCGGTTGACCAGCGTGATGCGCCCATCGAGGTCGAGCGCGACGATCATCGCTTCCACCGTCGCCAGGATGTTGCGGGTACTGTCACGCTCCAGCAGCAGCGCCTGTTCCTGGCGAATCTCTTCTGAAATATCCAGGCTCAGGCCGACCAGTGTGACGGTGTCTTTCTCAACATCCCGCTTGACCGCCTTGATGATGCGCAAATCATGGATCTGGCCGTCGACAAAGGGTAGACGTTGATGCGACACGCTGATGCCATTACTCGCCAGTGCCTTGGCGTCGGAAGCCAGACACTGCGGGCGAAAGGCTTCCGGGATTAAGTCGGCGTAATTCGCCACCGAGAGAAATGTGGCTTCGGGAATGCCGGTCGCCTGGCAAAAAGCCTTGTTGACGAAGGCGATCTTGCCGGCCCCATCTTGCAGCCAGATACCGATCGGCGCGGAGTCAAGGATCAGTTGCAGCCTATCGTGTTCTTGCCGCAACGCCTGTTCCGCCAATACCCGGTCGGTAATCACACGGGCGATGCCAAACAGTCCGACGATCTCGCCCTGTTCATTCCGGATCGGGTATTTACGGTTATCGACCCAGCCTTTCTCGCCATCGTTAGTCTGGAATTCCTGGATTTCCTGAACGACTGAAAGACCGGCAAACACCTGCTTTTCCAAGCGGTAATAAAGGTCGGCATAGACTTCGGGAAAGACGTCGTAATCGGTCTGGCCGATCAGGTCCGTCCAGTGCCCCGCCGTCTGGGTAACGTTGACCAGGGTTTGGCTGGCACTGGTAAAAACGTGATTTCGATCCTTGAAAAAGATGAAATCGTTGGTGATTTCCATCATCGAGCGAAAACCCGCGCTGGTAGCCAGTGTATCTTGTGGATCAAACAAGCCCTTGGCATCGCGCAGTCGCAGGTTGAGAGCCGCCCCAGAAGCAGTCGATTCCTGGGCATATTCCGCAACCAGGCAGCGGATGCGTCCATTTGCCTGGCGCATGCGAAGGTTGCAGACGTGATGTTGTGGCTGGGAAGCAGATCGATGCTGAATGCTCAGCATCGCATCCAGTACATCCTGATCGTCAGGGTGTATTAGCGTCGGGATCGATACAGCCCCTTGCAGAATGCTGCTGGCACTGTAACCAAGCAACGCTTCGACATCCCCCTCAATCATAAAAACCGTGTGCGGCGGCCCCGGTTGAAGCTGCAACGTGACTTCCAGAAGTATTGGGGTGGGCATGAGAATTGTGTATACCCGAACCTTGAAGAATAGATTTGGAAGTATCTGGGGCAATTGAACCTTGGTCAATCGCGGAATTGACGAGCGCCTGTCTTGAAAAACCCCGTTCGCGGTCGGCAGACTGTTGCTTCGCGCCTGAGATCATGCGAGAGATGGTTTTGCTCGCTTCCTGGACAGCCTCAGGCACGAATGTCTCCAGGCGGACAATGCGCGCTCGTCGGTTTTTGCCCGGTAAGCCGTTAGCACGCAATCCGTTAATCAAACTTGTAGTCCGGTGCCGGTTGAAACTGGGCGTCGAACTCGTCGGGTTCGGCACCCGGCATCTCCCGTTGGGGCGGTCCATGTGCTGGCGGGATCTGTGGCGGTGAAATGGGCTAGTCCAAGGTGGCCGAGGATCTTGTGAATCGCCGCGCCTTCTGTCATGAAGGCGATGATGCGGATTCCGCTGCCAAAGGTGACGATCTGGCCGGATCTCTCCCCGTTCGGGGAAACCTTACCAGGAACGACGACAACCACAACTCGTCAATCAGTTTGGACCGAGGGATTAACCCTGGAAATGATTATTTGCTACTGCACCGCATTGCCTTTAACGCTGATCAATGAGCTACAGGTGAACTTGGCTGAACACTACTGGGCACTGGGCGGATGCCAACGATCCCAACTTCACCGCTAGTCTCGACTTGGAGGAGGGCATGAAGTTGACGCCACCCGTGAACAATGCGGAATAGATGGACTGTATAGCCGATGAGCGGTACCAGTCACTGCCCAAGTTCTTGATCGTTGATAGTGACGCACTGCGAATGCGTCAGTGGTCCAGTAACGATGGGGATTTATGGCAGTTGATGAACCGAACGTTGCAATGAAGCTCGACAGAGCGATGTCTGTTGAAGATGTCATGGGCTGGTTGCCAATGAGATCGAAAAGAGACCGGAACTGCCTTAAATTGAAACGTAGAACCAAGCGTATAGCGAAACAACGTTAAATAAAAACAATAATGAAATCAATTGTTTAATACGTTGGTTGGCGGAGACGCAGGGATTCGAACCCTGGATCCAGTTTTTGACCGGATGCACCCTTAGCAGGGGTGTGCCTTCGACCACTCGGCCACGTCTAGAATAACCGCGCGGCTAGTTTAAAGCAATCCCGGAAAGCTTCAGGTGGGGGCTTTTTCGAGTTCGAAAGCCTGGTGCAGTGCGCGCACGGCGAGTTCGGTGTATTTGTCGTCGACGACGACGGAGATTTTTATTTCTGAGGTGGAGATCATTTGCAGGTTGATGTTTTCCGCCGCCAGGGTGCCGAACATCTTGCTGGCGACGCCAGCATGGGTGCGCATGCCGATGCCTACCAGCGATATTTTCGCAATTTTGTCGTCGCCAGTGACTTCACGTGCGCCAATCTCTGTTTTGACTTTGTTGAGCACTTCCATCGCTTTCTTGAATTCGGTGCGATGTACGGTGAAGGTGAAGTCAGTGGTGTTATTGGCGCCGACGTTCTGCACGATCATGTCGACATCGATGTTGGCGTCGGCAACTGAGCCGAGAATCAATGCGGCAATGCCGGGTTTGTCGGGTACGCCAAGGACGGTGAGTTTGGCTTCGTCACGGTTGAAGGCGATGCCGGAGATGATCGGTTGTTCCATGTTTTCTTCCTCGAAAGTGATCAATGTGCCTTCGCCATCTTCTTGAAAGCTGGACAGCACACGCAATTTGACTTTGTATTTGCCGGCGAATTCGACTGAACGGATTTGCAGCACCTTGGAGCCCAGGCTGGCGAGTTCCAGCATTTCTTCGAACGTGATTTTGTCGAGTTTGCGAGCTTCCGGGACGATGCGCGGATCGGTGGTGTAAACGCCATCGACGTCGGTGTATATCTGACATTCATCGGCTTTAAGCGCTGCGGCGAGGGCAACGCCGGTGGTGTCCGAACCGCCTCGGCCGAGTGTGGTGATGTTGCCCTTTTCGTCGACTCCCTGGAATCCCGCCACGACGACAACTTGGCCGGAGTCAAGGTCCGCGCGCATGCGATCTTCGTCAATGGACAAGATACGGGCTTTGGTGTGGGCGTCATCGGTGACGATGCGGACCTGGGCTCCGGTGTAGCTTTTGGCTTTCAGGCCAAGATCTTTAAGTGCCATCGCCAACAGTGCGATGGTGACTTGCTCGCCAGTGGAGAGTAGTACATCCATCTCGCGAGGATCGGGGTCTTTCTGGATTTCTTTGGCCAAACCGATGAGCCGGTTGGTTTCGCCGGACATGGCGGATAGCACCACTATTACTTGATGCCCGAGCATTTTGAATTTGGCCACGCGCTCCGCGACATTGCGTATGCGTTCTATTGAGCCTACCGAGGTGCCACCGTATTTTTGGACTATTAGCGCCATGATTGTGGGAGTTGAACGAAAGGAATGGATTCTACAGGAGGCGGACTTTGCGTCGATATTGTGGCATTGAAGTTGAAACTCTTGCCGGTCATCAGTAGTCTTAGCTTCCGTTTCTAACTTGTAGTGGAGCTTTACCAATGAATACTCGATTCGACAATGCTGTGCGTGTGGATGGCGCCATTGCCGTTGATCAGCCAAACCGGGTGCTGCGTAATACCTACATGATGCTGGGTTTGACGATGATTCCGACGGTGATCGGGGCTGTTTTTGGCATGAGCCTGAACTTTACCTTGGCCGCCGAACATCCTTTCATGTTCGCCATCGGCATGATGGCGGTAATGATGGGGCTGTTTTTTGCCATTAACGCGAATCGTGACAGTGGCTTGGGTGTGGTGTTGTTGTTGGTGCTTACCGGTTTTATGGGGGTGATGCTCGGGCCGATTCTGCAAACAGCGTTGAATCTAAGAAATGGTGCCGAGATTGTCGGCCTGGCTGCGGGGGGCACTGGTGCAATCTTTTTGACTTTGGCTGGTATTGCCACGACAACCAAGAAAGACTTCAGCTTTCTTGGCAAGTTCTTGATGGTGGGAATCGTGCTGTTGATTCTGGCTAGCCTGGCAAACATTTTCTTCCAGATCCCGGCGTTGGCACTGACGCTTTCTGCTGTTGCTATTTTGCTGTTCTCCGGCTTTTTGCTGTACGACGTTAGCCGTGTGGTGAATGGCGGCGAGACCAACTATGTGATGGCGACGCTGGCGATTTATCTGGACATCTACAATATTTTTGTCAATCTGCTGCAATTGTTGATGGCCTTTATGGGCGATCGCGACTGATTCCATCTGGTTGTAACCGGGGCGGCTGGGGAGACCTGAGCCGCCCCTTTTTTATTTGTTGCCATGTATAAAAATCCCCCTTTGGTTTTGACTGCTGGTGAGCCTGCTGGAATTGGTCCGGATTTGTGCGTCTTGCTGGCGCAGTCGAATTTTGCCGGGCAGGTTGTGATCTTGGCGGATCGTGATGTCGTCGCTGCTCGCGCGGCTATGTTGGGCCTGTTGTTTGATGCGCCGGATTACAGTCCGGGCAGCGATGCGCGGTTGAGCCTTCTGCACATGCCGGTTGTCACGCCCGTAAAGCCGGGCCAACTTGATCAGCGCAATGCATTTTATATATTGGATACTTTGCGCAGGGCGGTGGCGGGATGCATGAGCGGTGAGTTTGCCGGTTTGGTGACCGGGCCGGTGCATAAGGGGGTTATCAATCAGGCTGGTATTGCATTTACCGGGCATACCGAATTTTTGGCTGAACTGACCGATACGCCTCATGTGGTGATGATGTTGATGGGCGGCGGAATGCGGGTGGCGCTGGCAACGACTCATTTACCCTTGCGTGAGGTGGCGGACGCCATCACGCCAACAGGCTTGTTGGAAACATTGTCTATTTTGCATGGCGCATTGCGCCGCGATTTTGGTCTTTCCGAGCCGCTTATTTTGGTCGCTGGGCTGAATCCGCATGCAGGCGAAAGTGGTCATTTAGGACGCGAGGAAATTGAAGTGATTGAACCGGTATTGCAGCAATTACGTGGCGAGGGCATGCATCTGGTTGGTCCACTGCCGGCCGATACTTTGTTTCAGAAGAAGAATCTTGCTGTCGCCGACGCGGTTTTGGCGATGTATCACGATCAAGGTTTGCCGGTGTTGAAGCATGCGAGTTTCGGCGAAGGCGTCAACATCACGTTAGGCTTACCGATTGTGCGTACTTCAGTCGATCACGGCACTGCGCTGGATCTCGCTGGAACGGGTGAGATCAACGCGGGGAGTCTGCGTGTGGCGATTGATGCGGCTTGGTCTATGGCGCGCAATCGGATGGTTGCATGATTGGGAATTCGACACGTCAGGCCCTGCCTAAAGCCAAAAAATCACTGGGACAGCACTTTCTGGTCGATACGCATTACATTGAGCGGATCGTTGCCGCGATTCGGCCAGTGGCGGGCGATCTGATGGTGGAAATCGGCCCCGGTCCCGGGGCGCTCACACGCCCCTTGTTACAGACGTTGCCGCATCTTGATGTTGTGGAGGTTGATCGAGAGATGGTGGCGCGGTTGCAAGCGGAGTTTCCGCCAGATCGACTCACTGTCCATGCGGAGGACGCACTGACGTTCAACTTCGCGAGCTTGGGCGCTGGGGGCGTTCCAATTTTGCGAGTGGTCGGCAACCTGCCTTACAACATTTCCTCGCCGTTGCTGTTTCATTTGGCGGCAAGCGCGGAATCGATTGTTGACATGACTTTTATGTTGCAGAAAGAGGTGGTCGACCGCATGGCAGCTTCTCCCGATACGCCAGACTACGGGCGGCTATCGGTGATGCTGCAATCTCGGTTCAAGGTGACCAAGTTATTCACCGTGCCGCCCGGTGCGTTTCAACCGCCGCCCAAGGTTGATTCCGCCATCGTGCGTTTGACGCCATTGCCGTTGCCGGCAGTACCTTATCGCGATGCGAAGATTTTTGCCGAAGTGGTAGCGCGTGCTTTCGGTCAACGTCGCAAGACGCTGCGCAACACCCTGAAAGGACGTGTGGATGACGCTCTGTTTGCCGAGTTGGGCATAGATCCGCGTCGGCGCGGCGAGACCTTGTCCGTATACGAGTTCGCGGCATTGGCGAATCGCCTGGAACCGGCTACTGGTTAAAATAGCGCTTATGAATCAATCCAACTCAGCCGCCGCCTGTTTTCATTGCGGTGAACCGGTTCCGCCCGGCGCAAAATATTTCATCCTTTATGAAGGTAACAACCAACCCGCATGCTGTATCGGCTGCCAAGCGGTGGGGCAGACCATTATCGATTCAGGTAATGCTGATTACTACCGGCTCCGCACCGATATGCCGAAAACGGCGGAAGCCGCGCTGGAGGAGTTGAAGAACCTCAAGCTCTACGATTTACCGGAAGTGCAGAACAGTTTTGTAAAGAGCGAGGGCGATGATGGCCAGATCCGCGAAGCAAATTTGATTCTGGAAGGGATCGTCTGCGCTGCATGCGTGTGGTTGAACGAACGTCATTTACACCAATTACCCGGTGTTCTGGCGGCGGATATCAACTTTTCCACCCACCGCGCGCGCGTACGTTGGGACGCCAGTCGCATCCAACTTTCGGACATTCTCAAGAGCATTCAGGACATCGGTTATCTGGCGTATCCATTCGATGCCGGTCGTCAGGAGGAGTTGTTCCGTAAAGAGCGCAATACCGCAATTCGACGCCTCGCGATTGCCGGTCTCGGCATGATGCAGGTAATGATGTACGCAGTGCCCGCCTATATGGCGGATGAGGGAACGATGACCAGCGATATCGAGGCGCTGATGCGTTTCGCAAGCTTGATGCTGACAACCCCAGTGGTTTTTTATTCTGCCTGGCCGTTTTTTCAAGGGGCTTGGCGCGATTTGAAGCTCAAGCGGGCGGGTATGGATGTGCCGGTCGCGTTGGGGGTCGGCGCGGCCTATCTGGCAAGCATCTATGGCACTTTTATCGGCAGTGCCGAGGTGTACTTTGATGCAGTCACGATGTTTGTTTTCTTCCTGCTCACGGGGCGTTTCCTGGAAATGAGTGCGCGCAAGAGTTCGGCTGAAGCGGCTGAAAGCTTGATCAAACTGATTCCCGCCGCAGCAATGCGCCTGCCCGGATATCCGCAAACGCGTGAAGAGGAAATGGTTGCAGCGGTCAGGCTAATGGCTGGCGATCATGTTTTGATTGGACCTGGCGAGAGTTTTCCGGCTGACGGCAGTGTGGTTGAAGGTGCTTCCAGCGTTGATGAGTCGCTGCTGACGGGCGAGTCGCTGCCGGTTTCTAAACATGCAACCAGCCCCGTCATCGGGGGCACCATCAATCTGGAAAGTCCGCTCGTGGTGCGCGTCGAGAAGGTCGGTCCGGATACAGTGTTGTCGGGGATTGTGCGATTGCTGGATCGTGCGCTGGCCGAGAAGCCTCGCATGGCACAAATTGCTGATCGAGTCGCCGGATGGTTCGTGTTTTCCTTATTGCTGGTTGCCGCCACTGTCGCGGGGATCTGGTATTGGGTCGACGCCTCGCGTGCGTTCTGGATCACCGTTTCCGTGTTGGTGGTGTCTTGCCCGTGTGCGCTTGCGTTGGCGACGCCGGCTGCGTTGACTGCGGCATTGGGGCGTTTGACCCGACTTGGATTGCTTTCGACGCGCGGCCATGCGCTGGAAACGCTCGCGCACGCGACGGATTTTGTTTTCGACAAGACGGGAACGCTGACCACCGGCAAGTTCAGCTTGCTGGATATGGAGGTGCTGCAAACGCATCGAATGGATCGTCAGCAGGTGCTTGCCTTTGCGCATGCCCTGGAACAGGGGGCGACTCACCCGGTGGCGGCTGCGTTGCGTGAAGCCGCAGGCGTGGCGGCCGGGGTGTCAATCGTCGCGGCGGAAAATCTGAGTTACATCCCCGGTCAGGGGGTCAGCGGGCAGATCGAAGGGAGAATCTATCGCTTGGGTGCGCCGGGTTTTCTTGGTGACGCGCCAGCGCAAGGAAGATTTTCGGTCGGAGCCTCTCTGGTTGGTTTGGCTGATGAATCGGGCGTCCTGGCCTGGTTTGCGCTGGGAGATGCGTTGCGGCCGCAGGCGCGGCAATTAATCGACGATTTGAAACATCTAGGGGTGCGTTTGCACCTCTATTCAGGTGATCGTGATGCAAACGTGCAGGCGATGGCGCGTGAACTAGGTATCGATGACGCGCATGGCGACCTGCTGCCAGAGGATAAACTTGCGGCAGTGCGCAAGATGCAGCAAGCCGGAGCCATCGTCGCAATGACCGGCGATGGTGTGAATGACGCGCCGGTGCTGGCGCAGGCGCAAGTTTCGATCGCTGTCGACCAGGGTGCTGAAGCGGCGCAGGCAGCTGCGGATATGGTGTTGTTGTCAAGCGAGATCGGTCGACTGGCGGATGGCGTCAAGTTGGCGCGCAAGGCGCAAGGTGTGATCCGGCAGAATTTGGCTTGGTCAATTTTTTATAACATGATCGCCATTCCTGCCGCCGCGATGGGCTATGTGACACCCTGGATGGCAGGTATCGGCATGTCGCTTTCTTCGTTGCTGGTCGTGCTTAATGCAATGCGTTTGTCACGCATCAGTAAAAATTGAATGCGTGAGTCCATAAGGAATTTTGATTATCTCTTTGTGCTAGGTCACAAATACTATCTGCCACCTTAATAAAGTCAGCCTATGGACATTCTTTATCTGTTGATCCCGCTCAGTCTGGTTTTCGTCGCAGTCATCGCTGTTGTGTTTCTGTGGGCGGTCAAGAGCGGGCAGTTTGAAGACATGGAGGGACCCGCGCACCGCATACTTATGGATGATGAATTGCCTAAACAAGCCACAAAAAATTTATCTTCGAAGCAACCTGAAGATGTAAGTGTTCGTTGACATATATCAAGTGTCTATTTAGGATTTGAATGTCGTTTATTCGGCCTTTGTTTTTCAACCCAGCCTGTATCGCTTAAGGAGACCCGTATGGAAGCAACATACAACTATAAGGTCGTCCGCCAGTTCGCCATCATGACTATCGTGTGGGGAATTGTCGGTATGCTGGTCGGTGTACTTATTGCCGCTCAGCTCATCTGGCCCGATTTAACCAAGGACCTTGGTCCTTTGGCGCCCTTTCTTTCATACGGACGTTTACGTCCTCTGCATACCAACGCGGTAATTTTTGCGTTTGGTGGATCGGCGTTGTTTGCCACTTCACTCTATGTTGTTCAGCGCACCTGTCAGACTCGGGTGTTGTCCGACGGGCTGGCTTCCTTTGTGTTCTGGGGCTGGCAACTGGTCATTCTTCTCGCAGCAATTACTTTGCCAATGGGTTATACATCCAGCAAGGAATATGCCGAACTGGAGTGGCCGATTGACATCCTGATCGCTGTCGTCTGGGTCGCTTATGGGGTGTTGTTCTTTGGTACCGTCATCAAGCGCAAGACCAAGCATATCTACGTAGCCAACTGGTTCTTCGGTGCTTACATCATCACTATTGCCTTGCTGCATATTGTTAATAGTGCTGAACTGCCGGTGACAATGACCAAGTCCTACTCGGCTTACGCTGGGGTGCATGACGCCATGGTGCAGTGGTGGTATGGTCATAACGCCGTCGGGTTCTTCCTCACCACCGCCTTCCTGGGCATGATGTATTACTTCATTCCGAAGCAGGCTGGTCGCCCAATTTTCTCCTATCGTTTGTCCATCGTTCACTTCTGGGCGCTGAACTTCATCTATATGTGGGCGGGTCCGCACCATCTGATGTACACCGCGCTTCCCGACTGGGCGCAGTCTCTCGGCATGGTGTTCTCGCTGATGCTGATCGCTCCGAGCTGGGGCGGCATGATGAACGGCATCATGACCCTGTCTGGCGCTTGGCATAAGCTGCGTACCGACCCGATCTTGAAGTTCCTGATCACTGCGATGTCCTTCTATGGCATGTCGACCTTTGAAGGCCCGATGATGTCGGTGAAGACGGTCAATGCGCTGTCTCATTACACCGAATGGACTGTTGGTCACGTCCACTCCGGCGCACTGGGCTGGGTAGCGATGATCTCGATTGGCTCTCTGTATCACCTCATCCCGCGTTTGTTCGGGCGTGAAGAGATGTTCAGCATCAAGTTGATCAACACCCACTTCTGGATGTCAACCATTGGTGTCGTGCTCTACATCGCTGCATTGTGGATTGCCGGTGTTGCACAAGGCTTGATGTGGCGTGCTACCAACACGGATGGCACCCTGACCTACAGTTTTGCTCAGTCGGTCAATGCCATGTATCCGTTCTATACCATCCGACTGATCGGCGGTGGCTTGTTCTTTGCCGGCATGTTGCTGATGGCTTACAACGTTTGGAAGACCATCGCTGCGGGCAAGGCTGTCAACGATGCCCGTATCCCAGAAGCCGTTGCGGCCTGATGAACAAGGAGACTGAATATGTTTTCGCATAAGGCTTTAGAAAAGAACATCGGCTGGTTGATGGTTCTGACATTTGTTGTCGTCTCCGTGGGTGGCTTGGTGCAGATCGTGCCGCTGTTTTTCCAAAAGTCGACTACCCAGCCGGTTGAAGGGCTCATGCCTTACAACGCACTGGAATTGACTGGACGGGATATCTACATCAGGGAAGGTTGTGTTGGTTGCCATTCCCAGATGGTGCGTCCGTTCCGTGCTGAAACCGAACGGTATGGCCACTTCTCGGTGGCGGGCGAGTTTACTTACGATCGCCCGTTCCTCTGGGGATCCAAACGTACCGGCCCGGATCTGCATCGTGTCGGCGGTCGTTATTCGGATAACTGGCATTACACCCACATGATGAATCCGCGTGATGTGGTGCCTGAATCCAACATGCCTGCTTATCCCTGGTTGGCTGATGCTGCTGCGGATGCCTCCACCATCCAGAAAAAGATGACTGTGCTCAAGAGTTGGGCCGGGCATCCATATACGGATGAGGAGATCGCCCAAGCACCGGAAATGTTGCAAGGCAAGTCCGAGATGGATGCGCTGATCGCCTACCTGCAAGTGCTGGGCACTCACGCACCCAAGGCCAAGTGATATGGATGCGGGCCTCCTCGGTTCTATAGTGACTGTCGTCTTCTTCATATTGTTTATTGCCATCCTTGTGTGGGCGTTTTATCGAGGTAACAAGAAGAAGTTCGAAGATGCTGGCAACCTCCCATTCCAGGAGGATGCAGATGAGGTCCGCAAACCGGATTGACCACGCGTCGATTTCATTAGTCGATTCATTAGGAGAGACACATGATTGAAGGATATGCAGTACCCGACTTCATCAGCGATTTCTGGCATTACTACATTGCTGGAATCACTGCTGCCGGTATTCTGTTTTCGCTCTGGCTGCTGAAGAGTCAGAGCACACAAAAGCTCGAGCCCGGCGTACAAGCCGAATTGATGCATCCCACCTGGGATGGTGACTTGCAGGAATTCAACAACCCGCTGCCGCGTTGGTGGATGTGGATGTTCTATTTGCTGATCTTGTTTGGCGTCGTTTACTTGGTTCTTTACCCAGGTATGGGGAAATATGCGGGAACATTGGGTTGGTCGTCAGCGCAGGAATGGCAAGACGAAAAGACACGCGTCGATGCTGAGTTCGATAAAGTGTTCCAGCCTTTCGCCAATATGGACATGATGGCGGTTGCCGCAGACCCCACAGCCAAGAAAATGGGTGAACATCTCTACCTGACGTATTGCTCGCAGTGCCATGGTTCCAGTGGTCAGGGTGGCTCTGGCTTCCCCAACCTGACTGACTCCCAGTGGTTGTTTGGTGGTACGCCCGATGACATCAAGAGCAGTTTGGTCAACGGCCGTATAGCTGAGATGCCTGGTGGTCTGGCGGGTGATGCGCAAGGCGCAAAAGAAGTTGCAAACTACGTACTGTCGCTTGGTGGTAAAGCACACGATGCTGCGCTTGCCTCTTCAGGCAAGGAAAAGTATGCGGCTTGCGCTGGATGTCATGGTGAAGATGGCAAAGGCAATGCCGCTGCTGGTTTCCCGAATATTGTCGATGATGCATGGCAATACGGTGGCACTGAAGCAGCGATCACCGAAAGTATCGTCAAGGGACGCAAGGGTGGTATGCCAGCGCAACTTGAGATGCTCGGCGAGAACAAGGTGCATCTGCTCGCAGCTTATGTCTGGGGATTGGGGGGCGGTCAAAAACCGGCACCCGTTGAGCCTGCCGTAGCTGAAGTAGCAACTGATGCAGTTGCTGGTGCAGTAGCAGAAGAAGTTGTTGAGCCAGTTCCGGCCAACTAACTGCTTTAAATTCCGGGGCTGGCCGATCGGGCCGGCTCCGGAAGCAAACCGGTTCATACGAGCCAGTTTGCTTCCGGGTAGTCATGGAAGTTTCCAATTATTCCGAAATTTTTTATCGGGATTTGTTCTTTGCCGGACATGAACAATGGAAATGCCCTAGACGTGGAACTGAAGAAAGAGGCAACTCGTGGCTGATAAAGACCCTCAAATTCCCATCATTCGAGATGAAGAAAGCGAGCAAGAGCAATCGCTCTATGCTGTGCATCAAAAAATCTATCCGCGTGCCGTCTCTGGCATCTTCAACTACTGGCGCGTCGGACTGATACTGCTGACGCAAGTCATTTTTTACGGCTTGCCGTGGTTGCAGTGGGATGATCGCCAGGCCGTTCTATTCGATTTGGGCGCGCGCAAGTTTTATCTGCTTGACTGGGTTTTCTGGCCGCAGGATTTTGTCTGGCTGGCTGCGATACTGATTATCTCGGCGTTGTCTCTTTTCTTGTTCACCGCGATAGCGGGCCGCTTGTGGTGTGGCTATGCATGTCCTCAAACTGTTTATACGCAAGTATTCATCTGGGTAGAACGTTGGTTCGAGGGTGATCATAACAAGCAGAAAAAACTTAGCGAGGCACCGTGGTCAGCGAACAAAGTGCTGCGTCGCGGTGGCAAACATGTCGCTTGGATTTTGCTTTCGCTGTGGACAGGTTTTACCTTTGTCGGCTACTACACACCGATCCATCTGTTGGCGGAAGAATTCATCACCTGGACATTAGGTCCCTGGGAAACCTTCTGGATTTTCTTCTATGGCTTTGCCACTTGGGGGTTCGCGGGTTTCATGCGCGAGCAGGTATGCAAATACATGTGCCCCTACGCTCGTTTCCAGAGTGTGATGTTTGATCAGGACACGTTGATTATTACCTACGATTACAAGCGCGGTGAACCCCGTGGCACACGCAAGAAGAGCGTCGACTACAAGGCGGCAGGTCTGGGCGAATGTGTTGATTGCGGTATTTGTGTGCAGGTTTGTCCTACCGGCATTGATATTCGTAATGGTCTGCAATATATGTGCATCGGATGCGCGGCTTGTATCGATGCGTGTGATCAGGTTATGGATAAAATGGGTTACCCAAAAGGACTGGTTCGTTATTCAACGCAAAATGCTATTGATGGGAAATATCCCAGCAAGGATATTGTCAAGCATACACTCCGTCCGCGAACCCTGGCCTATATGTTCCTGTTGGGGGCAATCTGCATCGCTTTCGTTTACACGCTTGTCAATCGGGTGCCGTTAAGAACAGACGTATTGCGCGATCGTCTTGTACTTTCACGCGTTGCTGATAATGGGCAAATAGAGAATTTGTATCGGTTGCAGGTAATCAATATGGATGGAAGTCCACATCGTTACAGTATTTCCGTCAGTGGAATCGATGGCTTGAGCATGATCTCCGGCAGTTCAGTTGATATTCCCGCACTCGGCACGGAAAACGTTAATGTAGTTCTGCGTGTCGATGGCGGGCAATTAAAGCGCCCCAGTCAGCCAATTATCTTTACGATCAAGGCTGAAGATAATGCCAAGATCGTTCGTGAAGCTAAATCCAGTTTCCTTAAGTAAGGTCATGAATGTGATTGAAGATACTCTGCAGAGACCTTGGTGGAAGGAGCCTATGCTATGGTTGGTCGCTGGTTTGCCGGCGATCGTGGTTGTAGCAAGCTTCATAACTTATTTTATCGCGGCCAATAATCCGGATCCGTTGGTCAACGCTGGCTACCAGAAGGTAGGTATGGCGCCTGGTAAAGACATGTCGCGAGAACGAAGGGCTCTTAGTCTTCAAATCGGCGGTGAACTGGTGATGTTGGATGGAACTGCTAACCTCAAGTTGTCAGGGCGTCTCGATACGATGCCCGCACAACTCGAATTGCTTTTGCTGCATCCCACTCATGCCGATCAGGACGTTCGTGTACAACTGCGCGAGATCGGGAATGGTGAGTATGTGGGGAGTATGCCGATGATGTTGCAGGGTAATTGGCAATGGATTCTAGAACCAATTGATGGTGCTTGGCGTCTTGCCGGGGGGCTGACTTTGCCTTTGGATGGTGGCCTGAAACTGGGAAGTAAAGAATTTAATAACCACCCGTAAGCGTATTTTTTAAAAGGAGATTGAAATGGATAGCGTTGTCATGAAAGAGTTGTTCGGGACAGATATCGGCCTGCTGAGTCTGTTCACCATCGGTTTTCTTATCGCCATGGGGTTATACCTTTGGTTCAAACTGTCGAAGAAGTCGCACGAAGGCGGAAACTGAATCTGTCGATCAGTTTTTGCCATTCGGGCCGACATAATGTCGGCCCGAATTATTTCTGTGATTGCCGAATTGGATTTATCCGGGCTTTAGATTGACGAGAAAAGTAAATTTCAAGATTTAACGGCACAAGCCGATACAGTTATTCATATTGATCGTCTGCGTCTTTTTGCAGAAACTGAAGTTACTTTCTTGTCGAGAGATCAGCCATGCCCCAGATCGTTACAACTTCAATCCAGTCAAAAATCCTTTTGGCGATTTCGCTGATCTTCGTGGCTGTCTTGGCGACATCGACATGGATGACCGCGAGCAAGGAGCGTTCGCTGGCAAAGGAAATCGCGCTCGATAAAGCGATGGTCATGTCGCTTTCCTATTTCGATGGCATCAATACGATGATGCTCACTGGAACGATGGATCAGCACGAATCTCTGCGGAAAAAATATCTGTCAACGCCTGGCGTGCGTGATATTCGGGTTGTGCATACGCCTGGGACGCTGGATGGTGTAACGACCATGCCAGCACCGCCTCAAGATGCGCTGGACGAGCGTGGCACCAAGGGGGAAATGGTCAGCGAATTTGGTGAGGATGATAACGGTCGTTTCGTAACCGTCCTGACACCCTTGCCGGCAAGCGCGAACCACATGGGTACAAATTGTCTGAGTTGTCATCAGGTTGCGCAGGGTACGGTACTGGGGGCGGTGCGGATGACTTATTCCCTGAGCCAACTGGATGGTGAATTTCGTCGCAACCTGATCACGGTTGCGGGCACGAATCTGGTGTTGTCGTTTTTGGGTATTGCACTCGTTATCGGCTTGTTGCGGCGCATCGTGATTCTGCCTTTATCGAAGATGCGCGGATCAATGCAGGCAATAGAGCAGAACTCCGATCTGACGCAAAGACTTGACGTTGCCAGTAAAGATGAGGTTGGCTCATTGGCACAGGCCATTAACGGCATGTTGGACAAATTTGGTTCCAGCCTTGGCTTGGTCACAGATACTTCGACGCAATTGACTAACGCCGCCGATCGTATCGCCTCGGCTTCCACTCAAACCGCCGAAGCGGCTAGCCAGCAATTGCAAGAAGCTTCATCGACAGAACGTTCGATCCTCGATCTCAAGAATATTGCGGCCGAAGCGGGCAGCAGCGCGGCGCGAACTGCGGAAGCCTCCGTTGACGCCGACCGTGAGGCCGGCAAAACAACACAAACCACGCGTGATGCAATTGCTGGAATCTTGTCTCTGGTTGCAGAAATCCAGCAGGCTGCGGAGGTGATTGAAGCGCTTGATCAACGTAGCCAGAACGTGAGTGATGTGCTCGATGTCATCAAGGGAATCGCCGAGCAAACCAATCTGCTGGCACTTAATGCCGCGATCGAGGCCGCGCGGGCGGGCGAAATGGGGCGTGGATTCGCTGTCGTGGCGGATGAGGTGCGCAAGTTGGCGAATATGTCGCATGAATCGACACGCAGTATTGAGGAAATCGTGTTGCAACTTCGGCAGGAAGCGAAGCGCGCGGTACAAGTCATGCATTCCGCGCGTGAAACGGCATCGCAACATAGCCAGGCGCTCGGAAACTCGATGGGCGGTCTGGATCAGATTGTGGTGCGGGTGAGGGATATCCGCGAACTGAATGCACAGATGGAGCATTCGGTTCGCTCTCAGTCCGAACTGACCGACAATGTTGATCAGCGTGTTTCCAACATAGGCCGTATAGCAGAGCGAACCGCCAGCGAGGCGGTTGGAACACGCCAGGTAAGTGAGGAATTGGTGGCGCTGGCGCGCGAACTGAACAATCTGGTGAGTCACTTCCGTTTGCACTGATCCAACATGAATGTCGGCGCTGACCGTATTGTGGCTGAAGGTGGTTGCGCCGCAATGTGATTTTCTTGCTTGCCTGGATGGGCTTTGCCCGACTTGGGGAATCGTCATTTCGGTCGCCTGATGGCACTATCTGATCCGGCTCATTCATGTCTGGAATTTTTTTATGTCAACCGTATCGTTATCGCACCTGAAAGAATTTCGTAGCCGCGAGCGGTTGCTTAGCCTGCTCCTTAGCAGAGTCTTGAAGCGCCAGTTGGCACCTGCGTTATATCGCGTCATCGGCGAGTTGCGACTTGGATTTATCGCACTTCGCACGCATGAGTCGCAAACGCGGCGTCGACAATTGATCGATTTGATCAACCGGCAGGAACCAGAAGCGGTAAGTCAAATCATTCGCGCCTTCAATATTTATTTCAGCCTGATCAATATTGCTGAAGAATCTATTGCCTTGCGTGAGCGCCGGCGTTCTGTTCAGCAGGGCGCGCGGATGTGGCCGGGTTCATTTCATGACACCCTGTTGATGTTGCAAAAACAGGGCGTAAGTGCCGCTGAGCTAAAGAATCTGCTTGATCAATTGTGTTTCCTGCCGGTCATCACCGCGCACCCCTCCGAGGCAAAGCGGCGCACGATCAAAGGCGCATTACGCAATATTTTCCTTTCGATGGAGGCGTTGGATGACCCGCGCTGTCGCGGGATGTATCGTCAAGAAGCGATTCAGCAACTCTCCAACCAGATTCATATCCTCTGGAATACGGACGAGGTGCGTGCCAATAAGCTCGATGTCAGCGACGAAATTCGTGCGGGTTTGTCCTACTTTCCGCTTTCACTTTTCCAGGCGGTAACGCAGGTATACCGAAATTTCACCCGCTCGCTGGTCGATGTTTATGGCGAAAATGCACCTGAGGAAATCGGCACCCCCAGCTTCCTGCGGTTCGGTTCCTGGATTGGCGGCGACCGCGACGGACATCCCCTGGTAACCACTCAAGTCACGGCGATGGCTTGGCGAATGCAGTCGCAAACCGCTTACAACGAGTATTTGCGCCGACTTCAACAGTTGAGCGACCAGCTTTCTTACTCGATCCGGCTCTGTCGTCCATCGGATGCTTTCATGGCTGATCTCGCAAGAGATGTCGAGAAAGATGGCGTCGAGTTGGGCGCGGACGAGAAGCTGTTTTTACAGGAGCCTTACCGGCGCAAGCTGGAAATCATGTGGTTGCGTATTCGACGCAATCTCGCGCTGACTGAAAAAACCGATGAATTCAGCCATGGTTTGGGGCATGAGCAGGCCGGTTATGCCAGCGATAAAGCCTTTTTGACCGATCTGCACCTGATTCGTGACTCCTTGATCAGCCATGGCGACAGTGAGGTCGCCAATCGAGAAGTGCTTGATCTCATTCGTTTGGTGGAAACCTTCGGCTTTCATTTGCTACAGCTGGATGTCCGTCAGGAATCAACCCGGCATAGCCAGACTGTCGCGGAAGTTCTGCGCGCGGCAATGGATATCGATTACTTGGCGCTGGATGAAGAGGCGCGTCTGGCGCTGCTGGGCGACGCGATCGCCAATCCCAATGCGTTGCAATTCGATCTCGCCAGCTTGTCGCCGAATGCACAGGAAACACTGCGCTTGTTCCAGCTTATCGCGCATGCTCGGCGCAGTCTGGGCGCGGCCTGCTTTGGCAAGTACGTGATCTCGATGACGCATTCAGCGTCGCATGTCATGGAGGTGATGTTGCTGGCATCGCAGGCCGGTCTGGCGGGGCGTCTGGCCGGCAAGTGGTATTGCCATATCGGTGTGTCGCCGTTGTTCGAAACGATCGATGATTTGCAGCGCGTCGAGTCGGTGTTGACCCAGCTTTATCAATTGCCGACTTACCGCCAATTGCTGGATGCGGAAGGGCAAGGCCAGGAAATCATGTTGGGGTATTCCGATTCCTGCAAAGACGGCGGTATTCTGGCTTCGGCATGGAGTCTTTACGAAGCGCAAAAACGCATCGTTGCAACTTCACGGGCGGCGGACATTCCATGTCGTCTGTTCCACGGTCGCGGCGGCACCCTGGGACGCGGCGGCGGCCCGACTTATGAGGCCATCCTTGCTCAGCCGGCTGGAACCGTGCGCGGCCAACTCAAACTGACCGAGCAAGGTGAAGTGTTGTTCTACAAATACAACAACATGGAAACCGCAGTGTATGAATTGACGCTCGGTGTCAGTGGCCTGCTGTGTGCCAGTAGTCACATCATTGGCGGTGCGCAGCCGGATCGTAAAGATTATCTTGGCATCATGGATGAGATCGCGCGTTCTGGTGAACGCCATTACCGATTGCTCACTGAAAATACGCCCGGCTTCCTGGATTATTTCTATGAAGCTACGCCAGTCCGTGAAATCGGTTTGATGAATATCGGCTCACGTCCCTCGCACCGTAAAACCGGCGATCGCTCGAAGGATTCGGTGCGCGCTATCGGCTGGGTATTCGCCTGGGGGCAATCGCGCCATGCGCTGCCAGCCTGGTACGGTATCGGCTCGGCGCTGGAAAGCTGGCGCGGCAATGATCTTTCGCGTCTGGCCAAGTTGCAGACCATGTATCGAGACTGGCCTTTCTTCCGTACCTTGCTCGCCAATGCGCAGATGGCTCTGAGCAAGACGGATATGAATATTGCTCACGAGTACGCCAGCCTCTGTGCGGATGCGGCCAGCGGAAAGCGTGTTTACGACACTATTCGCGATGAATACCTGCGCAGTGTTCGGCAGATACTGAATGTGGCCGATATCCAGTCCTTGCTGGAAGAGTCGCCTGATCTCGCCATTTCGCTCAACCAGCGCAACCCTTATCTGGATCCGCTGAATCATATTCAGGCTGTTTTGTTGCGCAAATTACGCCAGGATGAAGCTGCCGATAGTCCTTGGCTTGAGCCATTGCTGCGCTCGATCAATGCGATAGCCGCTGGCATGCGCAATACCGGATAAATATTGTGCTGCGTCCTGTTTTCAAAATTCTGCGTCTGACCAGTCTCGTTCTTACCGGGGTGGGTACTGCGCTGTTTCTTTATCAGCGCATGGATCGGGTCGCTCGCAACCAGCAGTTGATGGCGTGGGCGAGACGTTTGATGCGCATCCTGAAGATTGAATTGCGCGTTAGTGGCGCGCCGCCGACGGGGGGGGCGGTGCTGGTGGCGAATCATGTTTCCTGGTTGGATATTCATGTTTTGCACAGTCTTTTGCCGGCGCGGTTCATTTCCAAAGCAGAAGTTCGTGATTGGCCTTTGCTGGGACATCTGGCAAGAGCGGCTGGCACCTTGTTCATCACGCGCGAGAAAAAATCGGATGCGATTCGGGTGAATCAGGAAATGGCGGCCGAGTTGCGGGCGGGGGAGTGTCTGGCCTTTTTCCCAGAAGGCACCACCTCGGACGGGCAGGAGATGCGAGCATTTTTCCCGTCATTATTTCAACCCGCTGTCGAGGCCGGTTGCCCGGTTATTCCGGCGGCTATTCGATACCTGAATTTACAAGGCGGACCCTGCCTGGAAGCGGCTTATCACGGCGACCTGACGCTGTTGGCATCGTTCTGGCGCATCGCCAAGTTGCGCGGCATGGTGGTGGAAGTGACCTTCCTGCCGGCCCTGGAAAACAACGGGAATCATCGGCGGGAATTGGCGAAACAAGCTGAAGCGGCGATTCGATCGGCGCTCGGTTTGTATAGGCGTTAGGCGTTTTGTTGACTGGCTTACGAACCCGGCGTGCCTCTGGCGTCGCAGTTGACCTGGAAGCACTGCTCGTCTTCCAGACGGAAGGCGGTCAGTGCGCCACCCCACAGGCAGCCGGTATCGAGCGCAATGACATCTTTCCTGATCAGCAGGCCAAGCGTCGACCAGTGGCCGAATAAAATGCGTACATCCCCGCTGGCGCGGCCGGGGAAATCGAACCAAGGCGTCAGTTCGCTCGGAGCGCTGTCGAGACCGAGTTTGTGCTGGAATTCCAGGCTGCCATCCTGATACAGGTAGCGGGTGCGGGTCAGCGTGTTGGCGATGCAGCGCAGGCGGTCCTGGCCATGCAATTCGGCTGACCAGCGGCGTGGTTCGTTGCCGTACATGCGGCCAAGGAAGTTGCGCCAATCCGGTCCGCGCAGTGCAGTTTGGAGTTCGCCGGCCAGTTGTTCCGCCTGATCGGAACTCCAACTGGGCGATAACCCGGCATGAACCATCAGCCATGCGCCGTCCCGATGCAGTAGTGGACGCATGCGCAGCCAATGCAGCAGGGTGTCGCGGTCCGGGGCGGCAAGAATCATTTCCAGCGTGTCTTTGCGATGCGGCGGCACGAAGCCTTCAGCCACCGCCAGCAGATGCAGATCGTGATTGCCCAGCACGGCGACGACGCAATCGTCGTGCGCCTGGCACCAGCGAAGCACCGCCAGCGAGTCTTCGCCTCGGTTGACCAGGTCACCGGTGATCCAGAGTCGGTCACGTGTTCGGTCGAAGTTCAGGGTGGCCAGTAATTCTTCCAGCGCGGTATGACAACCCTGGATGTCGCCGACGACATAAGTGCTCATGTTTCCTCCGCCTGACTACTTTTCGGATCCGCGTTTTGCAGCGCCATCAGGGGTCGCATGGTAGTGAGCAGATTGGCGAACAGTCTGGGGTGCAATGCTTCTTGATCGGCCAATAATTGCTTCATGTGCATACGTTGCATCGGCATCGAAAAACAGGCCGGGCAGTTTTCAAAGATCACCGGTAGCGCGGCATTCTTGGCGAAATCGCGGGTCTGCCGTTCGCGCGCATAGATTAACGGCCGGATTACCCGGACATCGCCGGCATCGTTCAAGTAATGCGCCTGCATGGTGCGCAACTTGCCACCAAAGAAGGCGCTCATCAGAAAACTTTCCGCCAGGTCGTCGAGGTGCTGCGCCAATGCCAGCACATTGCAGCCGTGCAGGCGGGCTTGTGCATACAGGATGCCACGCCGCATGCGCGAGCAATAAGCGCAGAAGGAGGTTCCCTTCATGTGCGTTTCGGCCTGCTCGAGGATCGGCTGCGACTCATAGAAATACGCTACGCCCAGGTCGGCGAGATAGCTCTTCAGCGGCGATGGATCGTATTCCGGCGATTGCGGATCGACTGTGCAGGCGGCGAGTTCGAACTTGATCGGCGCTTTCTTTTGCAGATGCAGGAGGATATGCAACAGAGAAAGGCTGTCCTTGCCGCCAGACAGGCCGAGCAAAATTCGGTCGCCTTCGCGAATCATGTCGTAGTCGCCAATCGCTCGGCCAGCGGCGCTGATCAACGAGCGAGATGGGGGGATTGGTTGAGCCGTTGGCGTCATCGAAGCAGCGGTAGCAACAAAGCGTCCAGGCCAGCTTCACTGACCCCGCTTGTCAGCGTCGCGATGGCATTGCCCTGCCGATCGAACAGCACGGAGTACGGCAGTCCGTCGAGCGTGACCAGCTGCATGGACCATCTGAACGGTTTCAAGGCAGTGCTTTGCTGAGGCTGTCGAGGAATTTCTCGGCGGGTTCATAACCAACCACACGATAGGCAATTTCAGCGCCGGACTTGTCGAAGAAAACAATGCCGGGCGGGCCAAACAACTTGAAACGGGCCAGCAGTGTTTTGCCTGAACGTTGGCGTCGGTGAAGGTGAATTTCTCCATTTCTTTGCATGAAACACACCAATCGGCATAGAAATCCAGCATCACCGCGCGGCCACCCGCACCTTGGATGGCGGCTTCAAGCTCGGCGACATTTTTTACCCGTTGAAATTCCATATGCGCTGATTCCTCGGCTGTGCCAGCGCCGCCTTTGAATACGGAAAGAGGTTGTAGCAAATCTCGACTGCCGCCCATCGCACCTAACAGCAGCGCGATGCCGGCGACTAGCGCCATCATGCCTACACCTTTCCAGAAGCGGGCAAGACCTTTGGCGTTGACCGTCATCGGCTCCAGCGCATGCAGGAACATCGAGGAGATGATCAGCAACGCCGCCCACAGCAGCATCTGTGTGATTTCCGATATCACCGGCGAAATCAGCCAGATCGCAACCGCCAGCAAGGCGACGCCAAAGAAGCGTTTCACCGCGTCCATCCAGCCGCCGGCGCGCGGCAGCAACGCACCCGCCGAGAGTCCGATCAGCAAAAGTGGCATGCCCATGCCGATGGCCAGCGAGAACAGCGACACGCCGCCAAGCACGACGTCGCTGGTCTGGCTGATATAGAGCAGTGCGCCGGCCAGCGGAGCGGCAACGCAGGGGCCGACGATCAGCGCCGAGATCGCGCCCATCACGAACACGCTGGTAAAACGGCCGCCCTGGATGCGGTTGCTGGCTTCGGTAAAGCGGCTTTGCAGGAAGCTGGGCATTTGCAATTCGTAAAAGCCGAACATCGACATCGCCAGCGCGACGAAGATTGCCGCGCCCGTCCCCAGTGCCCATGGATTTTGCAGCGCATTGGAAATCAGGGTTCCGGAAAGGCCGGCAGCGACGCCGGCCATCGCGTAGGTCACCGCCATACCCAGCACATAGGCGAGCGAAAGCATGAAACCCTTGCGCTTGGTGATGCCTTTGCCCTGACCGACGATGATGCCGGAGAGAATCGGGATCATCGGGAACACGCAGGGCGTCAGCGACAGCAGCAAGCCAAAGCCGAAGAAGCTGATGATCACCAGCCAGTAATTGCCGCCTTGCAGAATAGCGGTTACCTGGCTGGTATCGGAGGTGTCCGTGTTTGCGGCGGGAGGGGCGGTCGGGGTGGCCGCGTCGGTCGGCGAGATCGCGATGCTTGCCTGTTTGCCGATGCCGGCGGCCTGTTCGGTGCTGATATCCACCGTCAACATGACATCTTGTGGCGGGTAACAGATACCCTTTTCGCTGCAGCCCTGATGCGAGGCTTCGAGCTTCAGAATCCGGGCGCTGCTTGCATCGCCCGTCAGTCGGACAACCGCGTTGAACGACTTCTGATAGACAAGCATTTTGCCGAAGTTTTCGTCGATCTTTTCCTTCGCTGTCGGCAGGTCGATGCCGGCAATGCTGATGCCAGCCGGTTCGGTCACCTTGAAGCTGATCTTGTCGCGATATAGGTAATAGTCTTTGGCGATCGTAAAGCGGGCATCGAGATTGCCATCGGCACGCGGCGACAACGCTAGTTTGAAGGCTTCCTCAGGCG
>JFJP01024457.1_pt1 | contig 46085 bp, 39 predicted proteins | sample 431651 | NCBI WGS metagenome assembly JFJP01 (sample SAMN02602958, study PRJNA72255) | Microbial mat metagenome, whole genome shotgun sequencing project. | biome: fresh water; feature: sink hole; material: water; isolation source: purple microbial (photo- and chemosynthetic) mats found in...
CCTCATCTGCGACGACTGCAAAACCTAGACCATGCTCACCAGCTCTTGCGGCTTCTACGGCTGCGTTTAGTGCAAGAAGGTTTACTTGGAATGCTATTTGGTCTATTGTTTTTACTATGTTTGCTATTTTTGCGGCTGATTCTGTGACATCTTTCATAGAGACCATTAGCTCTTCGCCTTTTGATAGACCCTCTTTTGCGGCTGCATTTGTCTGCTTGGCTAGGATGTCAGCTTGTCTTGCATTTTCTGTGTTGGATGTTACTCCGGCTGTTGCTTCTTCTAGGGTTGCGCTTATCTCCTCAACACTACTTGCCTGCTCGCTTGCGCCTTGAGCCAAAGAGGTTGAGCTGGAGGCTACCTGATCAGAGGCTGAAGAGATTTGCAACGCTCCATCGTTGATTGTAACTACCGCTTTTGTGATGGAGGCTGTTACTGAGCGAATGATTAGGATAGCAAGAAGAATAGATAATGCTATAGTTACAGCAGATACTACGCTCACAAAAACCTTGAAAGTTGCGGCAGACTCTTCTGCGCCTACTACTATCTCAACCACCCTATCTTCTTGCGTTTTAAGAAGCGTACCAAGAGCTGAACCCATAGCGTCAGATACTGGCACCATAGCTTTAACGGCAGCTTTATACTCTACAAATAATTGGTGCTGATTAGCAGGGTCTCTATTGTCTGCAAGTTTTTTGATAATTGCGTCTATATCAGCATAAGCGCTCTTCCATACCTTATATTTTTGAGAAAAATCTGCGAACTGCTTGGCAACTTCCTCATTTCTAATAAGCCTCTCAAACTCTTTCATAAACTTCTCAAAGTTTTCAAAAGATTTTTTTCTATCTTCTAATACTTTTAGAAAATGAGAATGACCGTTAGCATCTTCTTGATACTCAAAAAGACTTAGCGTTTGAGTTCTAACAATAAGTCTTTCTCTATCCATCTTCAGAGCCTCAGCTTGTCGCACACTCGCCTCTTTGCCTATTCTGGTTACATCGTCCATCCACTGAGCGGCGCCACTAAAACCTTGATACGACAAAAACAATATACCAACAAGCATCACAACCGTAAGAAGTATTAGCTTACTTCTAAGTATCATATTATCTAGCCAACCCATTTTACACTTCCTCTTTTAGTTTGTTTTAGAGATAGCGTCGAGCATAGACAGCTCTTCCGCTTCAAATAGCTTTTCAAGATCAAGTATCATAATAACCATCTCTCCTATTCTTGCTATGTTTTTGATAAAGTCAGTGTTGATATTTGTACCGAACTTCGGCGGTTCAGAGATGCTTGACTCATCTATCGTAAGCACCTCTTCAACCTTATCTACCACAAAACCTATGCTTACTTTGTTAATTTCGATGATAATAATAGCCGTCTGCTCCGTGTACTCAAGACTTGACATATCAAATCTAAGTCTTGTGTCGATAACAGGAATGATTGCGCCTCTTAGGTTTATAACGCCGGCTACATATTTTGGGGTTTTTGGCACCGGAGTTATTTTCATCATAGCGATTATCTCTCTTACTTGAGAGATGTCTACGCCATACTCTTCTTCCCCTAGAAAATAGGTCAAAAACTTATTTTTAGAGGTTCTTAATTTTATGTTTTCTGCGTCGCTCATCTTATATTCCTAGTACCATTTTGATTGATTTGACCAGTTTGTCGTCGCTAAAAGGTTTTACCATCCAGCCCGTTACACCTATATCCTTGCCCCGCTGCTTCATATCGGCGGAGCTCTCCGTAGTAAGGATAAGCACCGGTTTTTGTTTAAATCTAGCGTCTGCTTTTACGGCTTGCGCCAGATCTAGACCATTCATCTGCGGCATATTGATGTCGCTTATTAAAAGATCAAAATTCTCCGCTCCACTTTGCAAATTTGCAAGAAGCTCTGCGGGGTTAAGATAGGTCTTAAACTCTATCACACCCGCCCCAACCAAATCTTCGACCGCCATTTGCGCCGTCGCAAGTATGGTTTTGGAGTCATCTACCAATACAACTCTTTTAGCCACGCTCTACTCCTTAAAGTTTATTTCTTATAAATTTCATTCATTGTACTATATTTTTTTGAACTATGACAATAAATTATGTCAATATCCAATCATTTGATGCTATTTTTTTAAAAATAATATACTACAGAACCGTTCCATGCGGCCTAAGAGCCTCTAATGGCTCATAAAAATAGTACCCTTGACAATAGTCGATTCCAATCTCTTTCACATTAGCATAAATCTCCTCGTCGCTAACAAACTCGGCCACGGTCTGAATACCTATGCTGTGCGCAAAAGAGTGAATAGTCACTACAGCTTTTCTCACATTTTCATCATGCGCAAGCTTTTGGATTAGGCTTCCGTCTATTTTTAGATAGTCCACATTTAGCTTGAGAAGATATATAAAGTTTGAGTATCCTGTGCCAAAATCGTCTATCGAAAAACGGCACCCGAAAGCTTTTAGTCTATCAATAAAGCTGGTTACCTCTTCAAAGTTTTCTATACCCTCGGACTCAAGTATCTCAAAAATTATTCTATCTCCGACGCCACTCTCTTTTACGGTAGCCACTATCATCTCCGCCGTCTCGCAACTTAGTATATCCTCTACGGAGAGATTGATGGAAAATTCGCATTTGCATTTGGCGCATTGTACTATGCTTTTTTTAACAACCGCTTGAGTTATCTCTGTATAAAGTCTAGTCTGCTTGGCTATATCCAAAAAATAATAGGGCGATACAACGGCGCCATTAGGCTCTATTAGACGCACCAAACATTCGTATTTTAAAACCTGCCTACTCCTAGTGTCTACTATTGGCTGAAAAAACGGTCGAATACGCCCCTCCTTCAGCGCTTCTTTTATTTTTTGATGCCATAAGATATTGTTTACCTGTTTGTGGTCTTGAAGCAGCTCTTCTTCGTATACGAAAAATCTCATTTTTTTCTGCTTCGCCACTTTAAGAGCGGTTTCCGCATCCTCTATCGGGCGAACTCTATTACAGGCGATACCGACCGTTGCGCTTAGATTGACCTCCAAATCATCGATAACAAAAAACTCATTTTCGATTTTATCTATTATCTCGCGCGCCACCACTTCAAGCTCAGAGCGGCAAGCCTCTAAAAAATAGAGCGCAAACTCATCCCCACCCATACTAAAAACTTTAAAACCAAATCTGCTTTGCGACCACTCAAGAAGCATTTGAGAGACTTTTAAGATAGCTTTATCGCCTATTTGTACGCCGTATATTTTGTTAATATCTTTTAATCTATCGAGGTTTACGACAAGCAAAGAGGCTATAGGCGTAAAAGCTAATAGCTCTGAGAGGCTAAATCTATTTGCAAGATTTGTGAGCCTATCGGTACGCATTGCATGCCTTAAAGCCTCCTGTTTTGCATTTTCTATCGCAGCTTCAGCTTTTTGCTTCTCATACTCCTCGGCAACTTTGCGCTCATATAATCTTTTTGAAACCGTAGTTATCGCCTCGATACACTCGTATTTTACGATTGGTTTTAGGATATATCTATCCACTCCCAGCTTGATTGACTCTATAAAGTATTTATCATCGCTAAATGCAGTAGTTACTATGATTGGTATATGAGCGTCTTCTTTTCTTATCTCTCGCAACATAGCAAGACCGTCCATTATCGGCATCTGTATATCCGTAATAATAATATCCGGCTTTTTTTGGCGATACAAAGCTAACCCCTCTTCGCCGTTTTTTGCCTGATAAACTTCGACAAAAAAGAGTCCAAATAGCTCCGCACCCATCTCTCTAGCATCGTTCTCATCCTCTACCAGCAAAACAGTCAATGATTTTGTAAATTGAAACAGCTGTTCTTTACTCACTCTTCATCCTCGGTAGAAATATTTATGATTAGCTCAAATTCGGCGCCTACCGCTATGCCGTTTTCATAGATGTTACGGACTATGGCATCGCCGTTAAAACTTCTTTGCATGATAAGCTTACTCATATAAAGACCTATTCCTGTTCCCACGCCATCCTCTTTTGTCGTAAAATACGGCTCAAATACTCTATTTATAATACTCTCGTCAATTCCGCCCGCATTATCTCTTATAATAATGTTAATTTGATGTTGTCTATGTCTAAGCTCTATCAAAATAGCTCTATCCGCAGTCTCATGCGTCTCGCCAAAAGCGTCTCTTGCGTTTACTATGATATTTAAAATAACTTGTTCAAGTTCGTTTTTGAAGCCGTAGAATTTTTGATTTTCGTCAACGCAGATAGCAACCATTATATCCTTGCTCGAAAGCTGTCTCTCCATCATATCAAACACGGTATTAAACGCATCGACTACCAAAAACTCTTCTTTTGTTTTGTTAGGCTTGAAAAATCCTAAAAAATCGGAGATGATACTAGACATCTTCTGCGTCTGGGTATCTATACTTACAATCATCTTGGTAAGAAGCTCTTCGTCTAACTTGCCGAATTTATGCTGCAAACCCAGATTCATAGTCGTATAACTAATTACATTTAGCGGCTGTCTCCACTGGTGCGCTATTGCGCCGACCATCTCACCCATTGCGGCGAGCTTTGCCTGTTGCATTAGCAGTTTTTCCTGCTCTTTTTGTTTCTCTTCGGCCTCTCTTAGCCTGCTAATGTCACTAAATGTGACGAGCACACTTTTGTCCTCCAAAGGTACGGCGTCCAGTGTTATCCAGAGTAGAGAACCGTCTCTTTTTTCTATACCCATAACGGTCGCATATACGGGCTTGCCGCTCTTTAAAACCATAGAAACGGGTCTCTCCCCTTTTCCAAAAACGCTCATATCCTGCTTATACGCTACAAATTCGTCTTTTTCAATACTATGAGAGAGATACTCCTCTTTTGCTATGCCCAGCAGCTGCGCCGCCGTGAAGTTGCAATCTACTATAACGCCGTGACTATCGACTATGACAATGCCCAGATTCATAGTGTCAAAAATAGCGCTAAGTCTCTCTTTTTCTCTCTCCAGCTCGTTTTGCATTGTTCTTTGCTCCGTTTTTCGCCGCGTATAATTGCATACTAATTATAGATTTATATCCAAAGATATTATCCAATAAATCTTTGACAGTTTGCCGTCACACTCGACGTATTAAAGCGTTATGGGCTATTTGCGGTTTGTGCTTTTGTAGCTTCTAGCGGATGATAAAAATAGAGCCGTTATTGACGGACCTATAATAAAACCCCAAAAGCCAAAGGCTGCAATTCCTGCGGCGATTGAAAAAAACAGCAAAAATTCGTTTATTTTGTAATCTGTTCGCAATAGCTCCGTAGCCTTGCCAAGCAAAAATAGTCTTAGGAAGTTATCGATAAGAAACGCCATAACAAACCAGCTATACGCCGATATAACGATGGCATTCAAGATATTGCCCTTCAAAAATTCGGAAGCGGCTATCGGTACCCAAACGATGGCTGTGCCAAGAATAGGTACGACGGATGATAAAGCCGTAAAAAATCCAAGAAGCGGGGCGTTGTAATCGAAAAAAAGCATTAAGACAAAAAAAGCAACCCCTTGAGCCAACATAATACCGACTAGCGTCAAAAATACTACAGAAATAGCGCCGACAATCTCTTTTGCCATAGACTCTTTCTCACTATCACCCATCGGCAGTAGCGATTTTACAAAAAACAGTATCTCTTTTTTGAACCAATGAAGCAAAAAGAAGAAAACAACAATAAGCGCAAGCTCTGTCAAGGATGACGCTACGCCTTGCAGCAGGCTACCTACGCCGGAGAAGATATTTTTTGCCTCTCTTATCCAAAACTCTTCACCAAATAGAGTATTGATATATTCCGTTATTTTTGATTTTAAATAGTCGTTTAAAAACTCATTTTGCATTACGGCGACATAGAGCTTTTCTTTCATCTTAATAAGCCCCGCAACATCAAAACCTGATATATCGTTCATCGCATGCACAATGACATATCCGATGGGCGCAAAAATAAGAACTCCAAATATCAAAGTGAGCACAGAGGCGATAATAAGCTCTCTATTTTTTGAGACGATGGCGTATCTGTACTTCTCAAGCCTACTCTCAAGCTTTTGCGCAAACACAAATGTGGCCAAAACAAGCAAAGAGGCTACAATAAACGATTTTAGAAAAAAATAAAAAAGCCAAATAAAAAGAGCGGTTGAAAAAATGAACAACCCTAAAGAAAATCTCTCTTTGCTCATTTTGCGCTCATAAAGTCGCAAAACTCCTCCACCAGATGCGAACCAAGCATTACCGCTTTTACTTTTTCTCCGGCATCCATTTGCTCTACACCCTCCGAGGTCATAATAAATGCGTTGCTTTCCACCATCGGGCGAAGCATTCCAGAGCCGTAAGAGTTGTTTTCAAAAACCTCAAACTCTCCGTTTTTGAGATAGCCGAGTATCAGATTTGCCCTTGAAGCTTTAATATTAAAACCGCTTTTGTTGGTAGCCTCCACATATCCTATGTTGCAAGCTTTTGCACCTGAGAGTCTCGCTATCGCTACGGAGCCGAAAATATAGAAATTCGCTATCGCCGATATTGGATTTCCTGGGAGCGCAAGCACGACCGTATCGCCAAGATAGCCAAACATCGTCGGCTTACCGGGTTTTAGAGCTATTTTTTTGAATATCGGCTTTAGTCCACACTCCAAAAACGCCTTACCGACAAAATCAGCCTCACCCATGCTAATGCCGCCTGTTGTCAAAACAAGGTCATATCCTTTTAGCGAACGGATTGTCTCTAGCGTCGCCTCATAGCCGTCGCCGACAAGCTTGACATAGTGCGGCTCGCAACCTCGCTCCAGACAAAGCGCCATCAGCATGGAAGCGTTGGAGTTGTATATTTGGTGCTCTTTTGCCCCCTCCCACGGCTCTGCTATCTCGTCTCCGCTTGAGACAACAGCCACTCTCGGTCTTGCCGATACTTTTACGACAAAAACGCCTTGACTGGCAAGAGTTCCTATTGCAGCAGGGGTTAATCTATCTCCTTTTTGAAGCAATATATCACCCAAATTGGATTCTTCCCCTTTTTTTCTGATATTTAGACCGTTTCTGATATTTTGAGGCAAGCTTACGCCGTCTTCCTCTACGCCAAGCGCATTTTCAAACGGCACAACCGCCTCAACCGATAGAGGCACAGGAGCCCCTGTCATTATCTTGACGCACTCGCCCTCTTTTATCTCTACGCCGTTTATATCATCTCCTGCAAATACGGCTCCGACTATTTTGACTCTCTTACCCGCATCGCAAACTTTTACCCCGTATCCGTCCATGGCGGAATTATCAAAAGCCGGAAGCGGTTTGCGGCACACTATATCTTTGGCCAAAATCATACCAACCGCCTCAAACAAAGTAACGCTAATAGTTTTTGCGGTCGGGTTAGTCTGTTCTACAACCATTTTTAAGGCATCCATAAAATCGATAAGACCGTTATTTTTCTCTTGCATTTTTTATTTTCCGTTTTTTATTTAATCTACTTACTGGCAAAGCTCAACTTTTACTGCCTTAAATCTGGAGGTTTTGGTTATCTCATCGCCCTCGTCACCGAACAGATAATTTATTTTTGATTCACTAAAGTGAAAGGTTGTATAAAGCGTGCCTTTTTTGATTGTTTTTGACTCTTTTAGCCGCAACGGCGCACTCTGGCCATACTCTGAGCGCAAAAAAGCCATCTTTGCCATATCTAGTTTTTTTGCATCGTCATGACTAATTAGCAACAGATCTTCTTTGTAGCTAGCTAGGAGTTTTTCTACCGTTTTTGTCTGCGCCGCATTGTTATAGTGAGCTATAGTACGCCCCGTCGTCAGCCAATATCCGTCGCTTTTTTCGCCGACAAGCTCTGCCACATGACCTCGTAGTCTATACCCTTGGTAGAAAAATTTCGCCATACCGTCAACAGTTCTAAACTTTTTCTCATGTAGCCTCGGCGTATCGCCTTCCATCGTCACAGGCCATTGAAGCCCGTCGTTGTTTTGGGAAAGCCTCTCGTAGCTAGCCCCCTCATATCGGCTGATAACACTCCTCGCCTCATCCCAAAGCGCATCTTGCGAGTCAAACACAAGAGAATTATCAATACGCTTCGTGATTTCGTTGATAACCTCCCAATCATCGGGCATATCGCACTCTACGAGAGGCTGTGAGAGGTGCAGTCTCCGCTCCGCATTTGTATAAACGCCTTTTTTCTCATACGCCGACTTAACGCCGAAAACCACATCTGCGATATTTGTCATATCAGCCTCTATCACCTCATGCGTCACTATCATCTCAAAAGCTTCCAGACTTTTTTTGACTTTACTTAGATTTGCGTGTATATGAGACAGGTCTTCGCCGACATTATAGAGAGCTTTTATCTCGCCCTTTACTGCCGCTTCAAGCATATCTTGGGTCTTATACCCCTCTCTTTCGGGCGTTTGGTAGTTTGGCGCAAAATACGGCAGACACCCCATATCACAAGTGCCCTGCACATTATTTTGCCCTCTTAGAGGCATTAGCCCTGCCCCCTCCTTGCCGATATTTCCGGTCATTAGGGCTAAATTTGCGATAGCGCTGACCGCCGCCGAACCGTCCAGATGTTCGGTAACCCCAAGTCCCCAAAGTATCATCGAGCGGCTTTTGGCGTAAGTACGGGCGACCTCTTTTATTTTGACAGCAAGGCTCTCGTACCCTTTGACGGAAGCAAAAAACTCAGGGTTTGCATACTTATCGACTATTATTGAGGCTTTATACTCCTCAAACCCTTCTACTCTTTTTTTGACAAACTCTTTGTCGTAGAGCTTCTCTTTGAGGATTACAAACGCCATCATATTGAGCACAAGCAGGTTCGCCTCATACGGAATAGTTAGCTGAAAATTCGCCTTTTTGGTCAGTTGAATCTCTCGTACATCCATCACGGCAAGCGTAGTTCCCGCATTTACGGCATCAAGCACCCTGTTTGAGACTATCGGGTGAGCCTCCGTGGTGTTGGAGCCTATAACGAGCAAAAACTCCGCTTTTGGTATGTCGTCAAACGGATTTGTAGCCGCGCCCTCACCAACCGTGCGGCGAAGTCCCGCAAGAGACGGGGAGTGGCAGACTCGTGCGCAGTTGTCGATATGCGGCGAGCCTATGACTTTGCGCAAAAACCGCTGAAAAGCGTAGCTACTCTCACACGATGTCCTAGCTCCGCCTACCCCTGCCACAGCATCGCCACCGTGCTTTGCCGCTATCTCTTTTAGCTTTGCCGCCACCGCATCGTACGCCTCTTCGTAAGGCAGTGCAAAATAATCGCTGTTTGCTTTTGAAACAGACGGTTTTTTTGAGAAAAATAGCTCTTTATTTGCCTCAAAAAAGCTTCTCTTTACCCTCGCCTCTTTGATTCTAAACGGGCTATGGAGATATTTCCACCCCTCTTTACCCTTGATGCATAGCTTTCCGTGACTTACCTTACCGCCCTCTCTGGCATATACTTTTTGTATCTCGCCATCCTCTACTACGGCGGCGATGTCACATCCTACGCCGCAGTAAGTGCATACAGAATCTATAATTTTTTGTCTTTTTGGCATATTCTACTCCACCGCAGGCGCACAATTTTTTAGGTACAATTTTTTTGCCTCGAGCACCTTTAGGACATATCTGCGCCCCTGCTCGCTCTGCATACTAAACATCAAACGCCTCAGCACCTCATCGGTAGACATTGCATTTATGACTTTTGCGGCCTGCGCTTTATCGTCATGAAAAGTGCGAAGTACCGTTCCGGCTCCGGCGTTATAAGCCGCTATCGTGCAATACTCCAGCTTATCTTTATCCTCTATCTCTTTAAAATATTTTTTTTGAATAAGCCATAGATATGCCACCCCGAGCTTTGCATTCTCTTTAGGGTCAAAAAGAGTCCTTGACTCCGGCAAAACCGTTTGCTGATAAATAGTCTCGTAAATATCTTTAACGGCGGTATCCATCTTTAGCTGCATTAGCCCGAGAGCATTTGAGGAGCTGACCGCATTTGGGTTAAAGTTGCTCTCTACTTTTGCAATTGAAAGCGCTAGTGCGCTGTCTACACCGCCTTTTATTGCCGCAGCCTCAACTATCCCTTCCAGTCCAACCGCAGGTAACGCCGCACTGTCCACTTTTTCTATTATCTTTTCGGTATCAAAAGGCTTGGGTTGTATTAAAAAACCGTTATCGGCAAAAAGAGAGAGCGGAAACGCTAGATAAAAAACCGCTCTTTTCACGCCGCATTTCCATCACTCTGACTTGCGGCTATAGCAAAAAGTCTTTTCTCAAATTCATCGGACACAAACAATTGAGTGTCAATCTCCACCCTCTCTTCTTTTCCCACTATCTCCAATACAAGCTTATTATTGCCGGGGAGTCCGATTGCCAACTCTTTGATTTTGTCCAAAATAGAAACATCTTTGTCTATATTTATAGTTACCCGCACACCCTTTAATTTCAAAGGCGCAAGCTCAGGCTCTTTTGGTTTTTCTTTTCGTATGTCTACTTTTTGCTTTTTTGCCTCGTCTAGCGTAAGGATTTTTCTAGCGTTTATCCTCGTAAACTGCTCCGTCTTGGAGACATTGATCGTAATGACGACAGGCTCTTCAAGATTCATGCCCTCCAACGCCTTCACATGGTCGTCAAATATCATCAGCTCAACCGAACCGTGAAAATCCATAATGGTCAAAATCGCAAACTTACGGTTGTTTTTCTTTGAAATCTTATGCGTAATATTTTCGACCTTGCCTATTATCATTGTATTTGAGCCGTCAGCCAGTTCGTCTATCTCACTTGATAGGGTGTGCTGTATGGCGTCTATCTTAGAGCGGAAGCTATCAAGCGGATGACCAGAGACATAAAATCCTAGCGTCTCTTTTTCAAATTCAAGTATCTCTTTTGGCTCAAATTCCGGCATATTCGAGATAGTGACACTTGCCTTCGTCATCTCTTCGTTATCCCCAAAAAGCGAACCGCCCGCCTCTTTTTTGGCTCTTGATGAGGCGTGCGCCGCCTCGACTAGCGCCTCAACATTGAACAAAAGCGCACGCCTCGAATATCCGAAACTATCCATCGAACCGGATTTTGAGAGGCTTTCAAGCACTTTTTTGTTTACCTTTTGACTATCAATTCGACTTACAAAATCGCTAATATCCGTAAATTCGCCATCATTTCGGCTTTCAAGCACGCTCTCCAAAGCCGCCGCACCAACACCCTTGATGGCTCCAAGACCAAATAGAATAAACTCCTTGTCGCCCTCTTTTGTCGGTCGAAAGTCGATGGAGCTTTTGGCTACGCTTGGCGGCAACAGCTCTATTCCCATCCGTTTTATCTCATCGATATATTTGACTATTTTGTCGGTATTGTCCATCTCGCTTGTCAGAAGCGCCGCCATAAATGCGCCGCCGTAGTACGCTTTGAGATACGCCGTACGATAGGTTATCATCGCATACGCCGCTGAGTGGGATTTATTAAAACCGTATCCGGCAAATTTTAAGATAAGGTCGAAGAGCTCCTCCGCTTTTTTACCGTCAAGCCCTTGAGACGCTGCTCCCTCGGCAAAGTGCGCTTTTTCTTTTTCGATATATTGAATATCTTTTTTACCCATACCCCTACGAATAAGGTCGGCTTCCCCGAGCGAGAAACCACCTATCTTTTGCACTATCTGCATAACTTGCTCTTGATAGACGATAACGCCGTATGTAGGCTCCAAAATCTCTTTTAGCTCGGAAAAGCTGTATTCGATAGCCTTGCGCCCATGTTTTCTCTCGATAAAGTCATCAAGCATCCCCGACTCCATAGGACCCGGACGATAAAGGGCGAGTATCGCGATGATGTCCTCAAAACTTGTCGGCTGTAGCCTCGTAACAAGGTTTTGCATACCGTCAGACTCTATCTGGAATAGCCCGCTCGTATTGCCGCTCTGAATTAGCTCAAACACTTTGACATCATCCATCGGCATTTTATTGAAGTCTATGTCTACGCCGTAGCTCTCACGAATGATTCTAACGGCGTTATCGATGACGGTAAGAGTTTTTAGCCCAAGGAAGTCGAATTTGATAAGGTCTACATCTTCAAGAAAACGACCGTCGTACTGCGTTGCGATAGTACCGACATTGCTTTTGAAAAGCGGAGTTTTGTGCCACAACTCTTCGTTTGAGATAACAAGCCCCGCGGCATGCGTACCTGCGTTTCGCTTTAGCCCCTCCAGTTTTACCGCAAATTCCCACATCTTCGTGATTTTAGGGTCAGACTCTACGACCTCTTTGATTTTCGGCTCTTGCTCGTAAGCCTCTTTTAGCGTAATGCCCAATTTTTCCGGAATTAGCTTTGCGATTCTGTCCGCCTCCGAATACGGTATGCCCATTACCCTCGCAACATCACGAATAACACCCTTTGCAAGGAGCGAACCGAATGTGATGACCTGTGCCACATTGAGCCGTCCATACGCCTGTGCCACATACTCGATAACCTCGTCTCTTCTTTCTTGGCAGAAGTCGGTATCGATGTCGGGCATTGACACCCTCTCAGGATTTAGAAACCTTTCAAACAGCAGATTGTAAGGAAGTGGGTCGATGTCCGTAATTTCTAGCGCATACGCCACAAGACTTCCGGCGGCGCTTCCCCTGCCAGGCCCCACGGGGATGGCATTTTCCTTGGCGTATCTGATGTAATCCCAAACGATGAGCATATAGCCGGGAAATTTCATTTTGTTGATTATCTCTATTTCTACTTCAAGCCTAGCCCTGTATTCGTCATGTTTTGCGGGGTCTATCAGCTCAAGCCGTTTAACAAGTCCTTCTCTGGATTTAAAAGCAAAAAGCTCGTCATCATCGGCAAATAACTCGCCCGTATCGGGATTTGTCCACTCTTTTGTAAATTTGAAATTCGGCGGTGTAGGAGAGCCTAGTTTTAGCTCCAATACACACTTGTCGGCTATCTCTTGAGTATTTATAAGCGCATCTGGAATATCTGCGTAGAGCCTCTGCATCTGCTGTGCGGATTTGACAAAAAACTCGTGCACGGAGTGCTTCATTCTCTTCGGGTCATCCAGTGTCGTCTGCTGAGAGATACACATAAACGCCTCGTGCGCTTCCGAGTCTTCAGGCTCCGTATAGTGCGTATCGTTTGTAGCTATCAGCTTGATGCCGGTCTCCAAAGAGAGCCGTATAGTCCCCTCGTCAATCGCCAACTGGTCTTCTATGCCGTGTCGCATAATTTCCAAATAGAAGTCATCACCGAAAATATCACGATATTCAAGCGCAACCCTCTTAGCCTCTTCGTATCCGCCAGGGGTAAAGTTTTTGAACTTTCGCTTCGTGTCTACATTCAGATGCCTTGCGACCTCTCCTGCTAGGCAGGCGCTAGAGCAGATAAGCCCTTCGGAGTGTTCTTTTAACAGTTTTTTATTGACTCTCGGTGAGTAGTAAAAGCCTTCCAGATAAGCCTTTGAGGCTAGTATCATCAGGTTTTTATAACCAATTTCGTTTTTGGCTAACAGGCAGGCGTGGAAACTTTGGACATTTTTGTCATCCATCTCTTCGCCGTTGTGAATATAGGCTTCAAGTCCGATTATAGGCTTTATGCCCGCTTTTTTGAGGGTTTTGTAGAAGTGAACTGCGCCAAACATCGCGCCGTGGTCGGTAATGGCGCAAGCGGTTAGTCCAAGCGAGGAGAGTTTTTTGGCTAACGCCTCCACCTTGTTTGCCCCGTCAAGAAGCGAGTATTCAGTATGAAGATGCAAATGTGTAAAAGGTAAACCGCTCAAATAGAAGCCTTTTTCGGGTCTTTTTTTAAAAAATTATACCCCAAAAAAGCTCTATTTTACAGCTCTTTTACATATACTCCATCTCTTCTTTTACATCAACCGTAAAGTCTTTAATAATAGGACAAAATTCAGGAATGCCGTACGGTGGATATAGTTTTTTCATTGCCGACTCAGCCGATTTGTTTCTGAATAAATAAAAATCTATTACTCTTTTTTTGCACGCCACACAGTCATAGCCGTCTTCGCTAGGCATTTTTACCACACCGTTAAATTTTAAGTTTGAGCACTCAAGACAGCTCTGCTCTATCTCCATCATCATCATTTCGTATACCTTTGTGTAATCTTAATTTTGCAAAGAGAAAGCAATTTTAATTCCCAATTAACAATTCAAGCAGTTTTTATAGAGCTTTGAGTACAATTTTCGTAGTATTAGAAAAATTATAAGTGATTAAGATGTTTGGAATAGATTTGGGTTCGTTGATTGTTATTATGATTGTTGCAATAATCTTTTTGGGACCGGATAAGTTGCCGGAGATGATCGTGCAGATAGTGAAATTTTTTAAAAGTTTCAAAAACACCGTGCAAGAAGCCAAAGACACGATACAAAAAGAGATAGACCTGCATGAGCTCAAAAACACGGCGGTTGAGTACAAAGAAAAAATAGAAAAACTAACAGACAACCTTAACAATCCGTCAAGCATGTACAACAACAAAGAAGTAAGCGATATGTTCGGAGACATCACAAAAGAGTTCAAAGAGATAGAAGAGGGGCTTAAAAAAGAGATAGAAAAGCCGCTGGAATCAGCGCCGCAAATAGCAAAAGAGGAAGTTAAAAAAGATGCTTGAGGATCTAAAACCGCATATTGCAGAGCTTAGAGACAGGCTTATTAAGTGTGTAGTCGTCGTCGGTATCGCTTTTTTCGCATGTTTTTCCGTATGGGAGCCTATCATGGCGTGGGTTACGATGCCGCTCAAAGAGGCTATCCCTGCAGGGGGACAAGTCGTAGCGGTCAAAATGGGTGAACAGTTTTTTACAGCCGTTAGCGTCTCATTTTTTGCCTCGCTAATGATCTCTCTTCCTGTTATTTTCTATCAACTATGGATGTTTTTGGCTCCCGGTCTTTATGAGCATGAAAAAAAATATATTATGCCGTTCGTAGCCGGAGCCACGGGGATGTTCGTAGCGGGCGCACTCTTTGCCTATTACTTCGTATTTCCTGTTGGCTTTAAATTCCTAGTAAATTTTGGCGTTGAGCAGACTACAGCTATGATAAGTATCGCCGAATATCTCGGCTTTTTCTTAAAACTAATGTTTGGTTTTGGACTCTCCTTTGAGCTTCCAGTTATCGCCGCACTACTCGCATTTTTTGGACTTGTGGATGATAGGCAGATGAAGGCCTCTTTTAGATACGCAATAGTCTTTATCTTTATTGCTGCCGCAGTCCTTACTCCGCCGGATGTTATGAGTCAGCTCATGATGGCAATACCTATGATACTTCTTTACGGAGCTGCCATAGTCATAGTGAAGATGATAAACCCTGCTCCGCCGCTAGAGGAAAACGACCCTGCTTGACCCAAACCTTACCGCATCTTACGACTACGAGCTAGACCCAAGCCAAATAGCCGCATATCCGGCAAACCCAAAAAGCTCCGCAAAGATGCTCGTCGTGAATAGAGCAAACAAAACCATTACGCACAGCACCGTATCGCAAATAGACGAGTTCTTGCCGCACAACACCCCTATTATTATCAACAACACAAAAGTCATCAAAGCCCGTATCTTTGGGCACAAAGAGAGCGGCGGCAAGATAGAGTGCATTGTCATCAAGCCACTTTTTGGCGGCTCTTTTTTGACGCTTATACGAGGCAAGGTAAAAGTCGGGGACAAACTGCTGTTTGACGAGGGACTCAGCCTATTGGTAGTGACGCTTTTGGAAGATGGGGCTAGAGAGGTTGAGTTTTTTGATAACGAGACAAAACTGGATATTTACGCACTTATCGAAAAGCTCGACGCCATAGGGCATGTCCCGCTTCCGCCATACATCCACAGAGAAGATACAAAAAGCGACGAAACCGACTATCAGAGCCGCTTTGCAAGCGCACCGGGAAGCGTAGCCGCCCCGACCGCCTCTTTGCACTTTGACGAGGAGCTTCTAGGAAGGCTAAGGCAAAACCACGAGTTTTACGAGCTGACGCTTCATGTAGGACTGGGCACATTCAAATCCGTAGAAGTCGAGGCGATAGACGCCCATACGATGCACTCCGAGTACTTCCAAATACCTCAAAAAACGGCGGAGCTACTGGATAGCGGCGCAAAAATTCTTTGTATAGGCACAACGGCGGCTAGAACAGTTGAGTTTTATCATCGGACAAAAGAGAGGGAGGGTGAGTGCGATATATTTATGAATCCGCAAAATCCACCGCAACGGGTAGACATACTACTAACAAACTTCCATCTACCAAAATCGACGCTTATTATGCTAGTGTCGTCATTTCTAGGACTAGAAAAAACGCTGGAAATATATGAAGAGGCAAAAAATAAAAACTATCGCTTTTTCAGCTACGGCGATGCGATGCTCATCCTCTAAAATCACTCCAACGCTTTAGAATAACAAGAGCAGAGAGACTGTCCAGTCTTCCGTCTTTTTGCTTTGTGAGTCCACCGCCTATCTCCTCAAGAGCCTCTCTTGAACTGCCAAACTCATCCATATAGATTATTTCACCATCAAACTCCAAAAGTGAGACGAAATGTTTTATCCGCTTCTCCATCTCCTCTTCGCTAGCCCCGCCCTTTGGAAGACCGACTATCAGTTTTGAGGCTTTTTTGGCTTTTAGCATCTCATTTACGGCATTTGCCGCCTGATCTCTGTTTTTTCTCATAATAGGCTCACTGGCAATGGCTATTCCGGCTACCAAAGCCGCAACCCCTATTCTTTTTAGTCCCACATCTATCGCTACTATGCTCAAAGAGTTTTGCCTTTTTTGTGTTAAAATCGCCGCAATATTAACATAAAAAGGACAGCGATGTACTCAGAAAAGGTTGTTGCAGGGTTTTTCATTGTTTTTGCACTTACGCTAAATGCCGGTTTTGTATACGGCGACATTGATAAAATAGAGTTTCATAGCGTATACGAACTAGCGGCGGCGATAGCTGTAAATCTAATAGCAACCACGATGAAGCTAGGAGATAAGACGCAAGTAGGCTCCGTTCTTTTAGCGACTAGTCTCGTTGCCGACCTTCAGCTTTTTGCTGCAGCGGCAGTTTGGGGATATGCCAGCAATGTAGTCGGAACAATGACGCCGCAGCTTACGACTACGATAGTCTCTTTGGCGACCGGCGCACTAGTATCAAACCTTGTATCGGTAATACTCTATATCTCCGACACCGTCCATTCAAAAAGATAGCCCTTTATGAGGGGAAAAGAAGCTTTTTGGATTGTAATAAGGCGACTTCGTGCGCCTATTTTGGCGCTTATCGTCACGTACACAATATCCATCATTTTACTGACGATGGTGGAGGGCAAAGATGCCAACGGACATCCGTATTATCTCTCCTTTTTTGATGCTTTTTATATCGTCTCATATACTGCAAACACGATAGGGTTCGGCGAAATACCGTACGCTTTCACCTATCCGCAGAGACTTATAATGACGATTACAATATATCTAACCGTTCCAGCATGGTTTTACGCCATCGGTACGATAATAGGACTAATCCAAAATAAGGCGTTCAAAAAAGAGCTAAAAAGAATACTCTTCAGACGAAGGATAGAGCACTTCAAGGAAGATTTTGTCGTCATATGCGGTTACAACTCGATAAGCCGCATAATGATTGAAAAATTCCAGACATACGGCAAATACAGAATAGTGGTTATGGATAAACTGGAGGAAAAAATAGACGAGCTTGTGCTTGCAGGCTACTACCCCGTAATTCCTTCTCTTGCGGCTGATGCGACGATGGCCGATGTACTAGAGGATGCGGGTATTGATTTGCCACACTGTAAGGCGCTTTTTATACTATTTGAGGATGACGACCTCAACCTCAAAGTTGCCGTAAAAGCAAAAATACTCAACAAAAATATCACGATAGTGGCGGAATCGTCTTTTTCTGCAGGTCTGCAAAATCTGACCGATGTCGGCGTAGAGCATGTGATAGACCCCTATCAGCATGTAGCGACACGGATAGAATACATGCTAAATACTCCGCATTTATACGCCCTATTAAACTGGCTTGGAGGCGGCAATCTCAACCTATCCAGAAAAGCAAAACTCGCTAGAGGTAAATACATCATCTGTAGCCGTGGGAGACTCGGCAATAAAGTAAAAGAGATTTTGCTAAAAAATGGCATAGAATATGAAATTATAGACATTTTCAAAGAGACAAAAGCAAAAACGGGCGGAGATAGAGAGCTACTACTTAAAGCGGGAATAGAGACCGCAGAGTGCTTGATAGCAGGCACTCCAGATGACGCCGTCAACCTCTCCGCCATCATTACGGCTAGAAAACTAAATCCGGGCATATTCGTCATGGTGCGCGAAAACAAAATGGAGGAAAACTCCGTTTTTGCCGCCCTTAGAGCCAACACCGTTTTTATCATGGACAAAATAGTAGCGGTCAGAGCCTACAACCTTGTCGCACGCCCTCTAGTCGTTAGATTTGCCGATGAGCTAATACATAAAAGCGATGAGTGGGGTCGTCACATAGTTGATACTCTCACCAAAATAATTAATAAAAAACCGCAGTTAAAAGAGATAAATATAGACGAAGCGGAGGCGTATGCGTTAACGCCGATACTAAAAGAAAGAAGCATTACCTATAAAGATTTAGTCGCCGATGTGAACGGCGAAGGCAGGGAGTTGGAGCTTATAATTTTGGGGCTTTTGAGGGCAAACGGCGAGTTTGTGATGGGACCCTCTTTTAGCTCTGCTTTTGAGTATGGAGACAAACTGCTTATAGCCGGAACGGATGATGCGATATGGGAGTTTGAAGAGATACTTAACAACGAAAATAAGCTTTATTTTGTCCTAAACAAAGAAGAAAAGCCAAACTGGTTGATTGAAAGAGCGATTGGGTTTATGCAAAAAAATGTAAAATCGCCGCAAAAATAAAGAGGAGAAAAGATGCAAATAGTATCAACGCCAAATGCGCCGCAAGCGATAGGGCCGTATTCGCAAGCTATGAAAATAAACGGGATAATATACACCTCCGGTCAAATAGCGCTTAGACCGGATGGTAGTTTTTTGGACGGCGATATAGCAGAGCAGACAACACAGGTATTCACAAATCTCTCAGAGGTTTTAAAAGAGGCTGGAAGCGGGCTTGATAAGGTCATCAAAACAACTGTATTTCTATCCGACATGGACAACTTCACGGCAATGAACGAAGTGTATGCAAAGTTTTTCGGCGAACACAAACCCTCTCGAAGTACGGTAGCCGTAAAAACACTTCCAAAAAATGCTCTTGTAGAGATAGAGTGTATAGCCATCGCCTAGCCCCTATGGGGCTTTTGTATTTCGTTAGGCTACCTCTTTACTAGAAGTCTCCATCATACCCTCTATGCTCACAGACGGTAATCTAGCTCTTCCACTCAATGCCGCTGTTCATGCAGATTAATTTATAATTTTTCAGTTGTGCTATCGATGCATTTTTTAATGGTGCATACCATTCAATAGGCGTTGATATAATTCTATTATCTTCTAGTTTAACATGCAGATACTCTTCATCAAAATGAACCTCTTTAGCTTTTATCAAACCATTCATCCCAGCTCCTTCGAAAATTATCTTTATTTTCTTCTATAATATCAAGCGCCGACTTCAAATCTTTTGGCTTTAAATAACTAGTTACAACTTTCATACTATCTATTTCTATTTTTGCAAAACCGTCATTCTTTGCAACATGAATATGTCTTGGTTCGTGCTCGTTTGCGTAAAAAAAAGAACTCAAAGTAATATTTTGTGATTTGTGATTTGAAAAGCACATATTAAAACCCGCCTTCATGCAAAGAGCTATAAAGACGGGCAAACAAGGGGTGTGATATGAAATTTGTTAAGCGGCAATAGAGGTTTTAGCGCTTACGAAACAAGCTCCCTCTTTGAAAAAGTTAGAATCTATAAGAAACGCTAAGAGCAATAACCGGCCACCATTTGACCTTATCCGCATTTTCTTTTAGCTTTGCTTCTTCTGTCTTTATATCATTTGCAAGAAGCGTGCCGGCAGTTGCATCAGTCGCAGATAGAGATGACTTTGGCGAGCCTGTATACATAGCTCCAATATCCCAGCCTAAGCTCCAGTTGCCGGATTTGCTTAGCGGATTACCGCCGCCGATACCTATGTATGGAGCAACTTTGTTGTATTTTACTTCGCCTTTAAGAGCTCCGACTTGCGCAGTTGTATATGTGTGTCCGTTTAGCGTGTATGATGCGACGCCGTTTGGTTTTGCATCCAAATCAAGTTTGTTACCGTTGTAATATGCGCCGCCCGTTACCCTGAAGTGTCCATCAAACGGATACCAGTCTGCTAATGCGCCTACACCAAGCATTTTTAGTTTTACATCATAAGATACATCCGTATCAAGAGAGTTTCCAGATACGCCTGAGCTGCCGCTATATTTATAGCTAAAGCCAGTTATGTTGACTCTTGCATTAAGACTCTCGGCAAGGGGTATACTAGCTGTTGCGCCCGCACCCATTGTTCCGGCTGTTACGCCGACTGCTATATCGCCGGCATTTGCTGTTGTCATTAGTGTCACCAACGCAGCGGTGGCTAATGAAATTTTTACTTTGCAATTCATTTTTATCCTTTATTAAAATGTGTATCCGAAATTAACCTGAAAGCCTTTTGATTTGCTAGATGTAAGATAGCTTGCACCTATGCGTAGCTGGCTAATTTTTTCGTATACTTTGGCTTTTGCAAGATCCGTAATGGATGCATCTTTATCCAAAATAGTCTGTTTAACCTCTGTAAAACCATAAGAAAAACCAAATTCACTATAGTTGTTTACATATAGCTTTGTGCCTGTAAACGCCGTATTGCTAGCAAAAAAGTCGATAGATGTGTGCGGTATGAAATTGCCCATATCAACATCGTAGACTAAGCCGTTTTTGAAGATAGTATTGGCAATACCGGGGTCGTATGAATACTCGCCGCTATAAAGTTTTAGCGTTTTTGAGTAGCCTATCATATTTCCTATGCCTAGCTGTCCGCCCGGCACTTTGAGTCTGTATGCGCTTGTGAGACTAGCCGTTCCCACTTGCCCCAATGAACCTAAATCTATAGAGGCGGTTGCTCCGTAAAGCAGTGCGGGAGTAAGTATCCAGTTTTTTGTGATCGGAATATTGACGCTAAATCCAAGCCCAACATCTGCTACTTTTGCCCCCTCCACATCTGTCATGGCAAGCGGCAGCAAAATATTGTATTTTCTGTCGGGATTTTCATCAGAGACGATAGAGTATGAGAGCGGAAGAGAGTATTTTTTCGACTCCAAATCACCCTGCTTCATAGAGAAATATTGAGCCGCTACGCTTACAGCGTTGGCTTTTTGGCTTGATTGCGTGTAGTTTTTTGTTTTGACAACATCAGTAAAGCCGTAGTTAAAACTATTCGCAACGCTTTGAGACATTAGAGAGTTTGGATTTCCGGCTATCGGGTCACTAGGAGATACTTCTGAAAGCTTTTTCATAAGACTCTCCGCCGCCGCCGCACCGTCTTTTTTGAGCCAATTGCTGAGCATATCTTGACTGTCCTCTCTTGTCCTTCCGGCAAAAGTCTGATTGATTCCTATTACAGGTACGGACATGCTTAGCGTAGGACTATTGGCGTTATAGCTAAAATTAATAGCTAATCCGCGGAAGTTTGCGCTTAGCGACGCTGCGCTTGTGTCTGTATATGCCGGCAGATAAGACTGTATACTCTCTCGTTTACCGATAGAGTCAAAAAGAGCTTCTACATTATTGGCGCCTTTGTATGCCGTGACGCCGTTTACAGTTGCAGTGACGCCAAAAATATCGGCGGCTTCGGCTGAAGACAAAGCAAACGCAACTATTGTAGATATTTGTAGTAATTGATTTTTTTTCATAGGCTTCGCCTCCTTTAGCTTATTGAACTTTGAATGCTACGATACTGGCTATATCTTTTCGCCTCCTTGATTGCATTTTTTAGATTTACAGCGGGTACACAATATTTTACATAACGATATATATATCGTTGCTTAAATTATCTGTACAGCTAATATCTAGCATATGGAAATATCGAAAGAAGAATTAACAAACGCAAGCGAAGAACTACTAGATAAAGTATCTGCAAATGTAGTCAGAATAAGACAAGAAAATGGGTATAGTCAGCTTCAATTAGCTTTAGAGATAGGATTGAGTGGCGCCGCATATCTTGGGAGGATGGAGATATGAGTCAAAGGACATAGATTTAATCTTGAACACTTGGCAAAGATTGCCAAAGTTTTAGATGTGGATGTATCGGAGTTTTTCAGATAAGTTTTATATAGCCTTCTCTTTCTCAAAATAAAAATTCAACCCCTTAATCACTAGCATCAATACTATCGCATCAAGCATACTTGCAACAACTATTGACGAATACTCTAAATTATCTATCGCTTTTGCCTGTAGTCCAAGCGTAGCGGCGGCAACCATAAACATAAGCGGCATGGAGTCTGACAGCGCAAACAAAAGCGTGTTTTTGAAGCCCAAGTGTCCATAAAAAGCGGTAAACGAGCCGATAAGCCTGATGGAAACCATGCAGGCTATGAGAAAGAGTGCATTTTTGAAAATCACCGATGAAAAAACAATGTCTAGCTTCAAAGTAGAGCCTACATAGATAAAAAATATCGGCGCCAAAAAGCCGAACCCGAAAGATGAAAGCTTGTCATGTAGGTCTTTTTTGTGAGAAAAAAAGGCGGTTATAAACATACCGGCAAAGAATGCGCCAAGCACCATATCTATCTTGAGATAAAGCATAATAGCTATCATCACAAAAAATAGCGCCATCGAAAATCTAATATCCTGCTCTTTTGAGGCAATATCCGGCATTATCGCCTTTTTTGCCTCTGGAAACCACCAAAAAAATGCTCTCGCAAGCTTAAAAAACATAATACAGACAAAAACGATAACCACAAGAGTCGCCATCGCCTTATAAAACTCCTTGCCAAATCCAAAACTAACGGCACCGCTCATGATAGTAAGCGCTACGATACTGATGAGCTCGCCGAGTATGCCGATAATAAGCGCCAAAGAGAGCCAAGGTTTCTCTTTGCCATAATCTTTTAAAAGCGCCATTATCATGCCGAGCGAGAAGATAGGCAAAATGACAAGATATATGAACGAGAGCTTGAAATAAAGCACGATAGCCAAAGCCATGGCATACAGAAGAAAAAAGTAGAGAATGACGCGACCCAAAAGCATGGACTTTATCTTGGCAAACTCTTTGAGATTGACCTCCAAGCCCGCCAAAAACATCAAAAACAAAAATCCGACTTTCGCCATAATAAAAAAGTACTCGTTCTTCTCAAAAAACCCGAAATAACCGCCTGCCACACCAAGTATTATCTCTACTACGACGATAGGAAGCCTGAGTGTTTTGGAGACAAAAGGAGAGACTGCGATAAAGATTGAGAGCGCTATAACAATCGCTATACTGTTTTGCATTTCCTACTCGTTTCTAAGGACGGTAAGCGCGTCCACTTCGGAGGCTTTTTTTGCCGGATAGTATGAAGAGACAAATACTATAACGAGCGAACCGAGCGTTATGAGGCAAAAGTCCATAACTGAAAGCTCAAGCGGAAGTTTTGAACTACCGTAAACATCCGCAGGCAAGCTGATAATGTCAAAATTTGAGAGCAGATAAAGAGCCGCTAGCGCAAGCGCAATACCCACTATTATGCCGCTTCCCCCGATAATAGCCCCAAGCCTGAAGAATATAGCTTTTATCTCTTTTTTATCGGCGCCAAGTGATAGAAGAAGCGCTATCTCTTTTCGTCTGCTCATTACCGTCATGAGTAGCGAACTTACTATGTTTAGCGACGCTACAAGAATAATAAGCATCAAGACGACAAAAAGCGCCCGTTTCTCGAGAGCCAGTGCGGCAAAGAAGTTGCCGTTTTGTTGCCACCAACCGACAAGGGCATATTCGTCCGGAAGTTTTTCGCCTAGTATTTTTATATCTTTTAGCGGCTCTTTGGCGTAGATGTGGATACCGTCATACAGTTCCCCGCTTCGTCCGAGCACTTTCGCCAAATCTGCGGCATTAACATACACATATCCCTTGTCATACGCGAGAAGCCCTGAAGAGAATGTCTTGTTGGTTGAAAATCGTTTCATCATAGGAGTAATGCCAAGCCCCTGTGGCTCTCCGTCGGCAAATATAATAGTCAGTTTATCGCCTTTTGTCAGCGAAAACTCATCTTTTAGTTTTTCTCCGATTAGAACCTCGTACGCCCCTATTCCACCGCTCCCAAGAGCATCAGCAACAACAGAGTTTATCGGTTTTTCAAGATTAGTTTCAACACCAAAAACTACGACACCTTCCATATTGTCAGCTTTTTTTGCTATAGCGCTAGCTCTAAGGAATGGGCTAAATTTATACTGTGGATAGTTTTTTTGTAGTTCGTCGGCAAAATCTTTCGATATTTCGTATCCCTGTTTTGAATACATCGTAATCGGATAGTTCATTGTAAAGAGTTTTTTCTCAAACTCTTTATCAAACCCGTTCATAATAGCCATCGCCACGATAAGCACGAACACGCCAAGCCCCACCCCTACGAATGCTAAAGCCGCCGTAATGGATATAAAAGGCTGTGACGGGTCAAACCTAAGATACTTTGAGACTATAAAGCGAACAAGTTTTTTATTCAACTGAACCATCCGATTAATCCTCTCATTTTGAGCTGAGCCCAAAATGAGGTCCTCAGCGGACGGCTCTCGCAGCTAGCTGCTCTTAAAATTTCATATTTAATCAAATGGTTCAACTAGCTTTTCTTTTTGTCGTAATTTTTCAGACGCTCTTCTCTTTTTTGAGCCGTCGGTACTATATCTATAGGCTCATCCGCCTCTTCTATGCCCTCCGCAGTCGTATCACTGCCTATTCTAAAAGAGTGAAGCACTCTTACTGCATTGATTTTGACCGTTTCGACTAGCTCGGTAAATAGCTTGTAGCTCTCTTTTTTGTACTCGACAAGCGGGTCTTTTTGGTTGTAGCCTCTTAGCCCTATTCCCGTCTTTAGAATGTCCATCTGATAAAGATGCTCTCTCCATGCCTCGTCAAGTGTCTGAAGATAAAGAATTCGCTCTATCTCTTTTCTTTGCGTATCTTCAAGTATTGCAAGTTTGGCTTCGTAGTATCTGCTCATCGCCGCATAGACTTTCTCTTTTAGCTCTTCATACTCAAGACCTTCCATCTCCTGAACAGGCACGCCAAGACCGATGTCTTCAAGCAGAAGTTCGCACACTTTTTCTATATTGAAATCTTCTTTTTCAAGCCCTTCAAATATTCCAGCATCGGCCAAAATATTAGTCACATAAACAGTTCTATTCTCGTCAATTTTTGCGGATATATCAAAATCAAGAGTCAAAAGGTCATTTCTAAAGCCGTATATTATTTTTCTCTGTGCATTTGCGATGTCGTCGTATTCAAGAAGGTGTTTTCTGCTCTCATAGTGCATACTCTCCACTTTTTTCTGCGCTTTTTCAACGGCGTTTGTAACAAGCTTGGAGTCGATATGCTCGCCCCTTTCAAGCCCTAGTCTATTCATGATAGATTTGATTTTTTCACTTCCGAATATTCTAAGAAGCGTATCGTCAAGGCTTAGATAAAACTGGCTAAAGCCCGGATCGCCCTGTCTACCGCTTCGCCCCCTTAGCTGATTGTCAATACGGCGGCTCTCATGCCTTTCCGTACCGATGATTGCAAGACCACCTAACGCTTTTACATCATCGGTTATCTTGATGTCAACACCTCGCCCAGCCATGTTTGTAGCCACGGTAACTGCGCCTTTTACCCCCGCAAGCTTGATTATTTCAGCCTCTTGCTCATGGTTTTTTGCGTTTAGCACCGTATGCGGTATTCTCTCTTTTTTGAGAACTTCATGCAGGGTTTCGCTCTTTTCGATAGAGGCGGTACCTATAAGTATCGGTTGCCCTTTTGTGCTCAGCTCGCCTATCTTTTTGATAACCGCCTCGAACTTTTCCTCTTCAGTTTTGAAGATAAGGTCGTTCATATCTTCTCTTGCAACAGGCACATTTGTAGGTATAGAGATAACATCAAGCCCGTATATCTCGCTAAACTCAGTCGCTTCAGTCTGCGCCGTACCCGTCATACCGGCTAGCTTATTATATAGCCTGAAGTAGTTTTGGAATGTGATGTCGGCTAGCGTCTGACTCTCTTCTTTGATAAGTACGCCCTCTTTTGTCTCAAGCGCTTGATGAAGTCCCTCGGAGTATCTCTTGCCCTCGGATAGCCTACCAGTAAACTCATCAACGATAATAATCTCGCCGTCCCTAACAACATAATCCACATCTATTTTAAACAGATATTGGGCTTTTAACGCTTGGTCTAGCCTGTGCGAAAGCACGGCATTCTCAAGGTCGTATAGATTGCCGACATCAAAAAGCTCTTCGGCGTAACGGATGCCCTCTTCCGTCATAAGTATTACCCTATTTTTCTCGTCCACCGTAAAGTGCTTTTCAATCTCAAGCCCCATGGCGACCTCATTAGCCTTTTCATACTGCCCCATAAAAGATTTTGTAGGACCGGAGATAATTAGCGGCGTTCTAGCTTCGTCTATAAGTATCGAGTCCACTTCGTCTACGATGGCAAAGTGATGGTTTCTTTGTACCTGCGAAGCTCTTGAGTACTTCATATTGTCTCTTAGGTAGTCAAAGCCGAATTCGTTGTTTGTGCCGTATGTAATGTCCGCATCGTATGCCGCTTTTTTGACTGCCTCATCGTCCTCGTCGGAAAGTATCGCTCCGACCGAAAAACCTAGGAAGTTGTAGAGTACGCCCATCTCCGTAGCGTCCCTTTTTGCCAAATAGTCGTTGACGGTTATGATATGTACGCCGTCACCCGTCATAGCATTTAGTATTACCGCAAGAGTAGCGACAAGAGTTTTACCCTCGCCCGTCTTCATCTCGGCTATTTTGCCGTCGTTTAGTACCATACCGCCTATGATTTGTACATCATGATGACGCATTCCTAGCGCTCTTTTTGAAGCCTCTCTGGTTATCGCAAAAGAGTCAAAAAGTACGCTATCAAGGCTGACTCCGTCCACAACGGATGCCCTCAAATCATTAAACGAGACTTTTAGCTCATCATCGCTCATTGCGGCATATTTTGGCTCAAGCGCATTTACGGAAGCTAGCTTTTTTCTGTACGCTTTTAGCTCTTTTTCATTTCTTGTGCCCATTATCTTATTGACGATAGCTTTAATCATTTTAAAAAGTTCCCAAACGCTTGAATTTGTCGTAGATATTACCAAAACATCGATAAAAGCTTAATCCCCTAAAAGCTATACTTATAATAAAAAAGGTGACCAGAAGGTGATAAAAAAAGTTTTTATTTGTACGGCTCTTGCGGCTTCTCTCTTTGGACTTAGCTTTGACTATGAATCGTTTGAGGCGAATTTTGTACAGACTGTCAAAAATAAATCCGGCAAAAAGATAGTATATAGCGGTCGGCTTGCCGCCAAAAAACCAAGCCTTGCTCTTTGGGAGTACACAAAACCTGTCAAAAAAAGCGTCTTTGTAAACGATGAGAGCGTCATAATATACGAGCCGGAGCTATCCCAAGCAAAATATCTCAAAAAGAGAAACTCCATATCGCTAGAGTCGATACTCAAAAAAGCAAAACCGGAAGGTAAGGATGAGTACAGCGCAAAAGATGGAGATACAACCTATCGCTTTAGCGTTTCAAGCGGCATGATAGAGAAGCTAACCTACAAAGACTCTCTCGAAAACGATACTGAAATTATCTTTTCAAACCGTAAAAAAAATATACCTATTGCGAATAAATCATTTGAGTTTACGCCGACACCTGATATAGATATTATAAAATAGTAGCCGATGGAAAAGTTTTTATTTGATTTGAATGAGATTTTGGCAAGCAATCTGGGGATTTCGCCAAGCAGTATATTTACCCTTGTTGCCCTCTCTTTATCCGCACTAATAGGCATATCTTCTCTCTTTTTGGCGTTAAGAAGCATAATCAAGCTACTCTCAAAAGAACCTGTAGTCGTCAGAGAAGAACCACATCTAGAGGCTCCGACTCCAAAAGAGATAAATATCGAAATCGGGGAGTTTGGGAAGATAACAAGCGACAAAAAAGTAACCATAAAAGGGCAAGAGCTAGACTACTTTATTATCAAAAAAAGCAAGTACGACAAAGATAGCTTGCCCGTAGGTACAATAGTGGTCATCATCAAAAAAAACGCCAACGAGGCTTATGTAAAACCCGCTGACGATAAAGACAAGGTGCGCCTCAAAGGAATGCTATAGTTACTTCAAAAACTCCAATACGGCGCCCTCAAGCTCGCTCACATTAATCGGCTTTTTGTCTTTTGCCTCATAAGTAAGAAGGGCTTCAATATCTGGATGGAGAGTAAACGAAAAGCTATTTTTTATCTGCGCAATTGCATCTTTGTCTCTAAAAGCCTTTTTTGACGGCTCGATAGCCTCTAGCACGCTAGGCGAAAATTTCGTCCACTCGGCGGTCGAATACATCACGGTCTTTTTGCCGTTCGCATCATGCGCCTTTGCACATAGAGCGGTGTGTGGATCCATCAAGTACCCTTTTGCGGCGTATTTGGCGATAATCTCTTTTGAGTAGTCGTCATCGCCGTATACCGCTTCAAAATCGTCCTTTAGCGCTTGCTGCTCGCTATCTGTTAGCTTATAGCATCTATTTTTGCTTAGCTCGTCCATTAGCTCTTTTGTTCTTTTTGAGCCAAATTTGTCAAAGAGTATTCTCTCTATATTTGAGGAGATAAGTATATCCATCGCCGGAGATATAGTCTTTACTAGCTCTCTTTTGTTTAGGTCGTATGAGCCGTTTGTGATAAGCTCCGTTAGTATGTTGTTGGCATTTGAGGCTATTTTGATTTTATCTATCGGTAGACCCATTCTTTTGGCGTAGTATGCACCTAGGGCGTTTCCGAAGTTGCCGGACGGAACTATCACATCTATCTTTTCACCAATTTTTATCTCATTTTTTGCGAGAAGTTGAAGATAGGCGTAGAAGTGGTAGATAGTCTGAAACGCTATTCTTCCGAAGTTTACGGAGTTTGCGGCGGATACTTTGTACCCTTCATGTGCGAGCTTATCGCCAAAGTCTGCGGAAGCAAGAAGCCCTTTTAGTGCGCTTTGCGCATCGTCAAAAGTGCCATCTATCCCTATGACTTTGAGATTGCCACCGTCAAGAGATAGCATTTGAAGCTTTTGGATGTCGCTAGTGCCGCCCTCCGGATAAAGGCACACGACTTTTACATTTTCTGCATTTTGGAGTGTTTTGAGCGCTGCCGGCCCCGTATCGCCACTTGTTGCCGTCATTACTAGATATTTTTGGTTTTGCTCTTTGGCAAGGTCTGAAAATATTGAACCAAACGGCTGAAGAGCCATATCTTTAAAAGCTCTCGTAGGACCGTGATAGAGCTCGCAAACAAATAGATTTTCCTCTATTTTCTCAATAGGGGCGGAATCTACGCTATCAAAGCTATCATATCTGTCAAGCGCTTTTTTGAGTGAGCCGTCTTCAATATCCATATCAAAAATTTTAAAAAGTTTGTATGCCAGCTCTTTGTAGCTCATATCTTTTGCCTCAAGCAAAAACTCAACATCTATAGTTGGTAGGTGTAATGGAGAGTAAAGACCGCCGTAGCTTGCCGATGGATTTAGTAGTGCGTACGAGAAGCTAACCTCTTCTGGTTTTTGTCCGTCATTGCCTCTAGTTTCAATAAATTTCATCGAATAATCCCATGTTTTTTGGGTGTATTTTAGCAAAATGGGGCTTTGCATAGGGGTTTAGCGGAATATAAAAAGCGATTAGTCGCATAAGCAGTCTGCTGAAGACCTAATTTACAGCTTAGCCGGAAATTAGAGCATAAATCAAATAAAAAAAGGCGGAGCAAAAAGCCCCGCCTAAACAAGGAGTGTGGAGAGTTTTAGATTACCATTTAACTTCAGTTGTAAACATGTAAACATTTTTCTCTTTTACACCAGCTAGCGTAGAAGGAGCGCTTGTTTCTGTATCGTCAGTTATTTGTTTGCCAGAAGCTATAAATGTAACATTTTTATTGTATTTGTAAGCTACACCAACAAGAGCAGATGTCATATCTTGAAGTTTTGATTCATTACCAGTTAGTTTAGCTTTTTTATCTATATCGCTAACATCGTATCTAGCAAGAACTGTCCAGTTTTTTACAGGTCTAAGTTCACCATTGATAGACCAACCTTTATAATCTTTGCTATCGCCTACGCTCTCATTTTGAGCATCATCTTTAGCTATATAGTATTGACCTGCAAGCAAGAACATTGGGTTGTTATAAACAGCGTGGATACCGTATATACTTCTGTCATACTCTGCTGCGTCGTTTTCAACAACATCATTGTCTTTGTGGTTTTTTGAGATCATACCGTAAGTAGAGATGTGTGCATAAGTATCTTTGTCGGCTACTTGTTTGCCCACTTTTTTACCGCTACCTAGTAGGTGACCTGTTAGTCTCCACTCAAGAGATAGATCAGAGCTGTTTTCTTGGTTTGCAGCAGCTTTGTCGGCATGATAACCTTCGCCGTTGAAGATACCGATTTCAGATGTGAAATACTCTGTTTTTGTTTTGAAGTTAAAACCTAGGTCAGCAGAGTTTATAAGGTCTGGACCGTTATCAACTTCGTTAGTTTTTTGTTCAAGCGCAACCTTGTTGATTGATCTGTATTTCCAAGCATTGTGCTCTTCGTAGTCAATCCATGGTCTATGTGCTATACCGATTTCTACGCCTGTGTACGGAAGTACATTATCAAGCCATAAATATGCATATTTTGCATACATATCAGCATAAGTTTTTGAAGAACCAATCTCTTTTGTAGTGTCAAGAGTTACACGGAAGAAATCTTTATCCGTGAAATAAGCTTTAACTTGAACATAGTTTCTTCTAAGTTCAAAACCAGTTGAACCGTTAACGCCTGTACTACTAGTATCGTTAGGATTAACAGAAGTTAAACCAAAATAATGCGTACCGCTAAACTCTAATTTTTTTGCTTTAGAAGTTACCGGTATACCTTTTACTTCTTTGCTCATTAGTTCAGCAACATTATTTTCTTGAATAAAGTTACCTACTTTTTGTCTGCCTTCGCCTGGCTCAGTAAAGATTTGTTTTGTCTTTACATCTTCGTATAGTGTAATGCCGCCAGCAGATGCCATAGAAGCAAGTGCAGCGATAGCGACTAGAGATGCTCTTAGTTTCATATCAACCCTTTTTAGTTAGAATTTTTTTGCGGGCTGATTGTAATAAAGGGGTGTTACGAAACGATTACGCTTTTGTCACAGAGGGCAGGAGTTTAATTCGGTCAAAAACGGGTATTTTTTTTCTAGTATTCTTGCTTTCACTCTATCATTTGACTTTTGACAGGAGTGGTACTTTTGATATATGGTAGCTCTAGCTTCCAAGCTTTCCGCTTCGCTTTTGAAAATAGGGATTACCTTTAGCGCATTTATCGCATCAAGGGCTTTTTGTATTTCACCAGTTTTTAATAGAAGCAACGCTTTTTGAATCCCTCTCTCGCCAAGCTCTTTTAGTGTCTTAAACTCTTTTATCTCTTTTAAAATAGGGTGAAGATTGGCAAGCTCAAACGCAGCCTTAAAATCTTTGACTGCTAGTTTTTTTAAAAATAGATTTATGGTTTCTCTCTCGGTTAGCAGTTTTTTGATGAGTTCTGTTTTTGAAACAACACCCCTAAAAGAGCTAAAACACTCCTTGGCCTCTTCTACCCTTCCGGCGAGAGAGAGCGTTTTTGCCTGCTCTACTCTATTTTGCCACTCATCTTCCATACCCTTGAAGTATCCGGTCAACTTCAAAAATCGGTGCTTCTCTGCCAAGTTGTATGCGTTTGAAAATTTTCCGGTACGGATAAAACCGACAAAAACACGCATAGTCTCAATGGACTCTACAATCTCTCTTAGCTCGCCTTTTTTCTGCGCAATCTTAACAAAAGGGGTAAGCTGCTTGATTGCCGCCTCGTAGTTTTCACTCTCCGCCAACTTAAGCGCACTCATAGAAAAAGCGGCAAATGCGTCTTCTAGCATCTTCGCCGCATCGGTTATAGCCAAAAGCTCGTTTTGTGCGACCATACCATAACAAGAGGCAAAATCTTTGTTTGAAAAAAAAGATTTAAACTCGGCAAACAGAGCCCCTATATTATAAACGCAAATTGTATCTTTGGAATCCTCGGTTACGAGTAGTAGATTTTTTTCATCAAATCTTGCCAATATCGGCTCGTGCGGTGTAGCCAATCTACCGGTGGCAATAATTTTTTCGGTCTCAACATCAAAAATGGCAAAACTAGCATCCCTTAAAATAGCCAGAAAAAACCTATTTTCATTTATGAAAAAGCCTTTTTTGCAATATGATGTAAAGCGCATATTGCTTCTAGAGATTTTCATAGTGTCCGTATTCATTATACTGACAAGCCCGTCTTTTGAGACAGATACAAAGTTTTTTTCATCTAAAAAACCGTTAAAACAGCTCTCTTTGCTTATCGCCACCGAAGAGCCTATCACTTTTGAGAGAGTTGGGGCGCATATATATAACTGCCCGTTTTCCCCAACAAGGACAACTTTGCTCACATCATAGTTAAAAACCATTTTGGATATTTCAAAACCACTTTCTATAGATATAGAGCTAATAACTGTTTTTGAAGACAAATCAAAAGTGTGCAACTTCAAATCGGCGGTAAAAAAAAGCACTAGCTCGCCGCCGAAATCGACTTGAATATACTGTATCTGGTGCTCGCTAGTATGTGAGGCTATCTGAGCTTTATTTGTAAAATCATAGATTGTTAGTTTTTTTCCGCCGTCACCGACAAAAACAAACATCATTGCTCCATCTTTTTCAAAACTTCTAAAAGAGCCGTATTTGTTACCGGCGATATTTTGCATACGATAGTCTTTGGCGACACCGTCTTTTATTATCTTGATTCCGCCCTCTACGGTTGCGGCTACTACGCTTTTATCTTCAAGTATTTGAATATCGATACATTGAGAATTTGCGGTAAAACTATTTGTGCTATTCAACTGCGCCACCTAAAAAAACTTGTCTGTATTATAATATGACTAATCAAAAATTATTAATGAGATGTAAATAATGCAAAAAACAATAGCCGTCATAGATACTTTCGGATTTTTCTTTAGAAGCTACTTCGCCATGCCGCCACTAAAAAGCAAAAGCGGATTTCCAACAGGTCTGCTCACAGGATTTCTCAATTTTCTCTCCAAAATCTCAAAAGAGCATGAAGCAGACTATATGATTTTTTGTTTGGAGAGCAAGGTAAAAGGGTTCAGAGAAGATATATATGCGGAGTACAAAGGTAACCGCCCCGATGCTCCGGAGGATTTTAAAGCGCAGTTGCCCATTGCGATAGAGTGGCTGGAAAAACTGGGCTTAAAAACAATGTCGGTAGATAGCTTCGAGGCGGACGACATCATAGCCTCCGTCTGCCGCATAGCAGACAGGGATGGATTAAACGCCAGAATAGTCAGCCACGATAAAGACTTGTATCAGCTAATCAAAGACGGTCAAACAGTAGTTTGGGAGCCGTCAAAGAAAATTATCGTGGACGAACAGGGATGTATCGCCAAATTTGGCGTACATCCGTCTCTATTTATCGATTTTCAAGCGCTCATCGGCGATAGCGTAGACAATGTACCGGGAGTCAAAGGCATAGGACCTAAAACGGCAGAAAAACTAATCAACGAATACAAAACAATAGAAAATCTATATGCAAATATTGACAAAATAACGGGTAGAACGAAAGAGCTTTTGGAACTCGGCAAAGAAAACGCTTTTATGAGTAAAAAACTCGTCACGCTAAACGCCGACATCCTAGACTCCATAGACTACGACGCTTGCGCCCTACCAGCTTCGATAGATTTTGCGAGAATAAAAGATGAGATGCTCTCTCTCGACATAAGACATCTGCTCCAAAGAGACACGGCTAGCGCCCCTGCGCCAAAAAGCGTGGAGACGAACAAAGCGGTAAACGAATTTAAAGCCGTACTTATCAATACAGACGAAGAGCTACTATCTATCGTCTCAAAAATACCGGACAAAGCGGTAGTCGCTTTCGATACGGAAACAGACTCGCTAGATACCAAAGAGGCAAATCTTATCGGCTTTTCGTTTTCATGGGACGAAAAAGAGGGATTTTATGCCCCGCTCGCCCACTCATACCTCGGAGCGCCAGAGCAAATCGGCAAAGAGAGTGCAAAAAAAGCGATAAAGGAGCTCTTTTCAAAACAGATAGTAGGGCACAATCTCAAATTTGACATTGCGGTCGTGGAGAGATTTTTGGGTGAGAAAAATATCCCCGTGTATGCCGATACGATGCTTCTTAGCTGGCTCGACAATCCCGAAATGGCGGTCGGACTCGACGCTATGGCGGATAAGGTGTTCGGGCACAAGATGATAAAGTTCAAAGAGACGGTAAAAACGGGTGATGATTTCTCAAAAGTCGCCGTGGAGGATGCCAGCGCTTACGCCGCAGAGGATGCCGTCTTTACGCTCAAGCTTTTTTCCCATCTTTCGCAGAAGTTGCAGACAAAAGAACCTGCCATATACAAAGAGTTTTTAGAGATAGAGATGCCGTTCATGCGGTTGCTTCTTGAGATGGAAAAAGAGGGAATAGCGGTAGACAGAGAGAAGCTAAAAGAGTTGCTTGTCAAAAATGAAGGCGAGATAGAGGCGGTCAAAAAAGAGATTTTTGCGCTTACGGGGTATGAGTTTAACATCAACTCCACAAAACAGCTCTCCGATATACTATTTGAAAGACTGGGGCTAAAGTCTGCTAAAAAAACAAAAACAGGGCTAAGCACCGACGAACGCACACTCCAAAAAATGATAGACGCCCACCCCGTCATCGAAAAGATACTCGACTACCGAGAGGTCTTCAAGCTAAAAAGTACCTACATAGAACCGATGCTAGAACTCTCCGCCAAAAATGAAGCGCACAAGATATACACGAGCTTTTTGCAGACGGGAACCGCCACGGGTAGGCTATCGAGCAAAAATCCAAATCTTCAAAACATCCCGACAAAGACGGAATCAGGCAGGCAGATAAGATACGCTTTTGTTCCTACGGATGGCAAAATATTTATCGGGCTCGACTACTCGCAGATAGAGCTAAGACTTTTGGCACACTTTAGCGAAGACGAAACGCTCGTAAACGCCTTTTTGCAAGATAGAGATATACATCTTGAGACGGCGCAGAAGATATTTGGAAGCGAAAAGGCAAAAGAGAATAGAAACAAGGCGAAAACAATAAATTTCGGACTACTTTACGGCATGGGTAGCCAAAAGCTCTCTGATAGCCTCGCCATCAGTACAAAAGAGGCAAAAGAGCTGATAGAGAGCTACTTTGCATCGTTTCCGACGGTCAAAAACTTTTTGGAGACCATCAGGATAAGCGCAAAAGAGACGGGCTTTGTCGCAACAATGATGGGTAGAAAGCGGTTTTTTGATTTTAAAAATGCCGGAGCGAGAGAGGAGGCGATGTATTTGCGAGAGGCGGTAAATACCCTGTTTCAAGGCTCGGCGGCGGATATTATCAAGCTCTCGATGCTTCGTATAAAAGAGAGGCTAGAGAGCGATAAACTACCCGTAAAGATGATACTACAAATCCACGATGAGCTCATATTTGAAGCGGATGAACGGGAAGCGAAAGAGATAGCGCCCCTGCTTGCCTCCATCATGGAAAACAGCACAACGCTAAAAATTCCACTAAAAACCTCTCTAAATTTCGGTCACAACTGGGGAGAGCTGAAGTGAGCGGATACAAACCGCCTTATACTCTTACAACAAAAACGGCTATATTGGAGGGCAAAAGAGTCCTTGGAACCTACAAAGAGATTTTGGAGGTCGAGGGAGCTATTTGATTGGCTAAAAAAAGATGGAAGACTAGAGCGGAGCGGAAGTGCTAGAAAAGGCGAGTGGATAGCCCTAGCTTAAAGCACAAAAAACTAAGAGGAACAAAAATGAAAGATATGCCAAAACTAATCTACGGAACAGCTTGGAAAAAGGAGCACACGGCGAATCTGGTGGAGATGGCGCTCATACTTGGGTTGAGAGGCGTTGATACCGCTTGTCAGCCAAAGCACTATGAGGAGGCGCTTGTCGGCGAGGGGATAAAAAGAGCGATAGAAAAAGGAGTTGTGATAAGAGATGAGCTATTTGTGCAGACCAAATTTACCCCACTTGGCGGACAAGACCCAAATAGGCTGCCCTACGACCCGAAACTTCCGTTAAAAGCCCAGATAAGAAGCTCTTTTGAGGCGTCAAAGAGAAATCTTGGCGTAGAGTATATAGACTCTCTAGTGCTTCACTCTCCTATCTTTCCCTACCCTGCTCTTTTGGAGGCTTGGAGCGTGTTTGAGGAGCTTTGCAAAAGCGCCGAAGTGGGCATTATCGGCATATCAAACTGCTATGAAGAGGAGCTTTTTGGAAGGCTTTTTGCGGATGCAAGCGTCAAGCCGTCCGTCTTGCAAAATAGATTTTACGAAGCTAGCGACTACGACAAAGGGCTTCGGGCGTTTTGCGACAAAAACGGCGTCACCTATCAAAGCTTTTGGAGCCTTACCGCAAACCCACACATCCTAGGCTCTGAAGCCATCACCTCTCTAACCCAAAAATACCAAAAAACAGCCGCACAAATCTTCTATCGCTACCTCACGCAAATTGGCATTGTGCCGCTGATTGGCTCAACTAGTGAGAGCCATTTGAGGGAGGATTTGGAGATTTTTGGGTTTGCGCTTGCTTCAGATGAGATTTTAACAGTTGACGCACTATTGTAAAATCCATTTTACGAGAACTTCGTTCAGTGCGCTATTGGAAGCTCTATCTTAAACTCGGTGCCCCCATCCGCATTGCAGGCGCTAATCTTCCCGCCCATCCTATCTTCAATGATAGTTTTTGACAAAGATAGACCGATGCCGGTGCCTTTCTCGTCTTGAGCAGATATGGTGATTTCTATTTTTGGTTCTTGTAGTTTTGTACTTGTAACGGCATCTTTTGCATTATTGATAATATTTAGGATTACCTGCTTAAACTCACTCGCATAGCCTAGCACATGGATATTTTCTTCACCGGATACCACGATGGCAATGCCGTCTAGTTCTAACTGCTTTCTAAGTAGTCTCAACACCGAATCTATCTGCTTGAACAAACAAAATAGTTCGGCTGCTTTTGAGGGCTTATAAAAATCCCTAAACTCATTCGCTGTCCCACTCATAAAACGAATCATCTCCAAAATAGATGCTATAGAATTACTCAGCGACTCGCCTGTTAACTCACCTACTTTATAGCTAAGCATTATATCCTAAGCCTCTAAGCCTCTAAGCTTATGGGGCTTAGAGGCTGTTTCCACTGATGTATTATCGCTCCTAACATATTGCCAAGCTGAGCCATCTTCTCACTTTGGATTAGCGCTTCACGCTCTTTTAGCTCGTTTTGTGCTCTTCTTAGTTCTGCCGTTCTCTTATGCACCTCATCTTCTACAGATGCTAAAGCCTTTTTTGTCCTCGTCTCCGCAATACTCTTGTCGGCTATGTGATTCGCCCACTCTACAAGCATCTTCATTATCGGTTCTAGCTTATCCTCGGAGACGATAGGCGCCTCTGCCACTGCTTGCAGATACGCCTCTCTCTCAAACCCAAACTCAATCATCATATTTTCAAAAAAAGCGTCAACCGGCTTTTGCACAAAAAACTGTCCGATAAAAAGGTTTGCGATATGAAATCCTTCTACAACGATAGGAGAACAGCAGCCTATAAGACCGTTTCTGCATTTGTACATAGAAAACTGTTTACCGCTCTCTACTTGTTTGTATATATCCATATCGCTCTCTATACACCTAGCAAGCGTACCTTTGTTTGCCCTATGAAACTCTACACAAAGTTGTTGCCATCTGGATAATGCGAGTACTGCGCCTTTGAGGTCTATGATGGCTACCGGGAGTCCCACGGCATCCAAAAAGCTTTCAAACATTTCATTCATTTGAGAAAAATCGATAAGAGCCAAAAGCTCGTCGTTTTTTGTCTCATCTACAAGTGGCTTATACCACCTTCTGCACTTTCAAATATTTATATTTGACAGATACAATATATTACAATTTGGCTATTAACAATCAATTTCGGTTAATTTTTTACCTATCTCTCACTCTTGACAATCTGAGAGTTCATCATGTAAAAATTGTCGAAGCAACTGGAATATAACCATGATAGGCATCTAAAAGGGCTTAGGCCCAACACAGAGAAGTATCTGGGGAGTGATACTAGTTTTTTGAAATAGCTATTTTCGCTAAATAAGAGTTTTTTAGTACAATTTCAAAAAAATAAAAAACCACAGGAATATCAATGTCTAAGTTTTTCAATTTTATATCATCGATGGCATTTAATGCCGTGTTGTTGCTTATTTTTGCCGGTTCGGCAGGCGTCGCTACATTCATAGAAAATGACTACGGCACGCAGACTGCGAAAGCTCTTGTATATAACAGCAGATGGTTTGAGGCCATTATGGTGCTTTTAGCTATCGGTCTTAGTGCGAACATTATCAAGCAAAAGCTTTATACGAAAGAGAAGATGGGCAGTTTCTTGATGCACTTTTCTTTTATCGTCATACTTATCGGCGCCGGGCTTACAAGATACTTCGGATATGAAGGCGTAATGCATATTAGAGAGGCTGAGACGGCAAACCAGATGCTCTCAACGGAGAGTTTTGTAACAGTTAGCGCATCCTCGAAAGAGTCAAATGCGACAGTTGAGAAAAAAGTGCTTTTCGCAAAAAGTACAAAACAAGATTTTGCCGCCGAAATAACAAATAATGGCAAAACATACAAGCTTAGCCTCAAAGAGGTCATTCCCGATGCGATAAAGCAAATAGAGGAAGTAAAAGGCGGCAAGCCGATGATTTCGCTAGTCATAGCGGCAGAGGGCTCCGCCCCGTCGCAAAAACTACTGGAGGCGAGCAATCCGGTCAGTGCGGACGGAATCAGATTTGAGATGGGCGCCGACGCTCAACCGATAACAACGGATGAGCCGTATGTGAAGTTTTTTGCCAAAGAGTCCAAAATCTATTTTATCTCCAACAAAGATATAGAATTTATGACAATGGCCGATAAACAAAGCGGCAAGTACGCCAAAAACGAAATAAACGAACTTGAAAAAGGTAGGCTTTTTAATATCTCGGGTATCAGTTTTGTACCTAGATACAGCACCGTATCGGGCGGTGTCAAGCTAATGCCTTCTCCGTCAAAAATGAAGGGTCAAAATCTAGATACAGCTCTAATATTCGACATAAGCGATGGCAAAGAGACAAAGACGCTTACAGCAATGGGTCAGGCGCAAGCCCTAGGGGAAGCGGTTAGCGCAACATTTGGCGATACAAACATATCGGTCTCTTACGGCTCAAAACTACTAACACTTCCAATATCTATCAAACTAAATGACTTCGTACTATCCCGTTATCCAGGCTCTATGAGTCCCTCATCGTATGAGAGCAATGTAACGGTTATGCAAGATAACAAAAGCTTTGATTATAGGATTTATATGAACCACACATTAGATGCAAACGGCTTTAGATTTTTCCAATCCTCGTACGATATGGATGAAAAAGGCACAATTTTATCCGTCTCAAAAGACCCTGGCAAAATTCCTACATATATCGGCTATATACTTATGGCTCTCGGCATGGGATGGCTTCTTGTGGATAAAAACTCTAGATTTAGAAAACTAAATAGAGTACTGGAAATCCAAAAAGCGTCAGCTCTTATATTTGTAGTCTTGTTTGCGTTTTTTGCACAAAACTTGCAGGCAGAGGAGAAGATGGCGGCAAATATACTGACGACCGCAAAATCGGTAAATCCGCAAATAGCGCAAGAGTTCGGAAAACTACTAGTCCAAGATGCGCAAGGCAGAATAAAGCCTATCAACACACTCTCAACAGAGGTGCTAGACAAAGTATCTGGCACAAATGAATTTGACGGCATGAACGCAGATGAGGTAATGTTTGCAATGCTACTGGAACCAAAAAGCTGGCAACTAATCAAAATGATAAAAGTCGGACACCCGGAGATAAAAAAACTACTAGGACTCTCCGAAAACGATAAAAAAGCCGCTTTTATAGACTTCTTCGATACGACCGGGGCGCAGGGCGGATATAAACTCAGTATGTATGTAGACGATGCAAACCGCAAAAAACCTTCGGATAGAGGCACACTGGATAAAGAGATACTAAAACTCGATGAGAGGCTGAATATCTGCTATATGGTCTACGGCGGCAAACTGCTTCGTATATTTCCAAAGCCGGACGACAAAAACAATATATGGCTAGACCCTGCCTCTGCCGTCATGGGATTTGACGCCAACAACTCAAACGCCGTTAGAGATAGCCTAAGTTCACTTTTTAATAACGCCTCGTTAGCCGCAAAAGACCCGAGCAAAACAGCGGTGGCGATAGCGGATATAGCAAAAATAAAAGCGATGCAGGAAAAATACGGCGCAAGCGTAATGCCGAGCCAAACAAAAATAGATATAGAGCTTGCCTACAACAAGCTAAATGTCTTCAAAAACCTTATTTTGGTCTATCTGCTGATAGGAACGGCGCTGCTCATTGCCGAATTTGCGACTCTTTCGAGCGATTCAAAAGCTGTCCAGATAGTTCGAAAGCTCTCTTTGTCAATTCTTGGAATATCGTTTGTCGTACATACACTAAACCTCGGAGCAAGATGGTACATATCCGGGCATGCACCGTGGTCTGACGGATATGAGTCGATGACATATATAGCATGGGCTACGGTACTTGCAGGACTACTGTTTACCAAAAAATCATCAATCACTCTTGGACTTACGGCAATCCTTGCTGGTGTCGTACTTTTCGTTGCGCATCTTAGCTGGATGGACCCACAAATCACCAACATCGTTCCTGTGCTAAAATCATACTGGCTTACAATCCATGTATCGATGATTACGGCAAGCTACGGCTTTTTGGGACTTGGGGCGCTGATAGGCTTTGTGAGCCTCATACTCTTTAGCCTAAGAAGCGAGTCAAAGCCGCTGATAGACAAAAAAATAAGAGAGTTAGCCGTCATCAATGAAATGACGCTAATCGTCGGTCTGTTCATGCTAACTATCGGGAACTTTCTCGGCGGTGTATGGGCAAATGAGAGCTGGGGTAGATATTGGGGTTGGGATCCGAAAGAGACTTGGGCACTTGTATCGATACTAATCTATGTAGTCGTAATTCACTCAAAATATATTCCAAAGCTAGGCTCCATATACGGACTATCCGTACTGTCGCTATTTGCGTTTTCGTCAATCGTAATGACATATTTTGGAGTCAATTTCTATCTATCGGGGCTACACTCGTATGCGCAAGGCGATCCTGTGCCAGTACCTAGTTTCGTATATATATCGGTTGTCGTAATGATACTCGTCAGTGTAACGGCGTATAGAAATAGAGATTTGAAGTTACTGAAATAAGTAAATCAGTCGCAGACATTAGAGCTTGAAATTTTTTTCAAGCTCGAGTTGTTTTCGTTGTGTTCGGCATCTTTTTTTTCGTGTTCCCCTACTTTTGAGGCTTCTTCACTTTTAACTTCTATTTTGGTCTTGCTGTGCGCTACCGACTTTTTTGAAGTTACTTTCTTTTTTACTGTTTTTTTAACAGGTTTCTTCTTTTTTACTACTATTTTCGGTTTTGGCTTCGGAGCAGACGCCACGACCAATCTTTTTTGCTCGTTTTTGAGCATAACTCCTATTAACTGCCCTAGTTCGCTAGACGGATTGACATCCTCTATAACTATTCGCTGAGGTAACCTCTCTTGTTGCTGAACTTGAGCATGCTCTGCACTCTCATGCGTATCGCTATTTGACGATATACCGCCCTGAGAGTTGCCTATCAAAAAATTATCGGCAAAACAAAACGAAGTCAGGCAGACAGCGGTTAGCAAAGTTTTTTTAAACATTAAGTCACCTTATTCAAAATTTGGTGTAAATCGGAAAAGACGGGGTTTATTTTAGCCGCTTTTGTAAAATAAAAGCAAATGTTGAGCCAAGTTTTTGCTAAAATGTAACAAATCTTTCATACGGAACCATAAGCTAATGACAAACAGCAAGAGCAATTTAAGACTACTTTTTTCAATGCCGGTAATAGTTGCGGCGCTCGGATACTTCGTCGATATTTACGATTTGATACTTTTCGGCATAGTCAGAGTCTCAAGCCTAAAAGAACTAGGACTAAGCCCCACGGAAATAACCGAAGTCGGAGCTCAAATACTAAATATGCAGATGGCAGGAATGCTAATAGGCGGGATTCTCTGGGGGGTGCTTGGCGACAAAAAAGGCAGAATGTCGGTGCTTTTAGGCTCCATCATTCTTTATTCAACGGCAAACTTCCTAAACGGCTTTGTGCAAAATGTAGAGAGTTATATGGCTCTTAGATTCATAGCGGGTATCGGTCTAGCCGGAGAGCTTGGAGCTGGCGTAACGCTAGTTTCCGAACTACTGCCAAAAGCCATCCGTGGATACGGCACGATGATTATAGCCTCTGTTGGCGTGACGGGCGCTATCGCCGCCAACTTCATAGCCCAAAGCTTTGATTGGAGAACAGCTTATATCATAGGCGGCGTCTTAGGCTTTGCCCTGCTTCTTATGAGGGTCGGACTAATGGAGTCTGAGATGTTTAAGACGCTCAAAAACTCTGCCGTCAAACGGGGTGCATTTTTTGACCTGTTCACAAAAAAAGAGCTATTCTTCAAATATGCAAAATCTATTATGATAGGGTTGCCTCTCTGGTTTTGCGTCGGTATCCTCATACTTTTCTCTCCCGAATTTGCAAAAGAACTCGGCATACAAGGTAGTGTCAACGCCGGACACGCCGTGATGCTTTGCTATATCGGTCTTACTTTGGGCGACTTTGCCAGTGGATTCATGAGCCAAAAGGCACAGAGCAGACGCAAGATTATCTTTGTTTTTATGGGCGCTGCCCTTGTGCTTTCTCTCATATACCTTAGCATCTCTAACGCCTCGGCGGAGCTATTTTATGCGCTATGCTTTGGTATCGGAGTCGCTTGCGGTTATTGGGCGCTCTTTATCACCGTGGCGGCAGAGCAGTTTGGAACCAATATCCGCTCTACCGTAGCCTCCACCGTACCAAACTTCGTGCGTGGAATGGTTGTGCCTATGTCTTTGGCATTTTTGGCGCTCAAGCCTTACGGCGGCGTCGTATTTGCGGCGGCTATTGTAGGCGGCATAGTATTTATTATCGGTTTTGTAGCCCTTTGGAAGCTCGAAGAGACATTCCATAAAGAGCTAGATTATATTGAGGTATAAAAAGTGCTAAAAGAGCTAATCGCCATAGGCGTCGGGGGCGGCGTCGGCTCAATCGCTAGATACGGCATCGTGACGCTATCTGCAAAGTTTTTTGGCACAAACTATACACACTTCGGCACGCTAGCCGTCAACTGTATAGGCTCTTTTTTTGTGACGCTTTTTATGGTACTCTATATTGAGAAGTTTGATTTTGATCCGATAGTAAGACTTATAGTGGTTATCGGTTTTTTAGGGGGCTTTACGACTTTTTCGGCCTTTAGCTATGAGAGTATTGCAATGCTTCATGCTGGAGAGTTTCGTAAGGCGGCAACCTATATATTGCTAACCAACACATTAGGATTATCATTTGCCATGCTCGGCATTTACGCCGCAAAAAGGTTTATATAATGGATACCACAAAAAACCAACTCGAAACCATAATGCACTACTCGGAGCTAATCGCAAACGAGAGAGACTACTCTGCCCTAGAGGGTCTACTGTGCGATTTTTCAAAAGCGCTTACCGGAGCGGAGAGAGCTACTATCTGGTTTTGCGACGAAAAAGCTTTTTCGCTATGGAGTAGTACGGCGGATGGAATCGGCATACAGACTATTCCAATGGATAAAGGGATAGCTGGATACGCCGTAATGAACGAGCTTCCGGTGATGAGCAATGATGCACACAACGACCCTAGATTTTATGACGAAGTTGAAAAAAGAACAGGATATGAGCTCAAAAATACGATAGTTGTACCAATCAAAAACCCAAACGACGAAATAGTGGGCGCGCTACAAGTACTAAATAAATTTGGCGGTAGCGAGGATTTCAACGATGAGGATATGCGGCTAATCAACTTTGCCGTCAACTTTGCCACCAGTATGCTAAATGTAATGTATCTCAACTACCGCATCAACACCATTTTTGATTACACTGCAAGAATAGCCGACGAGACGGATACGGACAAGTTGCTAATGCTGCTAGCGGATATGGGCAAGGATATTCTAAAGGCGGATAGGGCGACGCTATGGCTCTACGATGAGGAGCGAAATATACTCTGGACCAGGGTGGCGCACGGAGTAAGTAGGCTCGAGATCTCGCCGGACAACGGTATAGCCGGAGCCGTATTTACCGGGGAGCGCTCGCTAATCGTAAACGACCCGTATAGCGACGCTAGATTTCACAAAGAGATGGACGCCAAAACAGGCTACAAAACCAAAAGCATCATAGCGATACTTCTAAAGACCACCGACGGCAAAAAAATAGGCGTGTTCCAGTGCGTCAACAAAATCGCAAAAAAAAGTGAATTCAAATCTGTCGATATGAGCCGAATGAAAATGATAGGCGGATACATGGTTGGTACGCTGGAGCTCGCCAAGCTATATCAAGAGATTGAAGAGACGCAAAAAGAGATTATAGCGACGATGGGTGAAGCCGGAGAGTTTCGCTCAAAAGAGACCGGCAACCATGTCAAAAGAGTCGCTAGATACTCATCTATACTGGCACGGCTAGCAGGAATGGGTGATGAAGAGGCAAATCTTATCGAAATGGCCTCCCCTATGCACGACATAGGCAAAATAGCGATTCCGGACGATATATTAAACAAACCAGGCAAACTTACATTCGAAGAGTTTGAGATAATGAAGACACATGCGGCGATAGGGCATGAAATACTATCCCACTCCAAACGAAAGATTATAAAAGCGGCTGCAATCGTAGCAGGCGAACACCATGAAAGATGGGACGGCAAGGGGTATCCAAACGGTAAAGTAGGCGAAGAGATACACATATACGGGCGCATTACCGCAATAGCTGATGTGTTTGACGCTCTTGGAAGTGACAGATGCTATAAAAAAGCGTGGGAGCTGGATAGAATACTTGAGCTATTCAAAAGTGAAAATGGAAAGCAGTTTGACCCAAACCTGACGGAACTATTTTTTGCCAATCTAGATAAGTTTTTGGAGGTTAGGGACGCCCTTTCGGATGCATAAGACTATGACGAACCTGCCAAAAACCCGCTTGCAAAGGACCATTGCAGATTGAACCCGCCGCAAGGACCGTCCAAATCCATCACTTCACCGCAAAAATAAAGCCCTTTAACCACTCTGCTCTCCATCGTCTCAGGGCAAATCTCTTTGAGTGATACGCCGCCCCTTGTTATCATCGCCGCCTTAAATCCGTCATGTCCGACTACTGTTAGCGGAGTCCATGCAAGAAGCTTTATTAGTGCGTCTCTTTTTGCTCCTTCTATTTTGCCGACAACAGTGCCGGAGTCTACGGCCGCCAGAACACACAGCTCACGAATAACGGAGAGTGGAAGTAGCCCTGAGAGATGCTCAGATATAGGCGCATGCGGATTTTTACTAGCCGCTTCCTTGATATAAATGCGTATCTGCTCCTCATTCATCCCCTTTGTCATATTCACCAGTAGCGGCACTTCGCCGTGTTTTTGCAAAAGCGGAGTAATCTCCCTAGCAAAATCAAGCACAACGGGCCCCCGAATACCGTTACTCGTAAATATCAGATCACCTGTATCCCGCAGATTTTTTGTTTTTGGCAAATCAATACGAATCTCAGCCTTTGCTATCGTATCCGCACGGCATGAAGCCACCCAGCTTTCTTTGGTATGCAAAGGAAGCATTGCGGGATGCGGCTCTACTATCTTATGCCCTAAAGACGCGGCAAACGCAAAACCGTCCCCCTCCGCACCGAGCTTTGGATATCCAAGTCCTCCGGCAGCAATCACTACTTTTAAGGCCTTATGAGATATGCCGTTTGCGTAGACGCCGCATATTGCCCCATTGTCAATCTCTAACGCCT
>JFJP01005406.1_pt1 | contig 46067 bp, 46 predicted proteins | sample 431651 | NCBI WGS metagenome assembly JFJP01 (sample SAMN02602958, study PRJNA72255) | Microbial mat metagenome, whole genome shotgun sequencing project. | biome: fresh water; feature: sink hole; material: water; isolation source: purple microbial (photo- and chemosynthetic) mats found in...
ATCGACGTCGAGCAACGACAAGGCGGTTCATTGCGCTTTCGTGGTGAGCGAGTCGATGTGACAGTCGCAGGCTGGGACAGCGTTACCGAGCATGACTTGCGACCGCTGGACGTTGTGATGCCAGCCAAGCGGTTCAAGCGTGAAGTGCTGCAGCAACAGTATTGAACACCATTAGCCGGGGAAAGCGAGCCGGCAGCGGATTAGTCGGTGAGTGCCGCGACATGGAAAAACCCCGACAGCCTGCAGCCTCGCTTGGAGTGTGGGCGTGGCAGGCACCTACACCGGGGGCGGTCTAAATCTTGAAAGGTCAAGCCTGGGAAACCGCCCTGTTCCCTTCGATGTAACGCTAATTCCCAACTTGCCCATAGTACACGCACACGCGCTCGCAGGAGAAAAACCATGACCGCAACACCCGCACCAAGGCCATTAGCGCAACCTCTGCGCAGCGCAATCAACAAGTTGGCACATCAGGCAGCGCTGCAGCATGAAACGCTTGTAAAGGCCGATCTGACCCGCAGGCTGACAGAAGCGCGTGATGCTGGTGCAACCCTGGTGCAACTGCGTGAGATGCTGACTGATGGGCATGTCAATCTCAAAAGCACTTGATGCCCGGAAACCGTGCGAATCGCACGGTTCAAAACAAAACCTCTATGGGAGCCTATTCAAATGGAATCAAGTTTATTCAAGTTTGAGACGGTAGTCCATCAGATCATGCGCCAGCCGTTCACGCCGCCGCCGATTGGCCGCTTGGTTGTTCGCTACGTCAACCACCGTCGGCAACCCATTCGCAAGTGCCGCTAGCTGGCTTGCAGGCTTTGCGGCTGGCAGGGTATGCCCAAATCTGGACACACCCCAACGCTGGAACTCTCGCGCGCGACTCACCTAAATTTTTAGGTCAGTACAAAGACGGTTCACCCACGCACTACGAAACTTTCGTAGCAACCCCTGCAATGCAGGAGTTCACCTGCAATCGGTTATGTCGGTTTTGCAGGTTTGTTTCCCCTGATCTGCGCAAAGTGACAGAACCTAAGTGCAGCCGCTAAGTGCAGAACTGTGGTTTTTAATGTGTCGTTAGCATCAGCCTGCACTTAGGATGCACTTAATCGAAAAAGGCCTGCAGTGTTGCAAGCCTTCTATTTTTGCCTAAGTGTTTGATTTTTCTAAGGTTTTTGTGGTGGGTGATGACGGGCTCGAACCGCCGACCTACGCCTTGTAAGGGCGCCGCTCTACCAACTGAGCTAATCACCCCACCGATTCAAACCAGAGTCAGTTCAAGGCGTCTTTCAGCGCCTTGCCAGGACGAAACTTGGGAACTTTGGCAGCCTTGATCTTGATCGTGGCTCCGGTGCGGGGGTTTCGGCCAACGCGCGCCGCACGCTTGCCAACGGCAAAGGTGCCAAAACCCACCAGCGATACCGAGCCACCCTTTTTCAGGGTGCCTTGAACCGCTTCAATGGCGGCCTCAAGCGCCCGCGCGGCGGTGGCCTTGGAAATATCAGCAGTCAGGGCGATATGGTCAATCAGCTCGGTTTTGTTCACAGCAAACCTCAAACAGGAAAATAACGCAGCAAAGCACTCACTGGCGCTTTGCAACTCGATCCCAAGCTTGATCGCCGGGCACAGCAGCATGCCTGGGGACGCAAGCGAGCCGCGATTCTAAGCGCATTCAAAGCGGCATCAACCGCCGCATCACCAAACTTTGTTGGCATTGGCCTGGGCCCGACTCAACGGATCAGCGCCTTGCGCAGGTAATAAACCATCGACCATACGGTCATGAATGCCGAAATCCAGATCAGCCAGACGCCCCACAAGTGGGTGTCGATCAGCCCGAACAAGACACTGTCGTACAACAAAAAACCGATTGCAACCATTTGTACCGTGGTCTTGATCTTGCCCAGCATGTGCACCGCCACACTGCCGCCAGCACCGATCTGCGCCATCCACTCGCGCAAGGCCGAAATGGCGATCTCGCGCCCGATGATGATCAGGCCGACAAACACATCGGCGCGCCCCAGGTGCACCAGCACCAAAACACAAGCGCAGACCAGAAATTTGTCGGCCACCGGATCCAGAAAGGCACCAAACGCAGACACCTGATTGAGCTTGCGCGCCAGATAGCCATCCAGCCAATCGGTGGCGGCAAACACCACAAACATGACAGTGGCCATCAGATTGCGTGTTGCGGGATCCACCGGCAGATAGAACACCCCCACAATGAGCGGAATCGCCACGATGCGCGCCCAGGTCATCAGGGTGGGAATGGTCCAGAACATGCCCCATTGTGTCATGCGAGCGGGCTGGCTATGGCTAAGCCGGGCCACCCGCCGAGCAGCACTTTGCAACCACGATCCACGCGCGAGCGCTCAGTGCAGGGCGCGATAGATCTCTTGCGCCAGTTGCTGCGAAATGCCTGGCACGCTGGCCAGGTCGTCGGCCGAGGCCGCCGCCACGCCGCGCACACCACCAAAGCGCTGCAGCAGGCTGGCTCGGCGCCTGGGGCCAACGCCAGGGATCTCCTGCAAGCGCCCACCATCAATCCGGGTCTTGGCGCGCGCCGCCCGCATGCCAGTAATGGCAAAACGATGCGCTTCATCGCGAATTTGGGCCACCAGCATCAGCGCAGCCGAATCGCGCCCCAGCGCAATTTTTTCGCGGCCATCGGCAAACACCAGTTCTTCCAGTCCAATGCGCCGACCCTCACCCTTTTCAACCCCCACAATCAGCGACACATCCAGGCCCAACTGCACGAACACCTCGCGCGCCATGGCCACCTGACCACGGCCGCCGTCCACCAGCACCAGGTCGGGCATGCGATCGGTCGCTGCAGGCAGACTGCCAGCGTCACGCGCCTGGGCCAGCGCTTCAGCCAACTTGCCGTAGCGTCGCAGCAACACCTGGCGCATGGCAGCATAGTCGTCGCCCGGTGTGATGTCGGCGATCTTGTAGCGTCGGTACTGCGCGCTTTGCATCTTGTGTTGAAAAAACACGACACATGACGCTTGCGTGGCTTCGCCGGCCGTGTGCGAAATATCGAAGCACTCGATGCGCAGGTGGTCCATCGACTCCGGTGGCAAGTCCAGTGCCTCGACCAAGGCCCGGGTTCGGGCTTGTTGTGAACCCTCTTCGGCCAGCAGGCGCGCCAGTTGCAGGTCTGCGTTGGTTTGCGCCATTTCCAGCCAGACACGCCGTTGCTCACGCGGGTTGTGCACCGCGCTGGTTCGCACCCCCGTGTGTGCAGCCAGCAGTTGCAGCAAGTCTTTGTCCACGGGCGCGCTGACCACCAGCGACGCGGGCATCGGCACCTGCAGATAGTGCTGCGCGATAAAGGCATCCAGCACCCGAGACTCGGCCGTGCGGGCTGCCGGTGTGTCGCCCGCCATGTCCTGGGCTGGCTCCAGGCACAGCCCGTCTTGCACCTGCACCGGAAAGTAAGGTCGGTCGCCCAGATGACGTCCGCCGCGCACCATGGCCAGATTGACACAGGCGCGCCCGCCCTGCACCCGCACCGCCAGGATGTCCACATCGCGGTCAGACACGTTGTCCACCGATTGCTGATGCAAGACACAAGACAAGGCCGCGACCTGATTGCGCAACTCAGCCGCCTGCTCGAACTCCAGCACCTGCGCGTGTGCCATCATGCGCGCTTCCAGTTCGGCCATGATCTGGTGTGTGTCACCCCGCAGGAAACGCTCGGCATCTGCCACTTGAGCCGCGTACTGCTCGGCACCGATATGCCCGACACAGGGGCCTGAGCAGCGCTTGATCTGGTACAGCAGACAAGGCCGACTGCGGTTGTTGAACACCGGGTCTTCGCAGGTGCGCAGTCGAAACACTTTTTGCATCAGCAAAATGGCTTCCTTGACCGCCCAGGCGCTGGGATAAGGACCGAAGTAGCGCTCTTTTTTGTCAACCGTGCCCCGGTAGTACGACACCCGGGCAAACTCAGGTGCCTGCGGCTTTTGATCAAATCGGGCTGAAGCGCTTGTCCCACCTGCGCTAGTAGCTCCTTTTTTAGGATTTCCCTGAAAACCGGCACTCATGCGCAGGTAGGGGTAGCTCTTGTCATCACGAAACAGGATGTTGTATTTCGGGCTCAGCGACTTGATCAAGTTGTTTTCCAGCAACAACGCCTCCGCCTCCGAGCGGACCACGGTGGTCTCCAGGCGCACGATCTTGCTCACCATGTGGCCGATGCGGGTGCCACCGTGGTTTTTCTGAAAATAGCTCGACACCCGCCGCTTCAGGTTGTTGGCCTTGCCGACGTACAGCACCTGACCTTGCGCATCAAAGTACCGGTACACACCCGGCAGGGCCGGCAGACTGGCCACATCGCTCAGGAGTTGCTCGGGGTGCGGCGACGGGTCAGTGGCCGCAGGGATTGGCGGTGGGGCTTGATCAGACATAGGTGCTATTGTGGACAATCCTGCCCATGTTGACCGCACCGAAGCCACCTTGCCTGCGTTGGGACATTTTTTGCGATGTGATCGACAACTTCGGCGACCTCGGTGTTTGCTGGCGCCTGGCGGTGCAGTTGGCGCAGCGCGGGCAACGGGTTCGGTTATGGGTGAGCCGGCCGCAGCCCCTGCAGTGGATGGCACCCCTTGGCGCACCGGGCGTGCAGGTGTGCCCTTGGTCGCACCCGATGCCTGCCCCATTGCCGACCGACACGGATGTGCTGGTGGAGGCGTTTGGCTGCGAGATCGATATCGAATTTGTAGCAGTCAGTGCAGAATCGATAAGCTCCAGAGGCCTGATTCATGCCTGGATCAACCTGGAATACCTGAGCGCCCAGTCGTATGTTCAGCGCTGCCATACTCTGCCCTCGCCGGTGCAGCATGGCCCGGCAGCAGGTCGCAACAAGTACTTTTTCTACCCTGGCTTCACACCCGGCACCGGCGGGCTGCTGCGAGAAGCCGACCTGCTGCAGCGACAGGCCAACTTTGATGGCGCCGCCTGGCTGCGCCAATGGGGTATTGAGCTGGCCCGAACCCATCTGGATGACAAACCGTCGCAGCCGCGCTGTGTGTCCTTGTTTTGCTACGAACCACCGGCCCTGCCCGAGTTGCTGCACGCCCTGGCCGGGAGCGAACAGCCGACCTGGCTGTTGGTGACAGCCGGACGTGCGCAGGTCGCCACGAGCCAAGCTATTGAAGAGAAAAAGAGGCTCCAGCCCAACTGGAACAAGCGCCGCATGCTCTCAATTGTGTATCTCCCGATGCTCACACAGGACGACTATGACCATCTGCTCTGGGCCTGTGATCTGAACTGCGTGCGTGGCGAAGACTCGCTGGTACGCGCCCTGTGGGCTGGCAAGCCCCTGCTCTGGCACGCTTACGTGCAGGCGGACGCAGCGCACCATGCCAAGGTCTGGGCTTGGCTGGACTGGTTGCAGGCGCCGCAATCTGTACGCCAGTTACATACCCTCTGGAACGCCATGCCAACGCCAGACCCTGTGTCGGCGCTTGCGCCGTTGCGCGCGGGCCCACACTGGTCGGCCTGGCAGGAGTGCATCGCACAGACCCGGCACGCCCTGCTGGGGCAGGACGACCTGTGCAGCCAGCTGCTCGGTTTTGTGCTGAAAAACGACTAAAATTGCGGGCTTTGCGGCGTGGGCCTGGAGTTTTATCCTGGCGTCTGGCCGCCCTTTGCCGCCCCAAGCGCGGCCTACTTTCACTCTCTGACTATGAAAATCGCTCAAGAAATCCGCGCCGGCAATGTCATCATGAACGGCAAAGACCCCATGGTGGTGCTGAAAACCGAATACAGCCGCGGCGGGCGCAACTCAGCCACGGTGCGCATGAAACTAAAGAGCCTGATCGCCAACTTCAACACCGAAATCGTCTTCAAGGCCGACGACAAGATCGACCAGATCATTCTGGACAAGAAAGATTGCACCTACTCCTACTTCGCCGACCCGATGTATGTCTGCATGGATGCCGACTACAACCAATATGAAGTCGAAGCCGAAAACATGGGTGATTCACTGAATTACCTGGAAGACGGCATGGAAGTCGAGGTGGTTTTTTATGAAGGCAAGGCGATCTCGGTGGAATTGCCCACCAGTGTGGTGCGCGAAATCACCTGGACCGAGCCGGCCGTCAAGGGTGACACCTCGGGCAAGGTGCTCAAGCCGGCCAAGATTGCCACTGGCTTCGAGATCGGCGTGCCGATTTTCGTCGCGCAAGGCGACAAGGTTGAAATCGACACACGCACTGGCGAGTACCGCAAGCGTGTCTGAGCCAGTGCTTGTTTCACCGGCGCATTGACCCCTGGGGCTTCCAAATTGGAGGCCTTTTTTATTTCGCAAGACCACCGTCATGGAACACACGCAGACACTGCCTGAGCACATCACCGAAAACCGCCTGGCTGACGCCTGGGGTCAGTTGCTCAAACACCCGGCCGACGCCACGGTGGTGCGCCCCAATGCCCACCGACTGGCGTTTGCCGACCCCGAGTTCATGCTGCGCCGCGATGTGCGTGGCATTCGCATGCAGCTCGAAATGCTCAAGCCTGACCTGGACCAGAGTGAACAGGGCATCGACAACACCGTGGTCGTGTTCGGCAGCGCGCGCTTTGCCCCCCCCGAAGTGGCTGAGCAGGCGCTGCAACAAGCGCAGGCCAGCGGCGACGCGCAGGCCTTGGCGCAAGCGCAACGCATGCAACGCAACGCCGGCTATTACGAGCAGGCGCGGCAGTTTTCACGTCTGGTGGCAGCCTACAGCATCAATCTGCCGGCGCGCGACCGGCTCTACATCTGCACCGGCGGTGGCCCCGGCATCATGGAGGCGGCCAACCGTGGCGCACATGAGCTTGGCGCGCCCACAGTCGGGCTCAATATCACCCTGCCGCATGAACAAAGCGCCAATCCCTATGTCACGCCGGCACTGAGCTTCAAGTTTCACTACTTTGCCATTCGAAAAATGCACTTCATGATGCGTGCCAAGGCGCTGGTGGCGTTTCCGGGCGGGTTTGGCACACTGGATGAATTGTTTGAAGTCATCACCCTGGTGCAGACGCGCAAATCGCAGCCGGTGCCGATCGTGCTGTTTGGCAGCGACTACTGGCGCCGCCTGATCAACATCGACTTGATGCTGGAAGAAGGGGTGATCTCGCCTCAGGACGTCGAGTTGCTGCACTACACCGACAGCGCGCAAGACGCCTGGGACAGAATTCAGCGCTTTTATTCGCTCTGAGCGCCCGCGCCTGGTGGGCGCAAGCGCCAGGCCGTGTGTGCGCCAAGCGCCACCGCGGCCCCGACCGTCCAGAACACCAGCGACACACCGACCAAGGCCCCGGCCGCTCCAAACAGCATCGGCATCAGCACGCTCGATGCATTGATGGCCATCAGGCGAAAACCGAGCGCCTCGCCATGTCGCGCCGGCGGTGTGATCTGGTGCAGGGTGCTCATGATCATCGGCTGCACCGAGCCCAACGACAGCCCAAGCAGCGCCGAACAGCCAGCCATCGCCCATGCACTGGTCATCAGTGGATAAATGGCAAACAAAGTCGCGGTGCTGAGCATGGCTGCCGACACCACTACCCATTCGCGCAAATGGCTCACCACAAAAGGCAGCACCAGCCGCACCCCCGTGGCAGCCAGCGCAAAGCCGCCCAGAATGGCACCGATGGCCGACGCACTGATGCCACGCTCGTGCCCCAGAACCGGGACCACAAATGTATGCACATCCCAGCACGAGGACAACAGCCAGTTCACCAGCATCAGTCGGCGCATCATCGGGGCGCGCAACAAGTCGAAGGCGCTGGCACGCGCGCCGGAGTTGGCCGCAGGCAGCGCCGGCAGCTCGCGCATCGCATGCACCCACAGCCAGGTCAGCGCCGGCAGACCTGCCAACGCCAGGAAGGTGAGCCGAAAGCCGGCATGGTCGATCAACAAACCCGCCGTCAGTGGCCCGACAAAATTGGCCAGGGCCGGCCCGATCGACAACCAACTGAACATGCTTTTGAGCTCAGCCCGGTCTTGCGCCGAACGTCCCACATGGCGTTGCAGGCTGATCGACGCGACCCCGGTGGCTCCCCCGGTCAGCAGCGCGCTCAGGCACAGCACCGGAAACAGCGGCAACAGCGCGGCCAGCGCAGCGCCCGTGCTGGCCGCCAGCACGGCCAGGCCAACCGGACGCAAAAAACCTTTGCGATCGACATAGCGCCCGGCCGGCAGAGCCAGAAACACCTGCGTCAGTGCAAACAAGGCCAGCAGCCCACCCACGGCCAATGCACTGTAGCCCTCTCGCAAGGCCAGCAAAGGCGCGGCCATGCGCATGCCCGCCATGCAGGCATGCAAACAGATGTGCCCGGCAATCAGCCGCGCCAAGGCCATCGGCGCCAGCGCCGGCATCCGTTCGTGCGACGGCACTGAGCTCAAGACCAGGCCGCCTGCAACTGCTTTGCGGCGCAAGAAAAAACCATCAAAAACACCTCTAGCCCTTATTCAACATGCGACAAAAGCTATACTAAAAGTAGCAATCAAAGCCTTAAACAGGCCGCTTGCTCAACTCTGCGGCATTCAAGGGCGTCAAGGCCTTGCCTTCAGTGAGATAGGCGATCAGATTGTTGGCGGCCAGGTCGGCCATGGCGCGCCGGGTACGGAGGGTGGCGCTGGCAATGTGCGGCGTCAGCACCACATTGGGCAAGGCCAGCAAATCGGGGTGCACCTGCGGTTCGCCTTCGAACACGTCAAGCCCGGCGGCGGCGATGCGCCGCGCCCGCAGGGCAGCGGCCAGTGCAGCGTCGTCAACAATGCCTCCGCGAGCAATGTTGACCAGCGTGGCGCAGGGCTTCATGCACGCAAGCTCGGTCGCACCAATGGCATGGTGGGCTTGCGCGCTGTAGGGCAAGACCAGCATCAGATGATCGCTGTTGGCCAGCAAGTCGGCCTTGCTGACCCAACGCGCACCGCAAGCGGCTTCGACCGAGGCGGGTAGCGGCGTTCGGTTGTGGTAGATCACAGGCATGCCAAAGCCATGAAAAGCACGTCTGGCAATAGCCTGCCCAATGCGCCCCATGCCCAGGATGCCCAGCGTGCTGCCATGCACCTCGGCGCCGGCAAACATGTCGTAGCGCCAGCGCGTCCAGCGCCCGGCACGCAGGAAGTGCTCAGACTCTGTCATGCGCCGCGCTGTCGCCAACAACAACGCGAAACCAAAGTCAGCGGTGGTTTCGGTCAGCACATCGGGCGTGTTGGTGGCCATCACACCGGCCGCTGACATCGCCGGCAGGTCGAAATTGTTGAAACCTACTGCCATGTTGGCGCAAATGCGCAACCGTGGGCAAGCCGCCAGCACAGTGGCGTCGATACGTTCGCTGCCCGTGGTGAAGGCACCCACCTTGTCTTGCAAGCGGTCGGCCAATTCATGCGGCGACCAGGCCAGATCGTCCTGATTGGCAGTCACATCAAAATGCTCAGCCAAGCGCTGCAACACCTCGGGAAACACGGCACGTGCCACCAGAACAGGAGGTTTCATGTCAATTTGATGAAAAACGAAAGTCGTGATTTTGACTCAGGCACAAAAAAGCCACCCGAAGGTGGCCCTTTTGAGTACCGGTCGCTGACCGATTACTTGGAAGCAGCTTCAGAAGCCGGTGCAGCAGCAGGAGCAGGAGCAGCCTCAGAGGCAGGCGCAACCGGAGCTGCAGCAGGCTCAGAAGCAGGCGCGGCCGGAGCAGCAGCAGGTGCCGGTGCGGGCGCCGGAGCTTCTTCCGTCTTGCCACAAGCGGCCAAAGCAGCAGCAGCAACCAAAGCGATCAGTACGAGAGATTTGTTCATGTGAAATACCTGTAAAAAAACGATGTCCGGAAAATGTAATTGCAGTTACCTGCAGACCAAAGCATACGACGCGAGTGCATTTTTTGCTCAGCCTCAAATTATAGGGGGTTCATTCATGGTATTTACGCTTGACGTTTGACTTTTGTTGTGCTTGCGCATCACTCTGGGTGCAACCAGCCTGCATCCGCCCAGTTCTGCACCAACGCGGCAGCCTGGGCGCTGAGACCTTTGAGCTCATCGGCCGTGAGCGCACGCTGATTGGCAAGCCGTTGCATGCGCTCGGCATCTCGCCCGCCCGCCACAAAACTCTCGCCATTGATGAACACATGCCGCGCATCAAACATCATCCTGCTGCGCCGATCGAGCACCACACCACGTCCGCTGCCGCGCAAAACGGGCACTTGGACGGCTTCAAACCACACATTGGGTTTGGGCTCGGTCAGGTATTCACCCAGCCCGCGCGCCAGGGCCTGAGGGTCCTTCAGCGCTTGGGCGACCGCTTTTTCAGCAAACTCAAGCATTTTGGGCGGGATGTGCGCCGGCTGCGCAACGGCAACTTGCGTAGGGTCACGGTACAACACCTCACCCAGCGCGTCTTCAGCATCCTCGGCCACACGCTGCAGCAACTCGCGCGCCAACTCGGCCTTTTTCGGGATGCGAAAACCGATCGAATACGTCATGCACTCGCCGATGGCGATGCCGTCGTGCGCGTAACCGGGTGGCAGGTAAAGCATGTCGCCGGGCTGCAGCACATGTTCTTCTTCGGGCACGAAGTGGGTCAGAATTTTCAGCGGCACATCAGGCTGCAGGCTCAGGTCTTTCTGGCGGCCAATGCGCCAGCGCCGCTGTCCGTGCGCCTGCAGCAGAAACACATCGTAGCTGTCAAAGTGCGGCCCGACGCCACCACCGTCAGTGGCATAGCTGATCATCAAGTCATCCAGCCTGGCGTCGGGCACAAAGCGGAACTGGTTCATCAACGCGTGAGCAGATTGCACATGAAGATCGACCCCTTGCACCAGAATGGTCCAGCCGGGCTGTTTCAAAGGTGGCAACGCGCGGCGCTCGAACGGCCCTTGACGAAACGCCCACCCCGGCTTCTTGCCCGGCTGCTGAATCACCATGCGGGTCTGCGCGTCCTGGTTGGCTGCCAGTTCAAAGAGTTCGCTGCGGCTTAACAGGGGTTTGAAACCAGAAACCGCCTGATGCACCAGCAGTGGTTTCTTTTGCCAATAGTGTTGCATGAACTGACGCGGGCTGATATTGCCGAGCAAGGGTAGCGCTTGGGTGATGTCCATGATGGCTCCAGAATAGTCCCGAAAAGTGCCCGGCTAAACTGCGGTGTTTGATAAGCTCTTCAGGTTAGGACGATTCTAGGTATGAAAATCAATCGACAATGCGTGGTCGCGCTGAGCTGGACACTGATGGACACGCTCGGTGAGGAGCTGGATGTGCTCGACGAGCCAGTCGAGTTCCTGATCGGCGGCGATGACTTGTTTGCCGTCATCGAGGACATGCTGCAAGGGCACGGCGCCGGCAGCACGGTAAATTTGCACATTGAGCCCGAGCAGGGTTTTGGTGAATACAACGAGCAACTGGTGTTTCTGGAACCGCGTCGGCTGTTTGCCCCGGAGTTGCAAGAGGGCATGCTGTTTGACGGTGCGGCGCTGCCCGCCGGGTGCAGCGCCAACGCCCCAACCGACATCTTCTACACCGTCACCGAGATTTACCCCGAGCATGTGGTGCTCGACGGCAATCACCCGCTCGCCGGCATTGCCTTGTTGCTGACTTTGAAGGTGCGCCATGTGCGCGAGGCCACAGAAGAAGAAATTGGCAACGGCACCGCAGGCACCGGATTTTTCCGAATCGCCCCGGCGCGTCAGGTCAGCCAGCCCAAACCGACCTTGCACTGAACCCGGGCGGAATCTGGCGTCTCAGTCGGGCGCGACCTGACTTGGTCAGACCTTGCCGGTTGAGCCGTAGCCGCCGTCGCCCCGCAGACTGGCGGGAAACTCATCGACCACATTGAATTGCGCCTGTAACACCGGAACGATCACCAACTGCGCAATTCGCTCCATCGGCTCGATGGTGAACGGCGTGTCGCTTCGGTTCCAGGCGCTGACCATCAACTGCCCCTGGTAGTCGCTGTCGATCAACCCAACCAGGTTGCCCAACACAATGCCGTGCTTGTGACCCAACCCGGAGCGCGGCAAGATCAGCGCCGCGTAGCCCGGGTCTTTCAGATACATGGCAATACCGGTCGGCACCAATTGCCAGGCGTTGGCCTGCAAGGTCAGCGGCGCCGCCAGACAGGCGCGCAAATCCAGCCCGGCACTGCCCGGCGTGGCATAAGAAGGCAGTTGCGCGGCCACGCGAGGGTCCAGAATCTTGACATCGATGGAGAGCATTATTGGCCTTTAGCGCTTATTTCATATGCGATGACAGCTATCAATTTTCTAGCTAAAGAAAGCTTGTTGTCGCGTGGCAACTCCAGCACGCCGCTCGCCGTAACGAGCAACAAGGCGTTGTCATCCTGGCCAAACGTGGCCGGCCCAATGTTGCCGACCAGCAAGGGCACCTTTTTGCGCTGGCGTTTCGCCTGGGCGTTGGCCAGCAGGTCGTGGCTTTCGGCGGCAAAGCCAACGCAATACAAAGCGCCATCGCGTGCTCGATCTGACTGCGCCACGGTGGCCAGAATGTCTGGGTTTTCAACAAACAGCAGTGCCGGCGGCTGGCCGGAACCGTCTTTTTTGATCTTTTGCGCCGCCACCGCCTCTGGCCGCCAGTCCGCCACAGCCGCTGTTGCTATAAATATACTAGCGTCTTGCGCATGATCAGTAACGGCTTCGAGCATATTTAATGCTGAACGCACAGCCACACGCCGGACACCACGCGGGGTTGGCAGACTGACCGGTCCAGTCACCAGGGTGACCTCAGCGCCGGCCTCACGCGCCGCCCGGGCCACGGCAAAGCCCATCTTGCCGCTGGACAGGTTGGTGATACCGCGCACCGGATCAATCGCCTCATAGGTCGGCCCGGCAGTGACCAATACCGTGTGACCGGCCAACAGCCTGGGCTGAAAGAAGGCCAGCAGATCTTCCAGCAGTTCGTGCGGCTCCAGCATGCGGCCATCGCCCGACTCACCGCAGGCCTGCTCGCCCTGCCCGACACCCAGCACCACCGCGCCATCGGCCGCCACCTGCGCCAGATTGCGCTGCGTGGCTGGATGCGCCCACATTTCGCGGTTCATGGCCGGCGCGAGCAACAGCGGAACCTGCCCGGCCGGACGCGCCAGGCACAGCAGGCTGACCAACTCGTCCGCGCGCCCCTGCGCCAGCCGGGCGATGAAATCGGCACTGCAAGGCGCAATCAAGATGGCGTCGGCCGCCCGACTGAGATTGATGTGAGCCATATGGTTGGCTTCGCGGGCATCCCACTGCGACAGCAGCACCGGGTGCTGGCTGAGCGCCTGCATCGTGGCTGGGGTAATGAAATGCGTGGCCGCCTCGGTCATAACCACCTGCACGCTGGCACCGGACTTGATCAACAAGCGGCACAACTCAGCCGACTTGTAACAGGCAATGCCGCCGGTCAGTGCCAAAACAATGTGTTTTCCTGCAAACTCGTTCATGCGCGGCAATGTAACAGAGCCCTTGACCGCAGCGGCGGCGCACTTCGCCATCGGGAGGCGACCCCTATAATTTGTTTTTCCAGCTCCATGAGCGTGCAGCTCGCCCCGACATGACCAAATTTGTCTTCGTCACCGGCGGTGTGGTGTCTTCCCTGGGCAAGGGAATCGCCTCCGCCTCTCTGGCCGCCATTCTTGAATCGCGGGGCCTCAAAGTCACCTTGATCAAGCTTGATCCCTATTTGAATGTCGATCCGGGGACGATGTCGCCGTTTCAGCACGGGGAGGTGTTTGTTACCGACGATGGCGCCGAAACCGATCTGGACCTGGGCCACTACGAGCGCTTCATCGAGACGCGCATGAAAAGGGCGAACAATTTCACCACGGGTCAGATTTACAAGAGTGTGCTTGAGAAAGAGCGCCATGGCGACTACCTGGGCAAGACGGTGCAGGTGATTCCGCACGTGACCAACGAAATTCAGGAGTTCGTCAAGCGCGGAGCGGGTGTTGGCACGCCCGACGCCGTGGATGTGGCGATTGTCGAGATCGGCGGCACGGTGGGTGACATCGAGTCACTGCCGTTTCTGGAGGCCGTGCGCCAGATGAGCCTGAAGCTCGGCCCCAACAACAGCGCTTTTGTGCACCTGAGTTATGTGCCGTGGATTGCCGCTGCCGGCGAGCTCAAAACCAAACCCACCCAGCACACCGCCAAGCAGTTGCGCGAAATCGGCATTCAGGCCGACGCGCTGATCTGCCGCGCGGACCGGCCCATTCCCGATGAAGAGCGTCAAAAAATCTCGCTGTTTTCCAACGTGCCTGACTGGGGCGTGATCTCGATGTGGGACGTTGACACAATTTACAAGGTGCCACGCATGCTGCACGAGCAAGGCTTGGACGGGCTGATTTGTGACAAGCTACGCCTGAACACCCCGCCGGCAAAGCTCAAGCGCTGGGACGACTTGGTTGACGAACTGGCACACCCCAAGGGCGAGGTGTCGATTGCCATGGTGGGCAAGTATGTGGACCTGAGCGACAGCTACAAATCGCTCAACGAAGCGCTGCGCCACGCCGGCATGAAAAACCATGTACGCATCCAGATCGACTACATCGACTCGGAAACCATCAACAGCCACAACGCCGCACAACTGGCGCGCTTTGATGCGGTGCTGGTGCCAGGCGGTTTTGGCATGCGAGGCGTCGAGGGCAAGATTTGTGCTGCACAGTTCGCTCGTGAAAACAAAATCCCATATCTTGGGATTTGTCTGGGCATGCAGGTGGCAACGATTGAATTTGCGCGCCATGTCGCAGGTTTGCAGCATGCCAACAGCACCGAGTTCGCCCCCGACTGCCCTCACCCAGTGATTGCGCTGATCACCGAGTGGCAGGACGCCGATGGCAGTGTCAAGGTCCGTTCGCACGACTCGGACCTCGGCGGCACGATGCGCTTGGGCGCTCAAAGCTCGGACGTCAGTCCCGGCACCCTGGCGCACCAGATTTATGGCGACATCGTGACCGAACGGCACCGACACCGCTTTGAAGCCAATGTGAACTACCTCGATCGCCTGCGCCAGGCGGGACTGGTTATTTCCGCACTGACGCAGCGCGATCATCTGACCGAGATCGTTGAGCTACCGCAAGATGTGCACCCCTGGTTCGTCGGTGTGCAGTTTCACCCGGAGTTCAAGTCCACCCCGTGGGCCGGTCACCCCTTGTTCAACGCCTTTGTTCGCGCGGCGCTCGACCACCATCGCGCAGTGGCAAACTCGCAGAGGGCGGCCGGATGAAGCTGTGTGGCTTTGAGGTTGGTCTGCACCGACCATTTTTCCTGATTGCCGGACCGTGCGTGATCGAGTCTGAACAACTGCAGATGGATACGGCAGGCACGCTGCAGGAGATCGCCAGCAGCTTGGGCATCCCGTTTATTTTTAAGAGCAGTTTCGACAAGGCCAACCGATCCAGTGGCAGCACCTTTCGGGGTCCTGGCATGGCGCGTGGCCTGGAGATTTTGGCCAAAGTAAAGCGCGAACTGAATTTGGCAGTGCTCACTGACATCCACTCGGAAGACCAGATCGCGCAGGTCAGCGCGGTGGTGGATGTGCTGCAGACCCCGGCGTTTTTATGCAGGCAAACTGATTTCATCCGTGCCGTGGCTCAAAGTGGCAAGCCGGTGAATATCAAGAAGGGCCAATTTCTGGCCCCAAGTGACATGAAGAACGTCATTGACAAGGCACGCGCTGCGGCGCGTGAGCTCGGCCTGAATGAAGACAATTTCATGGCCTGCGAGCGTGGTGCAAGCTTTGGCTACAACAACTTGGTCAGCGACATGCGCAGCCTGGCCATCATGCGAGACACCGGTGCGCCAGTGGTGTTTGATGCCACCCACTCGGTCCAGTTACCCGGTGGACAAGGCAGCAGCAGTGGCGGCCAACGTGAGATGGTGCCGGTGCTGGCCCGAGCCGCAGTCGCGGTGGGTGTCGCGGGCCTGTTCATGGAAACCCATCCAAATCCGGCGCAGGCGCTCAGCGACGGGCCCAATGCGGTACCACTAAAACACATGCAAGCCTTGCTGGAGTCGCTGCTAGAGCTTGATACCGTCGTCAAGCGGCATGAATTCCTTGAAAATGACTTTTCGTGCTGATGCAGTCCTCAGGCACATCAGACGCGCAGTTTTCCCGTTTGTTCAACTACTGAAAGAAGCATATGAGTGCAATAGTCGATATCGTCGGTCGTGAAATCCTGGACTCGCGGGGCAACCCGACGGTCGAATGCGATGTGCTGCTTGAATCCGGCACCATGGGTCGCGCTGCAGTGCCTTCCGGCGCATCCACTGGCAGCCGCGAAGCGATCGAACTGCGTGATGGCGACAAAACCCGCTATCTGGGCAAAGGCGTCCTCAAAGCCGTGGAGCACATCAACACCGAGATCAGCGAGGCGGTGCTCGGGCTGGACGCGTCCGAACAGGCGTTTCTCGACAAGACGCTGATCGATCTGGACGGCACCGAAAACAAGAGTCGTCTGGGTGCCAATGCCATGCTGGCCGTGTCGATGGCAGTTGCACGCGCAGCCGCCGAGGAAGCCGGCTTGCCTTTGTACCGCTATTTTGGCGGCATGGGTGGCGTGCAACTGCCTGTGCCCATGATGAATGTGATCAACGGTGGCGCCCACGCCAACAACAGCCTGGATTTGCAAGAGTTCATGATCATCCCGCTGGGTGCGCCAAGCTTTCGCGAAGCCCTGCGCTATGGTGCCGAAACTTTCCATGCGCTGAAAAAAATCATCGACGGCATGGGCATGAGCACGGCAGTGGGCGACGAAGGCGGATTCACGCCCAGCGTGGAAAACCATGAAGCAGCGATCCAGCTCATCCTGCAAGCCATCGACAAGGCCGGCTTTGTTGCCGGTGAGCATATCGCCATTGGTCTGGACTGTGCTGCCAGCGAGTTCTACAAGGATGGCAAATACCACCTCGATGGCGAGGGCTTGGTGCTGGATGCGCAACAATGGACCGACATGCTGGCGACCTGGGTGGACAAATACCCGATCATCAGCATCGAAGACGGTATGGCCGAGGGTGACTGGGACGGCTGGAAACTGCTCACCGAGCGCCTGGGAAAGAAAGTCCAAATTGTCGGAGACGACCTGTTTGTTACCAACACCAAAATCCTCAAGGAGGGCATTGACAAAGGTATTGCCAACTCGATCCTGATCAAGATCAACCAGATCGGAACGCTGAGCGAGACCTTTGCCGCCATCGAGATGGCCAAGCGCGCCGGCTATACCGCTGTGGTCAGCCACCGCTCTGGCGAAACTGAAGACAGCACGATAGCCGACATCGCCGTTGGCCTGAATGCCGGGCAAATCAAGACCGGCTCTCTGAGCCGCAGTGATCGAATGGCCAAATACAACCAGTTGTTGCGCATCGAAGAGGACCTCGGCGATGTGGCTGTTTACCCTGGTCGCGCCGCCTTCTACAACCTGCGCTGAACCTGACCATGGCTGGCCGCTGGGTCCTGGCTATTCTGATTGCGCTGCTGGCAATAGTCCAGGCGCAACTCTGGCTGGGACGCGGTAGCCTGCCCAAAGTGGCGCAACTGCAATCCGACCTGTTGCTGCAGCAGCAGCGCAATGAACAGGCACGCTTGGCCAACCAGCAATTGGCTGCCGAAGTTCGCGACCTCAAGGAGGGCCTGGAGATGGTTGAAGAAAAGGCCCGAATGGAACTCGGCATGGTCAAGGCCAATGAGATTTACGTTCAAATTTCACGATGAGTCTGACACAAGCGCCGTTTGCAGGAATAGAATTTGTGCGTCTGCAGTGCTTCACCGGGCTTTATATATCCTTGAACCAATGCTCTGTGAGCTCGGGCCGGGAACATCGTGAAGCTGGCGTGATCGTCTCGCGTTAGATGAACCCAAGGCCTCTCTGACCTGGCCCACCTGAACCCCGGTTCAGGTTGCGGGTTCGGTGGCACGGCAGACACCCCTCACCACCTCGCTTCACCGACCTGTTCATCGCACTCCACGAACCTGACCGGGTGCAGTGTCCCCTTGATTTTTCTTCCATCTCTTGCTCTGGCAGCCACCTCATGCCCTTTGAAACGCTGTTGATTATGCAATTGACCCTGCTGGGTCTTTGTACCGGTTTCTTGGCCGGCCTGCTGGGCATCGGTGGCGGCATGATCATGGTTCCGTTTGTGACCGCCCTGCTGTCTGCGCGGGGCGTCGCGGCACCTCTGGCCATCAAGATGGCCATTGCCACGTCAATGGCCACCATTGTGTTCACCTCCATCTCCAGTGTGCGGGCACACCACAAGCGCCAAGCCGTGCGCTGGGATATCGTGCGCGCATTGGCACCCGGCATTGTGCTGGGCGCAGGCTTGGCCAGCCTGGGTGCTTTTGCCCTGCTCAAAGGTACGACGCTAGCGCTGCTGTTCGCCGCATTTGTCGGCTTTTCGGCCACGCAGATGTTTCTTGACAAAAAGCCGGCACCCAGCCAGACCCTGCCAGGATTTTCCGGTTTGCTTGGGGCTGGCGGCTTGATTGGTTTTTTGTCGGGACTGGTTGGTGCCGGTGGTGGCTTTATCAGCGTGCCTTTCATGGTCTGGTGCAATGTCGCTATCCACAACGCAGTGGCTACGTCGGCTGCGCTGGGCTTCCCGATTGCGCTGGCCAATGTGATCGGTTATGTCGTTGTGGCCTATGATTTGGCTGGGCTGCCACCCCATTCGCTAGGCTACGTCTGGCTTCCAGGACTGGCGATGATCGCTTGCGCCAGCGTTGTCACAGCGCCATTGGGCGCGGCAGCGGCCCATCGACTTCCAGTCAAAAAGCTCAAACGGGCCTTCGCGCTGATTTTGTACCTGCTGGCAGCGTACATGCTGTACCGGGGTTTGTCGATCTAAAGAGTGTTTGCTCCGTAACGAGTTGTCATGCTCGTGTAAATTCAATGACCTCAGGCCGAGCGAAACGAGATCAGTGGGAAAACCCTGCGCCCCGCCTTGCACTGTCAATCAAGCGAGCAAACAACAAGCTTGGTTCGCACCTGTCAGCGGATCCGGATCTTGTCCCAGAACCACGTGTGACCCCGAGTGCCCTGCCCATCCTTGTCGGGGGTGTAGTTATGGTCTTTGATCACCACTTCGTAGCTTTCGGGCAAGCTGCCGGGAATGACTTGGGTAAACAGGCCGCCATAATCGACTGTCAGAGTGCCGTTAAAGTTGTCGGTGATCTGGAACCGATACAGTTCGGTCGTGGCCGCTGATTGCGCTGGACTCAGCAGGCCGTAGTCTCCGTGCAAGCTGCGCCAGCCGCTGTAGCGGTTGACACCGCCCGTGGTGAGGTTGACGCTGCCACCAAACGGACCGTTTCCGACCACGATATCCTGCACGCCATAGCCGGAACCACCGAAGACGCTGGCCAGCCACCCGGCCGTGACACAGACCTTGCAGTCAGTCCCCTCCCCACGCTGGTCCTGCCTGGGCAGGGTGCGGCTGGTATCACCGGCAGGAATAATGATCAACTCCCACCATTGGCGCGAGCCGAGGTGCGTCAGATTGGCCTCCCAACTGATGGTAGGCTGGCGCGACCGGGTGAACACCCGCTTGGGCGTGAACCAGGCGATCGAGTAACCCGACGTGTCACCTACCGCAGTACGCAGCACAAAGTTGCCATCGCGACGATCACACAGCCCAAAGCTGGAGCTCCAATTGGCACGGGTGGCGGTCTGGGTCTGACCACCTGGTACGCACGATGCCACTGGCCAAGAGCTTTCACTGACCAGGAAGCTATCACGGTGCCACAGGCCATATCGAAACATTTCGGAAGGACTGGGTGCCGAACGCAGGTCTTCGGAATCGAAGTCACCCTCACCCAACTGCGGATCCACAGGCGGGGCAACCGGAGGCTGTATTGGCGTGCAGGCACTCAAAGATGTGCCAGCGGGCGCTAGCAGATTGGTCTGCTGTTGTCCATCGGTCACGCGGATCTTGCTGTAGCATGGCGTTCCTGCAATTGGACGAAATTCAAACTGCTCCCGACCCTGACGTGTCAATTCCACCAGTGAGCCGGTGCTTGCCGCCAAGACAGGGGGTTGTAGGCACACCGCCGCAAGAACGGCAAGTGTGCTTCGATAGGGGATCCCGGGCGACGCCCTTTCGGCGGACGCAATATGCGTTGCAACATGGGACACAACGTGAGGCAAGGTAACAGTCATGGTGCGGCTCCTGTTATGGTGGGGTGGTCAACTCTCACCGGATGCTGCAGCAAAGAATCTTGCAATTCAAGGGCACTTGGTTTGAAGTTGTAACCGCATCTCAGGACAAGTGTCAGCCGGCATTGTGGCGAGCGGCCAAAGTGCGCGGTTTCGGCAGATACAGCTTTTACGTTTGCTGACAAATGCAATGGATTGATGGCGCCTTTGAGGTCGCCAAGACAGGTCACGCGACCGAGATGAGCACGAATGGACGTCACTTGGGTCGTGTTTTTTACACAGCAGCGTCAACCATTGGGCCCGTCTGAATTGATCAAGACCATAGGTGCAGCAGAATGTGGGACGGAATCGACTCAACCAACGGTGGGCTTCAACCCCTGATCGACATGAAACTCTACAACTTCTTTCGCAGTGGCACCTCGCATCGACTGCGCATCGCACTCAACTTAAAAGGGCTCACGCCTGAGTATGTGGCGGTGGACTTACGCGTCGAGGCGCATTTAAAAGACGCCTTCAAGGCCGTCAACCCGCAGCAATTGTTGCCGGCACTGGCTCTCGACGACGGTCAAGTCTTGATCCAATCACCCGCCATCATCGAGTGGCTCGAAGAAGCCTACCCGACTCCGCCCCTGCTGCCAGCAAATGCGTTGGATCGGGCACGGGTGCGCGCACTGGCAGCCATCATCGGCTGCGATATCCATCCGATCAACAACCGGCGCATCTTGGAAGCGCTGCGCCACCGATTCGGTGCCGACGACGCCGTGATACGTGATTGGTGCGGCACCTGGATCGGTGCTGGCTTTGATGCCTATGAAGCGCTGCTCAGTGGGGACATGGCACGTGGCCGGTTCAGCTTCGGCGATGAACCGACGCTGGCCGATGTGTATCTGGTCGCTCAGGTCGAAGGCGCACGTCGCTTCAAGGTGGACCTGAGCCGCTGGCCACTCATTGGAGCCATCGAGGCCACCTGCCAACAGATGGACGCGTTCGCCCGAGCTGCACCTGCACTGCAACCTGACGCCGGTTGACTGGCTCGGTGTCGGCGGCTGGAGCTAGCAGTTAGGGTGGATCGGCGTCGGCGGACCCGATGGAGTCAGCACGCGAATCCCATCTAGAAAAACAATAACGCCGGGCAACGTGCGCAACACAGCTGGTCGTCGATCACCTGCGGCTGAGTACCAGATTGTCTCTGTGCACCATTTCTGGCTCGGCCAGATAGCCCAACAAACCCTCGATGGCGCTGGAGGGCTTTCGGCAAAGCAGGCGAGCCTCGGCACTGGCGTAGTTTGCCAAGCCACGTGCCACCTCAGCGCCATCAGTGGCGCGAATGGCAATCACCTCTCCGCGCGAGAAATCACCCTCGACAGCGGTCATGCCGATTGGCAGCAGGCTCGAGCCATCGGCGCGCAGCTTGGACACGGCGCCGTCATCGACGGTGACCGAGCCGCGCAACTGCAAATGGTCCACCATCCATTGCTTGCGCGCCTGCGTCTTGCGGGTCGGAGCAATCAGCAGCGTACCGATCGACTCGCCGGCACTCAATCGCAGCAGCGCATCAGGTTCGCGGCCCCAGGCAATCACAGTCGAGGCACCAGAACCAGCCGCTCGCTTGGCCGCCAAAATCTTGGTGATCATGCCACCGCGCCCCAGGCTGGAGCCAGCACCACCCGCCATGGCCTCCAAAGCCACGTCACCCGCCTGCGCCACATGAACAAAATGTGCATCAGGGTGCTTGCGGGGGTCGGCGCTATAGAGCCCCTTCTGATCGGTCAGGATGATCAAGGCATCGGCTTCCACCAGATTGGCCACCAGCGCGCCCAAGGTGTCGTTGTCACCAAACTTTATCTCGTCATTGACCACAGTGTCGTTTTCATTGATCACGGGCAAGACACCGAGCTTGAGCAAGGTCAGCAGGGTGGAACGTGCGTTCAGGTAGCGTTCACGGTCGGCCAAATCAGCATGGGTTAACAGAACTTGTGCGCTGCCCAATCCGTTTTGTCGCAGCTTGGTTTCATACATCTGCGCCAGCCCCATCTGACCGACCGCCGCAGCAGCCTGCAACTCGTGCAATTCGTGCGGACGGCTGATCCAGCCCAGACGCTTCATGCCCTCGGCAATGGCACCACTGGAGACCATGATCAGTTCACGGCCTTGGTGCACCAGCGCAGCCAGTTGACGGCACCATTCACCAATCGCCTGCTCATCGAGTCCGCGGCCTTCGTTGGTCACCAGACTGGAGCCCACCTTCACAACAATACGACGTGCCCCGCGCAGAATGGTTTCGTCAAAAATATCAGGCATTGAATGCTCCAGCGCTTGTCTATACTGCGCTTACAGCTATCATAAAAATAGCATCAAAGAGATGGGTCCGGCGCAACAAATCGAGGATCCACAATCTCAGGGGTGTGTTCTGCCTGTTGCAGTTCATGAATGTGCTGGTACACAGCGCGGATCAACGCCTCACACCCGTCCCGCGTCAGTGCGGAAATCTCGAATACGGGTCCTTTATATTTAAAGCGCTTCACAAAATCCTTGACCACTGCCGCTCTCGCTTCAGCAGGCACCATGTCCAACTTGTTCAGGACCACCCAACGCGGCTTGTCATACAGCGCCTTGTCGTACTTTTTAAGTTCATTCACGATGGCCTTGGCCTGTGCGACGGTGTCAATTGTGTCGTCAAACGGCGCCATGTCGATCACATGCAAAAGCAACCGGGTACGCTGCAAATGCCGCAAAAACTGATGCCCGAGACCAGCGCCATCCGAGGCACCTTCGATCAAACCGGGCAGATCGGCGACGACAAAACTCTGCTCCGGCGCTACACGCACCACGCCCAAATTGGGGTGCAAGGTGGTAAAGGGGTAGTCAGCGATGCGTGGACGAGCGTTTGAGACAGAGCTGATCAACGTCGATTTTCCGGCATTGGGCATGCCCAGCAAGCCCACGTCAGCCAACACCTTGAGCTCAAGCTTGAGATTGCGCTTTTCACCCGGCCAGCCGGGTGTTCGCTGCCGAGGCGCCCGGTTGATGGCGCTTTTGTAGCGCAGATTGCCAAATCCTCCGTCACCACCTTTGGCAATGGTGATCACTTCGCCGGGCACGAGCAGTTCGAACAACACCTGCCCCGTCTCGGCGTCGCTGATGATGGTGCCCACCGGCATTCGCAGGGTGATATCGTCACCCGCAGCACCAAACATATCAGAGCCCATTCCATGTTGCCCACGTTGCGCGTCATGGCGCCGCGAAAAACGATAGTCCACCAGGGTGTTCAAGTTCGGGTCAGCAACAGCAAACACATGCCCGCCACGCCCACCGTCGCCACCATTGGGTCCGCCAAATTCCTTGTACTTCTCGTGGCGAAACGAAACGCAACCAGCGCCACCGTCTCCGGCGGATACGTCGATCCAGGCTTCGTCAACGAACTTCATGGGCAATCCGATTGGATTTGTGGCGTTTCAAGGTGCACGCGTGCACCACAGCGCCGACAGAATTCAGAAACAAAAAACCCCGCGCAATGCGCAGGGTTGTCGGCTAAGTCAACACTGCGATCTGATTGCTCAGGCCGCAGCAACCGTGATACTCACGGTAGGCTTGTTGAGCGCACCCTTGGTCCCAAATGCCACGTGACCATCCACCAGCGCAAACAGCGTATGGTCCTTGCCGACGCCCACATTGCTGCCAGGGTGGAACTGCGTGCCACGCTGGCGAACGATGATGGAGCCTGCACTCACCAACTCGCCACCGTACGACTTCACACCCAGCATCTTGGGCTTGGAATCGCGCCCGTTTCGCGTAGAGCCGCCGCCTTTTTTGTGTGCCATGATTCTTGTTCCTTGATCAAGCCGAAATTGCACTCACCAGCAGTTCGGTGTATTGCTGCCGATGACCTTGGCGCTTTTGGTAGTGCTTGCGTCTTCGCATCTTGAAGATGCGGACCTTGTCATGCTTGCCATGCGACACCACTGTGACACTAACAGTTGCACCGGACACCAAGGGTGTTCCGACCTTGATCTCAGCGCCGTTGCCGACAGCCAACACCTGGTCCAACACAATCTCTTGGCCAACGTCCGCAGCAATCTGTTCTACTTTAATTTTTTCGCCGGCAGCAACCCTGTATTGCTTGCCACCGGTTTTTATGACCGCGTACATATAAAACCTCTTGATAGATACTTCGCAAACGAATTTTTACGAAGCCGCAGATTATGGCACATTGCACAGTGCCATTCAGGCAGTGCCCAATCAACCTCTACGGCATGACAGCGGCATCCATCTGCGCGTCGTCCTAATCACCGGCGATGTTGATCAGGGGGTTCGCAGGCATCGGTGGCCTGATGAAGGATAGTGGCCGTTTGTCAATGCTCTGCTATCCCGGATAATTCGGGGTTTTAACCGAGTGAAACCGTCTTGGAAACCACCGCTCAGAGCACCTCTTCATTGCTTTCGATCATTGAGCCTGACATGCGCGAGATGGACCTGGTCATTGCCCAGCGGCTTGCCTCTGGCGTGCCCCTGGTCGGGCAAGTGTCGCGCTACATCATTTCTGCTGGCGGCAAACGATTGCGCCCTGCCTTGCTGTTGCTGATTTGCGGTAGCTTGGGTTTCAAGGGTTGGCAGCGCTTCAACCTGGCGGCGGTGGTCGAGTTCATTCACACTGCAACGCTGCTGCATGATGACGTGGTGGACGAATCATCCATGCGTCGGGGCAATGCCACGGCCAACGAGACCTTTGGTAACCCCGCCAGCGTATTGGTAGGCGATTTTCTGTATTCACGGGCCTTTCAAATGATGGTTGAGGCCGATAGCATGCGCATCATGCAAGTTCTAGCCGATGCGACCAACGTGATCGCCGAAGGTGAGGTAATGCAATTGATGAACATGCATAACGCTGCACTCGATGAAGCAGGCTATTTGCAAGTCATCCGTTCCAAGACCGCCAAGCTGTTTGAGGCCAGCGCTCGAGTCGGTGCCTTGCTGGCTGGCGCGGGCGCGAACACCGAGGCAGTGTGCGCTGATTATGGTCAAGCCTTGGGCACAGCATTTCAGGTGATTGACGACGTGTTGGACTACACCGGCGACACCAGCGTAATGGGCAAGAACCTGGGTGACGATTTGCGCGAAGGGAAAACCACGTTGCCGCTGATTGCAGCCATGCAACGAGCCGACACTGCGCAGCGAGCACTGATACGGCATGCGGTAGAACACGGCGACCTCAACCAGATTGAGGAGGTCATTGCCATTGTCAAAAGAACTGGCGCGATCGAGGTGGCCGCACAGGCGGCGCAGCTTGAAGCACAGCGCGCCATAGCAGCCTGTCAGCACTTGCCCGACAACCCATACAAGGTCTGTTTGCTACAATTGGCGCAACAGTTGCTACTGCGCCAATCGTAAGAAGCGGTGGTCAGGGTACTTCGGAATGTAGCGCAGCCTGGTAGCGCACTTCGTTCGGGACGAAGGGGTCGGAGGTTCGAATCCTCTCATTCCGACCAATCAAATCAACGGGTTAGCTAGTTTTGCAAGCTAACCCGTTCGTCTGTCAGCCACGATTGTGCCCACCTATGAACAACACTAGCGCCGTATTGGCGTCCAGCCAACCACACATTATCAAGAAGTACCCTAATCGGCGGCTGTACGACACCATCACATCAAGCTACATCACGCTGTTGGAAGTCAAGGAACTGGTCATGCAACGCGTGGCCTTTGAGGTACTCGACGTAAAGACTGGCGAAAACATTACCCGGGCCATTTTGCTGCAAATCATTTTGGAAGAAGAAGCCAGTGGCTCTCCAATGTTCACAGCGCCAGTGCTGGAAAGCCTTATCCGTTTTTACGGGCACGCGATGCAGGGTTTTCTTGGCAGTTATCTGGAAAAAAACATCCAGTCGCTGATTGACTTTCAGACCCGTATTGCAGAGCAGACCAACGGAATTAGCCCAGAAATGTGGGCCCAGATCATGGCCATGCAGCCCCCGGTCTTGCAAGCCATGGTGGGCGGCAGCCTGGAGCAGTCCAAGAACCTGTTGGCGCAAATGCAAGAGCAAATGCAGATTCAGACTGACCAAATGCTGGGGGTTTTTGGCATCAAGAACAAGTAAGGCGTCTAGAGCAATCATGTCCATGACCACCAGTGAGATGTCCGCTCGCAGCACACCCAAAGTCGGCTTCGTAAGTTTGGGCTGCCCGAAGGCACTAACCGACTCAGAACTGATTTTGACGCAGTTGAGTGCAGAAGGCTACCAAACGGTGAAGACTTTTCAGGGTGCCGACCTGGTGATTGTGAATACCTGCGGCTTCATTGATGAGGCAGTACGCGAAAGCCTCGATACCATTGGTGAAGCCTTGGCAGAAAACGGAAAAGTGATTGTCACGGGCTGTTTGGGCGCCAAAACGAATGAATCTGGTGGCAACCTGGTACGCCAGCTACACCCCAGTGTCTTGGCTGTGACCGGACCTCAAGCGACCCAACAAGTGATGGACGCGGTACACCAGCATCTACCTAAGCCACACGATCCGTTTCTGGACCTGGTGCCTGGCGGCTTTGGCCGCGCGGGTCTGAAACTCACCCCACGGCACTATGCCTACCTCAAGATCAGTGAGGGCTGCAACCATCGCTGCACTTTTTGCATCATCCCGTCCATGCGGGGTGATTTGGTTTCCCGCCCAATCGGAGATGTGCTGAATGAGGCGCAGGCTTTGTTTGAAGGAGGCGTCAAGGAGTTACTGGTGATCAGCCAGGATACGTCAGCCTATGGCGTGGACCAACAATACCGCACCGGATTCTGGTCAGGCAAGCCCATCAAGACACGCTTGTATGAGTTGGCGCAAGCACTGGGCGAACTTGCCGAGGTTTACGGCGCCTGGGTACGATTGCATTATGTTTACCCCTACCCCAGTGTGGACGACCTTCTGCCGTTGATGTCTGCGGGTCTGATCTTGCCTTACCTGGATGTGCCGTTTCAGCACAGCCACCCGGCAGTGCTAAAGCGCATGAAGCGGCCAGCCAGCGGGGAACAAAATCTTGAGCGTATCCAACGCTGGCGAGATTTATGTCCTGAACTGGTCATTCGCAGCACATTCATCGCAGGTTTTCCAGGCGAGTCTGAGCAAGAGTTTGAGCATTTGCTTGACTTCGTGCGCGAAGCCAAAATCGATCGCGCTGGTTGTTTTGCCTACAGTGCCATTCAAGGAGCGAAAGCGAACGATATTCCTGGCATGTTACCGGCTGCAGAACGAGAAGCACGCAGGGCACAATTTCACGCCGTCGCAGAATCAGTGTCAACAACGAAACTTCAGGAGAGGATTGGGCAGACCCTGCGGGTGCTGGTGGACACGGCACCCAATTTGGGCAGGAAAGGGGGCTTGGGCAGAAGCTATGCCGATGCCCCTGAAATTGATGGTGTGGTGCGGTTGCTGGCACCTCAAAAATTCAGCAAGACGCTGAAAGTTGGAGAATTCACAAAGGCCAAGGTGATTGCAACGCAAGACCATGATTTGCTGGCTATGCCCTATTGAACCCCCGGTTGTCCTGAGCGCTACGATGGCGGTGCGCATGTCAATACACCGATTGGTCTTGGTGACCGGAAGTCACCTGTGCATGGTCGGCCGATACTGGGGGCTGCTGTGAGCCTTGCATTGCCCTTTTTACAGAATTGGCATCAGTTTCCGTCGGTGGATCGTTCCTGGGGGCCTGGTTCTGAAGCACCCGGCCTGCTTTGTGCAGGTGCCGACCTCTCGGTTACACGTCTGCTCGATGCCTACCGACATGGCATTTTTCCATGGTTTGGCCACGACCAACCCATTTTGTGGTGGAGTCCCGACCCTCGCATGGTGCTGTACACCAAAGACTTTCGCTTGCGCAGGTCGCTCAAAAAATCAATCAGGCGCTTCATTTGCTCCAACGATTGCGAGATTCGGGTGGATCATGACTTTGCTGCGGTGATGCAAGCATGCGCAAACAGTGTGCGCAAAACCCAAACAGAGACATGGATAGGACCAGAAATGGTCCACGCCTATACCGCCTTGCACGATGCAGGTCACGCTCACAGCGTAGAAACCTGGGTTGATGGGCAGCTCGCTGGTGGCTTGTATTGTGTTTGCATCGGTCAAGCAGTGTTTGGTGAGTCGATGTTTCATCGCCTTACCGACGCATCCAAGATTGCGATCGTGGCCCTGATCGCCATGTGCAGGCGCTGGGGCGTCGAATGGATCGACTGCCAGCAAAACACAGGACACCTGGCTTCCCTCGGAGCACTCGAGACGACCCGTGAGGCATTCCTGAAGCAATTGATGTGTGCACAAGCGCGGGACACCCCCAATTGGGAGTTCTCACCCCTATACTGGAACGAAATATTGACCACCTAGCCGGCCCAGCATCGTGCATTCGCGTCCAAGTGCTATCACTGACCCTTTGCGGTTTTACGCGACTTCAGCGTACCCCTGCAGTTACTTGCCTGCCCAAACAGCACGCTCACGTGTTGCAAGTGTTTGTCACGACATGGGTACTGATCTTTTCAGTCTTTTGGTACAGGCAGGTTACCGGCGAAGTGGGCTGCATGTGTATCGGCCGCAATGTGATGTTTGCAATGCCTGCACATCAATCCGCTTGCCCGCAAATGAATTCGCGCCAGATCGCAGTCAGCGCCGGGCCTGGAGGCAGCACCAGAACCTTCAGGTCAAAGCGATCAAACCGGTTTTTCTAGATGAGCACTACCAGTTGTATGTGCGTTATCAGAGGACCAGGCACTGTGGCGGGGGAATGGATTCAGACGACATCACCCAGTTTCAGGACTTTTTAGTCAGCAGTGGCGTCGAGACCTGGATGATTGAATTCAGGCAACCCTCGCCCATTAATGCAACTGGTGACTTGGTGATGGTCTCCATTGTTGACCGCGTCAACGACGGTCTATCGGCGGTGTACACCTTTTATGAGTCCCAATCACGGCAAAGCTACGGAACCTACAGCATTCTCTGGCTGGCACAGTTGGTACAACGATTGGGGCTAAGTTATCTGTACTTGGGGTATTGGATTCAAGACAGTCAAAAGATGGCTTACAAGGCCCGTTTCAAACCACATGAGCTTTTGATCGGCGGGCATTGGCAACCCGGCACTGATTTCACCAAGTAAAATTGTTCCTCGTGTCAAATCGGTGTATGCGAAAGTCAAGCTCTGCCACAGTCAGTTCCCCGTCGGTTCAAGTAATTGAACGGATATTTACCTTACTGGACGTGCTTGCCAATTCCGAGCGAGCCATGCCGCTTAAGGAAATCAGTGAAAGGGCACAACTGCACCCTTCCACCACACACCGAATTTTGAGTGACCTGACCACCGGCCGCTTTGTCGAGCGTTCTCAACCTGGCAGCTATCGCTTGGGCATGAGGCTGCTAGAGTTGGGCAATCTAGTGAAAGGGCGACTAAACGTCCGTGACGCCGCATTGCAACCGATGCACGACTTGCATCGTCTGATTCAGCAACCAGTCAACCTGAGTATGCGTCAAGGTGATGAGATTGTGTATGTTGAACGCGCCTACAGTGAGCGCTCAGGCATGCAAGTCATTCGTGCCATTGGTGGGCGTGCACCACTACATCTGACATCTGTCGGCAAGTTGTTCTTGGCCTGTGACGATCACCAGAAAATCAAGAATTACGCCAGTAGAACCGGACTTGCCGGGCACACCCGAAACAGCCTGACTCAGTTAACCGGTCTGGAACGCGAACTTGCCAAAGTCAGGCGCGATGGTTTCGCCACGGACAACGAGGAGCTTGAATTGGGCGTTCGCTGCATGGCTGCCGGTATTTACGACGACCAAGGTCGTCTCGTCGCAGGGCTGTCCATCTCTGCCCCGGCCACTCGACTTGAAGAGTCCTGGTTACCCAAATTGCAGTCGGCTGCTGATCAAATATCCAGCAGCCTTGGCTATCAACCGCCCTCCAAGTGAGCTTGGTGAAGCACCTGTGCACTGCCCCCTGAAGCCTCGATCCAGCGCCGGACGCGCTCCGCATCACCAAGACGACTCAGTTTGCCAGCCGAATCAAGAAACACCATGATCAGTTTGCGCCCTGCCACGCTGGCCTGCATTACCAAACATCTGCCTGCCTCCGAGATATAGCCTGTCTTCTGTAGTCCAATGTCCCAAGAAGGACTCTTAACCAGTCGATTGGTGTTGATGTACTGTAGTGTTCGCTGACCGACTTCGACTTGATAACCAGGCGAAGTGGACAACTCACGCATCAATGGCTGCCGATGCGCCACATCTACGAGCTTGACCAAGTCCTGTGCGCTAGAACGATTGTCACTAGACAGCCCTGTCGGCTCCACATAGCGCGTATCTGACATACCCAGCGACACTGCCTTGGCATTCATTCGCGCAACAAATACATCCAAACCACCGGGAAATGTTCGCCCGAGTGCATGGGCTGCCCGATTCTCACTTGACATCAAGGCCAAATGCAATAGCTCACCTCGACTCAAAACACTCCCGACCCGCAAGCGCGAGCCGCTACCTTTTTCGGTGTCCACATCGTCTTGCGTGATGGCAATAGACTCATCCAAAGACAGCTTGGCTTCTGTCACGATCAAACCAGTCATTAGCTTGGTCAACGATGCGATGGGTAAGACCGCCTTGTCATTCTTGCTGAACAGGACCTCACGCGTTTCCTGGTCCACCACCAAAGCCACATTGGACTTCAGATTGAGGCTATCAGACACATTGCCCAACCCCGCCATCTGCCCCACCGAGGGCTTTGCAGGCACAACAACCTTCGTGCGCACGCTGGGGCGGCGGATTGCCCTCTTGCCAACGCTCGCAGCGGCCTTCTTTACCTTAACAGGTTGCACCTTACGCGTTGCAGCATTTGCCGGCTGCAACACCGGAATAGACAGGATCGTAGCCAAGCCGAACAGCCAAAACAAGCGACCGAAATTTCTGATCCAGCCGCCCGAGAGTCGATTCGCCATGGTGTGCTCCTGTGCCAATATCCAAGGTCAGGAGTTTATCGCTAAAAAGTCTTCCCTGACAGACACTTGGAAGACTTTCTTAAAGCAATACAAACAATCAGAAAGGCACGGTGAACGGCTCAACCCTGTGCGGACACTCGATCAGTCTGACTATGCAGCTTGTTGAGTGCACTCAGGTAGGCCTTGGCCGACGCAACCACGATGTCCGGATCAGCACCGACACCATTCACAATCCGGCCACTGTGCTGCAGACGAACTGTGACCTCACCCTGGCTTTCAGTCGAACCACTGATGGCATTGACTGAATACAAAACCATCTCGGCACCACTTTTGACGTTGGCCTCGATGGCCTTGAGCGAAGCATCGACCGGGCCGTTGCCATGAGCAGTTGCCTGGACCTCCTTGCCGTCCAATGTCATCACCACTGTTGCTTGAGGCGTTTCTCCAGTCTCACTGTGCTGGGCCAGCGAGACCAGGCTGTAGTGCTCATTGCCCATGGCAATACTCTCCTCGCTGACCAGCGCAAGAATATCCTCATCGAAAATCTCGCTCTTGCGGTCAGCCAGTTCCTTGAACTTGGCAAACGCCAAATTGGTCTCTGCCTCACTGTCAAGTTGAACACCCAGTTCTTGCAGACGCTGTTTGAAGGCATTGCGACCGCTGAGCTTGCCCAAAACAATTTTGTTGGCAGTCCAGCCAACGTCTTCGGCCCGCATGATTTCGTAGGTATTTCGTGCCTTCAATATTCCATCTTGATGAATACCTGACGCGTGAGCAAATGCGTTGGCACCTACAACCGCCTTGTTGGGCTGAACCACAAAACCAGTGGTCTGGCTGACCATTCGGCTGGCAGCCAAAATCTGGCGCGTGTCCACAGCGAGTTCCAAACCAAAATAGTCTCGTCTCGTTCGCACAGCCATCACAACCTCTTCCAGGCTGCAATTGCCGGCACGCTCGCCCAGTCCATTGATGGTGCACTCGACCTGCCGGGCACCACCAATCTTCACTCCAGCCAGTGAATTGGCTACCGCCATTCCCAAGTCATTGTGGCAATGCACCGACCAGATCGCCTTGTCTGAATTAGGAATGCGTTCGCGTAAGCTCTTGATGAAATTGCCGTACAACTCGGGAATCGCATAGCCAACTGTGTCAGGAACGTTGATCGTGGTTGCACCCTCGTTGATTACAGCCTCTATCACCCGACACAAGAAATCCTCCTCGCTGCGATAGGCATCTTCCGGGCTGAATTCAATATCTGCCATCAGGTTTCTGGCAAACCGCACCGATTGCTTGGCCTGCTCAAACACTTGCTCAGGCGTCATGCGAAGCTTTTTTTCCATGTGCAACGTTGATGTCGCAATGAAAGTGTGAATGCGGCCCCGGTTAGCCCCTTTCAGGGCTTCGGCCGCACGCGAAATGTCCCGATCATTGGCACGAGACAAGGAACAGACCGTCGAATCCTTAATGGCATTGGCAATAGCACGGATCGCCTCAAAGTCACCATTAGAACTGGCCGCAAAGCCCGCCTCAATGACGTCAACTTTCAGGCGCTCAAGTTGGCGTGCAATCCGCAGCTTTTCGTCACGCGTCATCGACGCACCAGGGGATTGTTCGCCATCACGCAAGGTGGTGTCAAAAATCACTAACTTATCTGTCATTTTCAGGCTCCGGTTGAATGGCTAGTTTGAACGTCTGCGCACCCCAACAAAAAAGCCCGTTGCGATGGCAAACGGGCTTTTTTGTTGGGCAAACGCACTCTAACAAAACCACCCGCAAGTAGATTCCAGTAGTGCTAGTCGTTGCATCAACATGATTGCAATGTACCACAAAGGCGCACACTAGCCCGCAGGGACTAATGATGCAAGCCGACCTCATCGGGCTCATCTTTGGATGTGCTGATCACGCTGGTTGGAACGCCTTGGGCCTTACGCCAAAAGTAAACCAAGTAGCCACTAAAACCGTACATGACAAACATTCCAAACAACACAATAGGCGGGTCAATGTTGATCACGGCAATCAGCAGCACGATGGCGACAATGAAGACAAACGGCACACTCCGACGCACATGCACGTCCTTGAAGCTGTAAAAAGGCACATTGGTCACCATCGTCAGCCCGGCGTATAAAGCAACGCCAAACATAGGCCACGCCAGTTTTGAGCCAGTCCAACCCAGGTCTGTGGCCACCCAAATAAAACCCGCCACCAAGGCTGCTGCGGCCGGGGATGGCAAGCCTTGAAAGTAGCGTTTATCCACCACTGCTGTGTTGACATTGAAGCGCGCCAAGCGCAGGGCGGCACAAGCACAATAGACAAATGCGGCAATCCAGCCCCAACGACCCAAGCCCTTGAGCGACCAAACATATGCGATCAGTGCCGGTGCTGCACCAAATGAAACCATGTCCGCCAATGAATCCATCTGCTCGCCAAAAGCACTTTGGGTGTTCGTCAAGCGCGCCACACGTCCATCCAGACTGTCGAGCACCATGGCACAAAAAATGCCAACTGCAGCCAGATCGAAGCGCCCATTGATGGCCATCACCACCGCATAAAACCCACCAAACAGTGCTGCCAATGTAAACAGGTTTGGCAAGATGTAGATGCCCTTGCGGCGCTTTTTCAAGACCACTTCGCCGTGCACATCAAGCTCTGGATTCGGGGATTCAAACATTGGATTGGCCTCATGACAGCCGCCCATAGTAACAAAAGGCCACCAAGGTGGCCTTTTGCTCCGGCATCTAACGGGTTCAATTGCGTGTCTGATCGACCAATTTGTTCTTGGCAATCCAGGGCATCATCGCTCGCAACTGCGCACCGACCACCTCAATGGGGTGGTCCGCAGTATTGCGGCGCCGCGCCGTCATGCTGGGATAGCCAGTGCGACCCTCCAAAATGAAGTTCTTGGCGTAATCGCCATTCTGGATGCGTTTAAGCGCGTTGCGCATCGCTTCACGGCTTTGTGCGTTAATGACTTCTGGGCCAGTTACGTATTCACCGTACTCGGCATTGTTGGAAATCGAGTAGTTCATGTTGGCGATACCGCCCTCATAAATCAGGTCCACAATGAGCTTAAGTTCATGCAGGCACTCAAAATACGCCATTTCAGGCGCATACCCAGCCTCCACCAGCGTCTCAAAGCCCATCTTCACCAACTCAACCGCACCACCACACAACACTGCCTGCTCACCAAACAGATCGGTCTCGGTCTCTTCCTTGAAATTGGTTTCGATGATGCCCGCTTTGCCACCGCCATTGGCCATGGCGTAGCTCAAGGCCAAATCGCGCGCCCGACCACTCTTATCCTGGTGCACGGCCACCAAGTGCGGCACGCCTCCCCCCTGCGTGTAAGTATTACGAACGGTGTGCCCTGGCGCCTTGGGCGCGACCATCCAGACATCCAGATCAGCCCGGGGGACGACCTGGTTGTAATGCACATTGAAACCGTGGGCGAACACCAAAGAAGCGCCTTGCTTCATGTTCGGCGCCACGTTGTTGTTGTACACCTCAGCGATTTGCTCATCCGGCAGCAAAATCATCACGACATCAGCAGACTTGACCGCTTCGTTCACCTCCATGACGGTCAAGCCAGCTTTGCCCACCTTGTCCCATGAAGCGCCACCCTTGCGCAGGCCCACTACCACCCGAACGCCGCTGTCGTTCAGATTTTGGGCGTGCGCATGACCCTGGCTGCCGTAACCAATGATGGCCACAGTCTTGCCTTTGATCAGGCTCAAATCACAATCTTTGTCGTAGAAAACTTTCATCTATCTCTCCGTTGTAAAAAGTAACTTACCTTGCAGGACAGGTCTCTCGCTCTGCCCCAACCGACTAAACCCGCAAAATTCGCTCTCCTCGTCCAATACCACACGAGCCAGTGCGAACAGTCTCCAAAATGGCACCGCGCTCAATGGCATCCAAAAAGGCATCGTTCTTTGACTGGTCACCGGTAAGTTCAATGGTGTAACTGCGCTCAGTCACATCAATGATTCGGCCACGAAAAATGTCCGCCATGCGCTTCATTTCCTCGCGCTCCTTGCCAACGGCCCGCACCTTGACCATCATCAACTCGCGTTCGGTATAGGCTCCCTCGGTCAAATCCACCACCTTGACAACCTCAATCAGCCGATTCAAGTGTTTGGTTATCTGCTCGATGACCTCTTCAGACCCATTAGTCTGGATCGTCATGCGCGACAGGCTGGGGTCTTCTGTGGGCGCCACAGTCAACGATTCAATGTTGTACCCACGGGCTGAAAACAAGCCCACCACTCGTGACAAGGCACCCGCCTCGTTCTCCAGCAAAACTGCAATGATATGTTTCATGATGATTCGAACGCCTCTTTTCGTGGCCCTCCCCAGGTGACGGTAATCACCCGGCTAGACGCACAATAGATTGGTTCGCGATAGAGTTATTGATTAAAGATCTTCAGCGCTGAGCAGCATCTCGCTGATGCCCTTGCCAGCCTGCACCATGGGAAAAACGTTTTCGGTCGGGTCAGTACGGAAATCCATAAACACCGTCCTGTCCTTGAGCTTGCGCGCCTCCCGCAACGCAGGTTCGACATCGGCCGCCCGTTCGATCAACATTCCAACATGGCCGTAGGCTTCAGCCAATTTGACGAAGTTCGGCAACGCGTCCATGTAGCTGTGACTGTAGCGACCTTCATACTCGATTTCCTGCCACTGACGAACCATACCCAGATACCGGTTGTTCAACGACACAATCTTGATCGGCGTGTTGTATTGCAGACAAGTTGACAGCTCCTGAATGCACATTTGTACTGAGCCCTCGCCAGTGATGCAAAACACCTCGCTATCGGGCTTGGCCAGCTTGATTCCCATGGCGTAAGGAATACCCACGCCCATGGTTCCGAGACCGCCCGAGTTGATCCAGCGCCGTGGCTCATCAAAACGGTAATACTGCGCTGCCCACATTTGATGCTGACCTACATCCGAGGTGATATAGACATCCGTATCCCTTGTCATGTGCCACAACGTCTCGACCACATGCTGCGGTTTGATCACACCGTCATGGCCAGGATCGTACTTCAGGCATTGGCGGCTACGCCACCCCTCAATAGTATTCCACCAGGACGCCAAGGCCTGAGCATCAGGCTTGGTAGCACTTTCACGAATCATGCCGATCATTTCGGTCAGCACATCCTTGACATCACCCACAATTGGGATGTCCACCTTGACTCGCTTGGAAATACTCGAAGGATCAATGTCTATATGGATGATTTTTCGCTCATTCTGGGCAAAATGCTTGGGATTACCAATGACCCGATCGTCAAAGCGTGCGCCAATAGCAATCAGCACATCACAATTTTGCATGGCGTTGTTGGCTTCCACCGTGCCATGCATGCCCAACATGCCCAAAAACTTGCGATCACTGGCGGGGTAGGCTCCCAATCCCATCAATGTGTTGGTACATGGGTAGCCCAGCATGTCCACCAGTTGACGCAGCTCTGCTGAGGCATTGCTCAGCAAAACGCCGCCACCACTGTAGATATAAGGGCGTTTCGCAGCCAGCAGCAATTGCAAGGCCTTGCGAATCTGGCCACCGTGCCCCTTGCGCACCGGGTTATAAGAACGCATCTCTACCGACTCGGGATAGCCATGGTAGGGTACCTTCTTGAAAGACACGTCCTTGGGGATATCCACCACCACCGGACCGGGGCGCCCGCTGCGAGCGATGTGGAACGCCTTTTTCAGCGTCACCGCCAGATCCCGCGCATCCTTGACCAGGAAGTTGTGCTTGACCACCGGACGCGTGATACCCACCGTATCACACTCCTGAAAAGCATCCATTCCGATGGCATGAGTTGGCACCTGCCCGGTGATGATCACCATCGGGATGCTGTCCATATAGGCGGTCGCGATACCGGTGACCGCATTGGTAGCCCCCGGCCCCGAGGTCACCAGGGCCACCCCGACATCGCCGGTGGCACGGGCATAGCCATCTGCGGCGTGAATCGCCGCCTGCTCGTGCCTAACCAAAATATGTTTGAACGAATCCTGTTTGAAGACAGCGTCGTAGATGTGCAGTACTGCACCACCAGGGTAGCCCCAGACGAACTTGACGCCTTCAGCCTGTAAGGCCTTGACGACGATCTCAGCGCCGCGCAGTTCCAGGTCACTTGACTTGGCAGGGTGTGTATGGGTAACTGAAGAAGCAGACACCGAAGCAGCTTCGGCTTTAGATATTTCCATGATGAACCTTTGTGAATTTCTCTGACGAAAAACCTTGGGTGCTTCTTTGCAAACACTTGTGGCGTTGCATTGAAACTTAACGCCAGACTTTGACCCGTTTGCGTTAATTTGCAGCGCGCATTATCGCACCGTCCAGAGTTCGCCTTGGACAAGGGCAGATAATGCGTCAACGGCTGCACAGTCGCCTGCTGCCCTACTTCGTCGCTGTTCCCGTCTTGGCTACCTCCGCTGAACTATCGGATTTCCTTAAAAGCGTTGAAAGAAGAGCTTTCAAACGCACTGCCTACCATGTGCGCGATGACGACGCTGCGCTGGACATTGTGCAAGACAGCATGATGAAGCTGGCCGAACACTATGGACACAAGCCAGTCGATGAACTGCCGATGCTGTTTCAGCGCATCCTGACCAACACCATGCTGGACTGGTTCAGGAGGCAAAAGGTGCGCAATGCGCTTTTTTCGTCCTTTAGCGACTTTCAGTCAGACTCTGAACAGGACGACTTTGACATCCAGGAGTCGCTGACTTCCAGCGAACCGGGCACAGGTCCGGCCACTCCCGACGCCGCACTATCGCAGCAACAACTGCTTCTTACCATCGAAGCGGAACTTTTATCGCTGCCTGCACGTCAACGCGAAGCCTTTTTATTGCGTTACTGGGAAGAACTGGACACTGCAGAAACCGCCGCTGTCATGGGCTGTTCAGAAGGCAGCGTCAAGACTCACTGTTCGCGTGCATTGCACAGCCTGACCAAGGCACTCACCAGCAAGGGAATCCAACCATGACCACGAGTTTGCCATCCACCCGATCAATCGACGAGACCCGGTCTGAGCAACTGGGCCGGCAACTGGCAAGTCACTTGTCGCAAGGCGCTGCACAATTGCCGCACGACATCTCCGAGCGGCTGCGCGCCGCCCGGGTGCAGGCCTGCGAAAGACGTCAGGAGATCCTGTTGCAAGAGGCTCCTGCCTTGTTTGTCAATGGACAAGCGAATGGCTTGCAACTCAGCCACTCACACTGGTGGGGTCGGCTGGGTGTATTCGGGCTTCTGCTGCTGGTGGTGCTGGCATTGTTTACTGTCAGTGTGATTCAAGATGACATCGACGCCAGAGAGTTGGCCGAGATTGACGGGGCGCTGCTTGCCGATGACCTTCCGCTTGGCGCCTACGTGGATCGGGGTTTTGCGCAGTATCTGAGAACCGAGGGCCGCATCGGGCATTGACCGCCACGTTGGCCTGTTCACCGACACCTACGCCTTGACTTGCAGCACACACTTTGGCATTTCCCCCCAAACCCTTCATTGACACCCCTGCATCAAGTGGGTCGCACCAGTATCAGGCACTGGCTGGTCTTGCGCGAGTCAGTCTGACCCTGTTGCTGCCCGGACTTGTACTTTGCATGATCGGTGGTCCGGTCTGGGGACAAAGCGCCTCGACCACCACTGACACGACCATCACACCGGCAATGCCGACACCCCTCAAGCATTCACAGGCGCCCGCCTCAGATGCCAATAGCCTGAAAGGGTTGTCACTCGGCTCTGCCCTGCCGGTCACAGACTGGGCACGCCTGAGCGACGCCCAACGCTTGGCGCTCAAACCCCTGGCCGCCAGTTGGCCCGGACTGAGTGACCTGCACAAAAAAAAGTGGCTAACCCTGGCTGCGAACTTCACCCAACTCAGCAGCGCAGAACAAGAAAAACTGCACGACCGCATGGCTCTGTGGGTCGCTTTGAGTCCGCGACAACGTGAAACTGCGCGTCTGAATTTCGCCGAAAGCCGACAGATTGCGCCCGATACGGTGCAGCAGAAGTGGATCGCTTACCAGGGTCTGAGCGCCGAAGAAAAAATGCGCCTGACACAGGCGGCCCCCCCCATTCCGCCCCGCACCGCAATCGCCGCCAAACCCGCGAGTTCCAGCCAGATCAGACGCTTGCCCGCCAAAGCCCTGCCAAACCGCAGACCCCCCGAGCCGGCTGCCAGCTCTGCCGTAGCACGCCACGACCACCACCAGGTTTCGGACGCAAGCTTGCCGACAGATCAGGAAGCTGTGCCCGCCAACGCTCCCGCCTCGCATGCCACACCCTGACTCAAGCACCACCCCCCTGCCTGCACCGAGCCTGCGCCGACGCATGGCCTGCTGGCTGTACGAAGGCATGCTGCTGTTTGGCGTGGTCTTCATCGCCGGGTATCTGTTTGGCAGCCTGAGCCAAACCAGGAATGCCTTGGACAACCGACACGCCCTGCAGGCCTTTCTGTTTGTGGTGTTTGCTATCTATTTTGGATGGTTGTGGTCCAAAGGTCAGACGCTGGCTATGAAAACCTGGCATATCCGGGTGCTCGACCGACGCGGCCAACCGCTCACGCAGGCGCGCGCCCTGTTGCGCTACCTCTGGAGCTGGCTATGGCTTTTGCCACCGCTGGCTGCAGCCTGGGGCTGGACCTTGTCTGCGGGTGAGTCGCTGGTCATCACCTTGGGCTGGGTGGCCATTTGGGCCATTCTGAGCCGCTTTCACCCACAGCAACAGTTCTGGCACGATGCCTTGGCGGGCACGCAGTTGGTCGATGCACGCCCGGCAAGCTCCCAATCAGGCGCGGCCTGACGCCTTCGCAGTTGGCAGGTCAGCGCCGCCCAGGTCAAACAGCCGATTCGTCCAACTCGCCGGTCCGGATTCGCACCACCCGCTCCACGCTGGTGACAAAAATCTTCCCGTCACCAATCTTGCCAGTGTGCGCGGCCTTGATGATCGCATCAACGCAGGCGTCAACGTCTTCGGTCTTGACCACCACCTCGACCTTGACCTTGGGCAAAAAATCAACCACATACTCTGCCCCCCGGTACAACTCGGTGTGCCCCTTTTGACGGCCAAAGCCCTTCACCTCGGTCACCGTCAGGCCGGTCACACCGCATTCGGCCAGTGCTTCGCGCACTTCTTCGAGCTTGAACGGTTTGACAATAGCGGTGATCTGTTTCATGGGAATCCTTGTGCAATAAATCAGAGGGTGCGAGACGCCCCATGATTGTGCATCATCACGCCCGTCACCCTTGGCACGCCTCGCCCACGCAGTTCAGGCGCGAAAGCGGTTGGTAATGGGGTAGCGCCAGTCCTTGCCAAAACTGCGGTGCGTCACGCGAATGCCCACCGGTGCCTGGCGGCGCTTGTACTCGTTGATCCTGATCAGCCGCGTCACACGCGCCACATCGGCCCGGTCAAAGCCGGCAGCGACGATCGCCTCGATCGACTCATCGTTTTCCATGTAACGCTCCACAATGGCGTCGAGCACATCGTAGGGCGGCAGACTATCCTGGTCTTTCTGGTCCGGACGCAACTCGGCACTGGGCGGCCGGGAAATAATGCGCTCGGGAATCGGGTTCGCGCCGCTGCCATAAGGGTCGTGCGCATTGCGCCACCGGGCCAGCCGAAACACCAGGGTCTTGGCCAAATCCTTGATGACGGCAAAGCCACCCGCCATATCGCCGTACAAGGTGCAGTAGCCCGTGGCCATTTCGCTCTTGTTGCCCGTGGTCAGCACGATGCTGCCGAATTTGTTGCTCAAGGCCATCAACAAGGTCCCGCGAATGCGGGCCTGAATATTCTCTTCGGTCGTGTCTTCAGCCAAACCATTGAATTCATCGCGCAAAGTCGCCTTGAAAGCCTCAAACTCGGGCACGATGGACAGTTCGTCGTAACGCACGCCCAGGCGCTGGGCCATCTCGCGCGCATCGATCCAACTGATATCAGCCGTGTAGGGCGACGGCATCATCACGGCCCGGACCCGGTTGCGGCCCAGCGCATCCACGGCAATGGCCAGCACCAGCGCCGAATCAATCCCACCGGAGAGCCCCAGCAGCACGGACGGAAAACCATTCTTGCCAATGTAGTCACGCACGCCCAGCACCAAGGCATCCCACACATCGCTCTCAGGACTCTGAAGCGGTGCCGTTTCAGATGCAAATACCATAGCACCTTGCGCACGCTCCACCTTGGCTAGAAGGCTATTTTCTATAAAACCGGGGGCGCGTCCGGCCAAGCTCCCATCGGCATTCAGCAGAAACGAATAGCCCTCAAACACCACCTCATCCTGTCCGCCGACAAGGTGCGCATAAGCCAATGGCAGACCACAGTCCAACACCCGTTGTCGCATCATTTCCTCGCGCTCAGGTCCCTTGCCCAAATGAAACGGCGAGGCGTTGATGACGGCCAGCAATTCAGCCCCAGCCGCCCGTGTCTGACGCGCTGGCGCTTCAAACCAGGCATCCTCGCAGATCAGAAGCCCTACCCGGATGCGCTCCCCCGCCGAGCCGGCCTCAAACACGCACACCTCCTGGCCCGGTGTGAAATAGCGCCGCTCATCAAAAACCTGGTAGTTGGGCAGCTCGCGCTTGGCGTAGCGCGCCAGCACCTTTCCCTGACACAGTACGCTGGCTGCATTCCAGCGCTGTGGCACTGCCACCGATCGCGTGCGGTGATCTGACCCGGTGGGATGACCCACCACCACACAAAGGTCTTTCAAGTCGGCCAGCGCCGCTGCCAGCGCCAGCACGGCATCATCGCAAGCTTGAATGAAAGACGGACGCAAGAACAGGTCTTCAGCCGCATAGCCACAAATGGACAACTCGGGCGTCAAGACGAGTCGCGCGCCCTGCTGATAGGCTGCAGTTGCGGAGTCGATGATTTTTTGTGCGTTGCCTGCCAGGTCACCGACCACCAGATTGAGCTGGGCAATGCAGAGTTTGAAAGCCATGAAGCGTTCCAAAAATGAAGAATTTACTAAGCAATGAAGCGACGGACGATTATGTCATTCAGGTACTGAACCAACCCGGCGAGGTCTCAGCGCAGGAGTGGAACGAGCTGCTTCAGAGCCAGGCGGAGCCGACTCCGTTCATGCGGCACGAATTTCTGCTGGCACTGCACGACAGCGGCTGCGCCACGCCCGACACCGGTTGGGCTCCGTGTTTTGTCTTGCTGCGCCAACGCGGCGCCTTGCGCGGCGCTTGCGTGATGTACCTGAAATCCGACTCCATGGGCGACTTTTCGTTTGACTGGGGCTGGGCGCGGGCCTACCAGCAGCATGGGCTGGACTACTACCCGAAAGCCGTGCTGTGCGCACCGTTTGTACCCGTCACCGGCAGCCGACTGCTCGCACGCAGCGCAACCGAACGCCTGCGCCTGCTGCAGGCGGTGCGTGGCCTGTGCCAGCGCTGGGGCGTCAGCGGTCTGCATGGGCAGTTTGCCACCGCCGACGATCTTGCCGCCTTTTGCGCCAGCGGTTTTGAGCCGCGTCACTCGGTGCAGTTTCACTGGAGCAATCGCCAGCCTGCCTATGCCGACTTTGACGATTTCCTGTCCAGCCTCTCGCAGGACAAGCGCAAGAAGATTCGCCAGGAGCGCCGCAAGGTGATGGACGCTGGCGTGCGCTTTGAAGCGCGTCAGGGCGCAGAGATTCGCTCGCAGGATTGGGACTTCATGTACCGCTGCTATGAACGTACCTATCTGGAGCATGGCAGCCGGCCGTTCCTGAATCGCGACTTCTTCGCCCGCATGGCAAGCACCCAGGCCAACGACTGGGTGGTCTTTCTGGGCTACCAGAACGGTCAACCGATTGCTTCCAGTTTGGTAGCTGTCAACGCAAGCTGTACAAGCGCTTCAACCCGTTTTTCATCAGAGAACTCCACAGACCCCGAAGGCAGTGTGGCAGCGCCATTGAAGACGCTGCCGGCGTCGCGGGTGGCCTACGGTCGCCACTGGGGTGCGTTGCAACGAGTCGATTGCCTGCACTTTGAGGCCTGCTACTACCAACCCTTGCAGTGGTGCATCGCCAACGGCTATCAGCGCTTTGAAGGGGGTGCCCAAGGCGAGCACAAGCTGGCACGCGCGCTGCTGCCAGTCACCACCACCAGCGCACATTGGCTGGCGCACCCCGAGTTTTTCACTGCGGTCGATCACTTTTTGCAGCGCGAGCGCGCCGGCGTGCAGGACTATGTGCAAACCCTGCAAGAGCACAGCCCGTTCAAATGCGTGGCGCCATCAGACCGAAGCACAGGCTGACACCCCATTCGGGCATGGCAGACGGGTACGCTGACGCGACCCGGTGAGTCAAGACGCCAGCACGCGCTGGGTTTGCACACCCAGCCCTTGCACCCCCAGGCGCACGGTCTGACCTGCGCGCAGGTACACCGGCGGCTGATGCCCCATCCCCACGCCAGGCGGCGTGCCGGTCGAAATCACATCGCCGCTTTGCAAGCTCATGAACTGGCTTAGATAATGAATCAGGTAAGGAAGCTTGAATACCATGGTCTGGGTGCTACCGTCCTGATAGCGATGTTGATCTACATCCAGCCACAAGTGCAAATCATGAGGGTTGGCGATTTCGTCGGTCGTGACCAGCCACGGTCCCAGCGGTGCAAAGCTGTCGCAGCCTTTGCCCTTGTCCCAAGTGCCGCCACGATGGAGTTGAAAACTGCGCTCCGACACATCGTTCATGATGCAATAGCCCGCCACATGTTGCATCGCGTCAGCCTCGTCGATGTAGCGCCCGCCTTGCCCAATCACCACCGCCAGCTCGACCTCCCAGTCGGTCTGAGTCGAGCCACGTGGCAATTGCAGCGGGTCATCCGGGCCGCTGAGCGCACTGGTCCACTTGGCAAACAACACCGGCTCCGTTGGCACCGGCAGACCGGCCTCAACAGCATGGTCAGCATAATTCAGTCCGATACAGACGATTTTGCCCACGCCAGCAACGCAACACCCCAAGCGCAGTTCATGCTGTGGCACGCCTGCCACCTTCGGCAGGCTTGACACATCCAGCTCGCGCAGACGCTGCAAATGGTGTGGCAACAGTGTGTCGCCTGCAATGTCATCCACCAGGGCGCTGAGGTCGCGCACCTGATTCTGCGCATCAAGCAAGCCAGGCTTTTCCTGCCCGAGCGGTCCATAACGCAGCAGCTTCATGGGTTCAGATCGGCTTGAAGCGCAACAACTTTCGTGGCCGTACCCGACCAGAGGCCCTGGAAATCAGAGCGACTTCTGGTAATTGGCGATGCCGTCCACGATTTCTTGCCTGGCCGCCTCGGGGCCTTCCCAGCCCAGGATCTTGACCCACTTGTTCTCTTCCAGGTCCTTGTAATGCTCAAAAAAGTGGGCAATGGTCTTCAGACGCACCGGCGCCAGATCCTCCGGTTTTTGCCAACGGGTATAGAGCGACAGGATTTTGTCGATCGGCACGGCCAACACCTTGCCGTCCATGCCGGCCTCGTCCTCCATCTTCAAGATGCCGATGGCACGGCAGGTCACCACCACGCCTGGAATCAGCGGCACGGGCGTGATCACCAACACGTCCACCGGGTCACCATCGCCACTGATGGTTTGCGGCACGTAACCGTAGTTGGTGGGATAGTGCATCGAGGTGCTCATGAAGCGATCCACAAAGATCGCGTGTGTTTCGTGGTCCACCTCGTACTTGACGGGGTCGGCGTTCATCGGGATTTCGATGATCACGTTGAACTGTTCGGGGGCGTTCTTGCCGGGGGTGACATTGTCAAGGGACATGATGAAGGCTCGCTAGAGGGATTGAGGAAACGGGCGTGAAGCGTGTCTGAGAGCTGTCTAAAAAGCGTCAGAGGATGGTCAGAAATTGGGACCGATTGGCGCAGATTTTACTTACTCTGCACTTTCGCTCCCGAAATGTACCGCTTTTGCGGGTAAAGTCCGCGCGTTGGCCAATCGCCACAGGATCCGGCCCAGGGCCAGTCGGCGAGGAAGCAACGCAGCGGTGATGCCGCTTGACGCGTTCCATCACAAACTTGCGAAACAACCTCAGGAGTATTCATTTATGACAGGCAATTCAGCGCTGATGCTGGCGCTAATCTGCGGCTTGATCGCCGTGGGCTACGGCTTTTGGGCCCGTAGCTGGATTCTTTCGCAAGACGCCGGCAATGCGCGCATGCAGGAAATTGCAGCCGCCATTCAGACCGGTGCCGCCGCCTACCTGGCGCGGCAATACAAAACGATTGCGATTGTTGGCGTGGTGCTGACGATTCTGATCGCGGTGTTCCTGGACAGCTTGAGCGCTGTTGGCTTTGTGATTGGCGCGGTTCTGTCCGGCGCATGCGGCTTTATCGGCATGAACGTGTCAGTGCGCGCCAATGTTCGCACCGCCCAGGCCGCGACCAAGGGCATCGGCCCGGCGCTGGACGTGGCCTTTCGTGGCGGCGCCATCACCGGCATGCTGGTGGTCGGACTGGGATTGTTGGGCGTGACGGGCTTTTACTGGTTTTTGACCAGCAACGCCGTGATTTCACCCACCAATAGCCTGGCGCATCTGCTCAACCCGCTGATCGGCTTTGCTTTTGGCTCCTCGTTGATCTCGATCTTTGCCCGTCTGGGCGGTGGCATTTTCACCAAAGGTGCTGACGTCGGCGCGGACCTGGTGGGCAAGGTCGAAGCCGGCATCCCTGAAGATGACCCGCGCAACCCCGCCGTGATTGCCGACAACGTCGGTGACAACGTGGGTGACTGCGCCGGCATGGCTGCAGACTTGTTTGAGACCTACGCCGTGACCTTGATCGCCACCATGGTGCTGGGCGCACTGATGGTCACCAGCGGCGGTGCCGCTGCGGTGGTGTACCCGCTGGCATTGGGTGCGGTGTCCATCGTGGCCTCCATCATCGGTTGCTTCTTTGTCAAGGCCTCACCGGGCATGACCAATGTGATGCCCGCGCTGTACAAGGGTCTGGCGGTGGCCGGTGGCTTGTCGCTGGTGGCGTTTTACTTTGTCACCCAAAGTGCCCTGCCCGCGAC
>JFJP01037104.1_pt1 | contig 46057 bp, 90 predicted proteins | sample 431651 | NCBI WGS metagenome assembly JFJP01 (sample SAMN02602958, study PRJNA72255) | Microbial mat metagenome, whole genome shotgun sequencing project. | biome: fresh water; feature: sink hole; material: water; isolation source: purple microbial (photo- and chemosynthetic) mats found in...
TTGAAGAACTATCGGTAAATCCTCTGAATGAATTTTTGCAAAAACTTTATCTGCGCTTTCGGCAATATCTTCATGAGATACACCAAATGTATCTAACATCATTTCACTAGCAAATGGAAAATAGGATGTACCATCCTTACATAGACGATATTGAAATATAACACCAGGAAGCCGATATGTCAACTTATGCAGTAGTGCTTTTTCTTTAATCGTGGTGCAGCAAGATGATTTTCTGCGTTCCATAATATTCTTTTCCGTGATGTTATATCCCGTTTAATTTATTTAATACCATTTTAATAATCTAGATACATTATATCATATGTTTAGAGTAAAGTAAACTACTCTTTTATGCATTAACGATAACAGGCATCTGAGAAAGTAAAACCACAATCAGTGAGACACATCGTATCAGGAAACGTGAGGATAACATTTGCACTTCCTTCATTCATTCCAAACTCTTCACTGTAGTCACTTAATAAGGCATCAACAACTGCTTCATCTATGAACCAACTAATAGCCGATGTTCCATCACCCAAATCACGGACTAAACCGTATACTGTCTGTGTCATATTGCCTCCTATTAAATTTGTACTAGCTGTAATACCCGTAGTTGCTCTTTCATAATTGCCGCGCCAAATTTCTTTGGTTCAGAAATCTCATTGATGATTGAATTGTTATCGATATTGCGAAATGCTTCTACCGATGCATTAAATGCTCGTAAAATGCTAGAACTCACAGCATTATCACATTGCAAAAGTTGTAGCATATGATCAATAAAAGTCATTTCCTGTTGAAGAGCTTTCAGTGCAATGAGAATATCACGCTGTTGGTCTGTCTTTAAACATGGCCATACTGTAATATCTGCCTTAAAACGAGCATACAGTAAAGTGAACCGTTCAGTGTAGCTATTAAAGCGCATAGCACGTAGTTCATTCGCAGTGAGATTATAGAAGATAGATGCGAAACGAACTGCAAGTGAACATTGTTTGTATACGCATTTATCAAGTATATGTAAATCGTGCAACGTAATCTTATCGAGACTTGGATGAATTGCATTAAATATTTGATTGACAATGAGAAAATGAATACCGTCGCCTGCACTCTTTTCACTGATAATTTTGTTAAGCTCAGTTATTACTCTGTCAGGAACTAAATGAGATAGCTCGCCTGATTTCATCATTTGGCGAATAAGAATCATTGTCTCATCTGCAACAGTGAAATTGTAGCGAGCAATAAAGCGAGCAATACGAAGTACACGAAGAGGATCCTCAACAAAGGCCTCACTAGTATGCCTAATGATTCCCTCAGCAAGATCAATTGCACCGTTAAATGGATCAATTAACTCATCAGTTTCAAGATCAATTGCCATTGCATTGATGGTCAAATCCCGGCGGATTAAATCCTCTTCAATAGTTAGATCAGGGGATGTGATAGTTGAAAAACCACTGTACCCAGCACAGACTTTTCGATCGATTCTAGCAAAAGCAAATTCTTCTTTTGTGTCAGGATGAAGGTAAACAGGAAAGTCTGCACCTACTTGCTCAAAACCGATAGCAAGAAGTGCTTCGGCAAAACGAACATCGGCACCAACGATAACAAAATCTTTATCTTTCGGCGTGACATTAAGAAGTTTATCACGTACTGCGCCGCCGACAAGGTAAACCTTAACTTTGCTATTTGATGCAGAACCTTTGGACGTTGTAATGGTTGCCATTTATTTTTCTTTCTTTCATAAGATAAAAATATTATATCATATGAAAGAAAGAAAGTAAATAACAGATTATTGTTTCATATCAATAGTGAAATAATCGTTTCGTTCTTCAATAGAGTCAATGTCATCAATTCTAAAAGTTGTTTTGTATGATTTGATTTCTCCACCGGGACCATTACCCATTGTTCCATCATTCATTCTAAAATTATCATACTCAAAAACGAAGATGCCTTTTGCTGCATCAAGCTTAGTTATTTTACCAGTCAGCCTAATGCTTGAGAAGTATTTACCTAATGTCCCCTCGTATGACTTAAATTTCAAATCATACTCAGTAAATGGATCACTACCAAAAAACTTTACCAAATCCTTTTTGATCATAGCTGAAGATTCTGATTCAGTAATTGTGTTTGCGGTGTATTCTTTAAACGTTTTCATAATATCACTTATAAATTGATAAGAATTTTTCTTCAAATTCTGCTAATGGTATTGGTTTACTAACAAGAAAACCTTGGAACAGATTACAGCCTGCGTTCTGTAAAAATAATCGTTGTTCTTCTGTTTCTACCCCCTCAGCAATAACCTTTAGGTTAAGATTTTTTGCCATTGCAATAATCGTTTGAATAATCGTACTGTCATCACCATCTAAACCGATATTTTTTACAAATGACTGATCGATTTTTAATGCATCGATCGGCAGTTTTCTTAAATAGCTAAGTGATGAATAACCTGTACCGAAGTCATCAATTGATATCGCTACACCTAGTTCTTGTAATGATTTCAGCATATTGAATGAGGAAATATGATCACTCATTGCAACACTTTCAGTTAATTCGATATCTACTGCGCATATCTTTGAAATAGTATCACGGTCACATTTATTCTTTTCATTGCAAATTAGACCATTAAATCCCATTTTGTTCTTAAGCTGTGCACTTGACACATTGATTGCAATTTTAAAATTGTTAAACATCTTTGGATATTTTAGCAGCATTTTTGAATGAAATTCACATGCGGCACACATCACAAATTCACCTATTTGATTTATCAACCCTATCTCTTCTGCTAATGGTATAAATTTCATAGGAGAAATAATCTCACCATTGAAATTCCATCTAACTAGTGCCTCCGCACCAGCTAGTGTTTTACCATCCATCTGCATTTTAGGTTGTAGATAGATTTCAAATTCATTCATTTTCACGGCATTGTATAGATTTGCTTCTAATTCCAGCCTACTTGATAAAACTGGAATCATATATGCATCATAAAACTGCATTAGGCCCTTGGAGTTCTTTTTTGCATATGACATAGCAGTTGATGCTTGTTGCAACAACATCACGGCATCTGAACCGTTACGTGGAAATTTAGATGCACCAATTGCTAGAATCGGGGTATATGATTTCATTGCTATGTTTATCGGTACCTGAACAGCCTCAAGAATAATGGTAATTAATTCAGCTATCTGTTCATCTTTTGCATTAGACAAACTTATAATGAACTCATCATTACCATATCTGCCTATTATGCACGGGTGTTTTATGCAGGCAGATTTTAGACGCAGTGCAACTTCTCGTAATATTACATCGCCCGCAGAATAACCATATGAATCATTTACACTTTTAAATCTTGTAATGTCAATCGATAGGAATGCCATAGGTCTTCCTTTTTCGATTTCAGTGTTTACCATTTTGATAAACTTTGTTCTATTTGGTAACTCCGTCAATGAATCATAATTTAGAAGGTAATCAATATGCTTTATTGCATTACCACCCTCACTTAAATCCTCGAAAACAGCAAAATGATAGATCAACTTACCTGTATTATCTTTAACTGTACGTAGAGTTAACCATTCACGATATATTTCGCCATTCTTTCGTTTATTCCAAATTTCTCCCTGCCAAAAATCATTCTTTAACAACGAATCCCAAACTCCAGCATAAAACTCTTTACCATGTTTACCAGAGGCGAGAATCTTCGGATTCTGCCCCAATGCCTCCTCAGAAGTATACCCCGTTATTTTGGTAAATGCGGGATTAATCTTGACTATATTGTTTTTTGAGTCTGTTATGGTCACAGCCTCTTTACAATTATTAAAGAGGCTGAAATAGATTTGATTTGCGTCAATACTGTTTGGCATTGTGCTACCCTAAATAATAAACAACGTTGTTTCTATTATTTATGTTAGCTAGCCAACCCGTGACTATTCAGTCTGTTAATGAGCTGTATTTCTTTAGCAGAGAATTCTTCACGAACATTTTCATTGTCGTAAATAATGCCGTCCATTGCAGAAATAAACATTTGACGGTTGCGCACTTTTTCTGCTGTAACATAGATGCGTTCTGGCACAATAATGCTGACACAGGTAATCGCACCATTTAGTGTTTCTTCATCTTCATAAAATGCACAGAATGGCATTGCTAATTGAATATCGTCAGCATCAAGTGATTCAAACTCTGCTACGATTTCCTTCAAACCTGCACAATTACCGCCATTAAGAATGATAAGCGTCTTATGGTTTCTTGCCCAGTCTCGGTATGTATGATGCTGACCATTCCAACCCAGCTTTGAAATCAGAACTTCATCATACTTCTCACGCATCTCGATAAAGCTATGCATCGATTGAATGCCTTTACCAATTGAACCGATTTGAAAATGAACAAATGAATATGCACGCATAACTTCTCCTAAATGTTGTGACTAGTGATTTTGCCAGTTGTATCATCAAAACTGTAGGTGCGCATAAGAGGCTCACCATCAGTAAGAAACTGCTTTACCAAACGAATATGCTTTTCTTCTTGACCTTTAAACTTGAAACCTGGTGAGGTTGTCCAATAATGACTCCCTCTGTCAATAACATCATAAACTGCATCTGGTTCTTTATCATCACTAAACTTTGACACGGTAAAGTATGTAAGTGCTTGTCTACGAATAGTATATTGAACATTAAAAATCTCATTCAGTTTCATTATTTTCCTTATTCAGATTGATAATTTGAATACCACTACCCATTTCAGGAACATCATATCCTGGGAGAATGATATCTTTGTCTTTAGGTTGGTATGTTTCACCAAAGATCGCCTTTGATACTTTGCGATAATGAGCACCGAGGAACTTGTAATTGCCAATTGATATCTGACAATTCATATACATCCATGTCAGTTTAGCTTCTTTTTGGATATCAATAATTGCAACACGAGTAAAGTGTTTTGGCGAGATAATACCGATATGACCACAAGTACCAAGAACATCAAGGCTCCAAGTATGGTCAAGACCACTGCCGGCAAAATCACGGACGAGGCGTTTGTAATGTTGAGTTCGTTTGTTAATATCCCAATTATCAGGTAGACCGTCTCGTGATCTACGTGATAGTTGCTCAAGAGCATCTTCGTCAGGGACTAGATAACCAGGAAGATTATCGGTTTCGATTTCGATAATAACAGCATCATCGAATTTATCATCTTCATTTTCTTTAACACAAGCAAGACTAAAATGCATTGCATATGCATCAGTAAGATAGATAGTGTCTGAATTTGATTCGATACTATGTTTCCAGTTTGATTGATTTGTTGCTGCACGGGGAAGAAGACCGGTCTTCTTGATCTTCTTCCAGTTTTTAAGACTTGTTCCGTGATATACTTTCATTATAATCACCATCAATATTCGATATGGTAATTATATCATTAAACATATGAAAAGTAAACATCAAATATTAAAGAATGATATGTGTGCTCTACCTGCTTGCACACTACCAAATTTAATAACTACATTATTTGCATCAATAAGTTGTACTTTATCAGGATAAACTATTGACCAGCCTGCGCCATCCTCCTCATAAATTTGTACAACACAATTAAAGCTATTTCGATTATGTGGAATATACCAGGTATCAGCGGCAGTATTTACTACAAGCACTACACCCTTCTGCCCGATATCAGAAATAGCTACGCCAGTAACTACACCGTTTATCTTACCCAGTACTTGGTTATCAACAAGATCAACAAATGATAATTGTCTAGGACCAGTACCACGTCGTACCGGAATAGTTTCAAGAGGTGGATCAATTGTTACATAAGGACGTAACGGTAATTCTATCTGAATAAAATTTTCAAATGCTGACATATTATACGGTCTCCTGAATATCTATTTGAAGTAGTCCTGAGGTATTTGATCCAGCAAATGCCGCATCGGATAACCACAAATAAGAACCAGTTGGCGCATAGTTGCCAGACCCGTTAGCAATAGAGTAGCCTTGGAAGTGATCGCCAGTATCATTATACAATGTTAAGAGTGATGATCCAGTATAGCTAACAATTGTTTTACTTATGGTTGTAACACTGGTACCAATAAACACTAATTGTTGGAATGCAGGTACTGTGATCGTTCGATTAATAAATCCACCAATTGTGTAACTGGTATTTGCTAGTACGACTGGTATTCCTGAACGACCAACAAATGTTACAACCGATGAAAGTGTTTGTACGCCTTTAGCATCAGTGTCTTTCACATTTATAAAATTCGTGAAAGATGTACCACTGCCTGACCATGCATTTGTGATAACACCGCTAGTACCAACAATACTTCCAGCAGGCGCGCCTGCAAGATTCTGATTAGATGTAAATGATATCGATGTATTATTGCCGCCTGCGCTAGATAGTATTCTTGCCGCACCATAAGACATTGTACACATTGCTGCAACGTTTGCAATAGTGACTGCTGCAGTAGATGTCACAGTTTTATTATTTTCTACACGTGTAGCACTTATCAGATAATTATTGGTTCCATAAGAATAAGAACCACCAATTCGTGTAACCGTTTTTGATGTAGCATAATCAGTTGGTAATGTTACTGATAGATCACCATTGGTTGCTGTGTAATTTACTGCTAATGTACCAGATGCTAATGTGATTGTCGCATTTACTGTGGCAGTTTCAGCATTCTTAATTGCTGTCTGAGATGCCGGATAAGTAATAGTAACTGTCCCAATAACCGGGCTTGATTGATTCAAGGTTTTATTATTTGTGGAACTGAATACTGCACCCCATGTAGGTAGAGCATCTTTTGCGCGGACAGATAATACTAAACCACTACCTGCGCCTGTACCAATTGATATATTGCCGGTAACTGTTTTGAATCCTACACCTGCACTGTTTATTGCACCGACTGTTAGTTGTTGAACGGTGTCAACAACACCACCTGCGACTGTCTCAGCTGATACTGCAGAATTAGCTACAATACCTGTTACTGATATGGTATCACCACTCTTTAATTCTGTTTGCGCACCTGGATTATTACCAAGCGTTAAGCTGCTAAATACTGGACCGGCCGCTGCAACATTAATTACTGCTGAAACTTCTGATCCCGTCGACGATTTTGCAGTCACTACAGTATTACTTACAACACCGATTAAATCGATCGTTCCAGTAAAATACCGTTTATCATTGGCATCTTCTGTCAATGTAACAACTCCAGATACCGGTGACATAACGACACCGGTATCTGTTGTTATTGTTACAGTTGGAGAATAGAAGTTGCCTGGTCCCTCAGCAACAATCGTTACTCTAACATTTGATGTATTCGTGTTACCTGTTAAAATGACCTTATTCACAGGAACAGTACCAGCAACATATGTTTTTCCACCAACAGAACCCGTTGATGATGGAGAGATATCCGTAATGAATACCGGCGCCATTCCACCTGAGGTAAATTGTGCATCAACATATTGCTTTGTTACTGCTTCAAGTGGTGCTGCCGGGTCTCTAGATAAAATTGCACCCTGGTAAATTTTCATTTATTCATTACTCCATAAACCAATAATTACTTCTATTTATTATAAAACAGGTGAAGCTATGTAACAGCTCACCCACCATGGACACATATGTCATCTAACGCAGTATTGAAATTATCACGTGCATTTATATAATCACTTGCAGCATTTCTTAATTCTGGACAATCTGTAATAAAACAGGCAGCATTTGCAAAGTGTCCAAATCATATGGTGCTGCATCGTAGTTACTCATAAATTCAGCTAATGTCATATCTAAATCCCAATTCAAATAATTGATTAACGGTATTATCGATATTGTTGTAAATATGCAGTATCCCAATACCACCTGCGCTTCGCCATTCATCAATATTGCTTTCACGATCATCTATTAACAGATATCCAGGCCTAGCAAATTTCTTTTTGTCACGTGAATATGGACCAATATGCATTGGTATATGTGATCCTAAATGTATATTAGTCCAATCTCGTTTTTGTGCTTCAGCGTCTGGCATACCAACTTTTCTAGGTATAGCAGTCAAAATTTCTGGATGATGTGGTAAAATTAAATTCCAGATACGCATAAACCCTTCGCACATATCTAGATTGCGATAAAAATTATCTTCCTTCATAATAGCGGCCCACATCTCATCATCAGGTAATAAATTATCGCCATTATCCGGTGAAAAACCAGTTAAGATTTTAACTGCTTTATCAAAGTCAGCACATACTCCATCCATGTCCGAATAAATCTTCGTTATTTCCATTTCACCATTCCATTAATTTGCTACTATTTATCAATTTAATTAACACATCACCATGACATTTTTCAGGTTTGCAATGACAGCCGAGTACTTTACCTTGCAACTCACATAAACTCGCCATCAGTTGCGGCTGTTGTAATATCCACTCTTCATATTTTCTTATTACTTCGGCTCTAGTACCATCAACTCCTATCTTAAACGGATTACCCCATTTTGTATTACCATATGTAGGTATCCGTCCAATATAGACGTCGTACTCTGCTTTATTACAGTTGACTACACGTGTCATTTAAAATGATGACACCGTGCTGATGATTTTGCTAATAACTTTGAGTGCTTCAATCAATACCATTTTATTTTCTTCATCAATTAACTTTTCATCTAATTCAGTGATATGGAGCGCATCACTGATCAATTCATCATATTCACCTTTAGTTAAATACCCATGTTCATATTGAAGTACAGATGATTCTACTTTACGTGCACGATCAGCAATAAACTTATTTTTGCTGTTTGCATAGTCGGTGATTACCTGAAGGTCCATTATTTTCTCCCCATTGTGATTAATGTGTGTTCAGCGGCGGTTTTTATACCATCGATTTTCAATTCGCAGTATGCTTTAGATGGCGTTTTTCCATCATCATAAGCTTTTACCATATCAGAAGTCATTTTTGTTAAGACGAGACCCGCATCGTGATAAACTGTATCACCTCTATAACGGGTTGAGATTTCGTAATTTGTAATTTTGTATTGTAATACTGGCAAGTCTGCTTTAATTTTAGTAGTTTGATCACAACTAGCAACCATCGTAGTGGAATAGGTCATTATTTCTGCTAGCTTATCATACTGTATAGAATCATAAGCGACAACGCCTGCACAACCTGTTGTGAATAACACTAATGCAACTAGTAAATTTCGCATAACTGTTTCTCCGATTCAATAATTATATTGTATTTATAAGAACCTAAATGCACAAAAGGACCACCGTAATGATGGTCCTTTTGGAAAAAAGAATGTTAGTCTGTGTTATTCATAATAACACGTTCACCAGCAAAGTAATTTTGGTTTGATGGCATTTTTACGATTGTGCCGTCAGATCGTTTGACAGTCACATTGAAATGTTGAGGCAATGGAAAAGGTTTATCTGGTCTAGCAGTTGCTTCGCATACTCTGCGAGCAAGAGCTGGATTCCAACTACAGCGGTTTTCAACAACCTGTGTATCATAGACAGGTTGTGAGTCGATAATCTGAACAACTTCCTGACCCGCTAGTGCATTAACAGATAGCATCATCAAGATAATTGCTGCAAATTTCGTTTTCATATCTAACTCCAAAGTAATTGAATATGATTTATTATATACTAAACGTATGAATAGTAAACAATTATTTTATCGGTTTCACATATTTGGTTAAAAATGACAATGTCGAATCTAACTTAATATCACCAATAATACCATCACGGCAAATAGCAGCTAGAAGTTTTCGACATGTAGTTGCAGTATCACATCTATAATGTGAATGATAGATGTAGTTCCATAACGTAGTCGAACTATATAGTCCTGCCGGCGTCGCTTTAAGATGTTTAATTGCCTCTTTTACGGAAGCACATTGAGGTTTATGTTTAATCAAACCAAACCACGTTGGCGGGCGAGGATGTAGCAAATTATGAATATAATCTAGTCGTTCTAGACGTGTCTCAGATTTAACTTTCTTAGCATAATTGATACATGCTTGCTTTGCATCTTCTTGTGAAATACTGATTACGAAATTTTTCATTTACCATCTTTCAATTGGGCATTTTGATTGGACATACTTCACCTTAAACATCACTATACAACCACATTTGCTACATTGATTTATCATCGACCTATAATATTCACATACTTGACATACTGATTTCCGTTGCTCTTGCAACTCAGGCGGGGCGAATTCAGCAGTGCCAGAAAGCGTTTGCACAACTGCGTCAACCACATTAAAAGATTTAGATGTGATTGACGCTGGTTGACTTGTTGTTATTTTCTTACTGCAATTGCAACCCATGCTGAATAGTTTCTAAATTCGGTTCAATTTCAAATTCTCTACCGATTGTTAAATGGATATCAAGATTAGTATCAAAACCTAGTTCTTGTCTAATTTCCTGAATACGATTAGACCTAACTTGTAACCACCAAAATTTCCAATTATTACTGATCACTGGCGAGTATTCAAAGTAAATCTTTTCACCTTGATGTTTTTTCCATGCATCTTGATATTTCTCAGCAACTGGAATGCGACCATTAAGAACCGTGATATGTGGTTTCCAAACAGGTAACTGAAGAGAAATACCTTTCTCTTGTTGCATCCACCAGGTGTAATATTTGCAGATATCGCCAGGGACGTTGAGCACAATCCACCAGTCATCCGCACGTCGAGCCTTTTTAATATCAGGTCTAACAGGATTGTAATCAATCCAACCGAAACCACTTAACCATTCCATTACATACTACTCCATTATGGTAGCCGAAGAGAATTTCGAAATCTCGACCTGTCGCGTGTAAGGCGACCGCTCTTCCTCTGAGCTATTCGGCTAATTCATTAAACACTAAATCATCCAATGTCCACACTACTAATTTATAGTGTTTACGCGTTTCATTCCATTTTAAATCATCTAATGCTGTTTTGCGTCCTTTAACTTCTAACAAATAGCTTTCATCATTGCATTGTGTTATGGTAAAATCTACAATATAAGTTCTAATTACACCATCTTCATTCATATATGGTATACGTGTTGTACTATGTGTCCAGTCTTTAATCTTACCCTCTTCTTTCCATTTAGAAAGAATTAATGCTGCTCGTAATTCCCAAGTTCCTTGAACTTTATTACCATCAACATCAAACCATTTACATCTACCACCACTAACAACTCTAGAACCGTCAGCATAACTAGTTATTAGTCTAATTGATTGAAGTTTTGATAATTTTGCCTTTGATTTATTACTCCAATTTAGAGATTTCTTTTTTCCTAATTGCGACTTACTTAGTGTTTCACCTATTCGTTTTACACCATCATGTGTTTCTTTCGTGTGACCTTTATTCCAAATCTCAGATTGCAATTTAAAGCCATCATGCACAATTCTAATATGTTGAGCAATTCCTAATTTCTTAATTGCCTTTTTACAATGAGGGCATTCAACATGATTATCGTCAAGTACAAGATAACGATCTTGAATACTCTTTTTACTTCTATCTACACCGTCACATTTATCAACATGCCGTTTATATGCAGTAACCCCTATTTCTCTACTACACTTTAGACAAAGCTCTTTATTAACCATAACTACCTCCATATGTTATTTATAGAGGTAGTTATTGAGAGCTCTACCGATAGAGCTATGATAATTAACTCAATAGCATTTTTACTCTATCCATGTTATCCTTAATTTCAGCATTCTTTATAACCATCCTAGTAAGGTGTTCACATGCAGGATGTAATGCTTTATGTGCTTTTAACAAAATTTCTGATCGGCTTTGCAATACTTTAGCATCAGCAGCAGGATTAATTTCTCCCTTATCTAGCTGATTTAAAAATGCTTGTTGAATCGGTGTCAGTAATCCCGGCGATCTATTAACGAGATGTTTATAATTTTCAATAATACGTTGACACTTTCCATTATCTTTCTGATATTCTTTTAACAACAGAACAACTGCCAACTTAATAACAGATGTTGAAAGACCACGTTTAGTTGTAGTGGTTGCATGAGCATTAAACACATCGAATTCATATGACAATTTATTGTACATGTTTTGAATTTGGCCAGTTGCAATTTTTGAACCTTTGTCACCTGTCACACATGTGACAGCTAAACTACAAACAGCTGAGATTGCCGGCGGCAGACCTAGCCTATTTGCTATAGACCTAATCATGCCGCAATCCATATCCTGTGTTGCAGATACATCAAGTCCATATGAAACTGCCATTGTTACCGGTATCCCAGTTTCAATAATAGCAGCCAGACGATGTTGACCATCACATAGATTACCATTAATATCAAAAGCAACACCTTGATGAGTAATTTTCCATCCACCATCACGAATAATTTGTGCGTAATGGGCCGAACGCGCAGGTCTAAATGATCTGTAATTGTTATTATTTTTTGTCATGAATTCTGCAGCAAGCTTCGGAGTAATCACAACAAAATTGATAGTAGGTGTCATCTTTCTCTCTTAATTTAAAAGGATTATCAAAATAATTTTGTGTTTTGCTTTGTTTTCTTCTTTGCTTCAACTAAGATTTGTTCCTCTAAACCTTTTTCCCAATTACAGTGACAGCACATTGTCTGGGTGTTACTGAGTTTATCTTTGCCGGCAATTCGCGCTTGATATTGCGATTTTGCTTTTGATGCTTGATCTTTTTACCACGAGTACCTTCATCGTCAAAGTGAGCTTTACACGCAGTTTTCATCACATTGGTATTCGATTGCATTTTGTTTCTCCGTATTAAAAAGTTATTTGATGTTACAGATTCATTATATCATAAGAAAAAATAAATGTAAACTATTTTTGAACGTTATTTAGAATTCTTTTCATTAGTCCCAAATATCAATCATACAATCTATAATCATACCTACAAACTCGACAACAGAACCCGTACCAATTACAATATCGGTAATTACCCCTATTACGAGACCACCAATCATTCCATATAGAGCATATATGGAAGAATTGATAGTGCCACCTAAAGTATAACCTATACCTGCACCGATCAGAGCAAATATGATTGTGAACATTTTATTCTTCGATAGTAAGTGGGATAACTGATAATGCTTCAATAGCATCAGTGTTAATCATAATCTGTGATACTAGGTGTTCTTCATTTTGGGTCAAACCAAATGGTGTAAATAGACTTCCTTCAAATGTTATTGAAGACAATTCAGATAAATCTGAATAAACTTCGCGCATTTCCTTAATAGCCTCATCTATAGTGCTGCCACCTGTCATATCATTTTCTGTTACGATAGATGAATGATAAAGTGTACCAGATTTTGTGCGCACAACCACCTTTAAAGCATTTGCCATCTCAAATTTCCTTTATGTATTATTTTGCTTCGAATGGAAGCGGTTTGAGTTCCCAACTATCGATTTTATTTTGCATATGCTCAATATCTTTATTGATATACGAAATATCGCGTTCAGTATGTGCAATATGCATTTTGAGCAAACTATCCCAATTTTCATCACCAGGAACAACTACCTCATCGGGTTTACCATGAACACGACTGGGGTTTGTAAATGATCTGACCTTACCAGTCTTCAAATTGTCAAGTTTTTTCTCAGATTTTTTCAAATACTGTTGCAATATCGGCATATATGCTATGCACGCATCAGCTGATTTTTCATAAGGTTGACGATGAACACCAAAACAATCACCAACAATATAACCATAACCAGGTCTTTGATAACCATGATGCACCATTGCATAGAGGTCACCAGCTTTTCGCAGTTTTTGCAATGCGCCGCAAATTGCACAATGGCCAGAGTTCTCACCCATTGCTGCAAGTTTTGCAGCTTCTGCTCTTTTAGCACGCTCTGCATCAAGACTACCAAGACCGAGTTTTTCAATCACGGCAGCTTTAATGTCTTGGTACATCTGAGTGCGATTAAAATCGAGGAAATCATAACCAAGTTGTGAAACTCGGGTGATAACCTTTTCAACGTTTCCTTTATCATCACTAAAGACCATTGTCTTCGTAGGAAACCAAATTTCAAGAGTAAAACAGAATGGCCGGTGATTTGAATTGTTGTTCTTAATATCAGAAATATTTTGAACATACATTTCATCAGAACGTTTCGGCAAATCAGGAATCTTTGCAACTAGGAATTTGTTAAATGCCTCTTTGATTTCTTCAGCATCTGCAGCTGTTTCGGCAGAGATTTCATAAACTTTTGGATTTTCACTATCACGAACATCCCAGCAATTGAACTTACCATGACCTACGCCCGTAATACGATTAAGAATGCTACTATTATTGAGATATTTTTCTTGATAGGTAGTTCGAGTTTCTTCAACCTTCCAACCTAGATGAATAGCAACCTGCATAAGTTGCTTTGGTGACACAGAACTACCTTTGCGAATACGCATCATTGCGTCATTCAGTTTAGCGGCTTGGTCATCTTCAAAGAGTTCTTTAACTTTCACGATTATTCCTAATCAGTAATTCATTAATTGAATGTATTATATCATAAGTGCGTTTCCATGTATACTACTTTATTGCATGGAAACGCACTAACATTCTATTTATTTACTGATTAGACAATTACCAAACTTGTTCCACATTCAGAACAGAATTTTGCAGTCGCCTTATTAATTTTACCACAACTAGTACATTCAGGTTTTGCTTTAACGGTAACTGCAACAGGAATCGGTGTACCACCTTCTGTTTCACTGAGCAATTGCAACATGATAACATGGGTCTCATATTCCATTTCACCAACTTCAACTTTAACAAAGTTTTGATTTGAAACTGAACCCGCTACCGTGACCCCTGCTTGATTAACAAATGATTGAGCGGTAATACCTCGGGCACTACTACACTGTATACTCGAAAGTGATTTGTTAACCGGTGATGAATCAGCATAAGAAGCATCACACGTAGAGCTACCCCAACTATTTGACTGACCTAATGAACCACTAATACCCTTTGTAATTCCTCTGTTGTAAAAATCTGGACCGCCGCGATATAATGTCGGTTTTACTGCTGGCTTTTCAAATTGAAACTCGATTCGAATAAGACCATCTTCGATACCTACACCGCGATGTTTTTCAACATTGGCAGTTCGTTCAATGAATTTAAATCGATTACCCGACAACAGATTACCATTAGCAATTGATCGTTCTAAATCTACTGAACTGTTTGATTCAACGATGATTCCGTTATTTGTTACATTTTTACCGTCAACAGATACCTTAACTACTGCCCGGGTGTTATTGAGATTTTTGAAATAGAGTGAATACTCCGCGCCAAACGGTATGAACACTTGATCGTTGAATTCACGTAATACTTTACCATTGGACTTGATGGCGACCGCCAGGTTTGACTTGTACATCATTTGATACTCCTCTTATACTGGGTACAGACTAAACCCATAAGTTAATTAAAGTCTGTTGATTTGAGAGTAAATCATTTCACTCTCAAATTTATTTATAGCGCGCCGCTATTACAAATTTGGGCACTGTCTTGCGAATTCGGCATCAGCCCAGTTTAATGTATTTTCAACAGCATCCATTACCGAATACAAAATCTTTGAAATGATTAATGCTTGTTCCATTGAGTCAACAATATACAACCCGTCTATACTACCCAACTTTTTTAAATGAGCTAACACGAGTGCACGAGCTTTACGTGATTCAGTATAGAGCTCCATATTGCTTTTAAGTTCTTCTGCAGGCAACTCATCAATATACACGATAACATATCTTGACACACCAGAATGTAACACTGACATAATAGAGAAACCTGTTTCAGCCAATGAACCAAGACCGTATGTTTCTGCTAATACCGGGAAAACGATAATGTCATCATTTGCTAGGTGTTCAGCTTCGGCGACAGCCTCTTTAGGTTTCCATGTTCCAACAGGTAATTGTGGGTTGAAATAATTGAAACCCTCTGCGGTGTATTGACGAATAAACGTATCACGCCAAGTTGAATCACCACAAGTACCAAATAAACCAATACAAATATCATCCTTCATACTAATCTACTTTCGCAATATTAATAACTTCTGATTTTAAAGCGCTGACTGATCTATAAGATACGGCCATAAATGCATAATCTGATGCTATAGATTCAATTCCATGGTTAGGATGATCTACATATTCATCAGGTACTCGTATAGTTGCCTTAACTGTTACTTCATATGTGACCACATTAATCTCCATAGCCCAAAATGGCAGACGTATCTGCCATTTACTAACTTAATTACTTATTCCCAGGCTGACAGTCCGTAATAATGCGATGACGGAATATCATCATTACGTTTGCAATGATGATACTTGTTACCATACAGAATTGCTGGGATGGATTTTGTTCCTTGAATCGGTTTGCCATCACGTTTATGAGCAACATACTGCGGCTCAAAAGTATTAGCAGCCTCGATTTCCGCGAACTCGAGCGCCTTTGCAATATGCGCAACAGATGCATCTACCGTGATACAGATATCACCAAGGTTTGCAACATGGACAAATACATCAACATCACCAGAAATTGCCTTGCATTCCTTCACTGTGCCTGCCAGAATGTTGCAATAGTTTGCAACATCCGTTTCAGTGCCTTTAATCGTAATTTCAACTTCACCGCCGAAACCCTTACAGCTCAGTACAGCGCGCATAATCTTATTCATCGTGAAACTCCTTTTAGTAAGGGTATAACAAAATTAAATACACTTATATCTAATTTAAGTATCAATCATATCATATATCGCAATGAAAGTAAACAGTTTTTGAAAATATTTTTAAACTATTTACCGACCTTGCATACTTTGAATCATATCTGCTTCATCTTGCGGGTCTAGACGACAAAGTATCACCCAACCTGTTTCCGTCATTTGCCAGAAAAAACACGAGCCGGTAACAGTGTGCCAATAGGGATTGTTTCAAGACTGGGACATGGTTGTGTAGTTCCTATTGGTATAATTAACGGATTTTGTGGCATATTATTTACTTACTGTTCCGTCTAGTGCCATCTGATTGTCGATGAGTTTAGTGAACATATCGGTAATTATTTGTTCTTTGACATTACCAAAAAATTCTATACGATTTCCGTTTGGTCGTCGAACAGACAAAACAACCTCTACTGCATTTCCAGTAGGTTTATTCTTTGACATTCTTGCGCGCCATTTACTAGTAGTCATGGGTTTGATCCTAGTGATTAATCAGTGACTCGTTTATTCCACTGTTCTGCAATTTCTGCACGGAGTTCTTCGAGAGTTTCAGGGTTGGTGTTATTGTCGTTATCATACTGCATTTTACAACCAGGACAAACTATGCGGTGACAACCTTTATGATTAGGGGCATACTCATCCCTATCCTCTTCTGTATAACATTTGCACCAATCAACTTCACTACCGCAAAATGGGCAATTTCTTAGAGTCATTTATTTACTCCTTTATACTGGTCAGTAACATCAATAATGTCTTCAGGTGTTATACCGTTATATCCACACCAGGTTGACCAAACATATTCAGCATCATCATTATGACCTGATTCACCAATCAATTGATAGACCCTACCGGAACCCGTTACACCGATATTTGTTTCATTGTCAAACTTTACTATCTTCGATGACACTCTACCATCATAGGTACCCATATTAAAACCTGTGAGATGCCTCGTATTCAAACTTTTTACTTCATAGACACGCCACTGGGTAAGCACAATTTCAGGGTCTTGATCAATAGATTCCGGTTTATAAACACCACCGGTTAAAATCAACAATTCTATTTCGCTATCTGGCATACTATTCCTTAATATGGAGCACCACAGTTTGGACAACTATGGGTAGGGTTAAATACTCGTACTTTAATTGATAGACAGTATTTACATCTTGGTGCTGGCTTATGTGATGTGTTTGTTGGTATTTGTGCAGCAACCAGAGGACACCATGCCATTCCATCGAATATAGACATAACATTGTTATGCTGATTAAAATATGCATCACCAATAATGGGATTTACTGGTTGAGTTGCTTGTATTGTGATACCTTGAATCATTTTGAATTCCATTGTTTGGTGGGTGCCGTGGGGTTCGAACCCACTATCACTGGATTATGAGTCCAGGGCCGATACCATATTGGCGTGACACCCATTTTCTGCAGTTGCATTATACCACTTAAGCTTCCCGCCCATTTACTTACAAACTTTTTTCTTCTTCAAACCAATCAGGATGATTTCGCATATCACGAACTAGATGATCAAGAGCTTTATCTATTGTCATATCGCGATCATAAGCAACGTAAATACCATTACCATCACCCTTTTTACGGATAATAAGAAAAGCATCACCTTCATAATGATCAACATCATCAAAACGAAGAAAAGATTTTAATGCATTAAGTCTATCGGTATCTGTAATTTCCATGTTACCTCCTAATTGTTATAGGGCTGGTGATTGGATTCGAACCAATAATAATGCCACATAGTTTGTCCTATGCCTAGGACGCACCATATTACTTCAGCATTGTTTCAACGGTTTCGCATCGCTGCAGCAATGCGTCAGGTTTAAGAGTCCCGATAGCCGTCGTGTCTTCCCTTAACACATTCACCAGCACTATAACAACTACATTGGCGCCCGAGAGGCTTCTATTCTCTCAATTTAGACAGTGATGCCGACCACCGTTTCATCTAAATCGTCTCTATACCAATCCATACTCACTGAGTACTCAACTAGTATTTTCGTCAGCTTTCTTTTGAGACACACTAGGGAGTTGAACCCTAATGGGGCATATTAGTTTAAGGAAACTTACCACTTCAGTTTTCACTGCCGTTTAGTAGGTTACAACATACAAGTCATTTATCAGACGTTGCCTACGCTTTCTGATAACACATTGGCTCTTACATTGTTGTTCGTGGTCTGGACTTTGTCTTTACCATTGAAACCCAACTATCAAGTTTGTTCACTGCACTATGCCAACACCCCGGAGCGCGCGATGAAGTGGCACAACTTGAATCCTCGTCAGATTACTTTAGGTACTTCCCGTTAAGTCTCTACACCTTCTTTTACGAAATTTTACAGGTTTCAATAACCAACGTAAAAGCTTGGCTCGGCGTTAACATACAAGGTCAGGGTTTCATCACATACCATTGGGCTTAGCAATGGGATAGTACCTGCTTTCATAATTACTCTTGTGAAGCATTCGCCGACTTTGAGAAGATTCACTCAACCTCGCACCTCCGTCCTTACAGCTTAGTTTTGAGGAGTTCTAGGACAAATTCTATGGGGTTGCTTTACCGTCTTTCGATTACACCATTACGCTTCATCGAGTATCTGTTGCCCTATCCACCATGATATGGAAATTTTGATTCCAAATGAATCATCAGGTCAGAAATCTTTTTGAAACTACCAGTGTATTTTTCGGTAGTGCCCTTTCATGGCGTCTCACGACGTGATATCAATTAGCATTTTACTGTCAAACTATCTGGCCGGCAACCTTTATGGTTGCACCGTGACTCCACATCTTTTTAACACAAGTCCTGTGGTTGCTTGTGAGCTAAATGAATTTCGTTACTACTAAATTTATAAAGAGCGATAATACGTTTTGAATCAATAAATGCATTATATACTTTTCATCAGAAAAGTAAACTGCTTTTTAAAACAAATATTTGTAGCGAGTATCGTGTATGCCGAGCGGATTAATATGCGTTGGCGTTCTTTCAATTTCAAGAAATGCCTGCATAGCCGGATTACGTGCATTTTTTGCAACTTCCCAACTCAATGCAGCACGCAATTCAGCAATCAATTCATCCTTTGTAAGGTCTACTGGGATGCTTTCAAGTTCAACGATATCAACATCGGCTTCATAAACTGTTTCTGCAGCATCATAGATGTGCACAAGTATTCCTGTACCACTGCCTGATGTTATCCGGTAATAATTCATATTTGCACGTTCAGCATTGAATCTCTTACCGTGATTCGCTTCAATAAAATTACCATGTCGCTTTGATGTTGGGTGATATGGAAATTTGAAATCGAGAGATTTAGTAATTTTGATAACCACTTGATCATTAGACATAACAATCTCATTTGGTTAGTTGATGAAATCATTATATCACTAATCATATGAAAAGTAAACTAATCTTTTTTCCATTCACCAACAATTGGAATTCCGTTCCTAGTGAGATAATTAATTACGTGAACGGTATTATCACGGTAAAGCACTTCACCTGTTTTATAACTTATCGCAACGATGTAATCAGTGCAGAGATGTATGATTACTACGCCATATTCTCTTGCTGTGTCTTCATTCATCTTCATTCCTTATCCAGTTAGATTCTGGCGCATACATTTTTGTTCTAACGATAGCGTGATGTATGGCAACTCTGAATAACTCCTCAGAATCAGTATCATCATTAGCATCTAACAATTTCAAAAAGACTTTATCAGTAAAATCTTTTTCATCTTGTGTTAAAGGTGCACCCTGTTTAGTATTGTTTGTACTAACAGGTAGATATTCTTCACATGTAACTTCTTCATCAGAATCAATGACATCATTACCTGTCACAACAAGCTGATAACCATTTGCAAATTCCACAACCTGCAGCGGTAAAACCATAAGGTTCGTTTTAATCGTATCTTGAACCAGACCTATCTTACCAACATACGTGTTGCAAATATTTTTATCTTCAGGATCGTATAAATCATTGTCCTCAAGCTGAGTAAGTGAATCGTGGTCAACAGATATAATTCTAACTTTTCTTTGGTTCATCAGTAGTTCCTCACTTCCCAAATTATAGTATTACGATGTGAAATATTACCAAGAGGATACTTGTAACAGCTAAATTCTATTACATGGTCTGGATATAATTCAACTAATGCTTCAAGATCAGAGAAACTGTTTGGACAACAGTAATGCTTCAATGTTTCTCTTGCTACAATGCCTGTTGAAGTTCTTGCAAAATTCAAAAGAGCATTACGCATCTGCGTTTTCTCAGTACTCCAAAATAAATTCCACCCACGATGATCATAACAAATTTCACCTTGTGCAAGTAAATATCTATCAGGGGCCGATTCATTGAACCGATAATTAGACAAAGAATCTTCGGCCGTCGATTCTATCTGTGTAACAGGAATTTCATACCGGGTCAACTTACTGTTAGGTTCAATATGCCGCATCGTCACCAAACCGGAGTATGGTGCAATATTAGCCAGGCAGGGCCAAGACCTCAGCTTGTTGCCGAATTCTTGATTCTGCCATCTAATGTAGTAATCAGATTTGTTTAGAACAGGTTTCATCATTTTACAATTCTGGGGCAAAAAAGACTGTCGCCGATCGTCTTAGGAAATCTATCGCCGGTGTTTGCAATAATCCGTGCCTCATCTGCGTCAGACTCACATTGAGCCACACCGATAAAATAATGGATTTGACTGGTAATATCATCATAACCTTTAACGATGCCTATGCTATAACCATAACCATCTTTAAACCACATAGTATCTAATACTTCCATGACAATTCCTTAATCATACAACCACCAAATTCCATTAACGCAACGGTGATCTGAGAGCTGAAGTTCTTCCTCAGTACCAGTTTTCAATGCAGTAATAAATTCCATTTTATAGAGATTGCGCATATACCATTTACTGAATTCTTTTGCATAGCACTTATGGTCCCAATTTGGAGGAGTTTCTCCATGGAACAGTGCATTTATTTTTGCGAGAATTTGATCTTCGGTATTACCGTACCGAAATCGGTAGAAATTGTGATTTGTCTTCCAATTTTTATCAAACTCGGTATAATACTCAATAAGACCAAGTTGATAATCGATATGCTGCTTTTTATTCCATGCATTTTTACGACGATATGTACGTGACATTTGACACCTCCGTTAAGTAACATTAACGGGTGTCATACTCCAAAAAGAATTTCATAATTGGCTCCATTTTACGATTTACGAATACTGCCGCCAGCGCGACAGTTGCCGCCGATGTCATCACAATTCACACTACCACCGGCAGTAACATTACCACCAACATCATCGCAATTCACACTGCCACCGGATGTAACATCACCATGAACATCATTACAATTCACACTAGCATCTGTTGTTAGATTACCTAGCACACCAATAATTTTGATATCTAAATGTTTGACAACAGAATCATTTTCAACAACCACACCATCAATTTTCAAAACACCATTTACAATACTGACATTGTTACCATCATAAACAGAATTACCGATAGTCACTGTAGCCATCTATTTCTCCAATGTATATTTCAATACCGTGATAGGAACTTCTACATTTTGTAGATTGTATTCTCTAACCGGGCCCATTAATTTATTGCAACAAAAAACTGTTTCAACTTAGTGATAGGTGGATATTTGCGATTTATGTTATCATTGTCTAGTACAACATAAGATACTTCACGGGTGATTACATCATACTTAATACCCTCAATCTTCACCTGCTCAAGTGTTTCAGCTTTATACTTTCCTATCCATGCAACATCCTCGGCATATCGCAATTTCATTAATACGCCTTACGCATAATATTTGATAGTTGAGCTAATTCAGCAGCATTAAGTTCTGTTATCCGAGTTTCTATCCATTTACGAACAGTTTCAAACATCTCAATAAGGGTTTGATACTTTTCGTGTTGTTTCAATACCTCTTCAACCTCACTCGTATAATCCTCATCCATCATTATGGACAATTCCTTAATGATTCGATTCTTTTCGCTTTGGAGTTTTTGGATTCGTTGTGTAAGTTCAATAAGCTGTTCTTTTGTTTTGAACTTACCACTATATCGATCGTGGAATGGCTTATCGATTTCCCAAAGTTCACAAAGTATCCAATGGAAACGCCATTTGCAAAGTTCATCAAATGAAATTGTTTTAGTCAGATCAACTTTATTCATTTTAACTCTCTGAAAACCGACGTTCAGTTATCTCGTGCTGTTTACCATCTATTTCTACTGCAATTTTACCTATAGCAAAATCAATAAACCATTTACCTACTCGCTTTTCACGCTCATATACAATATTTTCATTATCAAATACAGTGATAAAATATTTCTCAGGATAGCTTGGCTCCATTGTTCTAGTTTTCCAACCTGACCATCTACCGGCTTCTACAGATTTTCTTATACTGTTACGTAATGCTTGAACATGGTCTTCATTTAAAAACCTCTTTTTTCCAGAGCAACTTTTACTGCAACACTCCTGTTTTGCTTTTATTTTTCTCTTTATTGTAAAAGTATTTCCACATATGACACATATTTTTTCTAAAGGAATAAATTTGGGTAGCGCTTTAATTGCAATACTAACTTTTTTGTTAATTTCTACGCGCTTCGCCCTTGTGCTAAACCCTCTAGAGCATTTTATACAACAAAAGCGACCAGATCCATATTCACCATTATGTTCAATACCACAATTTTCACAAATAGACATAGATACCTCCTATGTCTATTTATTGGTTTATTCGAACTAACAACTTTCTACTGCGTTACTCCTTAATATGGTCTCGCTGGTCAGATTCGAACTGACGAAGTCTGGTTCCCAAAACCAGTGGTATAACCACTAACCGACAGCGAGATTTTAATCTGTAAACCAACTGCGCTACCAGACTGCGCTAATAGCCGAACTAAACCTTATCGACGCTTCTTCGGAATGCCTTGCTTGTATTCTACCCAAGCAAGTTGCTTTTCCTTATCGTCAGGAAACTTTTCTGCAGCTTCCTTGAAATACTTATCGCGATACTTTGCATTTCGCTCGATCGCTTCAGCCTGCTTCTGTGCTTTGGACTTCATTGCGTTTTCTCCTATTTAAAAACATATTAGCAATTGCGCTAAATACTGCATATGCCATAAAACCTATACCTATAGTCAACATTCCGTAAACCAATGTATACATTGTTCCTATACAGGCACCAGTAATAAACAATCCACAGAAATATGAAATAGTAATCATATAGTATTAATTATAGCATAATCTATGCGCGCAAAAATCATCAACTTGCGATTTTGCTGCTGCTTGAACTGCTGCATAACCTTCCCATTGCTCAATACTTGAAGTTTCTAACATATCAAGCAATACGGAATCAGCCATTAGTTTAGTATATTCATCCCTGGATATCGTGATTTCATCATCGTGTTCGCAAGTGCAACCACTCCGACATCCAACGTTATTGTTATCACCACTACAGCAACTCATATCGTTTTCCTTTTAACTAAATGGTGCGAGTAGTCGGGATCGAACCGACATGACCAAAGTCGGCAGATTTTCTTGAACAGTCACTAAGTTTCAGTAACTGTTCCGTGGAAGTCTGCTGCGTATACCAATTCCGCCATGCTCGCAAATTCTACAACTTTTTGATATTCTTTGCTCTAAATGTATCTGTCTGTGAATGACAATTAGGACAAAGTATTCTCAAATTCGATAACACATGATTACAGCTATTACCATCAATGTGATCTAACTCACATTGAATTTCCTTTTCATTCCAACTGCTAATACCACATAGCTCACAACAATTTTTCTTTAATCCAGACACAAACAACTTTTTCTTTAACTTAAATGTTTGATACTGAGGATGTTTTCCATCAAGAATATCTTGAAGTGGAATATTACCTCTTCCTTCACGTTTAGGTTTTACTAAACCTTTTCCACCTTGATTTGGTGCATATAATCCGTATTTTACTGCTTTTCTCTTAAATGTATTAAAATGTATTCCTAATCTCGATGCTGCTTCTCCCATCGACAACGAAGCATCAATTGCATCCTTAAACTGCTGTTCCATATCAAATCTTTCATAATGTCTATGTGTTATTTATAGACACATGAAAAATTCAATCTGTTGTGTTTACCTTTTACAAAAAACTTTTAAAACCTCGCTGAACATCATTGAAGGCAGGAGGTCTAACCCTCTTTTTACAAAATGTCGTACAAACATTGTGCTATCCATTCCTTCTGACCAAGGCAACCGCTTTACCAGAATTGACGATCAGATCAACACTGTTGTCGGCTCTTTCATAGTTCAACTTTGATCAGTCCGGTTTTAAAAGTTTTCTACAATTTATAAAGAGCGTTGCTACAAAATCATTATATCAAATTCAAACTACGAAGTAAACAACTATTTTAAAATATTTTGCTCTGAAGATTGGAGTTGAACCAATATTAACCAGATTCGTTAGGCACTATTCGAGCGGCTACACTCGTGTAGTGAATCTCTCTATGTCCTTTCGCGCGCTAAGGATTTACATCAGAACAAAATACTTTAATTTGCTACAAAAGCATTATAACAAATCGCTAATTGAAAGTAAACTTATTTATAAATTATTTTATTGTTTCGAAATGGTACTTTCCAAAACCCATAAATGGGTGACCAGACTGTGAACGAATCCAATCTCTACCAGCAGATTCAGATGAAAATTCTTTGGTATAGTCACCTTCGTGTTCATCATTTTCCAGAATTTCGTAATGAAGAATTACAGTAGCAGTTTCATTAGTCATCGGGTTCATCATTATACTCCTAAATCGATAAAATAGGTACTTACTCTACCATCGTGCCGCGCTGTATAATTGTGCATCACTGTTCTAAACTTGAAAAAATAAATGCCATAAGAAGCTAATCTACAAGTTAATCCAATAATCATACTTTTAGTTCGAATATTAAATCGTAATTGTTTATCATCTAACCGAGAATAATAAACAAATTGACATTTATGATGCCGTGCAGCATACATTATAGCTTTTACGATATCAGCAATATGAATATTATGTTCTTCCAGTCTATCAACAAAATGTGAAATGTCTGAATCGAACTTTATTCGCGAATGTACATAATCTGGGTCAACATTAAGCTTATGTATGGCACTCTGCAAACCCTCTTCATTAACATCACAACTGGTGATGTTAGATATTTTTCTACGAAGTCTATAGGAGCTCATGGAGATGGTCAAGAATCCATTCTGATGGATCGCCGGTACGCGCCTTTGCAGTACCGATCGGCATTTCATCCATAAAGTGATCATAGAGTTTATCAGTCAATGATTCAGGCAGATCATCGTAATCGATATCACCGTCCACAGTTTTTCTGATAAGCTTCATCTCAACTTCAGTAAAATCAAGTACTGACATAATCAATTCCTTTTTAACTACAATGACCAACAAGAACTTTGATTTCTTTTGCATCAAAAATCGGAAGAAGCGAAGTAAAATTCTTAGCCATTTCCAAAAGATACGACTTTGATGTTTCACTTACGCTGTCGATAGCAAATTGATGAGCATTATCAATGTCAGTAAGCACCATACCGACAGTATTACTGTATGCAAGATACTTTGCGCCGCCATTATTGAAGATAACCAAAACCCGCAGGACTTTTCCTGCGATATCTTGTCTTTCGTGTTTTAGTTTCATTGCTTTGTTGAATTCAAACTGACCACGGTTTTTATACCAGGTGCGGATAGTCGTATAGTTAAAATTATCTATGCGCAAATGATCTTCGGCAATATCAGCAATGTAATTAGCCGTTCGGTCATCTATAGTCTGAGAATCTGTATCCAGCGGCAGACCGAGTGTTTGTAGGCACAGCAAGAAAAAGCGGCGTCTTACTGCATACTGTTGGGCTTGCCAAAATTCGTCTGACATTGACGTAATTTCTTTGATACCGAGAGTTTCAGCGATATGTGGAATAGCAGAAATATTCTGCATCGCGAGATAAATACGCTTCCTGCCAATTGAACTTTCAGACATCACGTTTTCCATAGTATCCTCACTTTTTAATCAGTAAGAATATTATATACTTATGTTTTGTGAAAGTAAACTAAAACAAACGATTATTGAATCATTATTTTCGAAATGGTTTGTAGATGGTGTTATTTGTTTCGAAAATTCCAGATACATTATCATAACTTATCACCGTGGATGTTATGACATGCATAGTATTTGATACTTGACCCTCAGGATCGGGATGGTCAATAGGAAACACGAATGCTCGTTGACCAATGTCAATAGTGTAATCATACCGGGTATTGTAACGTACTACTGGTTTTTCGTTATTCATTGTCTAATACTCCCCAACTCGATCCACGTGGTGTTGTCTTAAAACCACACGCTTCTAATTGTTTAGCTGTCCACTCTGCGATTTCTTCATAGCTTTTACCATGCATATATTCTGCAGAAACCATCGCAATCTGAAATGTAATATCTATCAGCTTTTGCTTTTCACTTTGATAGTGCATTAAGAAACCTTTACGGTAACCGTTGTTTCAATAGCAGCTCTACGAACCTGTAATGCAACAAAGTTATTCTTTGGTTGTCCATATGTTGGATTCATTCTACCCTCGATATCTTTTTCCCATTCCCATATTGAGGTAAAAGAAATATATCGCGATACGGTTTCAGACGATGCAGGATAACCATGACCAGGATTAGTTCTACTGCGTTCATCACCTGGTATATGAATAGTTGAAAACTCGATGATCGCAAAATGATCGCCATCAGGAATATCGTTTGGGCTATTACAATATTTCTTAGTTGTTAATGCGGTTGTCATCTTTGGCTTTCAGGAATTTTTCAAGATCGGCGTGATGAAGTGGACCATTCTGTTTAAGGTCGGCCCGTTTAGGACATCCAGCTTTCAACCATAATTCCAAATCTGATGAAGTGAATCTATCATATGGTGACCAATCAACAAAAACCATCGTGTTGTCTGGCATATTTACTTCTGTCCAGCGTTTATTGACCTCTTCATCACCAACATTTTCAAACATAACATAATACATTTCACCATTTACAGTATGTTTAAAATTGTCATATGAATAATCTACATATGGAGCATGGGCGTGACCGTGCATATCATCTTCTCCTAAAACGAATAGGGCTCAATTGAGCCCTATTCTAGATTCTTAATCACCGCTGGCTGTAGCTTCTTCCTTCTTCTTGCTACGCTTCTTGTCAAGCTCTGCTTGTGCAACTGCACTAAAATGCTCAGCTTCCATCATCATACGGATGAATTGACGGTTAGTCAAACCACTCTTGTTGCCGCAAGCGTTCATTTTCCACTCACGACGAGCAGAATGACTTTTGTGAAATGCCATGTGTATCTCCTATTGACTGTTTATCTATCAGAATCGATTAAAACTATAAATCGATAAAAAATTATATCACAAATAGGAACATTAGTAAACATAATTTTGATTATTTATACAATAGCGTATCACTAAAAATGAATAACAAAAAGGGCAATCAATGATTGCCCTTTTGCAAACTACAAAGATTTTAAGCAGTGCTGCTATATTTTCAAGCAGCATTTACCTTCTGTGTTTCAGCATCACCTTCAGCATTAGCAGCATCACCAGCAGCATCACCAGCAGCATCACCAGCAGGCGTTACATGGATCATCGGCGTCGATTTCTTTGCTGCGCTACGCACCTTACGTGGCGTGATGAAGTCATATGACTTGTCAATCTGCACCTTGGCGCCGGTAGCCGTATGAAAAATACCATCATCGGTGGTGGGCGTTACAACGTGGATATGCACGTGTTTTCCTTTGAGTGCCAAATTTTGCCTGACAAACTTGAACATTTCACGTTCTGCCGTTTTCGCTGGATCAAAGCGACGGGTTCGACGAATATCCGAAAGTTTTGAAACCTCGGAATGAAATGCCTCAATATTGGCGGCATGGACTTTAACAAATACTTCTTGACCTTGAAGATATGCACCTTCGAACAAATTAACAACGGCGTTATTCTTCTTGGTACTCTTGATTTCGGTAGTGTTCATAAAATTCTCCTTCATCGCACGATTAAAAATCACTCGTGAACTACTCTTTCATCATGTTAAAACACATCTAGTAATTCACTACATCTACAGCAGTACAATTTGTTTTATGCTGTGATTACATTATAATCTTTTCTGTACAGAAGTAAACTGTAATCTATCAATATAAGTATACCGATCAATAACTTAAGTCACTTTTACTAGGGAACTTATAACAGTAATGTTTACATATTTAACCTAAGTATATGATTTTATTAACATAAAATATTTTGGTAAAATTATATAGTCGATTACACTTTGTTACAAATCTTTTTAAATCTTTATTACGCCGGAAGCAAAAACAACTCTGGGTTACTAAATTAGTAACCCAGAGTGCTTGGAGTATATTGGCGCTTAAACAACTACACGCGTAAACTCATCGGTGATACTCACGAACTTGCCTTTTTCACGGAACAGATTGTCTTTGCCAGTGGAAGTAAGCAGATGGATGTGAACGTGCTTGCCGCGGAGCTTCATGTCTTCACGAACAAACTTGAAGAGTACACGGTCTGCAGTCTTTTCAACGCTGAAGCGCTTTGTTTTGCGAACTTCAACAGTGGCGGCAGCGGCTTCACGAAAAGCTTTCACGCTCGGTGCATTCACGGCCACGAAAACATCGTTGCCTTTGGTGAACACTGCGGTGAAAACGTTATTCATCGTTACGTTGTTGGTCATTTCGGTGGTCATCATAATCTCCTAGTCATCGTGGTTAAAAATTTAAATTCATCAGTTTTGTTACTATGATGTTATTATATCACGGTCACCAGAAAAGTAAACATATTTTTGAAAATATTTTACGTTTTTCGAAAATATTTTTAGATGATATCGTAGCTGTCAATTTTAACAGCTAAGCATTTCTTGATCGGGTCGGCATTGTTTTTAGCTAGTGCTGCATTAAAGAAAAACTTTTCATCGATCTTAATGTAGCCTTTGAAGATATCGGTTTTTTCTTGACCTTTGCAAATGATAACTTTTTGTTGTTCATCATAACCAACTGCAACCAATGCGTGGTACAATTCAATACGAGTATCACTAAGAAGTTTTTTGTCATTCGTAGGATAATGAAGAATGCCGGTCTTGCCGTGTTTCACTGCGTTATATAAATCAGCAAAATACTCAGTCCAGTAGATCAACGTGATTATCGGCGTTCCCTTATCTATACCAGCTTTTAGCTTAGAGATGGTATTGACATCATAGAAACTGAAATTAATACTGTATGTCTTTCCATCTTTAGCCGTAATACCTGATGCAAATGAATCAACTAAGCCTGTAAAACTTCTATCGTCGGCATTTGCATTTCTAATTTTTTCTTCAACCTTTTTTCTGTCAATTAAGATAGGCGTTTGTGTATGAACACAATCTAGCATAGCTTGCAATAGACATAGGTCGCCCTTTTTATTTCCTGTATGCTTAAACAGATTCTGAAATGCATCTAGAATAACTGAGAAACCTTTTTCCTTATATACGGTAGGTTTCTTTAGTGGTAAGCTTTCAGCAAGGTATCGTTTAAATGAAATCATAATTTTGCATACTCCTCGTATCCAGCATCAATTAATTCTTGTTGAGCATCCATAACACTTTGACGACCTTTACCTAAATGTTTGTTTAGTATCTTTTCAACTTCCTGATTATCCAACTTGATCTCAGTAATTCCATCAATTAACAATAATCCGAGCACATGTGATTTTAAATTCTGGTTATTATGCGTATAAAATATACCATTTATCTTCTTGACGATCTTGTGAATGTCTTTCAACGTGGTTAGTTCATTGTAACGACAATTAAAATCGCCGTCTATCGTTGATGGAGCACCAACTACTGATGTTAACTTATTTCCCTTACAATTAAAATCACCACCAACTGATGATGGAGCGCCGATCAACGACGTTAATTTATTGTAACCGCATTCGAAATCACCACCGACCGTTGATGGAGCACCAACTACTGATGTTAACTTATTTCCCTTACAATTAAAATCACCACCAACTGATGATGGAGCGCTAGTAAGTGATGTCAACTTGTTAAGAGGCGGTGTAAATCTGTCACTGTTACAGAAAAATCCGCCGCTGACAGTTAATGGAGCACCAAATAATGATGTTAACTTTTTTCTCGTACAATCAAAATCACCATCCCATTTCTCCCGTGGGGTGTCTTTCGTGATCAACTTGCCATTAATCACCATATCGATTAAGTTAACTTCTTTTGCTTCTACTAGGTATTGCTTAAATGTTGTCATACCGCCTCTAAAATAAAAGTGTACTTGTTGTCTTATTTATTTTAGAATGTAATAAATACTTCACACAACCTTTACTATGGTGCGTTATGATTTTAGAAAATGCAAAGAATGAATTCAAGGTTCTTGTTGCTATAGACAACGAATATTTCTGGATAGTTACTTCTGCTGCTTCAAAAGATGCAGCAAAACGTAATGCCAATGCTGTAGCCGCTATTAGATTTGCAAATAAGAATTCAGTGCGATTAGCAAGTTATCTAACTGCTAAAAACCATATGATCAAAATCACTGTGGATGATGAGATAAATATTGCTCAATGGAAGCAGGCAAAACCATTACGGTCTGATGAAAAAGGTACTCAACCGGAATTAAATCAGACATCGAAAACTGGTGAATTATCCAAACGCACTGAACGGTTTATGGATAAGTATTATGGCAATTCACCGAGTGGTGTAATATCAGCAGATTTTGATATGCCAAAATTGATAAAGTTGGCAAAGACTAGTGGATTTTCAGAAATCGATATGAAAGATCACGAATTTCAAGCAACAGTTAATGCATACTTGTATAGCCGGTTAAAGTAGATTTACACCGTACACACCAGCTAAATGCTGAATACTTCTTAATATGTACATATAAGCAAATAGATTTTACAGCCGTCGTATTTTATTGTAGTCTTGAAGGTTGAGTACAGTTTTAATACAAATCAATAAATAAAATTTTATAGATTTGGCGGTACTCATATGCATAACCTATTAAAAGATGTAACCTCATTAAAATGGCTCAACAATTATTTTAAATTTATCAATATCAGGAAAAACCGGCTCAATATTGATAAAAATGCACGTTCTCAAGCTGTGTTATTATTAGGATATGTAGAATGGCATCATATAATTCCTAGATGTTTAGGAGGAGATGATAGCCAAGAGAATGGTGTATTTCTCTCAGCTAGAGAACATTTTATAGCTCATCAATATCTCTTTAAAAGCTTTAAAAATAATTCATCATTATTTTATGCTATCACCTTTATGTCAACACATTCGAAAACTGGTGGTATTTTTGAATGGCATCGTAAAAATGCTGCAAAATTGCAAAGTGTTCGCGGAAAATTGAATAAAGGTAGACACTTTACTTATAAACATCGACGAAAAATAAGTGAATCGTTATTAGGTCACCAACATTCTGTGACAACGAAACAAAAAATATCACTTAAAGCTAAAGGAAGAATAATTTCAGACACTGCTAGAGATAATTTATCAAGAGCCATGGCATTGCGTCATAAAAACCACATTCACCCCATGTTAGGTAAGCATCACACTGCTGAAACCCGTGCAAAATTATCTGCTAGTAATACTGGTGAAAATAATCCGCGCTTCGGTAAAATAGTAACAGCAGAGACGCGGACAAAAATATCTGCGTCACTGAGTGGTAAATCTAATAATCATTGGAAACGTTCTAATGATGAAAAAGCACAAACAAAACAAAAAATAAAAAATACATATGCTAATAAATCTGTAGATGAAAAAGCACAAACTAAAGCTAAAACGGCTTTGACAATATTACAACGAAGTGATGCGGAAAAGATAAGAATCCACAAAATTAAAAGTGAGGCACAAAAGAATATTATTTGTAAAATAGTTACCTGTCCTCATTGTGGAAAAACTGGTGGTAACAGAGGAATGACTAGATGGCATTTTGAAAACTGCAGGCTGAATATAAACGACCAGCCTGCAGTTTAATGTAATATTACCGTGAAGACGGACCTTCTTTAAACGGAACACCTATAGCAGGATAATATAACACTGTCGTGTTAGCACCAACTTTTCTATTGGTGCTAGTGCTCTGAACATACACCACATAATTACCATGATTACCTGGTGCAAGTTTAATATCACCATGATGTGGAATACCTAAAAGATCACGTGCATTTTGACCAATATAAACATGCCCGTTCTTTTTATCCTTAATAGCAATTTGCTTATAATCCTGTACCTTTGATTCCGATTTGACCAATTCATATAGAGCGGCACCCTTGAGCATATGATTAGGAGTCAAACGTTTTTCACAAAAATCACGAATCTGGATTCCATCTTCTTTTTCAAGAACTGTCCATATACTAACACTAGCTGATACATCGACCATGGTCGCCTTGATCGTGGCAGTACTAACACCAGTTAGATTGGTAAAGAACTTGTCAGTTGATTTCGCGCCGAGCGAGCGTGAGGTGTAGTAACCATCAACAGCTGCAACAGTTTGTGCAGTAGCTTGCTGCATGCCCTTTTCAGTTTGATCCCATTCCTGAATATTACCTGCAGGAAGACCCATATTAACCAACTGATTCTTGTGACCACGTGGAACACGAAAGACAAAAGTCCAACGGTCAGTTTGTTGAAGTTCTTGAATCTTTCTACCAAGAGAGTGAGCAGACCACTTCTTTGACGAGTTGTCGCCGCCGTCTGTGATTGCCATAACGAGGAATGATACATCTTGATCATCAGCATCTGCCATCATCGAGAGTGTTTCAATGATGGTACCAATGCTATCAAACAGAGGGGTATGTGCACCATTGGTGTCATACTTGCTGGTATCAATTGTGGGGATATCGAAAATGTTCGTATTAACTGTTTCATACTTGTTGTTTGTATCGCCGCCATATTTCGGTGACGTACCACACTTCATAACAGTCACAAATGTATCAATCTTGTGCTTGCCGGCTGCACGAGAAAAAGTATTGATATTTTCATTGTAATCTTTGGCTGCGACAGATGCGATCGAGCTCATTGAACCTGAATGGTCACGGGAAATAGCTACGTAATTTTTCATAAAGTTGTCTCCTAAAATAAATCAAAAACAAAAATAACACATACGTCTAAACTAACGTATAGCGTGTCGGCAAATCAGTAAATCAGTAAATCAGTAAATCTTAAATACGAATGTTTATTATATCATACATTCAATTTTATTTATATAGGGAAAAGAAACTACTTTTTAAAGGTTATCTCCAAGGGTTATCTGGATGTTCATCTTTTTCTTCAGGGTGCATATCGAGATACATTTCAGCATATCCATCCCATTGATCAGCCATGTACTCATTGTAATTTTATATTTACCCAGCGTCTTTACGGCTTTGTCCAAGATGGCATTGACGTCTATATCATCTGTACCAAAATACGACTTCAACCATGGATAAATCCTGTCTATTGGATCACCATCAGGAATACAGTCACTAACAACAGCTTCAATCTTTCTACCAATTACTCTACTATCCTCAGCACTCGCATTTCGCGCTGTGATTTTTCTTTCTGCTCTACGATCGCGGCGAGCTTCCGCATCGGCTTCGCGTTTTGCATTAGCGAGTTGTTCTTGATGCTGATATTGATCAGATTTAACCTGTTTGATCATATCTAGCACTACATAATCATTTGCATTACGAGCATTAATTTCTAATGCTGCAAGTTGCTTAGGTTTTAAGCCATGAATACGATTTTCTGACCACTTTGCAGTTAAACCTTCATGGAGAATTTCACTAACTTTCATAACATGAATCCTTAATTGAGTTGGTGGAGGATAACGGGATCGAACCGTTGACCTTCTGCTTGCAAAGCAGCTTATCTCCCAACTGATATAATCCCCCATATTTCATACATTTATTTATTGTTTGCCGCATAAAACATCCCTGTCATTTCTTGAATAGATGGTGTTTGTTTTATGCGCGCGATACGAACAAGATTATCATTCCATCGCACCTTAGCCAGACGGAGTTTTTCAGTAGCTTCGTGAAGGGCAGCTTCATATCTGCGCACTTCACGAAAGTTATTCTCTACTTCATTTTCGAGAAGAATAAGCTGTACACCTATTTCTGAAAGTTTTATGGTGTTCATATTTCACCGATGTTGAATTGATGAAAACATAATATCATAAACTAATGTTAAAATAAACTACTTTTAACCGGCTGTTTTGTAGAAACGTTCTACACCATCAGGTCCTTTAGACTTGGTATATTCTTGACCTTTACCCAAACCAACCTGACCTAAGCCAGGTCCCAGAGTTTGACAAGATGGACACATACATGCCCAAGGACCCAATTTCGTTTTTGCATCGAAGAATTTGTTTGTGATTGGTGCATCACAAGTGTCACATTTTTTTGGAACAGGACTAAGCCAATATTTCGTCATCACATTTACTCCATCAAAATTAATCGATAGATTATTATATCACAAATCACAAACTAATGTTTAATTAGTTTGTGAGATTTAATCAACAACGCCGATTTCGATTACAAGTCCTTTGAAAGAAACACGAACTCGGCCAGATGCACGAACGATATCAACTGTTACTGCTGCAGGTTGATTCACCGTGTTGATGAGTTCAGCAGCTCGTTGAACTGTTTTGTTGACCATTGTCTTTGTGACCGGCTTTTTCTTAGTTGCAACAGATACTGCACCGTCCGGCGATGTTTGCGAAGCTTTTGATGTGTAAAAGGCTTTCCCTGCAATATCACATTTATGAATCAAATTTGACTTATGCATATTGTACAACAGATTATCAAGAAAGCTATCAAGCTTTTTATCAGCATACCCAATTTCTTCAAGTTTTTGCTGAGCATTGAGAAAAATCTCATTGCGTGACAGTGCTTTATCACTAGCATTGATAGTTGAAATGATAGTTGCTCGACCTTGAGCAGACCGTGTCAATTGTACGTTTCGTGGGATAGTGGAGGCAGGCATTACATATTCTCCTTCACTTCACGTTTGAAGACGATGTTGATATTACCGGCGATGGAACGGGTAATAACAGCATGAAGCATACCGGTATTTTCATCAAATACCTCAGCAGTTTTTGCCTGATAACGATCAAGCTGCATATGATACACACACCGCGGAACTGCACTGTTTGCATGAGCTGCATGGTTAATGCGAACAACCTTTTTTCCACTGTAAAACACCGTTTTGATATCAAACGTTTTGTGCTTTGGTGCAGATGTCACAAGACGCACTGCAGCAATTGTTCCCGATCCAGGTCTACTCATCTCAATCTCCTTAAATCAACGTTGAACTTCATGTGGTAAATCATCGATATAATTGAAATCTTCAAGCCATTTACGAATAACGCCTCCAGCTATTGAATCATCAGTTTGGTAAAACAAGTCAGGCCAAGGCTCTTTGATGTAACGACCGACAAAAAATTGACCCATTCGTAAATGTACTCGATCTGGAGAATTAAAGTACAATTTACAAAATTTCACAAATGCTTTAGATGATGTCATGTTACCTTTCAGTATTAATCCTCGGTAATGTACAACCAGATAGTAAGACCTTGCTCTTTGATATAATCGGCTTCTTCGCCAGTAGCTTCTACCCAATCAGAATCGGTAAATTCCTCGTTTGTTACTGGGGTCTTATTATTTTGTGTACAGCAAATATATCCATCATCGTAGCTGTACACTGGAATTTTCGTCTTGCCATAGTGATAGATATATTCAGCACTTTCGCCATACTCCCATCCCATGAACAGACATATTGCCGCTCTTGGTAGCAGTTTATCGCTCACAAAACGCATATACCTTACTCCATTAGTTTTCATATGGTATATTATATACTAATCGAATGAAAAGTAAACTACTTTAAACTTGGCATTAAAAGAACCTGAAAAACGAGCATTTCAGTTTTGAGAAGATCACTGCTGTTATATGCTAATACATTTTTTCCATCTACCGGATTAAATATCCAATGATTAAAATCGCTTTCTGCCGTCAGATCAAAGCTACCAATAAATTCACCATCTTTGTCATGTGCTTTAGCATGACTATCGACAGTATATAGCACCTTGTTATACTCATCTGTAATTGTGGTGCTATCATCACGGGTGTCAAACATATGATAAAACGTTTTACCAAGCAGACGGAAAGAATCTATTACATCAGTTGTCATCATGATTTCCTTAAAAAGTCATACTGTTAATTGCATTGACATATTTACCCATGTCACAGGCATAAAACCCTGATGAATTAATAGCATTGATTTCTAATACTTTAAACTCACCATGATCGATTTCTGCGATGTCAAGAACAAATGCTCTATTTGGTTGCCAAATATCTACCATCTTCTGTGCATAATCATATACACATTGATCAACGTGTGAGTTGTAGAATACCTTATCACCATACTTGTACATACTACCGGTAATCACTTTGCCATCAACAACGTAAAAGCGAAACTCGGCACAGATATGATGCAATTCAGACATAACAATCAAATCATCAGCTGTCATTGTTGTCAAAGAATTTTCATCATCATCTAAAGCAATAACCTGTTTACGCCAGATGTTGAAATTTTCAACATCCATTACGGTACCAGCAAATGTTTTCTTGTCGCTAACCGGACGAATAAAGAAGTGATTGGTGAATGGTATAATGCTACGCATAGGAGCAACTTGAGCACCATAATTAAGCATTTCTTCCCCATAATGCTTAAAGAGTAAACGATAATCCAGGTTTTCATCAAAATACCCAGGAGTCCATCCTTTTGCTTTAGCTATTTTACCGATGCCTGTTGAACCACATACATATACATTACCAATAGGATTAATGTCAGGTGACATTTCATGGATAAACGGAATTATTGTTACAATAGCATGGTCAACATCTTGACGCTCGAGCTGAGTTAGCAGGTCTGCAAATGCTGCCTCATTGAATAGATTTTTTTGCAATACCCAAAACATAACTCTTTCTCCTTAGATTAAAACTTTTGACCGGGTTTGATAAGTCAAAAGACTGTAGACATATGCCTTTGTGATATTGTATCGAGTACCAAATTCACGAAATACATCTTGTGCAGACCAACCATCTTTTTCATGAGCTCTACGAAGAACCCGTACTTGCTCGTCTGTCAATTTGCAGCGAGCTTCTTTAGCAATTTGTTGGTCGATCTGTTTGTTAATTTTGTCAAGCTTTTGTTGTTTAATTTCTTCATTATTAATCTGTGAACCTAATGCTCGAAGCGTGCTGTTAGCTCCAGTATTAAAATAATGAGTTTGTGTACTGAAGATAACGTTGCCGGCTTTATGACTCATATCAATCTTTCGTATTAGTGTTTTATTGAAAGATTAATTGTAAATCAATTTTTGATGTTTGTAAATAAATTTATGATTTATTTACAACTAATTGAGGTGTTACTTATTAGTAGGTCGAGAAGGAATCGAACCTCCTACCTCCTGATTAAATATCAGGTGCTCTATCAACCGATCAAATGTTCACATTAGCAATTGGTAGCTAATCAATTACGTCTTGTTATTTTTAACCAATCAACCTCTATTTCCGATTGCATCTACCTAGGATAAACAACCGAAAAATCGAAACCGTTGAGCTATCGACCCGTTGAAACTTTAAATTCTGCGCTTTTTCCAATTGTAATCTGGACCGGTTACATCTACGCCTGGCTTACCTACACTGAATGCATTTTCTGCAGCAAGCGTTACAAACTTTATATCCTCACCAGCACGTTGCTTTAATCGTAATTGCTCAGTATGCTTTAATGCACCATCAATTTCCATGTTATTGAAATGATGTGCACGGGGTTCTAAATTTTCTATCCAGTACACTACGTACGACATATCTTTTTCCTTTTATCCATAACGTCATTATAAATTAGTTTTAGATAAAAGTAAATTCTTTTATTCGATAACGTCAATTTCGATAATGCGGTATGAAGTATCGAGAATCGTGCGCATCATATCGTCTGATTCCCATAATGAAGAAGTAGAATAAAATTTCTTAGGCATTCCTATTTCTTTCATAAAAGCGAAATGCGCTGAGCGCATTTCAATCTGCCGTATATTAAACTGTTCTTCCCAAATACTTCGTCTCTCGCCATTAATTCGTTTTATTTCAGCTCGCTCGGCTTTAAACTCCTCAGATATCATCTTCTGATTTAAAATCATCACGAGTAGCAATACGATATACAATATCAGATTTAGGAACTTTAATTTTATAGTAAGAAGCAATATTTGTTACTTCTTCAAATTCTCTCAGACAGTCATACAATTGTCCCGGCGTTTTATATTTTATTGAGATCACCGTAGAATCAACAGTGGATTTAAAATTAAAGCCGCCCAGCACTAAAATTTCGCCAATTTTTACGTGTCTACCTGCACCAACATCGTGACTCAGATAAACGTCGCATTTAACTGAGTCAAAATTAGTAAATGCTTTATGTATTCCATTAGCATCTAAATAGAAATTTGAATCAGCTTTATTTAAATCCATCCAACCAGGAATATCCACTTCAAGGTCGCCGTCGACCCTAATTGTTTCAACGCCTTGCTATCCGTACAGCAAGGCGTTGTTTACAAGGTTTTTAAAAGTATCTGATGCAGCTCGCAATTTATGCGCGAAATCAGCATCTACTATTTCACAAAGTTTCATTTTATCTCCAGTCCCATAAACAGCTACGTGGGTTAGCTTCACACATAGGTTCATAGTCCTGCTGTGTCATAAAGCGGTGAATTTCTTGTTTGTTGATACTGCGATTTTGGCACATACGATTTCTACGATACTCATGGCCAGGTGACCGAGTATTTGATCCTGATTGATCACCATGGTTGTGCCAGTAATCTTTATTACGTTCATGGTCTGTTGGGCAATGATATTCTACATTTCCGAAATTCCAATATAATCCTTGTTCATCTCGAATATGTTCTTCACGAGTATAAAAGCCAGCAGTCTTACGACCACGAGCATCCCAAGAAGTATTATTTTCCTGTTCGTAATTTTTGCAACGGAATGTTCTTGACATTTTTGTTCTCCTTTGATTGTGATGTACACAATCGAGAACAGATAACGTGTGGCATTTTCATAATCATTCTCCTTAAGACTTAATTTTCAGAACAAACAGCGTATATTTTTTATCATTACCGGTACTCCATAAACCCGAATCATCTATATTTGAACCATCATAGATAATAGGTTTACCATTTTCATCACATCTAATATCACCGTGATCAATAACATAGACATTATAGTTGGTGCCAACAGTTTGTTTTGCGATTTTTTTCCAAAGCTCTTTACCGCCAATATACTGAGTATTATCACTAACAACGATATACCCTTTCTTAGCTAGGAGCAAATAAGCGTACATTGCATACCCGCGACTTCTAACATCATTTGCTATTTTTACTTGTGAAACTTGTAAAAATAGATCATTTTTGCTAATAGGTTTTATACCAGATATGCTAGGTATGTATTTAAAATATATTTCGCCGAGAACATTAATGCCTACAGATTTATCAGGTTCTCTAATACCGGCTGTGCCAATAACAGCAAGCTCACTGTTTTTTCGCATAATAACAAACAGCTCAGTATCATCTGAAACATGGATATTGCCTTCCATGTCATAAAGTCTATCCATAGACTTTTGTGTTATGAAAGCATGTGCTTGGATATCGACTAACTGATCTGTCGGTTTTAATTGGGGCGTTTCAAATAGGTCTTCTAATCGCATAATGTTTCCTTAATCTGGTGCGCAATAAGAGACTCGAACTCTTACACCTTTCGGCACAGGAACCTAAATCCTGCGTGTCTACCAATTCCACCAATCGCGCATTTGCTACTATGAAACTATTTATTATGTATCCGTTATAGCCGATAAATTACGCCTTTTAATCATTGACTATTTACGATTTCTCGTATATCGCCGGTAACGCGTTTTCGGAGTAGATATGATTGCCGAGGATGCAGTCAATTGCACACCATAATGTATACTCCCTATCATTGCACATGCAATAGCAAGAATAGATATGGTAGCCAAAATACCTAAATTGGCATATGCATATCCAAGGATCATTAAAAATGGTGCGGCAATCAAACAACCACCCAATACTTTCTGCTTATTCATGTCATCACCTATCACTCGAAATCAAATTTTCATAAGAATGTGAAACTGTTTCAATCATTCGGAAAGTCATGAAGAAATCGTTTCATTACAAGGTGAAGCATTTTGTTATCTGCGCGGCCGGTAACTGCAAAATCTTCTTGCACTACAGTTGCAGACCATCGCATATCACCTTCACGAGAGATAAGAACAAATGGGTTAATGTTAGCAACTACTGCATCTTTATACATACTAGCACCACTATGCAGAGCCTGACCATTAATTCGCTTAACAAGATCGCCTACTTTCATTATTACATTTTCAGTGCTCATTTTTTACCTCACACATTTCGATTAACTCAGTACGACCAAAAAAGGCATAACTGATATCATTCAACGAACTACGACCGTCGATTACTGCTGGGTGACGACGAATATTGTGTGTAACGCCTTCGAGCATTTGATTGTAAAACAATGCTGATACCCAACCAACATTTTCTTTACTAACAACGCCTGAAGTTTTAAACTTTCTACCATCAGATATCGTTATTTCCGATGGCTTTCTAGGACCAAGATATCGATCATACGTCTCAGAAACCCGAGCATATACCTTGTTGTAATATGAGTGGTGGACCCATTCATAAATCTTCGGAGAGCGTCTACGATATGCAGATTCTGGCATATCGTAGCGAGGTTCTAAAACAAGGTCAGTCATAGTACGCCGGCGTGATGAGCATTAGTAACCATGAGTTCAAACATTGCAAGCAATTCATTGTTTGACAGCGGGTCAAACTTCTGAATAAGCTTGATATCGGTATCATCAAAGCCAGGATTACCCATCTTACGATTGAGTTCGATGAAACGCAGAATGATAGCAGTTTTCATATCGAGTCCTTAGAAGAAATTAAACCAATTTGCTGCAAGTGCGCGAGCATCATCACCACAGAAGGTGAATGTTTGAAGATAAGGAGGAAAACCGAGACGGCCTAGCACATTACATGCACTTGCGAGAGCAACAGGTGTTGTAACAACAGCAAATCCAACATCGAGTACGGTGGGATTAACAAGTCCACTACCACTAATCTGCATATTCGCCGAGACTTGCACTAATTTACATCCATCTGTATCGTAATATGTAACAGACATTTTATGTCTCCTGAGTTGTCATCAAGTTATGCAGAAATCATCGCAGATTTAATTGCCTTTGCATCAGCAATTACCAGTTTTCGTGTTTGAACATTGCGAATAACCATAGGGAGACGAGCGCGAGGACGAGCACCGACAAGCTCAAAATCGTCATTGTTGAATTTGAACTTACGGCCAAGGTCTTCTTTTTCAAAACCGAGACTACGTGAATAACGATTAAAATCAGTGATCCATTTCTGATCAACATCATTGGGGACATTCTCATTAGGAATCAATGCAGAAAGTTTCGTGTGAAATGATTGCATATCACGTGCATATGAAATATTGCCGATATCAAGCTTGATACCGTATTTTGATTTGACAGCTTCCATGGCTGCATTGATATCGTTACGAATAGCAACGAGAGTGGTTTCATCGAATTGTTTGATAGTCATCACATTTACCTCTTCATCAGTATTAATCAATAGATTAATTATATCATGGTCACCAGAAAAGTAAACATATTTGTGAAACTATTTTAGCTTTACTTCCTTGTATAGTACGTGCTTACGAACAATAGGATCATACTTCATAAATTGAAGTTTTTCAGGAGTTGTGCGTTTATTCTTAGTTGTCACATAAAAATGTCCAGTGCCTGCAGTGGATTCTAATTTTATTTTTTCTACAGAGCCTCTGGCCATTTCAATTCCTTATTTTTTTGTGGAGCCCCATTCAAGAGGAATCCTGCGTTGTTCTGGACAATCTAATACTCTATCAATAATAGTAGGATCAAATTTATGTTTAACTAATAATGCTCTTGCTAGTTCATATCCATTCTCATTGAGTAGTCTAATTGCAACCTCAATTAAAAACCAGCGCCAATTATCTGATCTGCTACAGGATAATTCTTTCATTGATGTATTATTCATTTGTTAATCTATTTATCGATGTGATGTTAAACTGGGACACTTCAAGTGTCCCAGTTTAATTGCAATTTACACTACTTCACAAGTAACACATTGCACATAACTTTCGTCTTCTTCAAAAGTGTATGCAGGAGTACCTCTGATTGGGTGCACAATCACACCCTTAACAGTATTGATTTTGAATGTGGATTTGAATGGCTTCGGTTCACAATTTTTACGATGCGTCTTTGAAACCCGTTTGCCAATATTCAAGGAATATTCTTCGAAAGTTTTGCTATAATCAATCATCATATTTTCCAAATCAGATTAGACACCATTAAATTTATTTAGCCGATCAGCGGTGTCTAACAAATCGGTTAAATCTTGTTCTGAAGCAGGAACAGTTTCAGTCATACCTAATTTCCACATACACCAGATAAATTTATCTTTTGCTCTGTAGTATCTAGTTACTAGGTAATCAATCATTGATTACTCCTTCATTACACTTGAGTCATTATAACATAAATCATATGAAAAAGATACAATTATTTAACAACTAATTCACCGTTTGGTTCAGTTGCTTTAGGCGTAATAGTCTGAGCACCGTTACTGCGCAACTGAGATACCAATGCACTAATATCTCGAGCTAAACCTTCAAGAGGAGCAATAGCAGTTTGCTTATCATCTAGGATTTTTTCCCATTTGGATAAATCTTGACCATTTGACTGTTTGATTATTTTTGCTATCACTGTAGATTCATCAAAGTCTGCAGTTGATAAAATCGAAAAAACAGTATCACGAAGATTCACATTCAACGTTTTAGCTGCAATCTGTTTAGTGACAACAGATTCAATTCTTTCTAATGCAACACAGAATTTAACAACATTCTCATTAGTCCAGAATTTGTTTATTTCGACTGGCTCTTTATTAGCACTAATTTTTGATCGAATCATTCTTGCCATTTCGGCTGCTGATTCTAAAATTACTGCTGGTTCTGATATCCGCGACTCAAAAATGTTAATGAGCTGTGTGGTGATAATAAACTCACTGAATTTCATTGCTTTCTCCAACTTAGTATAGTTGAAATATTATTAATCTTCTCTAATTATTTCAAATGCCGTTATCTTAGTAAAATCAGGAATCATATTTGTATTGTAAATCAATCGCCATGTACCATCTGGTAATTGGTCGAAATGAATCACAGCAGGACCATTTAACTTGACCCCCGTCACCTTAGAAAGTTCTAATACCTGATCAGTTCCTGCAATACGAATTGCTCTACGCATTAAATTGCTCCTAAATGATATGTGGGGATTAACAAACAAATAAGTAATTGACGGAGTTTTCTTCCATAGATAACCATCAATAATCCGGCTTGTTGGTACGCGGAGGGAGATTCGAACTCCCAAGCCTTAGCTCTCAATACGGTCTGAACGTATCCGGTCTACCAATTCCCTGCACCCGCGCATTAATTTGTTGGTGGAGCAACATATGAATCAAACATAGCTATTCTAACTAGTACGGCCGTACTAGGCATACAATGCGGCCGCATCATATGCAAGACTCCCGTCTCACCGACAGGTGGGTTTCTCAGCTCCCTCTTACTCCATTTGGTGCGCAAAGAGAGATTTGAACTCTCAATCCCGAAGGCGCTGGCTTCTAACACCAGAGTGTATACCGTTCCACCACTTGCGCATATCTAAATTACGTAAATCTTTTTTTAAGTGACTCAAGTTTAAGTGACTCGGGTCTACTAGACTTAAAATGGTCATCAATAGGTATTGATGTTGCAACATCGAGATTTATTACATCAGCTACTTCTTTTGTTGCTAAAGCAGTTGTAGCTGGTGAATCAACCTCTTTATCAATTGCTACGAATATCTTTTTCATTTTATCTCGATTAAAATTCAATATTACTGGTACCCTCTGTGAGATTCGAACTCACATGAACCCGCATTTTAAGTGCGGCGACTTTACCAATTTGTCTTAGTCAAGAGGGCATTAAATCGTAGGTCTTAGACTCTTCAGACACTATAGAGAATATTTTGTCGGGATGTAAACATTAACCCTTCTCTTAACTGATTTCAGGCTCAGTGAACCTAATATAAACACGATAGCATAGCTCCAATTGCTATGATATTGCTGTGTTGGTACCCCAGGTGAGAGTCGAACTCACAGACATCTCCTTTTGAGAGAGACCGCTTTACCAAATTGCGTACTAGGGCATTACTACTAATTCTACTTCACGTGTAAAAGGAAATTCACATTCAATTACACCATCACTATTTCTGTAAATGAGATTCTTATTGATATCAAATACCCATGCATAAACACTATCCATTTTGATGTAGTATTCACCAGTGCTATCCTCAAAGAATATCTGAGTTACTTTAACATCTTTAAATTGCATAACATCTCCATTTAAACTGGTCGGGACGGCAGGATTCGAACCTGCATACATGACCTTTACTAAGCATTTTAGACTGGAGGTTGAGCGCTCAACTGATCCAATACACCAATACTTCTATTCCGACAATCTTCCTAGATTAAATTTCTAGGCTGTCTACCAATTGCACCACAATCCCGATTACTAAATATTGCTGGTACACGGTGTCAGACTCGAACTGACATAAATCTGCTTGTAGGGCAGATGGCTTACCTCTCACTCCAACCGTGCATTATTTCGATAATTCAATCTTCTTAACATGATCAATAAAGCTATTAATCATCTCATTACCCAATTTCGTATCTATCAACAATGATATTTCACCATTAGGTACCTTGATGGATTCAATTAGTGTACCAAATCTCATTGTAAATTTATGTGCGATCCATTTGTAAATCACCATACGTTTATTCACATTATCTGTTGCGCCTAACATTAATGCAACAGCATCATACTCTTTTATCTTTTTTGAAACTCCATTGATCACAGCACCTAATACTTTCGGTGCATTTGAATTATCTAGAGTCAAATCAAAAATTTCTTTACCTTCTTTAATTCTCGAAAAACCGACATTTAAAAATGTAAGCATTTTGTTATTAAAATTGTATGTTCCTGCTTCAATAAAACACCGATAACTTTTCTCATCTACATCAAAATTCGCTATTGTTCTATTAGCACTAATCTGTTTCCAGGTTAGCTCAACGGTAGAATTAAAAATTTCGTTTAATAGCATATATTAC
>JFJP01020359.1_pt1 | contig 46003 bp, 32 predicted proteins | sample 431651 | NCBI WGS metagenome assembly JFJP01 (sample SAMN02602958, study PRJNA72255) | Microbial mat metagenome, whole genome shotgun sequencing project. | biome: fresh water; feature: sink hole; material: water; isolation source: purple microbial (photo- and chemosynthetic) mats found in...
CGTTGGCGAAGGGATCGGCATTCACGCCCAGCACGCCGAGGTCGGTGCCCAGGCAACGCCCCGCCCCCTCGATCTGATCCACCACCGCCCGGGCCAGACTATCACTGCTCAACAGCAGGCCGGTGCCGCTGGGCAGTCCCAGCAGCCAGCCTGCCGCGCTCGCGGCATCCTCGCTCCACACACCCTGCTCCGCCGCATGGCCATGCTCGCGCAGCCGCCTGGTCAGCCCACGGCGGCGGTCATCCGCGCTGCTCCATCCCATCTCGCCCAGGAAGGCGAAGCGGGTATAGCCCTGCGCCAGAAGGTGGTCGGCGGCGACCTGGCCGATGGCCTCGTCATCCGGAACCACCACGCAGGAGGCCTGCTTGGCATAGGTCCGGCTCCAGCCGACGGTCGGCAGACGGGAGGCGGCCACGGCTGCCGACACCTGGCGGTGATCGAAGGTCCCGCAGATGATCCCGGCGCAGCCGGCGAGGGCATCTGCACCCATGCGGTCGGGCCAGTGCTCGTCGAGCTGCCAGCCCAGACCGGCATGGGCTACCTCGGCCACGCCGAGCAGCGCTTCGCGATGCACATGCCAGGTCGGGTGGATGATGACAGCGACCCGGATCGGCTGGGCCATGCCCGGAGGGTATGGCCTCCGGGCTCGCCGGCCAGGGGTCGGACGCATCAGTCGTTGGGATCGGTGGTCCAGAAGCCCTTGGCCTGCATGACCCCGCCACCCGCCGTCCCCGTGCCCCACGACTCGGTCAGGCTGTGCGCTCCGACATGCCCATCGGCAAAGGCCCAGTTCCCCAGATTGCGATGTGGGACGGAAACGTCGGTCGTACCGAAGGTCAGAGCACCGGTGAGCCCACCGTATTGATTGCTCAGCGCGGTTCCATCGGCCCTGACGGTGCCGTCGTGGCGTTCCAGCAGTAACGCCGTGGTCGAGGCGCTGCGGATGCGGGCCAGCGGCATGGCCGAGGTGTAGTTGGTAACTCCATTATAGCTGGCCAGATAGATGAATACCGCTTTGCGCATGAAGGTTGGGTTTGAACTGGCGCAGGTTACGAGGCTGTAGGACCTCTTCCCGGTGTAGGTCACCCCATTCCAGGACTTGCTGTTGCTCTGGGCCGTCGTGTTGGTCGGGCACAAGAACACCTTGGTGGTATCGACATACTCCTGCAGCGATTCCTCCCAGTAGCATCCTTGGCTTCCGACCACCGCCCGCGGCTGCGGCAGCGTCCCGTCCCAGTCATTGGCATAGCCGAGCATCGCGGTCAGCACCTGGCGCATATTGTTGCCGCAGGAACGGGCCTGGGCCGCCCCACGCACCAGGTTGATGGCCGGCAGCAGCAACCCAGCGAGGATGGCGATGATCGCCACGACCACCAGCAGCTCGATCAGGGTGAAGGCCGAAGCCGGGTGGCTGGGATGCATGGCGGCGAGCATAGCTGGCCGCGGAGCCTGCGCACGACTCGGATGCGTCACCGTCCGGCATACATGCGCCATGGAGGCCGCCGTGACGCAACCCGGATGCCGCTTGACGCATCCGGGGGATGGCCGGCTCCCGTGACAAGATATCCTGGTGTTTACCCCATGAATCATTCCCCCTGCACGCTCCGCGCCGGACCCGCCGGCATCACCCTCGCCAACGGCCGGCTCGCCTTCGGCCCCATCAGCGCCGGGGTCGTCGCCGATGGCCGCAGTCTGGTTTTCGGTGCCACGCCCACCGCCGGCACCTTCGCCACCGTGGTCGGCGAGCGCTCCGGCTGGCGCGCGGTCGGCCGCCTGGGCGGACTGGCCTGCACCTGGACCATCGTGACGGACTGGCCTGGATCGAGGTCGCCAACGATTCCACCACCGCGGTGCAGATCGACCGCCTGCTGCCGGCGGTCCGCCGCGCCGAGGCCGACGCGGCCCCGGCGGTGGATCTGGGCGGCGAACAGACCGGGCACCGCATCCTGGTCGATACCGCCAACCTGTGGTTCGCCCGCGTGCGGCCGCTGCTCGATGTCGGCCACCGCCGCCGCCTCGAAGTCGAGGAGCAGGGTCTGTGGCGCCTCGCCGAGGCCGAGGACGAGCACCTCAGCGAAGGCCACATCGCGATCGCCAACCCCGCCACCGGCGGCGCGCTGGTGGCAGGCTCGCTGACCCATGAGCGCATGCGCATGCGCTTCTCGGTGCGCTTCAACCGCCAGCGCAGCACCGTGGTCGAGGCGGTGTGCGATGCCGGCGGCATGCGCCTGGCGCCGGGCGCCACGCTGCGCTCGGAGATCGCCTGGCTGCAACTGGGCACGGATGCGCTCGACGGCCTGGACGCCTTCGGCCGCGCCGTGGGCGGGCTGCGCGACCTGCCGCTGCCACCCACGCCGGTCGGCTGGATGACCTGGTTCGCGCACTGCCGCAAGATCGACCCCTCCACCATCCGCCACGCCGCCGAGACGGTGCGCGCCAGGCTGCCGGGCTTCCCCGTCACCCACATCCTGGTGGACGACGGCTGGGGCAACCGCGAGGAGCGCATCAGCGTCGAGGACTGGACCACCACCAACCAGCGCTTCCCCGAGGGGCTGGCCCCGCTGGGGGCCGACCTGGCGCGCCTCGGCTTCACCTTCGGCCTGTGGAGCAGCCTGGCCACCCAGTACCGCGGACATGCCATCGCGCAGCAGCATCCCGAGTGGCTGCTGCGCGACGCGGATGGCCGGCCCTCGCCGCAGCATTGGGATGGTGGTCTGCTGGACATCTACAACCTCGACCCCACCCATCCCGCAGCCGCCGAGGAGATCCGCCGCGTGTACCGTGCTTTCGCCGCCTGGGGCGTGGGCTACACCAAGAACGACTTCACCGAGCACATGGTCCGGCCCACCGTCCAGCACCACGATCCGGCCGTGGTGCCAGGCTACGAGGTGTACCGCCGCTTCTTCCAGGTCGCCCGCCAGGGCCTCGGCCCGGGCATCGCCCTGCAGGCCTGCTGCCAGAACCTGCCGGCCTCGGTGGGCGTGGCGGAAAGCTGCCGCATCGGCTGGGACATCGAGGCGAACTCGCCGTCGGGCAACCGCCACTACGCCCGCCGCGCCGGCACCATCGGTGCGCGCTGGTTCATGCACCGGCGCTTCTTCATCAGCGATCCCGACGCCGCCTGCCTCGGCGAGGCCGGTGGCCTGGAGTCCGCCCGCATGCGCGCCGCCGTGGTCGCCCTGAGCGGCGGCACGGTGATGCTCGATGATCCGGTGGACACCCTGTGGCAGCCGGGCTGGGATCTGTTCAAGCAACTCGTGCCGCCCAGCGACCAGGCCGCCCGTCCCCTCGACCTGTTCACCGCCGGTGATGACACCGCCCCCGGCCGCTGGGGCCTGACGCTGGATCGCACCTGGGGCCGGCGCGGCGTGGTCGGCCTGTTCGCCTTCGCGCCTGCGACCGGCGCACGCCAGACCCTGGACGTCCGCGAGGTGCTGCCCGGCTGCGATCCGGCGGCCGTGGTCGCGGTGGAACTGTGGAGCGGCGTCGTCCTGCCCCTGGTCGATGGACGCCACAGCGCCGACCTCGCCCCGCTGTCGAGTCGCATCGTCCATCTCGTCGAACTGGCTGACCGCCCGCGGCTGCTGGGCACCGATCTGCACATCCTCGGCGGTTCCGTCGAGCTGCGCGACGAGGTCTGGCGCGCGGACACCCGCACCCTGACCCTGGTCCTCGAACGCCCGGCCGGCGTCACCGGCCAGGTGTGGATCGCCACCCCGTGCGGCCTGCCGGCCTCAGCCACGGCCGATGGGGCGCCCGTCGCCGTGCATCAGGCTGGCGCCCGGGTGCTGCGCCTGCCGGTGGCCTTCACCGGCAGCCGGATCGAGGTCCGCCTGGTGTGGTCGCACCCGGGCTGAGGCGGAGCCACGCTGCTCAGGCGTTGGGCAGGTAGGCGCCGAGGCGCTTGAGCCCGGCCTGGACGGCCGCGGGGGCGAGGGCGCGTGGATCGGTGGCGCCGGCCGCGGCCAGCGCCGCGGCGGTGCCGGCGGCCTGGCCGGTGATGAAGCAGCCGGGCATGACGCGGATCGAGCCCTGGATCGGGCGGTCGCAGCTGACGCAGCGGCCGGCGACCAGCACATTGGCCAGGTCGCGCGGCAGCAGGCAGCGCAGTGGCACCCCGTAGCTCTCGCCGGGCTGGTAGCGCAGGCGCTGGAACTCCTCCTCGAAGGCCGCGAGCTTCTCTGCCGACGGCTTGGTCGGATGCAGGTCCACGGGGTAGGCGAAGCGGCCGATCTCGTCGGGGAAGACGGCGCGGCGCGTGAAGTCCTCGACGCACAGGCGGTAGTCGCCGATGATGCGGCGGGTCTCGCGCACGCCCATCAGCGCGCCGGTGCCGACCAGGCTCATGCGCTCGAAGCCGCTCAGGCGCTCTTTGAAGAAGCGCTCGTACTCGGGCAGGATGCGGCGGCTGTGCAGGATGGCGGCGGTCAGCGAGCGTTCGTCGGTGCCATCGACGCCGAAGGCGTGCCCGATGTTGCCCCAGCCGGCCGAATCGGTGATCTGGCAAAGGCCCGGCATGTGCGGGTCATCGACGCTGAAGATTCCGCTGCCGAAGGCGGCCGGCAGGTGCCTGGACTGGCCCCACCAGGCGTGGCCGGCGGCATTGGCGCGCTCCCAGTCGATGCCCGCCCAGAGGCTGCACAGGGTGCCGGGCTGCATCGCGCCGTCCGCGTCGCCCTTCTCGCAGGCGGCGCCCGCGCGCACGCAGAGGTCGCCATCGCCGGTGGCGTCGATGAAGACGGCGGCCCGCACCGCGAAGAGGCCGCTCTTGCCGTGGCAGACCGCCGCCGACACCCGGCCTCCCTCTGCTACCACCTCGACCAGGCTGGTGCAGAAGCTGAAGCCGAAGCCCGCCTCCTGAGCAATGCCGTCGTAGCAGCGCTTGAGGATCTCGCCGTTGTAGAGCACCGCTCCGTGCGGGTGCTCGCGGCGCGAACCGGGCGCCACCGCGCCTGCCTCCCAGGCCCGCTCGTACACCAGGGTGCCGAAGCCGGAGGAGACGAAGTTCACGCCGTCGGTGAGGAAGCAGAACATCGGCAGGCCGCCGGCGGTGCCCATGCCGCCGAAGCAGGCCGAGGCTTCGGCCAGGAACACCCTGGCGCCCTGCCGCGCTGCAGCCCAGGCCGCGGCCAAGCCGGCGGGACCGCCTCCAGCGACGAAGACATCGACCTCCTCGCGGACGGGGATGCTGGTACGCAGTTCGATGGCGGTCATGGGCGGCTCCGGCAGTGGTTCAGGCGACGAACAGCCGCGTCGCTCCGGCCGGGATCTCCAGCGTCGGCAAGGCGGCGGCGAAATGGGGCGGCAGGGGCGTGGCGGCGGCCGGGACGGTCTCGACCAGCACGCGGACGCGGGCGGGGAACGATGTCGGATTGGCGACGCGCAGGGTGCGACGCGAGGCGTCGCTCCACTCGGCCCGCACATGGTCGAGGCAGCGGATCAGCCCGGTGTCGGGCTGCGCATAGATGCCGGGCAATTCGCACCAGGTGAGCATCATCGCCACCTCGCACCAGCAGGAGTAGGCGGCCTGCTCGCCGAGCGGCTCGGGCCACGACGGCGTGATGTTGACCCGTTCGCAGATCCAGCCCGGCGGCAGCGCGGGGAGCGGATGCCCCCAGGTGATGCGGGCCGGGATGGGCCGGTCGGCGCGCGAGACGAACTGCGGCAGCGCGTGGGCGATCTCGCGGATCAGGTCGAGCAGGCGCGCATCGCCGGAGGCGCGGAAGGTCTTGAGGATGCCGTCGCCCGACAGCGTGCAGATGCCGGGAACCCCGCATTTGTTCTGGGCGTTGGCGACCATGGTGCCGCGTGCATCCATGCCGAGTCCGGCCAGCGCCGATCCGGGCGGGAACGCGACCGGGAACGAGATGACCCATGAGGCGGCCTGGTGGCAGGCCTGGACGGCCGCCTCCAGCCAGCCGGGTTCGCCGGTCGCGTGGTGCAGGGCGATGAAGCTCTCGATCAGGCCGAAGATGGATTCGCCATCGGGCGCCTGCACGGCATCGCCCGGACCGCCGGTGGTCACGCCCCACGCGAGGTCGTGATCGCGGTACTGCGCGGCGGCGGTCCGCGCCACGGCGAGGAAGCGCGGCTCGGCGAAGTAGTCCGCGGCCTGCACCAGCGCGGCCGGGATCAACGCTCCAGAGGTGGTGCCGTGGATGGCGACGCGGGCGTGGTCGTAATCGATGAGGAAGCCGAAGGATCCCTCGCGCTCCCAGAGGTCGCAGAGGGCGTGGGCGCAGCGGCGTGCGGCCGCGTTCCACGCCGGCGGCGTCGTCTGACAGCGCTGCCGGCGGAGTTGGAGCTGACGGAGGACGAAGAACAAGGTGTCGCCTTGGCGGCGGGTCAGCACCTCAGGTATCCCTTCGCCGCTCATCCCGCAGCCGTCGCCCCTCCACACGCCCTGCGACGACATGACGGCCTTGAACAACCCGCTGCCGGCGACCCCGTGCGTGAGCAGGAAATCCAGGTTCCGGGCCGCGCGAGCGGAGGAGAGCTCTCCACCGGCGTGATCGAAGGCGAACGCGGCGATGCCGCCGCCGCACCAGCCGTTCTGCCAGAACTGCGAGGACTGGTCGGAGTGCTGGTCGGCGAGCCAGGGCAGGCCGACCTGATAGAGCCCAGCGGCCTCATTCCAGTTCCCCGCGTTGTGCTTCTCCTCCAGCAGGCGCCAGGCCTCAGAGAAAGGCAGGACCTCCGGCAGCGGCAGGGCGGCTTCCGGGAACATCGCGGTGCGCCGGGCAAACAGCCGGGCGAACAGCGCTGGCACATCCGGGCAAGGGAACTCATGCCATTCGACCGCGAAGCCGAGCGCCTCACCGGCCTGGAGGGTCGCCGGACGTGGGTTCTCGGGATGGCGGTGGCCGGCGGTCTGGTTGCCGATGCTCCCCATCGGGTCGTCCTCCCCGACCGGATGCAGGAAACCCGGGCAGAGCAGGATCAGTTCGGCGGCGTCGCGCGCCTCGCTTTCGCACACCTCCAGGCCCACGGCGTGGCCGCCGGCGGTACGCGGCGTGAGCAGGAGCAGCGCCGAGGAGGTCGCGGCGCAGCGGACGCCGAGTGCAGGCGTGGCGGCGTCTAGCGAGGTCTGGTCGAGAAGCGAAGGACCGGGACGGTCGGACAGGCGGGGGATGTCGCCGATGTCGAGGCGCAGTTCGCCCGGCTTCTGGCCGAGGTCGCGGATTCTCGGCGGATAGGGACGGCGCTGGGCATCGAAGCGGTTGCCGGCGTAGGCGGCGCCGGGGATGAGGACATAGTTCTCCGCCGACCAGGGCCGGCACGACCAGACCAGCCCGGCGGCGACCCGCTCGGCGCAGCCCGCCTCGACCGTGGCGGTGAAGCGGGCCGAGCGCACGCCGGGAGCGGTCTCGGCCACATCGAGGCGCAGCAGCCAGCGGGCCCCGGCGAAATCGGCGCGCAGCTCGCGCCCCGGCACGACCGCGAGATCGAGCGTCCGGATGCGGACGCGGCGGTCATCGTGGACGGCGAGGCGGAAGAGCAGGGTGGCGTTCATGTTGATGGTCCGGTCTGTGCCTCGCGCCGCATCGCGGGGTGCGCGGTGGATATGCCGAAGACGGTCAACGAGACGAGCGCCGGGCGCAGGCCGGCTGGCCAGCCCAGGATGCGCAGGCGCAGACGCCTGGCGGTCGCGGGGGCGAACTCCACGTAGTCGATGAGCATGTCCTGCTGGCTGGCGCTGCGGTCGCAGAGCGGGGTCCACGGGCCGCCCTCCGCCAGCGCGGCCTCGAGGACATAGCGGACGGGACCGGGCAGGACGCCCCGGTCGTAATCGAGGCCCTCGTCGGTCCAGATGATGCGGGCGCAGGAGACGCTGAAATTCCGCTGCAGATTGATCTCCAGGCAGGGCTCCGGGTCACCCTCGGCGGGCTGCCACCATGTCCGCATCGAGTTGTCGAGGGCATAGAACGCATCGCGGCCCGGGGCCTCGGAGCTGGCGCGGCAGTTGCGGTTGATGGTGACGGGCAGCAGGCCGGCGTGGTTGCCTTTCCACGGCTCGGCGTTGGCGCCGGGCAGGAGGCCGGGCAGCTCGCTGGCGCCATGCGAGGCGAGATCGCCGTCCTGGTCGATCCAGACGGGATCCATGCCGATGCGCCGTTCGAACATGTGGTTCACGTTGACCAGGCAGGTGTAGAAGGCCCACAGCGAGCCGCCGGGGCCCTCGACCACGCAGCCGTGCCCAGGGGCATTGACGAGTCCATGGCGGGTGGCGAGGAACGGGTTCTTCCGTTGCGGCAGGAAGGGGCCGAGCGGCCCGTCGGACACGTAGGCCGCCATGCAGTAGGTGGTCCACTGGGTGCCCGGGCCGGCGTAGGTGAGGTAATAGACCCCGCCGCGCTTGAACATCCAGGCGCCCTCGTTGAAGTTCATGTCCCAGTCCTCATTCCAATCGCCGGAACGCTCCCACGGGTGCGCCGGATCGTGGGAGAAGAGGATCTTCGGCTCGGTGATCAGCTGGGTCGGATCCTCCGGGTCCAACTCGGCACCGAAGATGCCGGGAGCGCTGATCCCCCAATACAGGTACAGCCGACCGTCCTCGTCCGGGAAGATCATCGGATCGAGCCAGCCCTCCAGCCTGCTGCCGTCAGGCTTGCGGAATCCGCCCAGCCGCTCGAAGGGCCCGAGCGGATGCGGGGCGCGCCACAGCGGAGAATTGCAGGCGGTCAGCAGGAAGGCGCCACGATGCTTGGCGATCGTGGGAGCGTAGCCGGGGTTGCGCGGCTCGATCGGATGGTGCGTCCAGGTCGCGAAATCCGTGGAGACATAGGCGATGCCGCAGGACGGGTAGAGGTACCACGCGCCATCATGGTAGAGCACGCTGGGGTCGGCGGTCTCACGGAAGTCGCGTCTGCCGGAACGCCGCCACCAGGAGGTGTCCTGCTCCTTGCCGTAGGTGCTCATCCCGCGTGGGTAGTCCGGAAGCGGCAGGGGATTGCAGTAGGTCTTCATGGGGTCCTGGTCACGGTGACGAGCACCATGCAATGCTCGCCGACGGCGACCGGCACGCGCAGGATGCCGTCGTGCGCGGCGAGGGCGAAGTCGCAGCTCGGGATGGCGTCGAGCGCGGCGACCTCCTCGGCGGTGAAGTCGATCAGATAGCGCTCGCCGGCCCCGCGCGTGATCGGCAGGGTCTGGCATGCGGGGGCGCCGAGGATGGCCTGCACCGCCGCATCCTCCGGATCGGAGGTCTGCACGGTCACGCGCACCGGGCGATCGCGATAGGCGGCGGGCAGGTCGCGCAGGACCAGTTCGGCGCGGGGATAGCGCAGCGGCAGCGCATCCTGCATGAAGATGGTGGGCGACGCGGTCCACAGCAGCGCGCGCACGCTCGTCTCGTCCATCGTCACGAAACCGTGCAGGCCGTAGCCGGTCTGCGGATCCTGGGGCGACACGGTGGCGTCGAGGCACCGGTCGGCCAGGCGGCTGCGCAGCCACATGCCCTTGGCGTAGGGCGAGAGGGCGCTCTGTCGGCCATAGGTGAGGCAGCCGAAATGCCAGCCGCCGCCGGAGATCGGCACGAAGCGGCCGGGCTCGCGCAGGTATGCATGGTGCAGGGCCGCCGTGAAGCAGGCCATGGCGGCCTCCTTGCGCGCGGCACCGTCGAGACCGGACAGGTCTTCAATGGTGGACGGCTCGGCCAAGCCGACCTCATCGACGATGACGGGCAGGTCAGTGGGCAGGCGGTGCTTCTCCAGCAGGGTCCGCAGGCGCGCACCGAAGCCGCGGGCTATGGCGGGCGTCGATCCGGGGAAGAGGTAGGTGTGCCAGGTGAGGTAGTCGAGCCGCTTGCGCGGATCGGGGTCGGCGGCATAGCGGCCGAGGAATCCGTCGATGAAATCCCAACGCTGCTCCGGCGTGTTGATGCCGAGGCCGGCGACCGCGAGCTGGCGCTCGGGCGGCAGGTCCGCGTTGAGCTCATGCACGGCCTCATAGAGCGTGCGGAACAGGCGGTAGTGGGCGTCGCGATGGCATGCGGCGTCCGAGAAGTTGTCGAACTCGTAGTGCATCTGGATGATGCGCAGGCGCGGGCAGACGCGCAGCGCGGCGCGGATGGCCGTGAGATAGCCGAGGCGCAGGTGTTCCCAGGTGTGCCCGGGCACGCCCTCCGGGGGCAGGGGCACGGTGCCGCGCCTGGTGGACTGGAGGTAGGCGGCGAGGAACGCGTCGAGGTAGAAGGCGAGCATCACCTGCTCGGCCGAAGCCTCGGCCGCCAGCAGCCATTGCTCGAGCATGCCCCAGCCCTGCGGTTCGAGTTCGCGCGGATCATCCGCCTTCACCACGGGCGTCCATTGCTGGTAGCGGAAAAGGGAGAACCGGCGTCCCAGCGCGGCCGTCAGGGCCTCGGCCATGCGCACGCACTGGCGGTTCGGCTGCCCGCTCACGACATCCTTCGCCGGATTGCCGGTGTAGGCCTGCACCCGCAGCTCGCCCCGGTCCCACGCGCGGGAATCGGCTGCGAGGGAGACCTCCACCCGGCCGTCCGCGCCGAGCAGACGGCGGGATAGCCCCTGCGCCTGGTCGCGCCATGCGTCGAGACGCCGCCGCACGTCAGTGCGTGCGGCGGCAAGGGCGGCCTCATCGAGCCCCGAGCGCGACGACTCCTCGCGCGGCACGACGGCGCTGAGATCGCTCCACAGCGACCCCACCAGCAGGCTGGCCTCGCGATCCATGTGGCCGGTCCGCGCATGGAACTCGAAGGCCATGCGGCCGCCGGCGCAGAGCAGCGACGGATAGACGCGAAGGTGGAGGATGCCGGTGAAGCCGAGGCCGGGCGCGTCCGCAGGGGCCTGGTCGACCCGCAGCAGGTGGAAAACGGCCGTGAAGCGGCCGCTGGAGCAGCGGAGCTCCCGGCGCGGGTCCAGCTCGAGGACGACGATCTCCTCGCCCTGGCCCGCCACCTTGAGCGCGACCGCGAGGCGTTCCGCTGTGCCGAGCCCGACATGCAGAGGTATGGCGAAGGTCACCGCGCTGGCGGCCCGCTCCAGCGGCACGATCTCGCTCAGGCAACGCACGGCGCGCCCGTTGGGCGTGCCGCCGCGGAACAGGAGGTTGGCGCCATGGGCCTGGTTCCCATGCCAGTCCGTGTAGGCGCCGGACCAGTAGGACCCGGGATGCCAGCCCTGGACGCCGCGCTGGCCGTCCTCGACCACGACGGGGTCGGTGGCATCCATGCCGATGCCGTTCACGCGCCAGCGGAATTCAACCTTGGCGTCGCCGCGTAGCGGCCTCATCCCGGAGGTGTGCATGCCAGGCTCCTGTGTCGGCGTCGCTTCGTATTCCAGCCCGGAGACGGTTCGGGACAAGGCGGGGAATGCGGCACCGTTGAACCAGGATGCGGCAGGCAGGCCAGTGCAGTGCGGACTCAGACCTCGGCGAGCCGCTGCATAATGCGTACCGCCACCGCGTGATCGGATCCGGTCAGTTGGCGTAGGCGGTGAACGACCGTGAAACGGCTAATTCTTCTGCTCCTTGGCTTCCGCTGCTGCGTCCGAGGACAGATGCGTGGCGATCTGGTCGTACCAGTCGCGGTAGAGTACGAGAAAGGCTGGTTCGACGCTGGATGCCATGGCTTTCGTCAGTTGCGCCTGGATGGCCAGCCCCTGCTTTGTCGCGGCGGCCGGCTCCATCCTGCAGCAGGACGCCACGGCTTCGCGCAGCTTGGGTAGGGCCGCCGCCTCCTTGAAGAATTCCGGCATGGCGCCGCCCCACTCCTTCCGCCTGGCGGTGATCAGCTTGGTGGCGTCGGTGACGGATTCGCCCATGGTCTCCAAGATCTTTTCCCGGGTCGTCTCGTAGCGATAGAATACAGGTTCGGTCAACGCCTTCACCCGTGCGGCTCTGGCGTCATCGAGCGACAGCAGGCGTGCGGCCAACAGCAACGAAGCCTGCGCCATGGTCCGCTTGTCGGTATCTGCAGGCGCCTTCTCTGCCTCGATGATGAGTTGGTCGATGCGCTTGACGATGTCAGCGCCTGGGGCGTTCCAGTCCACGAGAACGTTTTTCATGCCGTTGGTCAAAGGCCGGAACTGTGTATTTCCGTCAATCGAGAGGATGAGCGATTCGCTCGATTGCCGTGTCGCGACCTGCCAGGCCCCGGACGGCCCAGTGGTTGCCGACTGGCCGAAGACCTTGGCCACGACTCCGGCGACGCCCTCTCCTGCATCATACTGCCCATTCCGATTCCCATCTCGATAGACCACGCCGCCAGCACGGTACATGTCTGGCCCTTTGCCCAGGACTATGCACAGGCTGGTCCCGGAGGAACTGCTGCGGACCGCCACGCCGATCTCCTGCCACGTGGGCAGGCAGGCCTCGTGACCGGCCAATTCAATCACCGGGGATCTTTTCGTCTCGGTGATACGGATGACCACCGTACAAGCCCTGGCATATGCGGTGATTATGTCTGGTGCATCCCGGGCCATCAGGACCAGGGCGCCGGTGGGATCAGGATAGGCGACCTCTCGCAGGGTTTGGCTGGCGTCCAACAGTGCTGCCTCAGGCAGCTTCGTGCCCAGATCGAGTATTTTCCCGGCGGCGAGGCTCAGCGTCGGATTGAGGAGCACTGGCGGGGGAATCGTCTGCTTGATTTTGCCTTTGGCGCTTCTCGCCCAGGTGCCTTCACGGAGTCGGACGCCACCAGAACGGATCGACTCCAAGATGACGATTTGCCCACGCCGGTAATCCGTGCGCAATTGATTCAACCTCGTCCAGGCGACAACCTCCTCCCCCGTAGGTTGCGACGATTCACCAGTAGCTGCTACGAGGAAGCAGCCGGACAGAAGCCAGAGGATGGTCAGGCGGCGCATGTGTTTCCTTCGGGGTTGCAACGCCGGTGCCCGGCTACTCGGTGGGTGAGGCAGCCCCGCCCAGGCAACGGGGAGGAGGCACGGGGGCTGAACCTGTTCATTCCGTATTGCCCATCTCGGCGGCCGTGCGGGGGTGGTCGGCGTTCTCGCGGCGCCAGGTGGCGAGGCGTTCGCGGCACGCGGCGAGGATCACGGCGCTGGCTGGATCGGCGACGAGGTTGTGCAGCTGGCCGGGATCGCTGCGCTGGTCGTACAGCTCCTCGGCGACCACGCCGCCCAGTTCGTCGCCGTAGCGCATATAGGCATGGGTGGTGGTGCGCAGCAGGCGGGCGTCCCCGAGGTCGCCGCCGCTCTGGATGACCAGGTCGCGCCGCCACTCCGCCGGGGACGCGCCCTCGGCCAGCGGGCGCAGCGAACGGCCGGGCAGGTCGGATGGCGGGGCGATGCCGGCGTAGTCGCACAGGGTCGGCAGCAGGTCCAGGCCGTTGCTGACCAGGTGCGCCGTGCTGATGCCGGCCTGGATGCGGCCGGGCAGGCGCATGATGAACGGGATGCGCACCGACTCCTCGTACTGGTACACCTTGGCGGTCATGGCATGGGCCGAGACCATGTCGCCGTGGTCGCTGGAGAACACCACCAGGGTGTTGCCGGCGAGACCGGCCTGGTCGATGGCGTCCAGGATGCGGTTGACGCAGCTGTCGGCCTTCTCGACCCAGCGGTCGTAGCCCCACAGGTAGGCGCGATGCTGGTCCGGGGTCCAGGAGCGGGCGGCGTTGTAGTTCTGCTTCTCGCCCCAGACCTTGCGGACATGCGGCGGGATCGTGCTCGGATCCTTGGCCTTGCGCTGCAGGGCGCCGACCACCTCCGGAGTCGCCGAGGACGGTCCGAAGTTCGCCGGCAGCGGCGGGCAGCGGGCGATAAAGTCCGGGGTGCGGGCGTCGGCCGGCCAGGGCAGCTGGGGGTCGTCGCGCGGATCCTCGTGGCGATGCAGCACGCAGCAGGAATGCGGCTGGAACAGCGAGGTGACGAGGAGGAACGGCCTGTCGTGGGACCGCTTGAGGTAGTCGATACTGGCGACGGTGGCCTGCTCGTCGCCCATCGGGGCGATCACCTCGAAGCCGTGGCCCTCGGGCATGGTCTGCTTGGGCAGGTGCCATTTGCCGGCATAGGCGGTGGCATAGCCGGCATTGCGGAAGACCCAGCCCATCTCCTGCTGGCGGCCGGATGCGGGCAGGCCCAACCCGTTGCCCATGACGCCGACGGCATGCGGCATGCGGCCGCTGAACATGCTGGCGCGCGAGGGCGTGCACAGCGGGTAGGTGCAGTAGGCGGCATCGAAGCGCACGCCTTCGCGCGCCAACCGGTCCATCCCTGGCGTGGCCAGGCGTCCGGGGGCGAGGTGGCCCATCGCCGCAGCCGTCTGCTGGTCGGTGAAGATGTACACAATGTTGGGGCGGACCGGCGCCGGATCGGCGGCCAGGGCGGCCGCGGCCAGCAGGGTCGGGAGGAGCGGTCGGATGGTCATGGGGCCTTTCAGTGCTCAGCGCGGCGACGGCGATGCCTGCGCTGCGTCCAGCCTATGGTCCGGGCCTGGACCGAACATGTCAGGCCGGTGCGGCGGCATGTCCCGGCGGGCCGCTGGGATCGTCGTCCACGGTCAGCGCGGACAGGTCGTAACCGTCCATGACATGGCGACGGCAGGCACGATGCCCAGGATGGATGATGGAGTACCTGCGCATGCGCCAGACGCCAACCGTCCCTGCCCTCCGTCCGGCCCTTGCGGCCCTGCTCGTGGGCCTGACCTCCTTCTGCCCGGCCGCCGAGGGCACCATCGTCACCGTGACCGGCGAGGTGACCGTGCCGGCCAGCGCGATCAATCCGGTCGGCGTGCACGGCTGGGGATCGCAGGGGCCGATCAACTACTTCGCCGGCAACCTGCTGCTGGATGCCGGCTTCGAGCCGCAGGAGGTCCGGGCCGTGCGCCGCGTGGTGTCGGTCGGCGAGCAGGACGGCCGACGCTTCATCCGCATCGACGAGGGCGGCACCTCCAACTACCTGCAGTGGGCCAGCGGCGCCTTCAGCGGCACAAGCTTCCGCGCCTACCGCCTGGAGGGCACGGACGGCTCCCTGAAGGGCACTGCGGCCACCGCCGCCCGCCCGCTGGGCGCCTTCACCATCCCGGCCGCCGAGTCGCCCGGACTGCCGCAGGGCGGCTGGCTGGCGCCGATGCCCGACGACTACGCCGCCTACCGCAAGCTCGACGGCGCAGCCAAAGACCGCCTCGAAGAGCAATGCCTGGTGTACTACGACGGGCCCGAGGCCCTGCGCGTCGATGATGTGGTGATGTTCGCCCGCCGCGAGACGCAGCTGCCCGCCACGATCTACCATCCGCGCAAGGCGGCCGAGGCGCGCATCGCCCGCTTCTGGCAGTTTCCCGGGGCCACCGCCACCCAGGTGGCGCACAGCGGCGCCATCCCCGCGGGCATGGACGCCGGCGACAGCCACCTGCGCCTGGTCGCCAGCGGCGAGGCGACGGCGCTGCACATCGGCTTCCGCGGTCCGGACAAGATGTCCTTCTACGGCCAGCTCGAGCCGGGGGTGCGCTACGCCTTCTCGGCGTGGATGCGCCGTCCCGAGGGCAGCGGCGCGGTGCGCCTGACCTTCGCCACCGCGAGCGAGGGCGGCAAGCCGCCGCAGGCGGGCAGCTATTTCGGCACCCCGCTCGGCGGCGAGGTGACCCCGGACGGCACCTGGCGGCGCCACAGCGTTGAGTTCACCGCCCCGGAGCGGCCAACCGGCAAGACCGCGATGCATGGGGCCGCCATCGTCTTCTCCGGCGGCACGCTGGAGCTGGACGATGTCCGCCTGCAGCCGGTGTACGAGGCGGGGGACGCCGAGCGCCCCTTCGTCATAAACCGCACCATGATGGCCGCCCTGCTCGCCAGCCAGCCGGCGGGCCGCAAGGGCACGCTGCGCACCTGGGCGGCGATGAACGAGAACACGATGCTCGACAACCTGGCCTGGCAGGCCGGCGACCGCAGCTATCCCAGCCTGCCGAAATGCCTGACCATCGCCGAGGCGACCGGCCGTTCGGCCGACGACCGCATGGTGCCGTGGGTGAATGTCCAGCTGAGCCACAGCGAGGCCGAGCTGCACGGCATGATCGAGTTCCTCGCCGCGCCGTGGGATCCCGCCAGCGACACGGCCGCCAGCAAGCCCTACGCCGCGCGCCGGGCCGCGCAGCGCGGCCACGGCCGGCCGTGGACCGCCGACTTCCGCGAGATCGTCCTCGAGTTGGGCAATGAGAGCTGGCACAACCGGGGCGCCGGCTACATCGGCATCGGCCGCTACAACGCCGTGCACAGCTTCGGCCACGATTACGGACTGTTCGCCCGCTACCTGATCACCGCGATCCGCGCCTCGCCGCACTGGGCGGCGGCCGGCGGCCGCATCCGCATCGCCATCAACGGCAACTACACGGCCGGGATCGGACCTGACGGCAAGGTCGAGGGCTACGGCCCGCAGGCGACCTCCGCCTGCGGCCTGCACGACTACGAGACGCACGCCAACTATGTCGGGCCGAAGTGGGAGCTGGGCGAGGCGGCCAGCGACACCATCGCCGACGACGCCTACCGCAGCTACCTGCTGTCCGGCATCGAGGGCCGCGAGCGCCTGGCCGACTACCGCACCGCGCTGGAGGCGAACAACCGCGCCCTCGGCACCACCGTGCGCATCGCCGGCTATGAGGGCGGGCCCTCGGGCTTCATGACCGACAACAGCGATCCCGACCACCCCAGCGAGCAGATCGGGCGCAGCCGGGCCAGCGCCGTCGCGGTGGCCGACATCTTCGCCAGCTCGTGGGAGGCCGGCTGGGTCTGGCAGACCAGCCTCAACTTCGGCCAAGGCATCAAGTGGTCGCAGTTCAGCCCGCTCAGCGATGGATTCCGCCCCGACCCGGGCTGGCTGGCGATGAGCCTGCTGAACCGCACCATGGGCGAGGGTGATGTGCTGCGTGTCGCCGTGGCCGGGGCCCCCGAGGTGGTGTTGCAGAAGCCCGACCAGGTGAAGCAGCGCGGCAAGAATCCGCCCAAGCGCATCCCCGGCGAACGGCTGGTCCATCCGCAGGTCGGCGCCTACGCCAGGCGCGATGGCGACCGCCTGACCACCCTGCTGGTCAACCGCAGCTTCGACCAGGCCTGCACCGTCGCCCTGGTCCTGCCCGCGACCCCGACGACGCTGACCCTGCACACCCTCTCGGGCGGACCCAAGGACACCAATCGCGGAGCCGCCCGCGTCGCCATCGTGTCGCGGCCGATCACCCCGGCCGACGCCGGCGCCATCGTCCTGGAACCGGCCAACCTGTTCCTGGTCGAGGCGCGGCTGCCGCGCTGAACGCGCGGCCGTTGCCCTGGGGTGGGCAGCCCGGCATGCTGCCCGTATGCCCGCATCGCAGCCTGTCCGCCCGGCTGGTGGCACCGTCTATACGGCCACCTGGTACCGCCGCGCCGCCGACCCGCGCCTGCACATCCAGGCCATCGGCGTGCGCAAGGACATGCCGGCGGGCGGCTTCACCTATCGCGGCCGGCATCGCTGCTGGCAGCTTATGATCTTCCACGATCCGGTGCGCCTGTCAGCAGCCGGGTGCCCCGAGGTGGAGGTGCCGGCGCAATCGGCGGTGCTGTGGTCGCTGACGCAACGTCCGGCCTGGTACGGACATCTGCGGCAGCCGTGGTCGCATTCGTGGGTGCTGGTCACCGGCAGCATGTGGGACGGTCTGCTGGCAGCCTGCCCGCTGCCGCTGCTGACGCCCCTGCCCCTGCCGCAGCCCGGCGCGGCAGCGCTGTGCCTGAACGGTCTGGCGCTGGAGCTGTCCAGCCAGCGGCAGCCGGACGCGGACATCCTGTGCTGCCATCTCGCCATCCTGGTGCGCCAGCTCCATCGCGGTGCCGGTGCTGCCAACGACGACCGCCGCATGTGGTGGGCGCGCAGCCACCTCGACCAGCACCTCGACCGCCACATCGACCTTGCCGTGCTGGCCCGCGACCAGGGCATGTCGGTGCGCCAGTTCTCGCGCTGCTTCGTCGCCGCCTGGGGCCTGACGCCGCAGGCCTACCACCTGCAGGCGCGCCTGGCGCACGCGGCCGGTCTGCTGCGCCAGCCCGGCATGACGGTGGCCGAGGTCGCCCGGCAGGTCGGCTATGCCGACGGCTTCACCTTCTCGAAGGCCTTCTCGCGCTGGGCCGGGGTGCCGCCGACGCGCTTCCGCTGAGCGGCAGTCAGCTGCGACCGGCATACAGCGGCAGCGTCACCAGATGCTGTTGCCGTAGCGGCAGCACCTCCCACACCAGATCGCGCCGCTGGCCGCCGCAGATCTCGCGCACCAGCACATGCGCCGGGCCCTCGAACGAGCGGTTGGCCTTCCAGTCGGTGGTCGAGGCCGAGACGCTGACCGAGGAGTCCTCGTTGAGCACGGTGGGCCGGGTCGCACCGCCGGCGTGGTACTGCCGCACCTGGTTGAAGATGCCGCCGAGGATCTCGCTGCGGCCGCCACCGCGGGTGAGGAAGGCGGTCGAGGGGTTCTCGGTCTTGAAGCCAAGCACCCACAGGTCGCCGCCGTCGTTGACCACTTGTTCGTGGGCGCGTTCCGGGTTGAGCTGACGCGCCCACACGCGCTGGCCGCGGAAGCGGAAGCCGGGCAGATCCTCGTGGCCCTCGCAGGTGCAGGCGCAGTTGTCGATGAACACGCGCGAGCCGGGGATGGTGTTGGCGTACAGCGCGCAGTACTGGGTGTGCAGGTCGCGCAGCACCAGGTCGCGCACGCCGTCGTGTTCGATCAGCCGGAAGGGGCCATGGAAGCCGGTCATGGTGAACAGGCGTTCGATGAGCAGCGGGCGCGGGCCGTCGCCCACCAGCAGCACGCCGCGGTCACGCCGCTGATGCAGGGCCGGCCCGGCTTCGAGGTCGGCGAAGGCGAAATCGAGGCGCTCGACCTGCGCCGGGATGCGGATCGGCGCGTCGAGCCGGAAGCGCCCGCGCCCGAAGCGCAGCCCACGCGCGCCGCTGGCGCAGGCCGCGGCGATGGCCGGGCCGGCGTCGGTGAGCCCGTCGCCGGGCGCCGCCACCTCGACCCAGTCGGCGTCGGCCAGCGGCACGGCCGGCGGATCCTCGACCGGCAGGCGCAGGGTCGCCGCCGGCTGGTCGGGGAAGAGGCGGATCGGCGCGTGGCTGCTCCATTCCGCCACTGCGGGGCCGGGTTCGTCACCACCCTCGCGATGGGCGATGGCGACGGCGCGTTGCGGACAGGACAGGTCGCGCACCAGGCAGGCGCCATCGCGCACCTCCACCGCCGGGCGCGGGCCGGGATCCCGGGCGGTGAGGCCGAGGGCGACGACATGGGCGGCGGTCCCCGCCACCACCAGGGCCGGCGCGGCGCCGCTGACGACGATGCGGTGCAGGGCGAGGTTGTGGTCGCGGCAGAAGACGCCGGCCTCGGCCTGGCCGGTCAGCTCGGCGTCCTCGACCACGCTGTACAGCCGGTGGTGCAGGAACTGCAGGCCGTGGCGGAAGCCGCTGACCCGCACGCGCTGGATCAGGGCGCAGCTGCTGTTCCATTTGCGGATGGCGATGCCGGCGAGGCCGGCGCCGTCACCCGAGCGCACCTCGACCTCGCGCACCGCCCCGGTGTTGTTGCAGTAGAAATCGATCCCGACCGCCCCCGGATTGCCGCAGCCGGTGTCCACCGTCAGGCCCTCGATGGTGTTCTGCATGCACACCGCGCTCTTCAGGCCGCGCAGCACCTCGATCACCGCCCGGCCATCCGGGGTGGCGAAGGCGGGGCAGCGGTCGTCCAGGCGGATGACGGTGCGCCCGGGTCCGGCACCCTGCCAGTGGATGCCGCGCGCCAGGTGGTCGCCGTTGCGGCTGTTCACATGGTCGCCCCAGCCGTAGCCGATCGTGCCACTGACGCGGTACACCCCGGCGGGCAGGTAGAGGATCCGCGCCGGCGGCGCGTCGCGGTGGAAATGCACGCCCTGCGGCCGGGTCTCCGGCCCTTCGGCCTGCGCGCCGGGCGCCGCCATGCGCGCGATCGCGGCCAACTGCAGCGCGCGGTCGTCAGCCAGGGCGTCATCCAGCGCCTGCCGCAACGCGGCGGTGCAGTCGCGGGCGCCGGTCGGATCGCAGTGGTAGGGCGCGGCGGTGACATCGACGAGGACGCTGGTCATGCCGGCATCGTGCCGCGCCTGGTGCGGACTCCATGTCCCGACCTGCCAGGGCCATGTCGGCGCCGGACAAGGATGGACTACGACGCGAGGCCTGGCCACAGGGCCAGGCGGCCCGCCATCATCTCGTCGGCCAGGGCGGCCAGCGGCGCGCCCACGGCCTCATCGACCGGGCACCAGCCGGCGAGCACCTGGCGCTCGCGCTGCGCGGCGGCGCTGGCGCCGGTGAGGGCGCGGTACCACAGGCAGGCGTTGAGATAGCCGGCACGGTAGCCGAGGTGGTGGCGATCGGGATCCTGCCAGCAGCGGTCCGGCCAGCGCCGCTCGGCCAGGGCCAGGGTCGCGGCCCATGGCACCACGGCGGCGCCGTGTTCCGCCCCGATGCGGTCGTAGGCCTCCTGGATGCGCAGCCGGTCGTCGGGCGTGTGGCGTGCCGGGGCGCTGTAGGCGTAGAGCAGCGGCACGGCCCCGGCAGCGCGCACCCGCCCGATCAGGTCCGGCAGGTGCGCGGCGAAGGACTCCGGGCGCTCCAGTGGACCCGCCGAGCTGTCGGTCAGCGCCACGGCATCGCATCCACCGGTGGCGATGCGCGTCGCGACGGCGGGGTGCGCCGCGAGATGGGCGATGTCCTTGCCGCCGAAGCAGAGCTGGTCGGTCTCCAGGCGCAGGTGGTCGTGGTGCATCGCCACCATGCGCGCCAGGGTCTGCGGAATGGCCCAGTAGAAGACGCCGCTGTGGCCGACGAAGAGCAGCCGACGGCGCTGCGCCTGCGGTGCAGCCGGTGGTTCCACCGGCATGCCGGGGGAGGCCAACGCGTGGTGGGCCATGGCCGGCTCGCGATCCGCCGCATCGCGATGCACCTCGATCGCGTACAGTGCCGCGCCAGCGGAGAAGCGCAGGCGCAGGCCGTCGGCTTCGGCGACCAGGCCGCTCAGGTCGATCCACGCGGCGCGGGCGAAGCCGCCGGCGAGCTGGGCCGGGGTGATCGGCGGCGAGGTCCACGCGCCATTGCCGACCGTGAAGCGGCGTTCGAGCACGGCCAGCGCCTGGTGCGTCTCGGCGACCAGCAGGCGCACCCGGTAGCGACCAGGCGGCAGCGGCAGCAGGCAAGACTCCAGCCCGTGGCATTCGCGGCGCAGCACCGGCGCCAGCCAGGCGGGATGCAGCGGCAGGTCGGGATCGCGGGCGGCGAGCGCGCCGCCGGTGCGGATCCAGCAGTGGCCGGACGGATCCGCGCCGGCCTCCCAGCGGCGTCCATGGCCATCATGCCACGCGGTCTCCAGGCCGCAGGCGAGGCGCAGCACGGCGGTGTCCTGGCGGTCGTCGGCGTCGGGGTGGGTCGGCAGCGGGGGCGGTACGGTCATGGGCAGCGGCGGGCGGAGGCAGCATGCCAGCCGGTGGCCGGCCGGCCATGTCCAGGGTGGCCTGGGCATGTCCCGAGCCGTCGGAGCGGGAAACCTGCTGCGCCTGGCCGATGACCATGCAGATGATGACATCCTGATCTACCTGGATGAGGATCTGGTAGCACGTGGCCGGCTGCCCGACACCGGCGTCGAGCAGGTGAGGTGATGGGGCTGAGGGTCGCGCTGAGTTCCATCGGCCGGCAGCCGCAGCGCCACGTGCACCAGGTTGCGGTCTTCACCGTGCCGTCGATGCTGCTGACCCCGGGCTGGCACGAGGCAGTGCTGCACGGCCGAGGCTGCGCCGAGGTCTTCCTCGATCCCGACCCCGCCGCCTCGGCCGCGATCGCCCTCGACCCCGCCGGCATCACCATCGTCCAGGTCGACATCCCATGAACAGCATCCCCCGCACCTGCTTCGCCAGCGACAATTATGCCGGCACCTGCCCCGAGGCCTGGGCGGCCCTGGCCGCGGCCAATGCCGGGCATGCGATCTCCTTACCGAGGCCGCCTGCCGCGCCATCGCCCAGCTCTTCGGCTGCGACTGCGATGTGTATTTCGTCTTCAACGGCACCGCCGCCAACTCGCTGGCCCTGGCGGCGCTGTGCCAGAGCTACCACAGCGTGATCTGCCCGGATAGCGCGCATGTCGAGACCGACGAGTGCGGCGCCCCGGAATTCTTCTCCAATGGATCGAAGCTGCTATGCGCGCGCAGTGAGCACGGCAAGGTCGCGCCCGCAGCGGTCGCCGAGCTGGCGACGCGGCGGCGCGACATCCACTTCCCCAAGCCGCGTGTGCTGAGCATCACCCAGACCACGGAGGCCGGCACCATCTACACTCCCGACGAGGTCCGCGCCCTGCACGAGGTGGCCGCGCGGCACGACCTCAAGCTGCACATGGACGGCGCGCGCTTCGCCAACGCCGTCGCCGCCCTCGGCTGCGATCCGGCGGAACTCACCTGGAAGGCTGGCGTCGATGTGCTGTGCTTCGGCGGCACCAAGCAGGGCATGCCGGTGGGCGAAGCGGTGGTGTTCTTCGACCGTGGCCTCTCGGCCGATTTCGCCTGGCGCTGCAAGCAGGCCGGCCAGTTGGCCTCGAAGATGCGCTACCTGACCGCACCCTGGCCGGCGTTGCTGGCCGATGGCGCCTGGCTACGCCACGCCGGCAACGCCAACGCCAACGCCGCCCGCCTGGGCGCCGCGCTGGCGACGCTTCCCGGGGTCGAACTGCTGCATCCGGTGCAGGCCAACGCCGTCTTCGCCCGCCTGCCACCGCCGCTGGCGGCCGGACTGCGCGAACGTGGCTGGCGCTTCTACGACTTCCTCGGTGGCGGTGGCGCGCGCTTCGTCTGCGGCTGGGACTGCCAGCCGGCGTGGATCGACGCGCTGCTGGCCGACGCCCGCGCCCTGGGCTGAGCCGGCGCGTGTTCAGCGACGGCTGACCAGACCCAGCACCACCAGGTCGTCGGCCTGCGCTCCGAGCTTGCCCACGCCAAAGACGCCGCCATTCGCCTCCAGACCGGCGAAGACGATGCGCAGCTCCACCGGGCTGGCCAGACGGCGCAGCGCCGGGATGGCCGAGAGGTCGGCACTGACCTTGATGCAGATACCGGACATCAGCCGGCCGCCAGTTTTTATCGGCCGGCCAGCGGCAAAGGGCGCTTCACCGACCTTGATGCCCCCTGCCACACCTCGAGACGCGGCTGCAGATCGCCATCCCCACAGCGGGATGCTCTGGTTCGTCCCGTCAGCGTGCCTGGGCCGCCGCAACGTACTCCACTGTCCGCCCGGCGGCGGCCATGCCGCGGCGCACGATGGCGATGTCGAGGGCTGCGTCGGCCACGCTCACCAGACGCCGCGGCAGCGGCTTGCCGTCCAGTACCGTGTCGGAGAACTCATCATACTGGGTGCGGGCGAAAGCCGGCACCGGGATGATCTTCTTCTCGCCCTTGCGCGAAGCGTGGATGCCGCCCTCGCCCAGGGTCAGGCGCCAGCCCTGGTCGGTGACCAGGAAGAACTGGTCGATGTGCTCGCGCTCGTTGCCCGCGGTGCTCCACACCTGCAGGTCGGCGGCCCAGGTGATGAAGAGGTGGGCCGAACCGCCGCCAACGAAGTCGAGCTTGAGAAATTCGGTGTCCTTGCAGGCCAGCTCGGGGTGGCTGTGGGTGTCGGCGAACAACGTGCCGCGTACCGCCACGCGACCCATCAGGTAGCGCGCCGCATTGAGGTTATGGACCATCGCATCCAGGAAGGGGCCGCCGTTGGCCTGCGGATCGGTGGCCCAGCTGTTCCACTGCGGATAGTGGTGGATCCAGTCCTGCTTGTAGAGCGCCAGCCTGCCGAGCGTGCCGCCATCGAAGAGGTCCTTCAGCGCCTCGACCGCGGCGTTGCCGCTGCGCGAGTAGATCACGCCGAAGGGGATCTGGGCGGTGGCCTTGGCGATCGCGGCGCATTCGGCCTCGTCGCTGGCCAGAGGCTTGGTCGCGATGATCGCCTTGCCGGCGGCTGCGGCCTGCTCGACCAGCCCACGTCGCACCTGCGGCGGCACGAAGAGGGCGACGGCGTTGATCGTGGGGTCGGCGAAGGCCTCCTCGGGCGTGGCCAGGACGCGGCCGCCCAGTTCCTTCGCCCACTTCTCAGCGCGGACGCGGTCGGGGTCGTAGAGGGCGGCGACGGTGGTGCGCTTCGAGGCCTTGAGGTCGCCGGCCTGCCAGCGCAGGAAGTCGCCGCAGCCGAAGATCGCGAGGTTGAGGTTGGTGCTCATGGTGGGTTCCTTGATCTGTGAGGTCAGGCGACGACCGGCAGGGGCTTGCCGATCGCGGTGTAGGCGGCGGTCATCGCGGCGATACAGCGGTCGAGGAAGGCGTTGTTGCCCGCCTCGACCACCTGGCGGGCCGGGTCGGCCTCGTACCAGGCGATGGTGCGACGGATGCCTTCGCGCCAGGGGATGCGCGCCTGCCAGCCGGGGACGAAGGCCTTGATCTTGCTGTTGTCGAACACTGCGGAGGCGGCCTTGTCGCCATGCAGATTGCCCCGGTGCCAGGGCTCGACCGCCGCCACCAGATCGCTCGGCACATGCACGATGCGTGTCGGCACTCCGACCGCGCGACCGATCTCGCGGTAGATCTCATCCCAGGTCAGCACCTCGTCGCTGGTGATGTGAAAGGCCTCGCCGACCGCCGCCGGATTGCCGAGCAGACCGTAGAGTGCCCGGCAGAAGTCCTCGGCGTGGGTGATGGTCCATAGCGACGTGCCGTCCCCATGCGCCACCACCGGCACGCCGCGCTTCACGCGATCGACCAGGGTGTAGTCCGTCCAGCCGCCAAGCGCAGTCGGGATGACGGTGTCATAGGTCAGCGAGGGCCGGATGATGACGGTGGGGAAGCCCTGCTTGCAGAGCAGCTCCAGGCACTGCTCCTCGCAGGCGATCTTGTCGCGCGAGTAGTCCCAGTACGGGTTGATCAGCGGAGTGGACTCGGTCACGAGGTAACGGGCGAGCGGTTTCTGATACACCGACGCCGAGGAAACAAAGATGTACTGCGCCGTGCGCCCGGCGAAGACGCGCGCATCACGCGCGACATCCTCGGGCTTGAAGGCGATGAAATCGAGCACGGCATCGAAGGTGGTGCCGGCGGTCGCGGCGACGAGGGCGGCCTCATCCCTGGCATCGCAACTGACCTGCCGGGTACCGGGAATGGGGTTGCGCTTGCCGCGGTTGACCAGCCAGGTCTCATGGCCGGCCTCCACGAGCTGGCGGGTGAGCGAGGCGCTGATGTTGCCGGTGCCGCCGAGAAGCAGGACGCGCATGGTGTAGGTCTCCGCGCTGCACGGTAGTCCACTGACGGACGCCTTTCCACTCGCCTTGGAACCTGTTTCTCTCATCCTGTGATCTCATGCACCTCACCTGGGCAGGCCGCGCCCGGCGCCATGAAGGCCACGAACTGGTCCGGCTGTCCTGCGCCTCGGGCGCGCTGCTGACGGCGCACGACCATGACTTCCCCGAGCTGTTCTGGGTCGAGCGCGGGGTCTGCAGCCATCTCGTGGGCGGATCACGTACCGACCTGCCAACCGGGTCGTTGGTCTTCATCCGGGCAACGGATGTCCATCAACTGCGCGCCGACGCCGGATCCTTCACCATCTGCAACATCACGCTGAATCCGGCCTGGGCTGCCGATCTCGAGGAACGCCACGGCCAAGCCTGGCGCTGGGCCTGGCCCCGACAAGGCGCTCCGCGCACCCTACGACTCGGTGCCCAGGACCTGGCCCAACTCGGAGGCTGGTTCGAAGCGCTCTGGCCGCAGGCCCCCGATCGCCTCGCCACCGAGGGTTTCATCCTCGATGTGCTGCGCCTGGTGCTGCCACAACGGGGCACGATGCGCGATGCCGCACCGGTATGGTTGCGTACCACCCTGGCCGCGCTACGTGATCCGACAGTATGCGCCCAGGGTATACCCGGACTGGTGCGTCGCGCCGGGGTCTCGCGCGAGCACCTGGCGCGCGCCTGCCGGCGCTATCGCCAGCGCTCGCCCGGCGAACTAGTCGCCGAGGCGCGTACCGACCAGGCCTGCCGGCTGCTTCGCCACACCGACGACAGCATGATTGACATCGCGGACGCCTGCGGCTTCGGCAGTCCGGCACAGTTCTACCGCCGTTTCCACGCTCGTTTCGGCAGGTCGCCGGCAGCCTGGCGGCGCAGCGAACGGAGGGATGCCGAACATCAGGGATGAAATGCACCTGTCGCTCAGCCCTTCCGCTGGTCTGATAGATGGGGCGAACGGCCGAAATGACGGCGGTAGGCCCGCGACACATAGTAGCGGTCGCAGAAGCCGAGTTCGGCGGCGACCTGCGGCAGGGTCGCGCCCTGGGCCAGCCGACGTCGCGCCGCCTCCAGGCGGAGGCCGCGGACATAGCGGGCGAAGCTGGTGCCGAAGGCGGCCGGGAAGCGGTGGCTGAGGAATGATGGCGAGCGCCCGACCGCCCGCGCCACGCCGGCGAGGCTGAGCTTGTCGCCAAGGTGGGCCTGGATGTGCCGGCGCGCAGCCTCGGCCCAGGGCAGTTGCGGCACGCGTAGCGCCGCATTCGCGGCGAGATGCTCGGTCAGCCACTTGAGCAGGTCGGCGAGATCGCGCAGCCGCACCGCGTCGGCCAGGGGCAGGCGCAGACGCAGCGCCTGGAAGCGCGCCGGGCGGTCGGCGGGCGGGTCGTCGCCAGGGCGCAACTGGCCGAACATGATGGCGCCGAGGTAGGCGCCGTCGCGTCCGTAGAGCGGGATGACGCCTTCGACCAGGCCGTCGTGGCAGCGGTAGATGCGGATCTGCCGGCCGCGCTTGGCCTCCTCGAGATGCCGGCGGTCGCAGGCAAGGCAGCGGGCGGCGAAGGCCGCATCGCGCCGACGGGTGGCGCAGTAGGCGCTGATCGGCTTGACCTCGAAGCCGTCGGCCTCGACCCCGTCGAGGTCGAAGAAGGTCACGCGCACATCGAAGAGGCGGCGCAGCAGGCCGAGCGCCGAGGCCAGCTCGGGGCTGGCCTGGCGCAGCAGACCGGGCGGGATCTCCGGATGCTCTGGCATGCGTGCCGGATCATCCATGACCATGCCACGGCGTCCATCGCCGGGTTGCGCCGGAGCGCGAGCATGGCCAGCATGACCCTCACCGATCCAGCCCCCGCCGCCTGCACCTTCGCCCTCTTCCTCGGCAATCGCGGCTTCTTCCCCTCCTCGTGCATCGCCGCCGCGCGCACCGAGCTGGTCGCCGCCCTGGCCGCCGGCGGCCATCGCGCCCTGATCGCACCCGAGGACGGCATGCGCCATGGCGCGGTCGAGACCGCCGCCGAGGGCCGGGCGTGGGCGCGCTGGTTCGCCGCGCACCGCCACGAGGTCGACGGCGTGATCCTGTGCCTGCCCAACTTCGGCGATGAGAACGGCGCAGTCGCGGCGATGCAGGACGCCGGCGTGCCGATCCTGGTCCACGCCTATCCCGACGAGCTGACGCAGATGGCCCCGGCCACGCGCCGCGACGCCTTCTGCGGCAAGATGAGCGTGATGGACGTCTTCCGCCAGGTCGGCATCCGCTTCACCGCCCTGAAGCCGCATGTGGTGCATCCGGCCAGCGCCGCCTTCCAGGCCAACCTCGCGCACTTCGCCGCCGTCTGCCGGGTGGTGAAGGGCCTGCGCCGCTGCACCATCGGGGCGATCGGCGCACGGACCACCGCCTTCAAGACCGTCCGCGTGGACGAGGTGGCCCTGCAGTCGGTCGGCGTGACGGTCGAGGCGACCGACCTCGCCGATGTCATGGCCCGCGTCCGCGCCCTGGCCGACCAGGACGGCGATGTCCTGGCCAAGGCGGAACGCCTGCGCGGCTACACCGACTTCACCCAGGTCCCGGGCAGACCCTTCCTCGCCCTGTGCAAGCTGGGCGTGGCCCTGGACCAGATCTCCCAGGAGCTGGGCTGCGATGCCATCGCCCTGCGCTGCTGGATCGAACTGCAGAAGGAGCTGGGCATCTCGCCCTGCGTCCTGCTCTCCGAACTCAACGATCGCGGCCTGCCCGCGGCCTGCGAGGTCGATGTCGGCAACGCCGTGGTCATGCGCGCGCTCAAGGCCGCGACCGGCGGGCAGACCACCCTGCTCGACTGGAACAACAACTACGGCGACGATCCCGACCGGGTGATCCTGTTCCACTGCGGCCCTGTGCCGCAGGGCCTGATGCTGGGCCGCGGCACGGTGACCGACCATGTGCTGCTGCAGCCGGTGCTGGGCGAGGGCTGCAGCTACGGCTGCAACACCGGACGGATCCGGCCTTTCGACTTCACCTACGGCGGCCTGGTCACCGATCGCGGCCGGGTCGAGGTCTATCTGGGCGAGGGTGCCTTCACCGCCGATCCGGTGCCGGCCGACTTCTTCGGCTGCGCCGGGGTGGCGCGCATCCCCGATCTGCAGGAGGTCCTGCTGACCATCGCCCGCCAAGGGCACCGCCACCATGTCGCCCTCGCCCCGGGCCGTGCGCGCGACGCCATGGTCGAGGCGATGGGCGGCTACCTCGGCTACAGCGTGACGAGGTTCGCATGAGCCTGGTGACCGGCCGTAGCCCCGTCCTGCGCCAGTATGCCGAGGCCGCGGCCAGAGGCTGGACGCTGCCCTGCTTCGGCACCGAGAACCTGACCACCAGCGAGGCCTGCCTGGCGGCGGCCCAGGACCTGGCCGAGCGTCGCGGCTGGCCGCGCATCCCGCTGATCCTCGCCCTGACCATCACCTACGCGCACCGGCCGCAGGCCGTGCTCTACACCCACAGCCGGGCCTGGGACACCGGTCTGCGCCTGGCGCTCGCCGACATCCAGGTACTGACCCGGCCAGACGGCCCCTATCCGCGCGTCGACTGCATGCTGCACCTCGACCATGCCCAGCACGACAGCGATCACGTCCTGCTCGAGGACTGGGACCTGTCGGCGTTCAGCTCGGTGATGTACGACGCCTCGACCCTGCCGCTGGCCGGGAACATCGCTGCCACGACGCGCTTCGTCGAGCGGCGCGGCGGCGAACTGGTGATCGAGGGCGCCTGCGACGAGATCGTCGATGCCGGCGGAACCGAGGACTCGCCGCTGTCGAGCGTGGCCCAGGCCGAGGCCTTCGCCGCCACCGGCGTCGATCTGATGGTCGCCAACCTCGGCACCGAGCACCGCGCCAGCGCCGCCAGCCTGCGCTACCGCGGCGAACTCGCCCGCCAGATCAGTGCGGCGGTCGGCCGCCGCCTGGTGCTGCACGGGGCCAGTTCGGTCGGCGCCGAGCAGGTCGCCGGCCTGTTCGCCGACGGCGTGGTGAAGTGCAACCTGTGGACGGCGCTCGAGCGCGACACCAGCCCGGCACTGCTGACCGAGCTGGTGCGCCGCTCCGGCCGTGCGGCCGGGACGGCGACCGCCCGCCGCCTGCAGGCCGAGGGCCTGCTCGGCCCGGCCAGCGCGGTGGACGAGGCGGCCGCGCTCGCCCACTGCACCACCGCGGCGCGTCAGGAGATCGTCTTCACCGGGATGAAGGCGATCGCGACGCGCTACCTCGAGCAATGGTACCGGGCCAGCGAGCAGAAAGCCGCATGAGCTCGATCGGCCTGGACATCGGCACCAGCGGCGCCAAGGCCCTGCTGGTCGACCCCGAGGGCCGCGTGCTGGCGCGCGCCGCCCGCCCCTACGTCATCACCTCGCCCGAACCCGGCGCTGCCGAATTGGATGCGCGCACCGTGCTCGCCGCCGCCGAGGCAGTGGTGGCCGAGGTGGCGATGGCGGCGCCAGGCACGGCGCGGGCCGTCGGCGTCAGCTGCCAGGGCGAGGCGGTGGTACCGGTCGACCGCGCTGGCGAGCCGCTCGCTCCGCTGCTGGTCTCCAGCGACAGCCGTCCGGCCGCGGTCATCGCCGCCGTGCTGGCCGAGGTGCCGGCCGAACGCATCTACGAGCGCACCGGCCACACCCCGGCCGCCTTGTTCACCCTATTCAAGCTGCGCTGGCTGGCCGAGCGCCAGCCGCAGCTGCACGCCCGCGCCCACCGCTTCCACTGCGTCGAGGACCTGCTGCACCGGCGTTGGGGCCTGGAACCGGCGATGGGCCTGCCGCTGGCCGGACGCACCCTGCTGTGCGATGTGCGTCGGCAGGCCTGGGATGCCGAACTGTGCCGGGCCGCCCGCGTCGATCCGGCGCAGCTCGCCCGTCCGCTGCCCAGCGGTGCGGTGGTCGGAGCCCTGCCCACGGCGCTGACGGCGCGCCTGGGCCTGGCCGCCGGCTGTGTGGTGGTCGCGGGCGGCCACGACCAGTGCTGCGCCGCCCTTGGGGCCGGGGCGGTGCTGCCCGGCCAGGCGGTCTATGGCTGCGGCACGGTCGAATGCATCACCCCGACCTTCGCCGCGCCGGTGCTCAGCGATCGGCTGCGCCTCGCCAACCTGTGCACCTACGCCGCCGCGATCCCGGGGCGCTGGGCCTCGGTCGCCTACAGCCTCACCGGCGGCAACGCCCTGGGCTGGTTCCGCAGCGTCAGCGGCGGCGCTGACTACGCGACCCTGCTCGGCGAAATCGCGGAAGCCCCCTCGCCGGTGCTCGCGCTGCCCTATCTGACGCCCAGCGGCACGCCGTGGTTCGATGCGCGCACACCCGGCGCCCTCACCGGCCTGCGCCTCGACACCACGCGCGGGCAGCTGCTGCAGGGGCTGCTGGAGGGCGTCGCCTACGAGATGCGGCTCAACCTGCATCTCCTCGGCGAGTCGGGGCTGGCGGTGGACAGCCTGCGTGCGACCGGCGGCGGCGCGCGCGACCGGCGGCTGTGCCAGTTGAAGGCCGACGCCATCGACCGGCCCCTGGCGTTGCTGGCCGAACCCGAGGCCGGTTGCCTGGGCATGGCAGCGGCCGGCTGGGCAGCGGTGTGCGGCGGCGATCCGGCCGCCCTGGCGGGATCCTATGCCCGCGTCACCGACCTGATCGAACCGCGTCCGGCCCATCGCCAGGCCCATGCCGAACGCTTCGCCGCCTATCGCGCCCTGCATCGCGCCCTGTCGCATCTGGCGGATGCCCAACCTTCTGCAGGATGAGGCCATGCCCGCCACCATCACCGAACAACAACTGCTGATCGACGGCCACGTCATCCTCGAGCAGCTGCCGCCCGAAGTGACCGTGGTGGCCGACCCGACCGCGACCGGCGTCTTCCTGCGCGTGCATCCGTGGACCGCGCGCGACCGCCTGGGTCCGGCCGGCGAGAGCGCCGTGCCGGCGACCGGCAGCCGCATGGACTGGCGCCTGGGCCGACCGGTGGCGATGGCGCGCTGGCTGGCCTGCGCGCGCACCTCGCCGTTCTGGATGGAGCCGCGCGTCGGCGTGGCGTGTGGTGCCATCCCGCGCGAGACTCAGAGCCTGCTGTTCCAGCGCAGCGACGGCCGCCATGTGCTGGTCATCCCGCTGCTCGACGATCCGCTGCGCTTCTCCCTGCACGGCACCGCCGCAGGCCTGGCGCTGGTGGGCGAAAGCAACGACGCGTTCACCCCGGGCAGCGCCGGCATCGGCGCCTTCGTCGCGATCGGCGACGACCCCTACGTCCTGCATGAGCGCGCTGCGGCGGCGGTGGCCAGGCACCTCCCCGGCTGCCGCCTGCGCCGCGACAAGCCGCTGCCCGACTTCATCGACTGGTTCGGCTGGTGCACCTGGGACGCCTTCTACCAGGAGGTCGATCCGGCCGGGGTCCGCGCCGGCCTCGACAGCCTGCGCGCGGCCGGCGTGCCGCCGCGTCTGCTCATCATCGACGATGGCTGGCTGAGCTCAGCGCGCATGCCTGGCGGCGGGCATCAGTTGACCGCCTTCGCGCCGAACGGGAAGTTTGCCGGCACCTTCGCACCGGTGACGCGTATGGCCAAGGAGGAGTTCGGCGTGCGCTGCGTGCTCGCCTGGCATGCCCTGCTCGGCTCGTGGGGTGGCACCTCGCCGCGCCACCTGGCCGGACATGGGATGCACGAAGTGGCCAAATGCTACGGCGCCGAGGTGCTCGGCCACAGCGGCCAGGCCAACCATACCTGGGGCGCGGCGATCGGCCTGCCGTCGGCCGCCGGGGCTGCGTCCTACTACGACACCTGGCACCGCCTGCTCGCCGGCCAGGGCATCGACGGCGTGAAGGTCGATGTGCAGGGCCTGCTCGAGTCCTGCGCCACCGGCACCGGCGGCCGGGTCGGCCTGATCGCTACCTTCCGCGCCGCCCTCGAAGCCTCGGTGGCCCGCCATTTCCACGGCCGGCTGCTCAACTGCATGAGCCATGGCAGCGAGACCTGGTACCTCTCGCCGGGCTCGAACCTGACCCGCTTCTCCGGCGACTTCTATCCCGAGAACCCCGAGACCCACGGCCCGCACCTGTGGACCAACGCCGCCCTCGGCCTGTGGTTTGGCGAGTTTCAGCACGCCGACTGGGACATGTTCCATTCCCAGCACCCGCAGGCTGCCCTGCATGCGGCGGCGCGCGCCATCTCCGGCGGTCCGGTCTATGTCTCGGACAAGCCGGGACGCCACGACCCGGCCGTGCTGCGCCGTCTGGTGCTCAGCGACGGCAGCGTGGCTCGGTGCACCGCGCCGGCCCGCCTCGGACCCGCGTCGCTCTATGCCGATCCACTGGCCGAGGCGGTCCCGCTAACGGTGTGGAACAGCAACCCCTGCAACGCCGTGCTCGGCGTGTTCCATGTCCGCCGCACTGGCACCCCCCTGCGCACCTCGGTCACCCAGGACGATGTGCCCGGCTGCCAGGGCGAGCACATCCTGTACCACGACGGCCGTCTGGTGCGCGACGCTGCCCTCGATCTCCACCTCGAGCCCCTTGGTCACGCGATCGTCACCGTCGCTCCGGTCCGCGCCGGCCTGGCCCTGATCGGCCTGCAGCACCTCTTCAATCCCGGTGCCGCCATCACCGCCTGCCGCGATGATGGCGCGACCGCCGACGTCAGCCTGCGCGACGGCGGCGAATTGCTGGTCTGGTGCACCCGTCGCCCGAGCAGCGTGGACGGCGCCGACGGTCCGCTCGCGCACGCCTGGCATGCCGACTCGGGACTGCTGTCCATCACATTGCCAAGCGGTGCGCCAACCGCCTGCCGCATCCGCCGCTGACCACTGTACCCCGCTGGAATCCCACCATGCCCGCGCACATCACGCCCTGCACCTGGCGCAACCTGCCCGCCCTGCGCCTCACCGGCGACCGTCTCGAGGTCGTCCTCACCCTGGTCGGCGGACAGCTCGCCAGCCTGCGCCGCCGTGGCGAGGAGCTCGACCCGATGTGGCAGCCGGCCTGGACCGGCCTGGATCCCACGGCTCTGTCGGCGACGCAGATCGCGACCTTCGCTGGACCTGCGGCGGCTCCGCTGCTGGCCAGCATCGTCGGCTCGAACCTGTGCTGCGACCGCTTCGGCGCCCCACCACCCGGTGAGGACAAGCCGGTGCATGGCGAAATCTGCCGTACCCGTCTGCAGCAGGTCGCGGATGCCGGTGCCGAGGTCGCCATCGAAGGCCGCCTGGCGTTGGCCGGCCTCATCGTGCGCCGGGCGGTCAGCCTGGATGGGGACGCCTGCATCCTCACCACCACGGTGCGCCACGACGGCGCTGCGGTGCGCGACATCGAATGGTGCGAACACACCAACCTGGGCGGGCGCTTCCTCGACACGGTCGATTTCGCGGCCCCGCTCGACCGCGTGGTGGTGACCAGCCACCGCGATGACGGCGAACGTTTTGCCGCCGATCCGGTCGGACTCGACATCGATCCCGCCGCCGCGCTGCGCTTCCCGCGTCCTGACGAGGCGCCGTGCGGCGATGTGCTGACCGGCCGGATCGCCACCGGACCGGCCGAGGCGGCCTGGACAGCGGTCAACCGGACCCTCGGCCGGCGCTTCACCTGCGTGTTCCAGCGCGCGGACTGGCCGTGGCTGGCGTTGTGGACCCAGCACCGCAGCCGTCGCGCCTCGCCATGGAACGGCCTTGAGCGGGTGCGCGGCATGGAGTTGTCCACCAAACCGATCCCCGAAGCCGTGGTCCCGCCCGAACGGCGCGGCGCCTGGCTGGGTCGCCCAACCACCTGCCTGATCCCACCCGGCCCGGGCCTGAGCAAGCGCCTGGTGTTCCGCTGGGAGGATCTCTCGGGATAGCGTTGCGGCCCGGCGAAGCCGCACACGAGGTCTTTCGGCCACGGGGCTTCGGCGCAGCCGGTTTTTTCAGTACGCAGGGACAGGAATCCCGCTAGTGTCGTCAGGCAGGGGCTGGAGATCTCCACCGGATCTGCCGCCTCTGGAGGCATCAGATGCAGCCAGCGACCCTGCCCCATGCCCTGCCGCTCGCGGTCCTGGATACGCTCCCAGAGCATATCGCAGTCCTTGATCGCAACGGCGTGATCGTGGCGGTAAACCAAGCCTGGAGACGGTTCAGTGATAGCAACGGCGGTGGTAGGGCCTGTCTCGACGGGGCGAACTACCTGGAAGCTTGCCGGCGCAGCCTGCACGCCGGCGCTCCCGAGGCTGCGGCGGCCCTGGATGGTCTGGCCGATGTTCTGGCTGGCCGCTCGCAGGGATTCGAACTCGAGTATCCCTGCCATAGCCAGACCGATCGCCGCTTTTTCCGCACCTATGCCCGGCCCCTGCTGACTGGGAGCGCATCGCCGAGCGGGGCCGTGGTAACCCACATCAATATCACCGGGCGCCGCACCCTGGAGGTGTTCAAGGGGGCCTTCGCTGCCGCATCGATCGGCGTCGCGCTCTTCAGCACCTCGGGGGGCCTCGAGTTCGCCAATCCGCTTGGCCGGCTCGCCATCGGGCTGCCTGAAGATGGGGCGGCCAATGCCTATGACCTGTTCGCTGATCCGTGGCTCCTCCTCGAGCACAAGCAGCGGCTGCGCGCTGGGGCGGCAATCACCGCGCAGCGTCAAATCGCAGACCTTTCGGCATGCCTTGAAGTGGCCATCTCCCCGTTCAGCCTCTACGGCGGCAGCGAAGAAGGCTACCTGATGGTGGTCCAGGACATTACGGCCCGTCGCAGGGCCGAGGCGTCTCTGCGCCGAGCCGAGCGGGCCGACCTGCTCGGCCAACTCGCCATCGGACTCGCTCATGACCTCAACAACGATCTGACGGCCATGCTGGGTTTTGCCGAGATGCTCGCCCTGAACACCACCGATGCCAAGGTCCGCGAGAGGTCCCAGATGATCCTCACGGCAGGACGCCACGCCTCGGGTCTGAATCGCAATCTCCTTACCATGACCAGGTGCAAGGTGACCCACGCAGCCGGAGTCGATCTGGGCGCCCTGATCAGCGAGGTTGTCGGCATGGCGGAACGCGTGATGGATCGCCGGATCGCCGTGCGAAGCGAACTCATGGCTACCAGGGTGGTGATCCAGGCCGATGCCGACCAGCTGCATAGCGCGCTGCTCAACCTGGCACTCAACGCCCGCGACGCGATGCCGAAGGGTGGGGACCTGCGCATATCTTCGAACATCGTCGTGTTCTCCCGTGAGGAGGCGGCCTCCTGCACGCCGGGACTGGAGGCCGGCACCTACGTGCGAATAGCGTTCACCGATACCGGGATGGGCATGGATGAGGCGGTCCTGCGGCGGATCTTCGATCCCTTCTTCACCACCAAGTCCGGTGGCAGCGGCCTTGGCCTGCCATCAGTCCTTGCCTGCATGCGCCAGCACGACGGTGGCCTTGAAGTCCGTACCGTGCCGGGAAAGGGCAGCTCCTTCGCACTGATCCTGCCCCTGCCCGAGGGTCCTCCGGCGGCGCCTCCCTGATCAGACGCGCTGCGCCCGCCAGGCACTGGGACTGAGGCCGTACACGGCGCGGAAGCGGCGGCTGAAGTAGAAGGGATCGGTGTAACCCACCGCTGCTGCGACCGAGGCGATGCTGGCGTCACCGGATTCCAGCAGGGCGGCGGCACGCCGCAGGCGCAGGCGCAAGTGATACTCCAGCGGTGGACACCCGACCTGGGTGCGGAAGCGGGCGGCGAAGCGGCTGGGCGACAGGCCGGCGACCGCCGCCAGCTCGACCACCGGCAGGTGGCCATCCAGCCGCTCGCGCATCAGGTCGAGGGCGGCGTCGATCCCGCGCTGCGCGCCGCGCCCGGCGGCGGCCAGGGTCGCCAGCAGATGCCAGGCGGCCCCGGCGGCGAGGAGCAGATCGTCGCCGGCGACACCGCGTTCCAGGGCGCTCAGCACCGCTTCAAAACGCGCCGCCACCACCTCGCTGTTGGGCAGGTCGCGCAACGGCGCGGTGGAGGTCAGGCCGAGCCGGGCCAGCCAGGGATGGACTTGGCGTCCGGCCAGATGGATCCATAGGATCGTCCAGGGATGCTCGGCATCGGCGCCGTAGGCGTGGGCTTCGCCAGGCGGAATCGCCACGAGTCGGCCCGCGCCGACGGCATGGCGCCGACCGGCCAGCTCGACCCAGCCATGCCCGCGCAGGCAGGCGATCAGGATCAACTGGTCGCAGCCCCGCGGACGCCGCCGTTCGTGTCCGACCGCGGCCGGGAAAAGCCCGCAGTCGGTCGGCAGCAGTTCTCCGGTCGGAGCGCGACGCAAGGCCTCGGCCACCGCTGGCGGCGGCACCACCACCAGGCGTTGACCGGCGAAGCCCTCGGGGCGGGTGCTGGGCATGGCTCCATCAGACAGTCGGATCGTCCAGGTCAACGATCTGCCCACTCCATGGCGGGAGGTCGGTACGGTGCCACCCTCGCCGGCATGCTGACCCTCCCCGCCGCGCCCGCCGAGCAGAACGACGTCGCCGTCAAGGCTTGGCGCCAGAGCGTGACCATGCCGACCTACGAGCCGGCCGCGCCGGACCGGAATCCCATGTTCCTGGAAAAGCGCGTGTACCAGGGCTCGACCGGCCGGGTCTATCCCCTGCCCTTCTACGATCGCATCGCCGAAAAGCCGGTCGAGCGGGCGTGGCAGGCCATCCACCTCGAGAACGCCTACGTCCGTCTGATGATCCTGCCCGAACTCGGTGGGCGCATCCACGTCGGCTACGACAAGACCATCGGCTACGACTTCTTCTACCGCCAGAACGTGATCAAGCCGGCCCTGGTCGGTCTGGCTGGGCCGTGGTGCTCGGGCGGGGTCGAGTTCAACTGGCCGCAGCACCACCGGCCGGCGACCTGCATGCCGGTCGAGGTCGAGATCGAGCGCAGCCCTGATGGCAGCGTCACCGTCTGGTGCAGCGACCACGATCCGATGGTGCGCATGAAAGGCATGCATGGCGTGCGCCTGCGGCCGGACAGCTCGGCAGTCGAGCTGGTCGCGCGGCTGCACAACCGCACCGAGGATGCCCAGACCTTCCTGTGGTGGGCCAACGTCGCCACCCGCGTCCACGACCAGTACCAGTCCTTCTTCCCGCCCGAGGTCAGCTACGTCGCCGACCACGCCAAGCGGGCCATGAGCACCTTCCCGCGCTGCGCGGGCACCTACTACGGCGTCGATTACGGCAGCCGGCGCGGCACCCACGCCGATGGCGTGGCGAAGAACGACCTGTCCTGGTACCGCAACATCCCGGTCCCGACCAGCTACATGATCCTGGGCACGCAGCAGGACTTCTTCGGCGGCTACGATCATGCCGCCGGCGGCGGCGTGGTGCACGTCGCCGACCATCACGTCAGTCCGGGCAAGAAGCAGTGGACCTGGGGCAATCATCCGTTTGGCCACGCCTGGGACCGCAACCTGACCGACGGCGACGGCCCGTACATCGAGCTGATGGCCGGCGTCTTCACCGACAACCAGCCCGACTTCAGCTGGCTGCTGCCGGGGGAGACCAAGACCTTCGTGCAGCGCTGGTGGCCGTTGCAGAAGATCGGCATCGCGCATCTGGCCGACGAGCACGCCGCGTTGCACCTGAGCGTGACGCGCGGTCAGATCCGCGTAGGGGTGGCCGCCGCCCAGCCGATTCCCGGCGCGCGGATCGAACTGCGCCGCGGCGAGGCTCTGGTGCAGGCGTGGACGGCCGACCTCGCCCCTGGCGCGCCGCTGGTCGCCGAGGTTGCGTTGCCGGCGCGCACCCGGGCGCATGAACTCAGCCTCCAGCTGCGGGGCGACGGTGTAAGCCTGCGCTACCGCATCGCCAAGCCCGACACGCGCCGCGCCGTACCGGCCGCGGCCACCGAGCCGCCGGCACCGGCCGAGATCGGCGGAAACGACGAGCTCTACGTCACCGGTCTCCATCTCGAGCAGTACCGCCATGCGACGCGCTCGCCGGTACCCTACTGGCAGGAAGCGCTGCGCCGTGATCCAGGCGACAGCCGCTGCAACCTGGCGCTCGGCCGCTGGCACCGGCGGCGCGGCGAACTGGCACTCGCCGAGCCCCTGTTGCGCCGGGCCGTAGAGCGCCAGGTCCGCCGCAATCCCAATCCCGCCGATGGCGAGGCGCTGTACCAGCTCGGACTGTGCCTGCGCGATCTCGGACGCGACGCCGAGGCCTACGACGCCTGCGCCAAGGCGGCGTGGAACGCCGGCTGGGTGGCGCCGGCGATGCACGTACTCGCCGAACTCGACTGCCGCGCCGGAGCGTGGACGAAGGCGCTCGAGCACCTCGACACCTGCCTGCGCCACGACACCGACCAGCTGCGCGCCCGCGACCTGCGCGCCATCGTCCTGCGCCGTCTCGGACGCCACGCCGAGGCCGAAGCCCAGCTTGCCGCCACCATCGCCCTGGACCCCCTCGACTGGTGGTGCCGTCTGCTGCGTGGCGAGGCCCTGGCCTGCGACACCCAGGTGCGCCTCGACCTGGCCCTCGACCATGCCCGCGCCGGGCTCTACAGCGAGGCGCAGAACCTCCTGGCTGCCGCCACCCCCGAACCGCGCAGCGGCACCGCCCCGCTGGTAGCCGCCTATCGCGCCTGGATCGCCGACCTGCTGGGCGACACCCAGACCATGCGCACCGCCCTGGCCGAGCTGCGTGCCGCCGATCCCGACTACTGCTTCCCCGCCCGCCCGGCTGAGGAGTCGATCCTGCGCCGCTGCCTGGAGCTGGACAGGGCCAACGCCCGCTCCTGGCACTACCTCGGCAATTGGCTCTACGATCGCCGCCGCCACGCCGAGGGCATCGCCGCCTGGGAGAAGGCGGCCAGGCTGGAGCCGGGGCATGCGGTCACCTGGCGCAACCTGGGCATCGGCCGCTTCAACGTGCAGGGTCGGCCGAGGCAGGCCCGCGCCGCCTACGAGGCTGCACTGCGCGCCGCGCCCGACGACGCACGCCTGGTGTTCGAGCGCGACCAGCTGTGGAAGCGCCTGGGCGAATCGGCCAGCCGCCGCCTCGCCGCCCTTGAGCGCCGCCCCGACCTGATCCAGCGCCGCGACGACCTCTCGGTCGAGCATACCAACCTGCTGTGCCAGGTCGGCCGCTATGCCGATGCAGAGACGCTGCTTGCCGCACGCCGTTTCCAGCCCTGGGAGGGCGGCGAAGGCCAGGCCCTGGCCGTGCACAAGCGCGTGCAGCTGGCCCTGGGCCGGCAGGCGCTGGCTGACGGCGATGCGGCGATAGCCCTGCGCCGCTTCGTGGCCGCCACCGAGGCGCCCGAGAATCTCGGCGAGGCCTGGCATTTGCTGCAGAACCAGTCCGACGCCTGGTTCTGGCAGGGCGAAGCCGCAGCTGCCGCAGGCGACCGGCGCGCTGCCCGGGCCGCCTGGACGCAGGCCGCAACCTTCCGCGGCGACTTCCAGGACATGAGCGTGCGCGCCTATAGCGAGATGAGCGTATGGTCGGCCCTGGCACTGATCCGCCTGGGTCGGCAGAAGAATGGCGTCACCCTGCTGGACGGCCTTGCCCGCTACGCCAAGGAGCTGGCGGCGAGTACGGCGCGCATCGACTACTTCGCCACCTCGTTGCCGACCATGCTGCTCTTTGCGGACGACCTCCAGGCCCGCCAGCAGACCACCGCCCTGTTCCTGCGCGCCCAGGCGGCGCTGGCGCAGGGCCGCGCTGCGGCCGGCCGGCGCCTGCTCGCCCAGGTGCTGGCACGCGACCCCGGTCACGCCCTGGCCGGCGATCTGGCGGCGGCGGGGATGCCGCGCCGCTGAGGTCCGGCGGCACGCCGGTCAGGGATCCATCTCGCCCAGCTCCCGCCTGAATCCACCCGAGAGGATCGGGAAGCGGCACCAGGTCTTCGGGTCGAGGTTCTCGTCATCGAGATGGAATGCCGGCGCGAAGCGCTCGCGCTTCCACTGGTTGCGGCACCACAGGGTGGTGAAATGCCGGATCCACGCGCTGAGCCTGGCCCGGGGATGCTGCGGATGCTCGACCACGAGCTGCGCGAGGATGTCCCTGGGCGGCAGCTTGTCGCGGATGGCGAGGCGCTCGATGCGGTCGAGGATCGGGAAGGGCATGAGGTCGCCCTCGCTGTGCTGGGCGGCGGCCAGCGGGCGCAGTTCCGGGGTCGAGCTCTGCGTGGTCACGCAGGCCAGCGCCGGGATGGGGCCGAGCCCGAGCGGACCGTGCCGCTCCAGCCAGGCCAGCCACTGGCGCAGGAACGCCTTGTCGATGCCGGCGATCGGACTCAGCCCGCCGCAGGTGTCCCCATCCATCGTGGCATAGCCGACCGCAGCCTCGCTGCGGTTGCTGGTCGCCAGCAGCAGCTTGTTCTCGAGGTTCGCGATCATCCACACGCCCGGGGCCCGCGCCCGCGCCTGGATGTTCTGCAGGGCCAGATCGTCCTGCTCCCAGGTCGGCACGCGCCCGAGCGCCCGGCCCACCGCCTCGGTGTAGCCGCGCACGAAGCCATCCACCTCGAGGTCGCGGTGCGTGGCGCCGATCGCCGCTGCGACCTGCTGCGCGGCCGCACGCGTGGTCTGACTGCTGTTGGCGGTGCCCTGGTACACCGTGGTCAGCAGCCGGGCGGTGAGCGCGGCGGCGTCGCTGGCCTGGTCCAGGCCAGCGACGTGGGCGAGGCGGACGCGGAACTCCGCCTCGCCCAGTTCGGCCAGGGCACGCCGGACCATCAGGCCGATCAGGCTGACCACGGCGGTCGAGTCGCAGCCGCCGCTCAGGCTGACGACGAAGCCCTGCGCCCAGCTCTTGCGCAGGTAATCGAAAAGCGCCAGCGTCTCGGCGCGGGTGAACTCCTCCTCCTTGAGGGTCGGGCTGGCCTCCCACGCGCTGGCCGGGATGGCCGGCGAGGTCGCCACCCGGGCCGCCGGCCAGGCGTGCGTCGCCTGGACGAGCCCGGGATGCTCGCCCAGGGCGGGGCTGAAGCTGGCGCTGCGCGCCTGGGCCGAGCGGGCGCTGGCGATATCGACCGTGGCGGTGGTCAGGTCCCAGGCGCTGAAGCCCAGGCGCCCGCCCTGGGCGACGATGGCGCCACCGGCCGCGATGAGCGCGCCGCCGTCGTAGATCGCCCGGCCGGCCTCGTTGCCCAGCAGGTTGGCATAGACGTAGGCGCAGCCGTAGGCGCGGCTGCCCTCGGTGACGAAGCGATGGCGCACCGCCAGCTTGCCGAAGGCGAAGTGGCTGGCCGAGGGGTTGAGGATGACGTCGGCGCCATGCGCCGCGAGCCGGGCCCCCGGACGCTGGGCCACCCAGGCGTCCTCGCAGATCTCGAAGCCGAAGCGGATGCTGTCCTGCGCCTGCGGTCCGAGCGCGAAGAGCAGATCGCCAAACGGCACCTCGACCCCGCCGATCCATGTCGTGGCCGCGCTGCCTTCATGCCAGGGCTTGAACCAGCGCGGCTCGTAGTGGATGCCATCGCCGGCGAGATGCTGCTTGGCCACGCATCCCAGCACCCGTCCATCGGCGACCACCGCTACGCAATTGAACAACGCGCGGTGGTGCAGGCGCGGCAGACCGAGACACACCACCAGCCCGTGCGTCTCGGGCAGCAGTTCGAGCAGCACGCGTTCGGCCTGCACCACGACGTCGGGGCCATGGAAGGCGTCCTCGCAGCCATAGCCGGTGATGCACAGCTCGGGCAGGCAGAGCAGGCCGACCTGCGCGGCGCGGGCGTGACGGATGGCGGCCAGGATGCGCTGCTGGTTCCCGTCCCAATCGAGCGGGGTCTGGTTGAGGACGGCGGCGGCGAGGGTGATCCGGTTCATGCCTGCTCCGTGCCGGCGCGGGCGGCCAGGATCAACGCCAATTTGCGTTCCTGCAGCCCGCTTTCCAGGCCGACCGGATAGCGGTGCGGATTGTCCAGGCGCTTGATGCCGGGATGGAAGAGACGCAGCTGCTCGCGGGTCCGGGCCCGGATGTCGCCGAGGACCGGCCGGTCATAGACCAGAACGCCACGACGCAGGACCGGCACCAGAAGATCCTGGCCATCCAGTCCGTCCGGCATGGTCTTGCGCCGCGTCGGGTCGGCGGGATCCACCATCTCCCAGGTGCCGGGCACGTCGTGCAGTTCGTCCCAGATGACGTCCCCGACCGCCGCCCCACCGCTGATGAAGCGACGGACGTTCTGCATGCCGGGATTCGACACCTTGATCGCCTGTTCGCTGAGCTTGACCCGTGGCTGCCACGGACCGCCCGGGGCGCGGATGGCGGCCAGCTTGTAGACTCCGCCGAGGGCCGGCTGGTCGTAGGCGGTCACCAACTTGGTCCCCACGCCCCACACCGTGATCGCCCCGCCCTGCTGGCGGATGCTGGCGATGGTGTGCTCGTCGAGATCGTTCGAGGCGACTATCTGCGCCTGGGAGAAGCCGGCCGCATCGAGCAGCTTCCGCGCCTCGGCCGACAGCCAGGCGAGATCGCCCGAGTCGAGCCGGATGCCGACCAGTTCGTGGCCGCGTGCGCGCAGGCGGCGGGCGACCGCGATCGCCTTGCGCACGCCCGCGAGGGTGTCGTAGGTATCGACCAGGAACACGCAGTTGTTGGGCATCGCCTGGGCGTAGGCCTCGAAGGCCCCCTCCTCGTCGTCGAACGACATGACCCAGCTGTGCGCATGCGTGCCGCGCACCGGGATGCCATAGCGCTTGCCGGCAAGCACGTTCGAGGTCGAAGCGCAGCCCCCGACGTGGGCGGCCCGGCTGGCCATGATCGCACCATCGGGCCCCTGCGCCCGGCGCAGGCCGAACTCCAGCACCGGATCGTCGCCGGCCGCCTGGCAGATGCGCGCCGCCTTGGTCGCGATGAGGGTGTTGAAGTTCACCAGGCACAGCAGGGCCGTCTCGAGCAGCTGGCCCTGCACGAGCGGGCCGCGCACGCGCAGCAGCGGCTGATGCGGGAACACCACCGTGCCCTCGGGCACGGCGTCGATGTCCACCTCCAGCCGCAGCCGTCCCAGATAGTCGAGGAAGGCCTCCTCGAAGATCGGCTTGCCGTCGTTGCCGGGGATGCGCGCCAGGAAGGCGAGATCGTCGGCGGCGAAGCGGAAGGCCTGCAGCCAATCGGTGACCGGATCGAGTCCGGCGGCGATGGTGTAGCCGCCGGCGAAGGGCGGTTTGCGGAAGTGCAGATGGAACACGGCCTCGTGGTCGGTCCGGCGCGTCTTCCAGTAGCCGTAGGCCATCGTCAGCTGATACAGATCCGTCAGCAGTGCCGCACCTTCCATGGCTGCCCCCTCCTTATGGTGTATTTATTACACTAATACGCCGGCGGTCAAGGTGCGGCGCCGTCCCTGCCCCATCCCGGGTTGCCTATATACCCACTGGGGGTATGGTATTCCATGCCGCATACCCAGCACGACCGCCGCAAGCTCCTCGCCCGCGTGACCCGCATCCAGGGTCAGATCACCGCCGTGGCGAAGCTGCTCGAGAACGACCGCACAGATTGCTCCGCCGTCCTCCAGACCATCGCGGCCGCGCGTGGGGCGCTGAATTCGCTGATGGCCGAGGTCATGGCGGGCCACATCCGCGAACACGTCATCCCCGCCGACGCCAAGGCGACGCCCGAGCAGGCGGATGCCGCCGAGCAGGTGATCGACATCATCAACAGCTACCTGCGCTGAGCCCAGCTGTGGCGGCGGTTGCGGCCGCGGGCCGCGCACCATCACCAGGCCGCCCCTGTCCTGGCCAGCGGGCCGCGACAGCGCTGCACGGTCGAGATCCTCGGCGAGTACCCCGACGAGCGCATGGTCCTGCAGTTCGCGTCGCCACCCTCCGGCGCGGTCTGCGGCGTGATCGCACGCCCCGGTGATCTCCGCCGGCGTGGTCGTCGCCTCAGGGCTGGTGGCTGTGCTGCTGGGACTGGCCGGGCCTGGGCCTCAGCAGATCCCGGGGTAACCGGCGCGAGCCAGATGGGCTCTGGGCATCATGGAGGCGTGGCCGCCTTGGCGACCGTCGGCGGTGGCACATGCCGTGGCGTGCGGATGAGCGACTCGAGTTCGCGCACCTGCAGGGCCAACGCTGCGGCCTGGGCGCTCAGCTCCTCACCGATCGCGCTGTTCTCCTGCGCTCCGGCGGCATTGGCCTGGATCGCCTGGTCCATCTGGCTCATCGAGGCGGTGACCATGGACAGCCCCTGGGCGACCTCGTTGGCGCCGGTGGCCACCTCGCTGCACAGCTCGTTGACCCGCAGCGAGGCGCCAGTCATCTCCTCGACCACGCCGGAGACGCCGTGCGATAGCTGCACCCCATGGTCGGAGGCGTGCACGCTTTCCTCGATCAGCTGGGCGGTGGATCGGGCCGCCTCGCTGGCCCGCCGGGCGAGATTGCGGACCTCCTCCGCGACGACGGCGAAGCCCTTGCCGACCTCGCCGGCCCGCGCCGCCTCGACTGCCGCATTGAGCGCCAGCAGGTTGGTCTGGAAGGCGATCTCATCGATGGTCCTGACGATGCGCGCCGTCTTGTCGGCGTTGGCCTTGATCGCCGCGATGGCCGTGGTCAGTTCGCTGATCGCGTGCGCGCCGCGCTCGCCGGCCGTCCGCGCCTGCGCAGCAGCCTGGTTGGCGCTCTCGCTGCTGCGCGCCACCTGCTGCATCTGCATGTTCATCTCTTCGAGGCTCATGTTGGTCTCCTCGAGCACGGCGGCGTTGTTGCTGGTACCGTTGGCCAGGGTCTGGGCACCCTGCGCCACCTGCTGCGAGGCCGCGGCGGTCTGCGTCGAGCAGTCGCCCAGGGCGCCGACGATGCGGGCGAGGACCCGCACCACCCCGACCGTGAGCAGGCCGGCGAGGATGGCCGCGCAGGCGACGGCGGCGATGACGCCGGCCAGGGTCAGGTGCTGCGTCCGCCCAAGGTCCGCGCTGCTCGCCTTGGCGATGGCCACGGTCTGGTCGCGGGCCGAACGCAACAGGGCCTGGGCTGCGTCCAGCAACCCATTGCCGGCCTCGATCCGGCGCTGGGCGAGTTCGGCACCTGCCTGCAGCAGGCGACGGACCTCGGTGATGGCCTGATGGTAGATCGCCGAACTGTCCAGGGCAGCCTGCAGATGCTGACGCTGCCCTGGGTCGCGCACCGATCCCAGCAGGGCGCCGAGCGGCTGCGTGATGGCGGTGAAATGCTCGTCGGTGCCATTCAGCACGTTCGAATCACGTCTGGCCTGCGCCTGCCAGAAGGCGATACGGATGGCATTGCCGTGGTCGATGATGCCATTGATCTGGTACACGCGGTCCATCCGCCGGCGCAGGTCGGCCTCGGCGGCCTTGGCTGCCAGCTCCTCGTCGAAGAGCACGCGCAAGCGGTCACGGAAGGCGTTGCAACTGGCCTCGAAAGCCGGGCCAGCCAGGGCGGCGGAGTCGCGGGCGGCGAGGTACTCTGCCTGCAGCCGCACCGTCTCGGGGATGAGCTCGGCGTAGGCCTTCTCCTGACGCTGCAGCACGACGACGGCGGCGGGCAGGTCGGCGAGCTCGGGCGTGCGCCTGGCCAGGGCGTCCAGGTCGGCGATGGCCTGGTGCAATTCGGGCTGGGCCTTGCCGACCTGCTCCATCCAGCCGGCCTGGCCGGTGCCGCTCCATTGCAGGACGGCATACATGATCGCGCTCTGTCGCCGTTCGGCCCGGATGGCCAGGTTCATCTCAGCCAGATAGGCGGCTTCGAGGCGCTGCGCCCCGGCGGCGGCCCGTCCCATCTGCTGGTAGGCGTAACCGCCCAGCATCGCCGTGATCAGGACGACACAGGCGAAACCGAGGGCGATTTTCGGGCCGAGGCGCATGCGAGACTCCACGATTCAT